>APMI01013760.1_pt1 | contig 13781 bp, 16 predicted proteins | sample 667938 | NCBI WGS metagenome assembly APMI01 (sample SAMN01084076, study PRJNA167559) | wastewater metagenome | biome: Wastewater | place: Denmark: Ejby Moelle, Odense | collected 2011-11-28 | reverse complement strand
CGCCGATGCGAACATTGAGGGTCATGGGTTTATTCATGTGTCTCAATATAGTGGAAGGATGTGGACGCGCAAGCTGCTTCGCACGGGGCGAGGCGAACTGTCGATCAGCCGCTCAACCGTGCAGCAGCGGCCGGACGGGTCGCGACCAGATATTGCCGTTCACATGTGCTGGCGAGAAGGTCCGGATCTGACGGAAGCCGTCGACCGAGTGCCATTAAACCGCCGCCGGACAGTAAGCGCCGCAGACATTGCCGTTCAATCGATCACCCCCACTCTTGAAACCGGCCCGCTTGGGGAATGCGCGATCATCCTGCTTCTCCATCTCTAATGCGCCATTTCGGGAAAACACAATCGGGAACAGGTTTGAGGAAAGCCAAGCCTGTCATCGGGTGCCTGCGCATGCAGTCACCAACCGCCCCGCATCACGTTCCCGATTGGGACCGGGCTTGTCGGGGATCGTCAGTTGCCGGGCGGTATTAGGCCGAGGTTTTGCACGAACTGCCATGCCGTGCGCCCTGATCGCGATCCCCGTTCCCCGGCCCACGCCAGCGCGCGCGTCGAGGTCGATCGCTGCGTCAGCGTCGAGCAGCGCGTCGGCATAGCCGCGGACGATTGCCAGATAGGCGTCCTGATCCATATTGTGGAAGCCAGCGACAGGCCGAACCGATCGGACAGCGACACCTTCTCCTCCGTCGCCTCGCCCGCGTGGATCGCCGTTGATCGCTCGTTCTCGATCATCTCGCGCGCAAGCAGGTGGCGTCGGCTTGAGGTCGCGTAGATGATGACGTTAGCGGGGCGGCCCGCCAGGCCGCCATCAAGGACGGCCCTGAGCGCCTTGTAATCCGCCTCCCCGGCATCGAACGCCAGGTCATCACAGAAGATGATGAACCGGCGCGACGATCGGCTGATGCGTCTGCTGCTCGACGAGCTGGACGCCATGCCGGTTCCGCCGCTCCACCTCCCTCACCCGCAAGACGATCGGTTACGCCGTATCTGCGGCGCGTTGACCGAGGCGCCGGATCAGGACCTCACGGCCAGGCAGTAGGCGGCCGGTGCGGCGTGACGGAGCGCACGCTCCAGCGCCGTTTCCTCGACGAGACGGGGCTGACGTTCGGACAATGGCATCAGCAGGCGAGGCTCCTGTTCGCGCTGGAGCGGCTCGCTCGCGGCGACCGGATCATCGATGTGGCGATGGACAGCGGCTATACCAGTCAGAGCGCCTTCACGGCCATGTTCCGGCGGCACTTTGGAGCGCCGCCTAGCCGGTTCTACTGCTGAAACGACACCCATTCCCGTATCTCGATCCTAAATTGAAGGTCGCGGGTGCGCCGACGCTGCTGTATCCCCCTACCCTATCAACCGGCAATTCGCAGGAAGCGCGCCGCGTTGTCGTGCAGGATGAGCCGCTTCTGCTCATCGGTCAGGAAGGGGGCCTTGCGGAGGCGCTCGATCGCTACGCCGATCGCATCCGGCCAGACCATGTTGTCCGACCCGAACATGATCCGCTTCTCCATGCCGGCATCGATCAACCGTTGTAGGTACGGGTAGAACTGATTGTCGGGATACGCCCAGTCGAGGACGGCGATATCGACGTAAAGCTGAGGATGGGCGAACATCATCGCGATCATGGTGTCGGCGAACGGCCAGCCCGCATGAGCCGCATAGAGACGCAGCTTGGGATGCCGGGTCAGGACCGCCTCCAGGCGCAGCGGATCTCCGGCCGCGACGCGGTAGTCCGGCGTCGCGAAATAGGCGGTGCCGGGGGGGCCAGGTCCAAGATGGATGCCGACCGGAATGTCGTTGGCCTCGGCATAGGCGAAATACGGCTCCATCCGGGGATCGTCGGGAGCGATGCCAGCGTACTGGGTGGTGATTTCGCTGAGCGCCTGCACCTTGCCCTCGGCGTGCAGGCGGCGCAGCGTGTCGATCGAGGGGAGCTTGCCGCTGCTGCCGAAGCCGACGCTGGGCATGATGTGGCCGTCACCATGCTGGCGGTAGTCGTCGACCACGGCAGCATTGCCACCCGCGAGCGCCAAAACGTTGTAGCGCTTCAATTGTGCGATTCCTCGATCGCGCAGCGCGGCGGCGTCGGCCGGCGCCGCCAGAACGTGCGGACAGGTCGGATGCCCGGTGAACCAATCGACATAGGCGTCGATCGGTTTACCGGGATCGCGCGGCGCCCATTCGGGATAGGGTGCGCACGCCTTGCCTCCGGGAGGGCCCTCGTCGTCCGGACGATCGGCGTGGAAATGCATGTCGATCACGTCGAACCTGGCCTGCGCCCGGGCACCCGATGCCAGCGCGGCCAGCATAGCCGCCGCCATGCCGAACGTCGCGGCGCGATGGCGCTTCAATCTACCCTTCGTCATAGTATCGAACCCATGTATCCCGCCAATGCAGCATGGCTTACAGGATCAGCAATACTCCGGATTGCAGAATCGTGCTTTTCTGACAGGCGCCATGACGGAACCTCACAACGACAAGGCGGGATTGACCAAGATCCCCCCGCATCTTGCCGAAACGATAAGGGCCAGAGGGGAATGGTCCCACTGTGCCATGGAGCATTCCCGGATCGATGTTCTCGAACTGGAGGAACCGGGTACGGCCTTTCATCACCTTGCCCTGCCGCTTGATCGCTCTTCGCTCAGCATCACGCTCAGGATGGATGGACGTTGTCTGCACGGGCGCAATACAGCGAATACGGTGGCGATGATCGCGGCGGGTGCCGTCGGGCGGTCGTCCTGGAGCGGCCCGTTGGAAGCGGCATGTCTCTACTTCACCGATGAAGCGCTGCGCCAGGCGTTGGGCATGGATCCCGATCACCGCCATGACCCGATGCGGACCGGTATCGATCAGCACGCGCCGGCTCTCGCCCGGTTGCTTAGAGCGCTTCATCGCGAATCAACGTGTGACCGGACCGGCAGGGCGCTTGTGGGGGACGGCATCTTCCTGGCGATCGCGGCCCATCTCGTTCCGCAGGCGAGGCAACGTCTGCCTGCGCGGCGGATCGGCGAGGCATGGCGGGTGCGCAACGCGCTTGCCTATATCCACGCTTTCCTGTGCGAGGATTTGAACATCGACCGGATCGCATCAGCTGCCGCGACCAGCCCCTATTATCTCAACCACGCCTTTCGCAACGCGATGGGGTGTTCGATCTGGCGATATGTGTTGCGGGAGCGCGCGCGTCATGCGGGTGTGCTGGTGCAACAGCAGGAGTGGACGTTGACCGATATCGCGCTGGAGGCTGGGTTCGATGCCTATCCGAGCTTCATCGCCGCCATGCGCCGGGAATTCGGGCTGACGCCTGCGAAGCTTAGGGCCTTGGCTCGATTACAGAGCCAAGGGCACGTCTCTTGACCAGCAGAGCCGTTATGACGCCCACCGGCGCGAACGTCGGACATTCCCAATATACCATCCTCAATCGGGAAGTTTCACGCCGGCTGGGCAATGGCGGTGTGAAATGGATACGAGCCAAGCCCGCTCTCAGCTGACCGCCAGTTCAGAAGATTTTCTGAGCGACGAGTTGAGCCTCCTGTCGGCATTGGCCTGCATCAGGTTTCGGCGTCGCCGGATCGGCCCGCAGCGCCGCGATTTCGCCCCGCGCGGCGGCCAGGTCGGCCTGAAAATCGGGCGTCTGCTCGATGGCCGCCAGCGTAGCAGTGGCCGACAGGCGGCCCGCCTCGACCGCGCTCAGATTATGGACGCCGCAGACGATCCGGCTTTCCCCGAACGCCCGGCCACGCGCGAGGATCGGTGCGGCGCGATCGGGCGCAAGCGCCGTTAGCAACATCGCCCAGGTCCAGCCCAAAGTCGTGTGGCCAGACGGATAGTCATAGCTGCTTGCCAGTTCTTCTCGTGGCTGGCAGGTCGGGCCTTCATCATAGCGGAACGGCCGCTCGCGTTTGTAGAAGTCCTTTGCGATGCCGCTGCCCCGGCTGGTATCGAAGGCAGCGCGCCGGACGAGCGCTGCAGTGCGCGGCGCATTTTCCGGCGTCCGGTTGACGCCGATCGCACAGCTATAGTCACGCATCATGTCCACCGGCGAAAGCTTCACGTCGCTGGTCGCGAGATCCCAGCGCGGCGTACCGGCAAGAGCCCGGGTGGCGCGGAAAATCGCCCGATCGGCGGTGCCGCGCGCATCGTCCATCCGTGGAGCCGGCGGCAGCACCGCAAGAATGTCGAATGCCCCCGGAGCCAGATAACCTGATGGTCCGAGCGAGGCGGACGCTAACAGTGCGGACGAGGCAAGTAACAGGGCTGTCCCTGCCATCAGCAGTCTCTTCATGAAAGAAAACTCCCGTTCCGATGATTGGCGTCAGCCAGCAAAATGGACGACAAAGGCCATCACGCTGATCCCCAGCAGGCTCGCTGCGGCGCCCGCGTAACCGCCGTCGCCAGCCCGACTGCGGGGAAGGAGTTCGGAAGCACCGATGTAGAGGAACCCGCCGGCAAAGAGGGCCAACAGAAGTGCGAAGCGCGCCATGTCGATCTGCATGGCCTGTCCGACCGCGACGCCGATCAAGGGCGCTGTCGCATTGACGAGCAGCCAGCGATGGCTTGAGTGCGGTCGGCTAAAAAGCGCAGTCAGCCCTACCATATTGGCGCCGTCCGCCATGTCATGCGCGAGCACCGCGACCGCTACCAGCCAGCCTGTTGCCTCTGAAAGCTGGAAGGCAAGTCCAATCCCCAGCCCATCCATCAGGCTGTGGGCGATCAGCGTCATACGGCTCGCCGTCCCGCCCGCAGGCAAGCGGTGCATCAGCAGGTAAAGACAAAGCCCGGCGGCGGCTGTCAAGAAGATCGTCTGTCCGCTGACCGTGCCGGCACCATGCTCGAGCGCTTCCGGCAACAGGTCGAGCAGCGCAAGGCCGACCACCATGCCGCCCGTCAGACCCAGCAGCAGATCGCGCCGGGTGCCAAACCGTAACGCCAACAGGCCACCGACATAGGTCGAGAAACTTGCCGCAAGGCCAAGTCCATAAGGGAGCCACGCACTCATGATTCGAGCTGCCCTGGTTCTATGCCGCGCATCACAATTAATCTTCCACCCCTGTTCATCCTCGCGTAATGATATATGGTATCATAATTTGCAAGGGTTTCAGATGAGCGATCTTTCCTCCGCTTCCTCTTCGTGCCAGTCATTGCCGCTTCGACTGCCCGTCACCGTGCTCTCCGGCTTCCTTGGCGCAGGCAAGACAACCCTGCTCAATCATATCCTCGCCAATCGCGAGGGCCGGCGCGTCGCGGTCATCGTCAACGGCATGTCGGAAGTGAATATCGACGCCGATCTGGTGCGCGGGGGCGAGGCGGCTTTGTCGCGCAGCGAAGAAGCGCTGGTCGAGATGACCAATGGCTGCATCTGCTGCACATTGCTCGATGATCTGTTGCAGGAAGTACGAGCACTCGCGGAGGCGGGGCGGTTCGACCATCTGGTGATCGAGAGCACCGGCATCTCGGAACCGCTGCCGGTTGCCTCCACTTTCTCCTTTCGCGACGAGGAGGGCGTGTCGCATGGCGATGTCGCGCGGCTCGATACGATGGTGACGGTGGTCGACGCCATCAATCTCCTCAAAGATTATTCAAGCCAGGATTTCCTCGCAGATCGCGGGGAATCGCTTGGCGAGGATGACAAGCGCAGCCTTGTCGGGCTGCTTGTCGAGCAGATCAAGTTCGCCGATGTGGTAGTGGTCAACAAGGCGTCGTCCGTATCGTCCGATTAACTAGAGGTGGTGAAGAAGCTGGTCGCCAGCCTCAATGCCGATGCGCGCATCATTGCCTGTGATCAGGCAGATGTGCCGCTGGACGCGATTTTGGACACCGGCCTGTTCGACGAGGAGAAGGCGTCGCAGCACCCGCTCTGGGCCAAAGAACTCTATGGTTATACCAATCACGTTCCTGAAACCGAGGAATATGGCATTGAGAGCTTTGTCTATCGCGCGCGGACGCCGTTCGATCCGGCGAAGTTCCATAGTTTTCTGATCGACGGCGGCCTCGACCATGTGGTCCGCGCCAAGGGACATTTCTGGCTGGCGACGCGGCCCGACTGGGTTGGTGAACTCGCTGTGGCGGGGAACCAGACCCTGCCAATCCCCGTGTTTCTGTTTATATTAAATGGCTTACGGAAACAGCTCGAGAGCCCCGTTTCGGCGCCCATCTACATCAGCAGGGTCAAAGCTATCAAGCGACAGATGTATGGTCGCGCTGGCCTGCCGCTATTGCGACAGCGCGTCCTGCTCGCCGCTTAAAATCGGTCGGCGAATTGCACAGTCTCACCTTTCCGAGCTGCACCAAATGTGCGGAAGGGCCCTTGATTGATGGCGGAGTCTCACCTTCATTGCCGCGCGGCACACGCCGACGATCACCGATGATCCATAAACAAGGATATGGCGTAGAAGACGCTGAAACACGTCCGATCCGGGAGGAGATTTCCGTGAAGGCCTTTGGCATCGCCTATATCGCAACCGGTGCGGTTTTTCTGGCTATTGATGCCGTGTGGCTAAAGCTGGCCGCTCAACGGCTCTACCGGCCGCTGATGGGCGACATGCTAGTGGACAATTTCAAGCTCTTGCCGGCCCTGCTTTTCTACCTCGTCTACATTGCCGGTATCGTCATATTCGCAATATCGCCGGCATTCGGCACTGAGCGATGGACGACAGCAACGGGCTATGGCGCACTTCTTGGTTTCCTGGCCTACGCAACCTACGATCTGACCAACCAGGCGACCCTGCGCAATTGGCCTGTCCTTGTGACAATTGTCGATCTGTCCTGGGGAACCTTCCTCACTGCTTTCGCCGCGACAACGGGCTTTCTGATCGTGCGAGGCTTCATATCTGCCTCTTGAGGAGCTCAGGAGTCCGTAGGCGCCGAGCGTGGCTGATCGTGCGGCTCCGACCCATCAGGAGCGGGTCCGCTGAATTGGTTATAACGTGGCAGAAAGTTCTGTCAGGCCCGGCGGATTAATGAGCCGATCAGGACCGCAGCGGTCCATCATCGCACTTGGTCGTGGCGTGCCGGGGGCCCGGCCAGAATACATTGACGCGCTGCTGATAGTGCCGAAAATCCTTGCCGCGCGAGCGCAGCATATGGGCTTCAAGCGGCGGAATGCCGGAGATATGGACAAGCAGCCAGTATATGAAGACTGGCCCCGCGAACGCAAACCAGCCGATTATATATGATCCGCTGCTATCAATGGCGATCGTGGCAAAGGCCACCCAGACAAGCCATTCGAAGAAGTAATTGGGGTGGCGAGAATAGGCCCACAGCCCCCGATCGCAGACATGGCCCCTGTTTTTCGGATCGGCGCCGAAGCGGGCAAGCTGCCGATCCGCTACAGCCTCGCCGACAAGAGCGATCGCGAAGATGGCCAGACCCAGCAGGTCAGGATATCCCGGAACAGCGCCGGGACGATGGGCAGCGATCATGATGGTCACGACCAGTAGAAAGGCCGCTGCGGCCTGTATTTGAAGGAACCAGAAAAGCCTCTTCCGAGCCTCTTCACCCCATTTTTCGCGGAGCTGCCGGTAACGCGGGTCCTCGCCCCCACGCAGCGTGCGGGCCGCGATATGGGAACCGAGCCGCAATGACCACAGCGCGGCAAGGCCCGCAACCAGCCATTGCCGAACGCCGATCTGGCCCTGTGCGCCGATCGGTAGCAGCGCGGCGGCCACCCCGCACAGGCCGACAGCATAGGACCAGATGGTGTCGATCCATCCCGACCGACCGGTCCAGCCTGCGACCAGCCATGCAATCGTCATGATGGCGCAAAGCGCGCACGCAAGAAAAATGATCGTTGCCGCTATCATGGCCAGTCGCCTTCATTGACCAGGCGCGCGCCGTCGCTCAAAAGCCGACAAGCGGCCGCAAAAGCCGCCCCATCGTGCCGTGAAGGCGCGTATCACCTTCGACTGCGGCAAGACAGATGCAGTCGCCGTCAGCACCAACGACGGGTTGATGATCAACCTCCCATCCGGCCTCGTCCAGGTCACCCGGCCGATAATGGCCGCGATCATCCCAAAGCGATCCCGAGAGAATCTGCACATACTCCATTCCGCTATGCCCATGGGACGGGAGACGCCGACCGGCCCGCCCCTTGATCAGCATGACCTTGGCTGTGGGGTTGCCGACAATCCCCACCTTGCTCCATCTCAGACCAGGACCAAGCCAGCGCCAGGGGCCCACTGCGCAGTCCCGCATGGCCCTGGGCAGCGCTATCCCGACGTCGCTCTGGCCCGACGTGACGGTCGGGCTGGCGACCGGCGCGGCCAGATCGAGCCGTGCGAGAGTCTTCCCGAGTGCATCTCCCGCAAGCCTTGCCGGCGGCAGGTTCTGGAGAAGCGCCCCACCCACCGCCTCGAGCATAGTCAGACGCGAGCGACAGCTGGCGCAGCCTTCAAGATGAACGGCCACCACGAGCGCGGGGCCCGCATTCAAGGTTCCCGCCGCCTGCCGTAAAAGCGTTTCATCGCTGGGGTGGTGATGGGGCGTCATAGGTCATTATCCAACAGGGCGCGCAACCGGTTCAAAGCCAGCCTGATACGGGATTTCACTGTGCCGAGCGGTATGCCCAGTTCACGGGCGATTTCGGCATGGGGTTTCTCGGAAAAATAGGAAAGACGCACGATCTTCGCCTGTTCGTCCGACAAGGCGCCGAGCGCCGCGCTGACGAGGCGCTCACGTTCGGCGGCGATGGCCAGCTCTTCCCCGGACGCGGGCAGATCCGGATCATCGCTGGGGTCGGGGTTGATGTCCGGCACCTGCTCCCGTCCGCGCCGTAACCGATCGATGCGCTGATTGCGGGCGATCGTGAAGATCCATGTCGACAAGCCGGCGCGGTTCGGATCGAAATAGGACGCCTTGCGCCACATCGTCAGCATGGTTTCCTGCGCCACCTCCTCCGCTGCGAGATCGTCAAGACCAGAGCGCAAGAGAAAGCTTTTCACGCGCGGCGCGAAATGGGTGAAAAGCTCGACAAACGCTCCCCTGTCGCGGGCCACGGCTACGGCCTGGATCAGGCGGCGATGTTCCTCTGGCGACGGGGATGCCGGTCCTTTTTCGACATTCGTCAAACGCGTGGCCTTCGCTGCCGGCCAGCAGTGAGGCCGGTGCCTTTGGCGAATATGTAGCTGTGCGACATTCATTTGCCTTTGATACGGAGCCGCGCCCGAGTTGGATCACGGTTCATTATGATCCATCGGGCCCGACGCTGCGTAGATATTCTCAGTTCGAGACGCGAAGGAAAGTCCTTTGAGCAGCATTATAGGCAGGCGGGGCGTCCGGCCTGACCCCGGCCAGTCGCTGGACATCGCGGTGATCGGCAGCGGCATTTCCGGCCTCTCCGCCGCCTGGCTGCTGTCGCGCCGGCATCGGGTAACCTTGTTCGAGTGCGAAGACCGGCTGGGCGGCCACAGCAATACGGTGGACGTGTCGAACGTCCCCGTCGACACCGGGTTCATCGTCTATAATGAGGCCACCTATCCCAACCTCACGGCCCTGTTCAGCCATCTGGGCGTCGCGACCAAGCCGTCGGACATGTCCTTTGCCGTTTCGCTCGATGGCGGCAAGCTCGAATATTCCGGGACCGGCCTCGCGGGCCTGTTCGCACAGGGCCGCAACGCGATCAGCCCGCGATTCTGGCGGATGCTCCGTGACCTTGTGCGCTTCTATCGCGAGGCGCCGCTCGATATGGAACGGCTGGGCGCGACCTCGCTGAACGATTATCTGGATGCCGCCGGCTTTGGCGCGACGTTTCGCAACGATCATCTCTATCCCATGGCGGCGGCCATCTGGTCGACGCCGGCGGCCGACATAGGCAATTATCCCGCCACCGCTTTCATCCGCTTCTGCGAGACGCACGGGCTCCTCAAACTATCGGGACGCCCCATTTGGCGCACCGTCGAGGGAGGCAGCCGCTCCTATGTGCGGGTGCTTGCCAAAGCCATCCCCGAGATCGTCCCCAACTACCCGATCAGGACGGTTTCGCGCGTGGCGAACGGTGTCGATATCGCCGGGCATGACGGCCATCGCCGTCATTTTGATCATGTCGTGATCGCCACCCATGCCGACCAGGCGCTGGCCATGCTCGCCGATCCCAGCGAGCAGGAACAGCGCATCCTCGGTTCATTCAGCTATGTGTGCAACGACGCCATCCTCCATTCCGACAGCAATCTGATGCCGCACCGGCGCAAGGTCTGGTCGAGCTGGAACTACATGTCACAAGGCGCCGGGGACAGCCGCCAACTGGCCGTCACTTACTGGATGAACCGCTTGCAGGGCATCGCCGACGAGATGCCGCTCTTCGTCACGCTCAATCCGCATCGGGATTTGGACCCCGACGCGGTGCTGCGCCGGCTGAGCTATCGCCATCCGCGTTTCGATTGTGTCGCCATGGCGGCACAGGAACAGCTCTGGTCACTGCAAGGGGTGCGCCGAACTTGGTATTGCGGCGCCTATTTCGGCGCGGGCTTTCACGAGGACGGGCTGCAGGCAGGCCTTGCCGTTGCCGAAGCTGTTGGCGGCGTGCGGCGGCCATGGAATGTGTGCGAGGAATCCGGGCGCATCTATCTGCATCCCATGTTGCCGGATCGGCCCCAGAGCGAGGCAGCCTGATGACGGCCTCCTCCTCCGCGCTCTACATTGGTGATGTAACGCACCGACGGTTGCGCCCAAGGCCACATCGGCTGCGCTACAGCATCTTCTATCTGCTGCTCGACCTTGATGAAGTGGATGTGCTGGCAGGCAGGCTCCGCATCTTCTCCCATAATCGCTTTAATCTGTTCAGCTTTTTCGATCGGGATTATGGCGACGGATCGGCCGCGTCGCCACGCGAGAAAATCGAGGAGCATCTGCGCGCGGCCGGCATCGAGACCGGCGGGCCGATCAGGCTGCTGACCATGCCGCGTATCCTCGGCTATGCCTTCAATCCGCTGAGCGTCTATTTCTGCCACAGACAGGATGGTTCGCTCTGCGCTCTCTTCTACGAAGTTAGCAACACGTTCGGCCAGCGTCACAGCTATCTCATTCCCGTGCCTGCTGGAGCTACCGCGCCCATTCGTCAGGAGAGCCGCAAGTCCTTCTACGTATCCCCTTTCATCAGCACTGATATGGCCTATTCGTTCGCGATCACGCCCCCCGGCGAACGCGTTGCGGTTTACGTTGCTGGTCATGATGAGCAAGGGCCGCTGATCACTGCCCGGCTGGCAGGCCGGCGGCAGGGGTTGACCGATGCGGCGCTGGCCCGTCTTTTCATCACCTATCCGCTGCTGACGCTGAAGGTCATCATCGGCATTCATTGGGAGGCGCTGCGCCTGTGGTTGAAAGGCGTGCGCCTGTTTGACCGGCCACCACCGCCGGACCGGCCAGTCACGCTCGGCCATGGAGTCGAGCCTTCGCGGCATCCCGAACGGAAGTCCGGCCCACCTCAGGTCAGGCCCTTATAAGCCTCAAGCGCACGGCGGCGGGCATCGTCATGCTCGACGAGCCTGTTTGCGTCAGATGCTTCATGGTCGCGCTTTTGGACGAGCGATCCGGGTGCCTCCCGCCATGGACGATGAATGGAGGCGAAGGGCACGTCGGCAAGTTCGTGAAGCCAGCGCCGGGCATAATTGCCTTCGGGATCGAACTTCGTAACCGACCGATTGCTACCGCGATGCTTGCTGCGTCTTGAAGCGGTTGGCGAATTCGGGATCGTCGACGAAGTCATCAAGGAACTGGTGCCAGGTGTTGGTGGTGAGACGCGCCTGGCTGAGCATGTCCGTCAACTTATCGACGCCGTGATCGGTTAGCGCGGTGATGGTCTCGTCGGGGCCGGTACAGACGCGGATGATGGTGCCGTAGGTCAGGTTGTCGCCATTCGAGACGATGGCTTCTAGCAATTCCACGTCCTCGTCGATGATCCTGGCGACATAGTCGAGGGTGAGGACGTAAGTGACCGCGGCCATCAGGCGGCCAGTGCTTGCGGGCCGGTCAACGGCGCCCAGTTCCAGGGGAGCAATTCGGCGATCCTGTTGATCTTGTGATCGTGGATGCGATGGAGCAGGTCGGTGATGTAGGCCTGGGGATCGAGGCCATTCATCTTGGCGCTTTCGATGAGCGTCATGGCGCGCGCGAGGGTTTCGGCGCCGGCCTCGGAACCGGCGAACAGCCAGTTCTTCTTTCCCAGGCATATGGGCCTGACAGCACGTTCGGCGGCATTGTTGTCGATGGCGACGCGGCCATCGTCGAGAAACAGGCTGAAAGCGTGCCAGCGGCCGAGGGCATAGCGAAAGGCCTTGGCGAGATCGCCTTTGCCCGGGATCCGGGTGAGCTGCGTCTCGGCCCAGGTCTGCAGGGCCTCGAGCTTCGGCTTGCTCAGTTCCTGGCGCACGGCCCGACGGATATCGGCGTGCTTGCCGGCGATCTCGCGCTCGATGTCTTAGAGCTGCCCGATACGCTCGAGTGCCTCGTGTGCGATCTCGGATTTTTGCGACACCCAGACGTCGTGGAAATCGCGTCGCCAATGGGCAAAGCAGGCGGCCTCGCGGAAGCGCGGGTTCGCATCCGCGCCGGGTTCGTAGAGCTTCGAATAGCCCTTGTAGGCGTCGGCCTGGAGAATGCCGCGCGCATCGCGAAGATGGTCCTGGACGTGCTGTGCATTTCAGCTGGGCGCATAGCGATAGACGATCCCGGGCGGGGCGGAGCCCGCCGAACGTGACATCGCCTCCTTCAGACGGCGCTGGGACGCAGCCGGCACCACGGTTGAGAGTGATCACCCGCCCCACCGCTATGCGACCACTCTTGCGTACACTGCCCCGCACCTCCGACAGTTGACGTCTCAGATGCATCCTGCGAACTCTCCCGCAAGGAGGAAGGCTCGGTTCGTCCTCGCGTTCCAGCCTTTCACCAGAGGGGGCGTCTTAGCGGGTGCCCCCTCACCCGTCAGCGCCTCCACGGCCATCTCGCCCGGCCCCCGCTCATCAACGAACCAATGCGTTGCGTGGCCGGCTTCCTATCCCGCGGCTGCGCGCTCTACGCCTCATCGCGTTCCTGTTGCGTTCAATCGTCCCGCCTCCCGGTCTGCCACGCAGCCGGCATCGCTTTTTCCCTCAGATAGCCGGAATATGTATCTGATTCCGAGCTCCTCCCCTTTAGCCTCTGAATTGGTGGGCTTATTCGCGCCAATTCGCCTCCAGTATCGACTCCAATTCGCAACCGGGCCTGGCGTGTCGCCAGCAGTCACGCCCAATCGGCGCCGCGCTGTGGCACCGTCAAACATGGGAATCTCGATTGTAGGGAAAAGCGTTTGCCCCGGACACCATTGAGGCCCAAAGCGAGTTGCCGGCGCGAGCAGGCATCTCCCGGAGCGCAGCTCGGCATCCCCCGGGGCTCGGCTGCGCTCCCTTGGTATCGCACACCGCATCCCGGAAAGGTCACGCGCTGGTGATCGCTCTATGTTAGAGAGCTGATCGCGGTTGCTGCCGCCGCTCCCTCCCGGATGCGGCGATTTCACCCGTAGAGTGCGGCCGGTTCGCTGGTTTGGTTGCCTTGTCCGGCCGTGCTCGTTCCTGGCCTGCCTTCACACCGTGACGAGGCGCTTCGAATTCGCAAGCGCTGGCGGCAAAATACCAACGATCCACTCCAACGTCTTCTGCTTGTGCGCCGCGATTGTACGAAAATTCAATTGCCGCGACTCGGCGCGGCCGCGCATGGTCTAATCGTCAGGCGACCTCTGACAACCCCGGAGCGGATCGTGTCCCACAGCGTGGTGTAGGTCCGGCGGCGCAGCCGCTCTGATCTTCGGCCAGGGC
>APMI01002455.1_pt1 | contig 13781 bp, 20 predicted proteins | sample 667938 | NCBI WGS metagenome assembly APMI01 (sample SAMN01084076, study PRJNA167559) | wastewater metagenome | biome: Wastewater | place: Denmark: Ejby Moelle, Odense | collected 2011-11-28 | reverse complement strand
AGGTCCATCTCCACCGGGTTTTGTATGGGGTTTATGGGTTGGTTCTCGATATTGATCACCCCGCCATCCCAGACAAATGTAGGCATCCATGCCATATTGAACAATGCGGGTGCATTGCGTTTTCCCAACAGGTTGTTTATGCCATGGCTAACAGCATGGTCGAGGTGAGAGAATGCAGCGAACTGCTGATGGCAGGTGCCACAGGATATGGTATTGTCCCGCGACAGGCGTGGATCATAAAAAAGTTTCCTGCCCAGCACAAAACCATTTTGTGTAAGCTGGTTATTCTCGAAAGTATATACAGGTTGTGGCCAGCCGGCAGGCACTGCGAATGAGATATTGCCCGAGGTATCGGGTGGAGCGATATTAATAGAAGGATCGGGTTTGCAGCCCGGCAGCGAGAGGCCGGCAGCAAGGCAGATCAATATGGCAACTATTAATGTCTTTTTCATGTTGCAAAAGTTAAGACCTATAAACCTGCATAAGTGATGGTAAACATATTCGCATAGTTGTCAGCAATTTTATTGGCATTGCTGTCGGGTTGCGATACACTGTAGGTAGATGAAAAATCTATTTTATGCGGTTGTTTGAACATAGCTAGCATGTCAGCCTTCAAATGCACATGCGGAGTACTTGTAGCGCTAACGGTGATCGCGCTCGATAATGGCAGGGTAACACTCCTCACTGAATTGTTGAAACCGGAAAAACCACCGCAATGGAATTCAAGCAGGTGATTGGGCGACTGTGGTGAGCCGCCCTCCATTTTTAGCATAATGTAGCCGGTGTTCCAACTCCAGAACATGCCATTGGCCGGGTCTAAAGCACCTGTTTGGGCACCGGATGTATTGCGGTTTTTATCAACCCCTATCAAGAAACTGATCGAATCATACGTAGCGGCAGGTATATCATTCATATCAAAGCTTAAAGTAGAATGGTCTGATTCCTGCAACAGGTGATAGCTTTCGGTTTCTGTGTACGAGGCACCACCAGGGCCTTTAAGCGCAATGTTAGTAATATAATAATTGAATTTTGAGACTGTAAAGGAGTCCCCGTTCTCATTTGTATACCACTGGCTACCCAGGCTAAGACTGCTGCCACCAACGTTATTGAAAAATTCCAGCTTCACTTTACCGGGTCCTGTTGCCGGCGTAGTAGTAACGGGCGGGTCTTTCTTTTTGCATGAAGGCAGTGAAAGCAAGATGGCTAATGACAGGAGACCATATTTCAAAAGTGTATTTTTCATTGTCAGAATATTTTACGATAAAATTACCGTTGTGTTTGTTTGATATACTTTGCCGGTCTTGCGTTGAACGCCATCTTACAGCCTTCGCTGCAAAACCATACTGTATCATTGTTGTATATGGTATGATCGGTCCACTCACTACTGCGGGGCATTTCGCAAACAGGGTCCATTTGAGGCTGGCGGCCGGGTGTTGTTTTTCCCGGTTCTTTCATTGTAGTTGCAGACCCTTGCTGCTCCTTGTTGCCGTTGTTGCACGAAGTTAAGTAAAAAACGGAAAAAAATATCATTGTAATATGCTTCATTATTAGTGTTTTAGCTGTCAAGGTTGGTATTGAAAGGTAATATCTTTTTCGGCAGTTTTGCCGTCATGGTCTATTGCTGCAACCAACGATAGCTTCAGGGTCAGGGGCTGAGCTCCTGTGTTTATCCATTTGTCGTTTATGGTAAAATGATCGTTGTGCACATGCTCCGTGCTGTCATATAAGATGTACCCGCTTGCAGAGTCGGTGATCTTAAGTTCATATCCATGCAACTCGCTGGCGTAGCTTACATCTGCATTTATTAAGATGGTGTCACCACTGTGGTATACCTGCCCGCTGAGGGGAGAGCTAATATTTATGGTAACATCTGCCGGGCCAGCAACGGTGTTATTTTTCTTCTGGCAGCTAAATAAACTTGTAAGTAAAACAGCTGTCATTAGTATTCCTGATCTCATAGCTCATGTTTTTAAAAAAGTACAAAAATTCCTGCCTCTGTTTTTTGGTTAGCGGTCACGTAACCGGAGCCATAATATTGACTGAGCGGTATCTGGTAATTTACTCTTAAGCCAATTTTTTTGTAGTATGCCTGTACACCAATATTACCAAAGCAAAGGTAACCGCCGCTTTGCTCGTTCAGCCATTTTTTCCTGTAGTTATCATAGTCGTGCAGGGTATACTCATAGCGGAGGCCTGCCTGTGGCAGCAGGCTAATACCATGTTTGAACTGTAGGGAGTAGTAACCCAGCAGCCCCGCATTCAGACGGTTGCCGTATTTGAAATTGTCGCTGTTTGCGGTGGTGAATGTATAAGCGCAGTCCAGGTTAATACCTTGCTTTTTATATCGCAGGGTATAGTTTGTATTGATGACAAAATCCCATGAGCCGGTACCGGGTTGCTGGTTGGGCAGGCCAAGTCGATCGGGGGCAGTAAGTCCTGTATTATGGCCGGTTGGCAGCTTTATTCCGCCACCTGCTATTAGCTGGTGTCCCCGGTTTTTTGCAATACCCTCATCTTTTATTATTACCCGGTTTACCAGCGTAGATATATCTCCAAGGCCTGAGCTTGAAGACCGCAGACCATCTGCATTGTCAACATTATAGTGATAAGGAACAAACAAAAATGCCTGCCAGCGCCTGCCTATATTGTACCTGCCCCAAACCTGGAAGGTGTTGTAATAATCCTGCGAATGTTCATCGGGCCTGCCCGCAAAAAGGGATGGATGTGTGCTGCCGAAACTGCTGTACTGGTATTGAATACCAGCGAAGTTCCAATGGAATTGCGGCAGTATGCCCAGGTATTGATTGCTAGCTGAGCAGCCACATACATCGCAGGCATTTACCTGCGATGTTGCTGCCAATGTAATGAGCAATATAATCAGCGTTCGTCTCATGTTGTTAGAGGTTTATGCTAATCCTCGTAAGAAAACATCGCAGGGATGTTATTGTTGATCATCGTTCCGATAGCTGTTGAATTGCTTACTATATTTGGCACGGACAGGCTAGCGTTGTTGTTGAGTTGCACACCGGTGAACAGCTTGCTATAATCTATCGTGAGGTGTATGTATTGGGGAATGTCTTTTTTGCATTCGTACACAGGGTCGTGATCAGGCATAGTAACTTCCTTATAAGCAAGTCCTGTACCCAGTTTATACAAAAATGGCTGCATATCTGCGTCTGAGCCATCGGCATTAGTGGTGGTGTCTATCCTTCCTTCAAAATTGACGAAGATATAACCGCTTGCAGACGTTGCGGGGCTAAACCACATATCCTGGTGATCAAGTGCGGGCATAGATATGGATGGAATTTGCCCTGCGGCGGAATCAAGGCCTACGTGAAAACGGACAGATCTATAATTACCTGCGGGCACATTGCCAAGCGCATATATTTCGGTCTCGAGAACCTTGAGTACCAACGAGCCGGCGATATTATAGATAGAGCCATCAGTTTTTATAAGCTGCACATGCGAAATATAAAGCTGTGCAAAACTTGTCGAAATTTTGCGGCCGGCACTAGTAGTGTATATTTCGTTATAGGCCTCTACCTCGTTTGTATCGAGATTGGTATGCAGGTGCAGGTATAGTGCTGTGCTGTCAACAGCCGGTGTTACAGGTGTACTATCGTGATGCTTGCCGCATGCTGATAGCAAAAGCAGCAGTGCAGCAAAAGAGAAAATGCTTACTTGTTTCATGCAATTGAATTTTTTTAAAACTTGGGTTAATTAAATAAAAGTGACTCGCTTCCAGATCGTCTAAAAGCTGCAGGCTACGGCAGTTCCGCGATGCGGCAATGGCCGATCTGGTAGAACGCGTATCAATTGTTACGCTGAAAAAGCGCAGGGTGCAGTCTAAAACCTGGAAAAGGAAATAAGCCAATAATGGCTATACAGATTAGCAAAGTGCAGATGGCGGATGGAAAATATTGCTAAGCGGCAGGTAGCCGTACATATGCTGCATAGCTGCATTATAAGTATGGGTATCACACTTAGGCAGGTATGGGAGTTTCATTTTTTGTGGAACTACAAATTCAGCCAGCTCTGTCTTGTTGTTCTTACCCGGGGCCTGTTTGCTGCTGCCGTCGTTGCTATCATCCGCTTTTTTAAGCTGTTTCCTAAGAAAGCATTTGCCGCAGCATTTCATTTTAGGGTTCTTACGATTCTCACAGAGATTTTTGGCAATGTAGTCCTTGTTCAACTCGTACCAGCCTACGATAGCCACCTTCACCATACACTGGAATGTAAGGCTGAGCATGAGTAATATGGCTACTGCGGTACGCATTGTAAAGCAAAGCTACGGAAGAAAGGTTAAGAATAAGACGATTTTGGTCATCAATTCCTTTCGCCCTAAAAAAAAGCCGGGCATAAAGCCCGGCTCTTAAGTTTTAGAATATTGTTAATTACCTGATCAATGTAAAGTTGCAATAAGTGGTGATGTTGGTAGTGCTGGTCTGGTGGAAATCCACATTGATGGTGTTAGATGTGAAAGTACCTGAACCTGCAACCTGTATGCCGTTTGGCAGTAACTGGTTAGGAATAGTAAGTGTATTGTTAGCACAGTTGATGTCGGCATATACCTGGTAAGGCATATCGGCAAAGTTCTGGAACACAACCCTGTTAGCAGCAGCAGTAGAATTAACTACGTTATCTGTGTACTGATAGTTTTGGTTACCGCAACCTGTAGTACCCTGGCTGAAGAATCCTAAGATACCGCAATTAGCAGGAGTTAAGATATGCAGGTTGAAGGTGTAAGTCCTGTCACCAGTCTGAGAACCATGAGCGATCAATTTGATCACATAGTTACCAGGAACGCCATAATGATCGGTAAATACAACAGTAGCGTTGAAGTTAGGCGTACCCGTAGTTGGGTTAAGGTCGGCAGTAACACCTGCTGGCAGACCCCATATGGCCAAAGTAACATTTTCCTGTATTGGTCCGGAGTACTGTACCAAAAGGTCAAGCTGGTCATCCTGTCCTTGCTGAACGGTTACATCATGGAGACCATTAACAATGTAGGTCGTAGGATTGCTATTAGTACTTTTCCTACAAGCTGAAAATGCAACGCAAAGCAGCGCAAATAGTAGATAAGCTTTTCTCATAAAGTTGTTTTTATATAATTATCGGCGTTAAAAATAATATACGGTTTCCTTACTTGCAACAAATTTTGCCACTTCTTTCATAAAAATAGTAGAATAAAAATAAAAAACGAAGGTTTTTTGAATAAATATTGAGGAAGGTAAAATAAAAAAGCTCAACCATCAGGCTTCAAAAGCCTTTACCATGGCGGTTTTCACATGCGTTAACCAAGGCCTTTAGCTGCCATGTATGGTTAAAAAAATATTTTCAGGATTTTAGCGCCTGAGCTACAATTAACGAAAAATTCTTGCGCAAAATTATTAAAAAGTGCTGCCAAAATATATAGGGCCGGTCGAAAAGTGCATAAAATGTGGATAACCCTACAGCTATACCACTATAAAAGAAAGTAATCTTAATAATAGATGTATATACATACATTTGTGAAAACAAACAGAGATAACAAGATGAAACAAGTCAGGATCCTCACAGTATTGGCCCTTGCGGCGTTCAGTATTTCGGCAAACGCGAAGAAAGTACCGGAGAAAACCCAGCCGGCAGCAGCATCGGCATGGAAAGTGGATGCGAGCCACACATCAGTGAAATTTAAGGTTTCGCACCTTACCGTATCCGAGGTGGAAGGCAAGTTCAAAGTATTTAACGGCAGCATAGATGCGCCTGCTCCGGACTTTAATAATGCGAAGGTGAACTTTACCGTGGATGTGAACAGCATTAATACAGATGATGAGAACAGGGACAAGCACCTGAAGAGCGACGACTTTTTTAATGCAGAGAAATACCCTGCTATGAGCTTTACCAGCACTTCATTTAAGAAAGTGAAGGGTAATATATATTACCTGGAGGGCAATCTTACCATACGTGATGTGACAAAGAAGGTAAAATTCGCAGTACTCTATGGGGGAACGGTAAAGGACCCATGGGGCAATATTAAAACAGGATTTAAGGCAACAGGCAAAATAAGCCGTAAAGAATACGGGCTGAAATGGAATACGCTCACGGAGGCAGGGGGCGCGGTAGTGGGTGATGAAGTGAGTATGGCTCTGGACCTTGAATTTGCGAAGCAGAAATAGATGAGATAAAGGCTTTGGGAGAGGCATTTGCCGAATTCGCGCTGATACCCCCGCTACTGGCGGGGGTATTTTAATTATATAAAATGCTTATAAGGCTTAAATTACGTACCTTTGCCCAAAGTTTGACTTATGAGTGACAAAAGAAAAGTGTTCAATAAGGCAAAAGAGATCCATTACAAACTGGGTGGAGATAAGCCTCAGGTGCCTGTTACAAGAATAGCTAGTGAATTAGCCCTTACTTACGACGAAGTCAAAGAGCATCTAACCATGTTAAAGACACTGCGCCTCGTCAAATTCTTTGATGATAAAACGCAGGATGCAGTACAGGTTACTAAAGTAGGCCTCTCTACTAAAGTAGGTTAAGCTGTTACGGATTTAATTTTAATACTATACAATTTACTGTAAAGTAAACTGCAGTACCTTCTTATAAGCTCATTTTCCGGGAAAGCTCATTTCATTGCCTGTGGTATGCTATTAAATACAGGCTTTGCATTAAAATATAACCCTGCTATGTTATCACTATTGTCCTTAATGCCCAGGTAGCTGCAGTCGTTACCGGAGAGCAACTGGTTTCCATTATAATCATAGCCCAGCATTTTTATCATTGCGTATTCGTCGGGCAGGGATATCACGTGGAAGGCTGTTTCCTTAGAGAGGCCATCGCCGGTGGAAAGTATGGTCAATGCTATATTTCTTACTTTATCGAGATATATATGCGCGGTAAGGCTGTCGCCAAGTTCTTTGCTCGCTATATATACCATGTTCAGCTTTTTCAGGTCGAAGGGAAAACTTTCCAGGTATTTCTTACTGTGCGTTACGATATTCTGAAGGTCAGCCGGGGCAAGCGCATCTTTTGAAAATATAGCCCTTAATTCTTCGTCCTCGATGGTGAAGCCTGTAAAAGGATTATATTCCTGCTGCAGGGAATAGCCATAGTATAACATCCTGAACTCCCTTGGTGAGATAGTGCTGTCATTATCCCTATATCGCTTCAGTAATTTGGGATAATAAAATGCTGAATTATGATCAGTTGTCATGTCGTTTATAGAACCATAATCAGGTACCTGGAAGGATGCCTCGTCCTGGGCATAGAGGCCGCCTGCGGAGAGCAATAAAAGAGCTAAAAAAAATATCGTCCTGCACATAAACCATTCTTTAAGGTTATACAATCGTCTTTTACACCTATACTTACGATAACGTAAAACAGGCAGTTTTAATTATTCGATAAATACCTTGCCAAGGGAATTTTAACAAAGACAGAAGCCTATTTTTGTATCATAATCATATAAGGGTGAGTGTTGTAAATAATAAAAAACAGTTCCGGTATGAGATAGCACTGGAAAGCGGTGAGTATGCCTATGTGGAATATCGCTGGCTGAAGGGGAATATGGTGCTGATGCACACATTTGTTCCTAAAGAAGCGCGCGGAAAGGGATATGCAGCTACGCTGGTGAAAGCAATATTTGAAGACCTGCGCCAAAAAGGAATAAGGGCAGTGGTGTACTGCCCTTATGTAACAAAATATTTAGAAATACATAGGGGATATGATGATGTCATGTCTGAACACGATTAATCGATTTTAGGATTAACAGGATGCGCCGTTGGTTTTACAAGAGCTTTGTTATAAACCCGTTTAAATTCCAGGCTGGTACTTCCGAAGTTTATGAGCAAGCCGTCCGCCATTCCATAAGCTTCCAAGTAATTAATGGCTTGTGCCTTATGGACATCTTCGATTTTTTCAATGGCTTTTAATTCGACCATAATTACACCTTCAACAAAAAAATCTGCTCGTCTTGTACCTATAGATTGCTCGCGATAAAATATTTCCATTTCTTTTTCACGATCGAAAGATAAACCTTGAAAAGTCATCTCAATCGCTAGTGCCCGCTGATATATCACTTCCTGAAAACCATTTCCTAAGCTTGAATGAACTTTCATAGCACAGCCTATTATCTTGTGTGTAAGCGAATTAATCTTGTCCATCCAAAAATCCTAAGAATCGTGTTCAGAAATTTGCTTTTTCATCTCCATTATATCCAGCTCCAGGTCGGCTATACGATGGTACACTTCAGCCGGCTCGCTAAAGTCGCTGCTCAAGCGCATACGGCCGTACCAAACCTCTATTACTTCTTCGGGACTTATTTCCAGTGTAGGGTAGTCGTGGCGGTGTACTACCGTATCTGACTTTAAATATAGTTTACCGCGCTCTTTGATACGGTTCAGCACACGCTTTACAGTAATACCTCCCTTATGCACTACCACATGCACGCGGTTATCGCGGATATCCTCAAGGCTTTCTATCCATTCGCCTATGATGCGGTCGCCCTGTAATATATTAGGTGCCATAGACACGCCTTCTACCTCGAACATGCGGAATGTGGCATTGTTAAGGCCGGGCAGGCGGAAGGTAGGTAGTGTTTCCATATACTCAGGATCGCCATAGCCCAATAAATATCCGGCACGAGCCTTTACAGGAACATATAATATATTGTCCTGTCCGCTACTATCTACGGTAATAACCTGTGGCACACCCAGGTTTGGACTGTGTAAGGCAACCACCTTCGCATCAAATCCCTGCCCTTTTAAGGGAGACACCCCATCTTTTTCCAGATTAGTTGACAAAATGTTGTCTACCGATATGTCAAAGTACTTGGCAAATGTTGACAAAGTTTCTAAATTAGGTTCACTTACTCCGGATTCATAATTGGCGATAGTGGTCCGTCCTATATTTACGTCAGAACTAAGTGCATCCTGCGTTTTGCCCATTCTCTTTCTCAGGTATTTTAGATTTCCGGCAAAGTAGATCATGATAGAATAAATTTATTTTTCCACAAAATTTGTATTTGTCAAGAAAATTGGAGTATGTTTGTGATGAAAATAAGGGTATTGACATTTTAATTGACATCAAAGATAAGACGAAAAAATTAATAATGCCAAATAAATTGTCGAAGCACTATAAAAACTAAGTACGCAGAAATTTAAAAACTATGAAACAATATTTAAAAGAACAAGTGAGGGAAGCATTAATAAGATACATGTCCGGATTTGCGACACAGAGAGCAGCAGCAAGAAGCCTGCAGGGTGTAAGTGCAATAATGGTATCGCAGGTGAAAAACAAACACTGGAACCATATAAGCGATACGCAATGGCAAAATATTGCAAAGCAGGTAGGCTTCTATGCAGGTAATGAATGGCAACAAGCTGATACAAGTGCATACCTGCTACTGCGCATCATCTTCAACGATGCACAGTATAACGCAATGGCATATGGTGTGGCCATGGCAACTGGTATTGGTAAAACATTTACTGCACAGCGCTATGCAAGAGAAAACGATTACACACATTACATAGCCTGTACAGTAGAGATGAACAGGAAAACATTTATGGTGGCACTGGCAGAAAGCATGGGGCTGGAAAAAGGTAATAGCGTAGAGGAAACAATGGCGCTGATAATAGCGAAGCTGAAAGAAAACGATGATCTGCTGCTGGTGCTGGATGATGCACATAAACTAAAGGACAGGGTGCTACAGTTTGCTGCAACTCTGTACAGGCACCTGGCAGGCCGTTGCGGAATAGTGATGCTGGGTAATGATGAACTGAGAATGCGCATAGTAGAAGGAGTGCGCCTTAATAAAGAAGGGTATGAAGAGATATATAAGAATATAGGCCGCCGCTTTATAACCCTGGGCAGGCTGAGCGATAAAGATGTGGCCCTGGTATGCCGTGCAAACGGACTAAAGGATGAGGGGAGCATAAGCTGTATAACTGATGCCTGCGGCAGCAACCTGCTTGCAGCTACGGAAATGATACAGGAACTATCAGGAAAAAAGAACAGCAATAAAATAATTAATGAACAATCAAAAACAGCATTATTATGAGTTTAGCTACACAGATAAGCACCGCACGCCACATAGCCCGCGTGGCCGAACAGAAGATCAGGACAAGCACAGGCCTGCGTATTACTTTATTATTATTCCCTGCGGATACGGGCAGGAGAAAGCCGGAACATATGCTACGCCTGGTAGCTAGCTCATTGCATGTAGACTATGAGCAGTTCCAGGCAAAGACAAGGAAGCGTGAAATAGTGGAACTGCGCTTTATAGGGGCATTGCTGCTGCGCCGGTTCTACCCCCATGTGACTCTAAAACAAATAGGTTCCCTATTTGGCGGACAGGACCACACCTCTGTAATAAACGCCATAAGCCGTGCCTACAACCTGCTTGAAACCAATGATATAATTTTCTGTACCAAATACAATAACGCTATAAACACTGTGAACCTATGGCTAAAAGAGCAATAAGAGTGGGACTGCGCCTAAACTATGAACGACTGCAAGCAATGCACGATGTGTGTGGCAGCATGGCGGAAGATTTTACCCCAACTGAGGAGCATGAATATTTGCTGCTTACTCACCTGATGGAAATGAAGCGGAAAATGGAGAAAATGCTGGAAAAGAACCAGGCGATGTATACACTGAACTTAACGGCCCCCGAAGCGCTTGCCTTTAAACAAGTGTGGGCAATATGCGGACGCTACCAGGACAGGTATACACAAGTGGTAGTGGGCAGCCTGGTGAAAAAGGTAAACGATATGAATGCCGATGGCATTGCGGCCCCGGTAAAAAAATAATAGGGCTATGTTATTTATACTATAGCTGGCATGCTTTTGTATATGCATGTATAAGAGAATACCCGGAAACATATTTATAAAGGCAAAAATTAAAGTATGAATAAGAAACAGGAAAAACATGATATGCTCCTCACCTTTATGATGCATAGTAAAAATGTGAAGAAGAAAAAGAGAAAGCCGGCCCTGATAGGCCTGCTGCAAAAGATGGTTGTAATGGTATTACCATAACATGTCCATGGAATGATTTTTATAGAATTAAGCAGTAAAGTCCTGTATCGGCAGGATATTCCAAAACAAACAAAACAAGGTGTATGAGCAAAACAATTTATATAGCCGGGAAAGTATCGGGCCTGACAGAGGCACAAGTGCGCGAAAAATTTGCACGAGCAGCGTCCCAACTTTCAGAAGATGGTAATATAGTATTGAGCCCTGTAAATGATAAGGCTGAGAGCTGGAACAGTAAAACATTGCGCAACAGCATTAAAACAATGCTTGATTGTGACGAAGTGCATCTTTTGCCCTGCTGGCAGGAAAGCCGCGGAGCACAATTGGAACGCGATATTGCTTTAAGGTTAGGAATGAATGTAGTGTATCACTAATACCCCCGGATAAACAAATTGCTCAATAGCAATATCTATATATACAGCCCCGCTTGCGGGGCTTTTTCGTGTTCTTAAACTATTAGCTATTTCCTAATCGCTTGTTAACCAGTTACAAACGGGGGGTTAAGCAGGCCCGAAAATTTCTCCGGGGGCGAAAGGCGCTGCATCTTTGCATCATCAAACGAACAAACAACAGCTAATCAAAAAATCTAAAAAACTTAAAAGCAAACAAAATGAAAAAGATCGTTTTAATCGCCGCCACAGTATTTACAGCCTTCGCATCACATGCACAGGTGAGCACTACTGCTTCACAGACCATGAACCTGGTACTGTCGAACGCTATTGACATGACATTTACTGCTAACAACACAGCTACCGGCCCACTAGTGAGCCTTCCCTTTACCACAACTGCAGACTATGCAAGTGGTGTTACCTCAACTGCACAGGCATTGAAAGTAAGGTCTAACAAGAACTTTAATGTGACTGTAAAAACGAGCGCTGCTAACTTTTCTTATACCGGAGCAACATCACCAGCCCCTGTAATGCCCGTAAGTGGAGTGCTGGGCCTTGAAGTGACAGCCAATGGCACAGGTGGTAGCATAGTGGCACCTTTTAGTGCAGCATCTTACTCTACCCTTACCTCAACAAACCAGAATATGCTGAGCAACGGTACCTACGGAGGTAACCAGACATTCTCAGTACAGTATCAGGCAACCCCGGGATGGTCATATCCTGCAGGTACCTACGCAGTAGATGTGGTTTACACAGCTACCCAACAATAGGATCTTTTTCATCCTAATACCGAAGGGCCCCTTTTGGCGAGGGGGCCCTTTACTTTTTATGTTACATTAAGTTAGAAGTCAAAATTAAACCCAACAAGATTGGGGCTGCACGTCATCTGAATGAGTGTTGCATCTGGTTCACATCGAAAGGAATATTGTTTTCGATGAGGTAGCTGCGAAGGTCATTATACGTAAGCCATTTGCCATTGTTTACTGAAGCGCTGAAAACAAGCACATCGTACCTGGACTCATTATAAAAACTCAATGAGTTGACAGCATTCCTGCTCTCCGCATAGTACCTGCTAAATATCCACTTGTTGATATCTTCGTAGGGGCTTACCACCACACTTATGACCGGTGTCCAGGACGCCGACTGCGAATATGGCTTACCTGTAAGATGTTGAAAATCACTACAGAGCGCTTTTGCCTCTTGCAATGTTAGTGGTTCATGTTTCATAAGAAATGAGTGTGTACATAAATATAGGAAACAAAAGGCTTGGTTTTATGAAGGACGTCATAAAAAAATTTTCGTTAGGTAATTTTACCAAAAGCATGCCATCCGGGCGGCAAATAAAAAAGGCGGCTCTTGCCGCCTTTTTGCATATAAATTTTAACCGCTTAAAGACGGAAACGAAGACCAACTGTAAGTGGGAAATAGAACAGCATGTAATGCTCATTACCTTTTCCGTAGCGGGGATCAACAGTTTTTACATTGGCATATTTAGGTGCAAATTCCACATTGAAGCCAAAGAGGTCGGACAAATAATGAGTGTAGCCAACCTGCACACCAGCTATGAAACCTGTGCCCGGCCCCATGTTAACTTGTGATGTATATTCGAGTCCGCTAACACTTTTGTGTATAATACCGCCATCATTAATAGTAAACACTGCGCCAAAGCTACCACCGGCATAAATATTGGCTTTGTTGAAATAGCGGTATTCACTGAAAATGGGGAATATCACGTTGAACTGCGGGGTTATATTGAAAGCTGCAGTAGCAAAATTGTAAGTTACCTTCTGGTCGCCGAAGCTTTGGTTTTCGGGGCCTATAAGATGCCAGCTCCTGTCGTATGTCTTCCATGAAGTACCGCCTACATCAATACCTATCTCAAAATGGTCGCTAAGGGTATAATGTGCTCTTACCGAAACATCGGGAGCAAAAGCAGTAGTAGTGCCGGTGTATTTAGAGAACTTAGGAATAGAAGTTGTGCTTATGCCGCCATTTATACCAAGTATAACCCTATGTTCGGGTTGAAATGTTTGTGCGGACAGCGTACCACACGTGAGCAGGGCACACGAAACAAGTAATGAAAGCCTCATAATTTATTCTCGTTTTGAAAATATGAATCAAATCTAAGTATTTTTTGCTGTTGTAGGTAGTAAATCCACAAGTTTTCCACCGCCAGTAAGATAAATTTTATGTGAAGAATATATGGGGGCAGGACTTTTGCCATTATTAAACGGCAGTATAGCCTCCGGACGTGCCGCTTTTAAGTAATTTAGCAAAATATAGGTAGCATATGCACCAGCACCAAGGTCACGATCACCACCATCACCATGCGGTTCCATCAACGGCGGGGAAAGCCTTTGTGGCAGGAATAGTATTAAAT
>APMI01038879.1_pt1 | contig 13786 bp, 11 predicted proteins | sample 667938 | NCBI WGS metagenome assembly APMI01 (sample SAMN01084076, study PRJNA167559) | wastewater metagenome | biome: Wastewater | place: Denmark: Ejby Moelle, Odense | collected 2011-11-28 | reverse complement strand
TGTTTGCTTGCAAGAGCTCTTAATCTGCGCTATTTAGAATTTGGCCTCCGATATAGTCCCGTATCTTTGTTTGTATTAACAGGAGGGACCCATGCAATCATCTACTTTGAGTCGATAGCAACTATATCGCTGCTATCAGATCTGTCTTCATATTATATAGTATTTTTGTTTGGATTCTCATTATTTTATGAAAATTTACTCCATTCTGAACCATCTGGATCGAATATATTATTTCTATTTATGAGTATTTAAGCTTATCTTTGTCTTCTTTCTCTTTGCTTTTTCCTCAACTATTTCAGTTTCTAAAATTCTTTCTTACGCTTGACCCTATTTTACATAACATCATTTTAGTCTTCATCTTAGTATTCCTTCTCATTATTGTTGTCTTGATGATATTATTAATCGCTTTCATTGACCAAAATACAAACAGTTTTACTTGGTCTTTGTATTTTGCATTAAACAACCTGACCATTAGCATTAACAATAAAATGATCACGTACTTTATATTTTTAGCTTGAAGTCATCCCTTACTAATTATTAGTCTTAAGTTTCTGATATAATATTTATGTAAGTTTGATCAACAGCTAAATAATGCCGATCCCAGTGGTCACTAATGCCAGATACGTGCATGTGACTCCAATTAGTATTCTATCTTCAATACTATGATATGCCAAATGATAGGATAGAATTAATGACTCAAGGGCAATCAGACATATTAAGTTTATTATGCGAGTTAGAGTTTTTACTTTACTCATGTATAAGTTCTGCACTATTATGTATACTATTATCAACATATGGATTATGTTTAATGTTAACAGTAGCATCAACTGGAGTAGTCCTGGTAAATTTGTACCTAATAATATGCCGAACATGAATTTCTTTAAAAATCCAAACACATAGAATACATAAGCGGCTTTACTTAATTTACTGTCTTGGAGTAAATCTTATATTATTTATAGATCAATTTAGTCCAGTTTAGATCGAATATCAAATTTATTATCATTTATTTTAGGCTTAATATTTATTTTATTATTTTTCTTCATTTTAATTTGCTATTTCTTATATTTTCTCATATCTTTATCATCACTGGCTCTGGACCTAATGGTCACAATCATGGAAATACAATAGAATGGAAAAAATAGTACAAAAGCACTAAACAAATACGCTAGAGCATAAACCCAGATATATTAATACCCAAGCACAGTGTAACTCATTTGAAATGTAGCAAACAAAGATATTGGAATTACTAAAGTTTATATCATGTCAGACATTGATATCGGCCAACGGAGCTTTATTTTATGGCATAATGAAGTAGTGAAATCAAATGGCAGGATTTTGAAAAATAAGTATATTAATAAGTTAGTGCATAGGATTATTAGAGTTGAAAATATTACTGTCGCCATGTTTTTATAAAAATTTGCACCATTTTAATAATACACTATTTTGAATTCACCTTTGCTATCAAGTTAACTTCCTGAAAGTTGTCTCATTTTTTAATTGATATCGATTTGCAGAATAGTAGTGAAATCCATGAACCTAAACGAACTTAATGCTTAAACAAATTACTTAAACACGACAGGCAGTTCCAAATTGAGATATTTGTGCATTTAAATAACTTGTTATAGCTAAAACAGCATTTTAATAAATCCTGCTTGACCAGTCGCAGAGGAGGCTGAGATAATCATACTAGTAACCAGAAAAGCTTTAGTTAACTGAGATGGCAGTCTGGCTTAAATTACGTAAAAATCTGATATTGTTACAATTTGTTGCTGAGTTGTCAATGGCTTAGATTCAGCCACCGTTCGGATTGACGAAGGGGAACTAAATGTAAATTATGCACTGCACGTTTTCTAACATGAAACCAAATCTGAAGATTGCACGGTTATTTTGAATACTCCTGGAGATATCATAGAAGAATTGTACTTAATGTTTTTACTATCGATTATTATTTGTAGGTTATCTTCGAAATTAATTAGGTAATTTAGATTGCCATATGTAAAAGTAAGCAAAAATACAGCGATACTTGATGATCTAATTAGATACACATTAAAACTGAGACAATTATATGTGCAGAGCAGACAATTGCCATTGGCATCAAGTTAAAGCCCCTAAAGACAGACACAGCTACCGAACCCAAAACTGCCATTATTGAGATACGAGAGATACCTGTAAGCAGGACAACTGGTACAAAATCTACTATCTGTATAAGTGGAGTCATCTTAAGAACTCGTGCAAGTTAGACAAGTTTATTTACAGATGCCGCAGCCTTGAGGCACTGTCAGAAATGGCACAGCATATGCCAAATACGAAGCAGAACCTACGATTGATGAACATGCGGAATAGTCAGGGTTGAAATTCAGGTATGACGATTGTAGTTTACTTATTAATGAGGAGCTTGCTAAATAGCCCACTTTCATTGATAGTTTATTGTACATTGCTGGGTCTTTATATGAGTAGACTATCATCTTAGTCAGTGCGATAGATCCACCTGTATAAGACAGTTGTTAAATACCAAGAAAAGTGTTGTCATCAGATGGTCGCAAGTACCCGTAGTCATCCACCATTATTATAAAATCTCTTATGCTTTATATAAATTGATTAAAAACTACGAATATATTCTGACTGATGAAAATCTTCTATACTAAAACATAACTAATGTAAATGGGAAGAGTCGGATTGGGAATATTAGTGACTAAAAGTGAGAATTTTGATGTCTGTTTCGATGTGATACCAAAAGTGAGGGGAAACGTGCATGCGAAAACATCAAGAGAATAGCTGACAAGACTGTTATATTTGTGCTTATTATTGTACGAAACATCGACAGTCAAACTACTAAATTGAAACGTATCAATTTAAACCCTTGAATTGGCTTCCCATACAAAAATGCACACGATCTGCACCATATCATTAAGATTCCATGGCGCATTGCTTCTCGTTGTGAGTACAAACTGCATTACAAATCTAGAAGTGTAGCTATTTATTAGATTGTAACTAACTGAGAATTCTGGTTGCGCTACTGCGAGAGTTTCCACTGCTGTCTTGGTATTGGCGATAAGTACCATAGCCGAACTGAGGCACATCCGAAAAATTGTTGTCAAAAGGAATCGACAGTGAAGTCACAGACTGTGTCAGAGTTACACGCGCTATTGTTATACAGACAAGTACAGATGAATAGCTCGAAGCTGTGACTGATGGCAGAAAATTCTAAAATGAGCATGAAGACGAGCTGTAACCTGTGCATCTTAGACATTTGTTATTTATTTTTGTTATATTATATACGCTATATCTCATGTCATTGACTGACTATCTATTAATCTTACCCACTAATTTTCTAATAAAGTGAATACACGCATCAAATTATAGTAAGAAATATGAAATAAATAATAAAGAAAACCATAATTCATAAAAAATACAAATGCGCACCTTAAGTAAAAAGAGGCGAATAGGGGAATAAGGATTTTATGATGATAACAGAATGATCATTCGCAGTGACCCCCCGAGTGTTAACAGCACGTTGAGGAATGTATCTTCCGTAGTCTGATCTCCTTTTTGTCTGCACTCGAGTCCCTTCAACATTCATACGATGCACTCTTCAGATTATATCGTTTGTAATTGTAATGTATAATAATAAGATAAGTCGATAAGTTATAACAAATAGAAAATGGGGTGTAGTGCCAGTGATGCGATGCTTGGCAGCTCAAGCGAACGGAATTTTGTATAGTTAATTGTTTCAGGAGAGACTCAGCTTATCATAAACAAGATTTAAGACTTAGGTCCATTATTTAAAGCCAATACACCTATTAATTTTAAGGGAGACACTTTGTTGCACTATGCTTGTTTTAAAGGTAACATCGCTTTGATTAAATATCTAAAAAAGAGGCCAGATTATCTATCCACAATAAAAAACAAAGTAGGAGAGACTCCACGAAATCTTACAACAAACGAATTAGTCATCAATTTAATCGAATGAAAGATACATTCAGAATATTCTAAATTCCATATTTAACAGTGATTTTATTAATTCTTAGTTTATTGGCTAATGATGATTGTTTATGAGATGTTATAATAAGTATATAATTCCACACAATTCTAGCTGATCGCAGGAAACTAATATGGGACAGCTTATAAATCAACTTCGTTAAGAGCACGCACTCCTCAGCGAAACTTCGTTCTTAGTGGGGCTTTCACAATCAAAACTGTATGAGTACTACTGGTACTATAAATAAATATCAGAGAGCTTCTCTATTGATAGTACTGAGTTTGTGGACATCTTTTCTGAATTTCATCCTATTTTTAATGTACTAGACAGCAATCATAATCTGCTAATAGATTCTCTTGAACTGTTTTCAGCTATGGCATTGTTTTCAAAACTTATCGGCCTTGAGGATAAAATATTATTTATCTTTAAGCTTTTCGACTTTAATGATCTCAATAGTCTTAGTCTAACTGATCTTGAGTTTATGCTGGTGACCTGCGTTGTCGTATCATGGAAATTAATGGGCGGTAAACCATAGGATCTGAACTAATAAGCAATAGTTGCATATATTCATGAGCACTTTGAAGCCTAATCGCGAATCAATATAAGCAAATTCAAAAATTGGGCTCTCACATCAGAAGCTTTAAATGCCTTCATTAATATCATCAGTAGTTAAGGCAAAATAGGTGAGAATGTAGGAAATAAATCAGCCATCAAAATGCAAAGTTTACTGTCACAGAAATTATATCGCAGTTTAGAGACTAATTGTCGTAATGAGCTATCATCAATATTGGCTTCTAATTCAAAATAATCTGCATATCGACGTTTAGTTGATAAAGAGACCAAAAAGTGGTTAAATTAAAATCGAAAACTGATTGACTCTTAAAATAACAATCAAAACTTTTCAAATCCGATTTCAGGAGTAGTTTCTAACAAACTGTCACTCAAAAGCGAGGGATCTATGACAAGAGTCAATGACATAAGTGATTTTACATTAACTCCTAGATGGATTTATGGAGTCCGACACAATGATGTCAAATACTTTGTTGATTTTGTTAGTCAAGATGAACTGATCTACTTTGTAGGTAAAGCTGTTATTTTGCACAATCTTAAAAGTCTAAAACAAAGGCACTATCTATAACATGTGTGGTAGGTCATATGTCTAGCTATTGATAGATCGTATGTAGGAAATTGCACAAATGAACAAATAATTGCAACTTCTGAGCTCGTCAGTTCAGACCGCATCGCTTAGTAGCAGCCAAGCATAAGAATATGGAACTCACACAGCCTACAGACAATAAAAGTTCTCAAATCCCATCATAAGACAGGCATTCACTTACTAAAATTCACTAATTCAGGTTCATACTTAATATCAAGCAGTTTATCATTCAATGCTCCAATCGTAGTATACAACTGTAAATCCGACTATACTCCAGTATATTGTGTGAACTGTCTGCACCCAACAGTATAAATCGCATGTGTGTTCGCAGTTGTCGGTAAACCATCTGATGATTTTGTTGTCGCTACCATGTACGGAGTCAGGTATTTCAAGGCTTATTCTACTGATAATAAGCTAGAAGATACTGCTTTTTAGTCCTGGGAACTCAATAATAAATTATAAGGATAGTAACAATAAGAAGGATAAGGAGAAGTATAAGAACAATGCACTATTTGTATCACTAGAAGTAATAGCTATAAATATGGTAATTATTCTGCCATAACTTGTTGCTCTTTCTTAATCACTAACAAGACTCAGCATCTAATTCATTTGTCAGGTTACGATAACGAACAGCGTAAGTTACCAATCACTGGTCATGAACGTGGATAAGTACTAATATGGTCAGTTTAATCAAATTGCATCATTTTTAAACTGCTCAGCTAAGGTCCTGAAATTGTTTCAATTATTCCCTCACTGTCTAATGTCATGATTGCCAGTAATTCAAGTCTTATCAGCTTTTGGGATATTGATTTATAAGCAAAGAAAAAACTACACTAAATCGATATTACTACTTTTGATTTTGAAGGGCAAGATGATACATCAAGATCTGTGAGAGGATTAAATAGTTATTAAATTGCTACTGTCGTGCAGTTTACAACAGGTTATAAAAATTTGTATCAATCAGGTCATAATGCTAGTCAACCTGAATACGTGGTTGCCACAACAAAAGGAGATTTCTTTACTTTTTAACTATCCAAAAAGCAAGACAGTTCATTAAGATACAAACTAGTTGGTCCTCGTTACGAATCCCGCCATCTAATATCGATAATCGGTTTGCCGAATATCACTTATCATAGACTTCTATAACGTAAATCTTAGCCATGTTTATTGGTGTATTCTACTTCTTTAGGCATTTTAAACGTAATCTCAAGTCAGACACACTCGCTGATATCGCAATGGAAAATAGGAGAGTCTATTGTCGCATTTGATATCATATAGTTCCGCTCATCAATGTAAATAGTGGCCGCCACTGCCAGCAACACCATATACTGGCGCAGTGGTTAGACATAGAAAAATTACAAGTATTAAACATAGAGAGCCATCAAGTGCATCAAAATCATAGCTGATGCCGGCCATGTTATTGTTGTTATTGGCTTAGACGGCGGCCATCTTCACGTTGTCAATCTGTCTGAAGACGGTGATAAGAGGAAAGTTGGTATCATCAATAGAGTGTCAGGACAAAGCTAAAGTAGTGTCAGTAGAAAATTACTTATGAAATCAGATTAAATTAAAATGCTGTCAACATTACCGAATGGGCATCAATCAAGTCGATCTCCTGATTCATACGCTTTTTCTAAAGATATTCAAAAGTAAGGTAACTCTTTATTGTTGAAAAAACTCAAAATAGCTAGCACTCCGACATAAATTGTCGGACTATAAAAGAAAATGTTGTTAATTTCAACAGAAGATAACATTTTCTATTTAGTCTCTTTGAAAGATTACCATTTCAATGTGATTTAACCAGAAAAGAATCCATTACCTGCATACTTGATTCGAAATAAAAGTGCTAAAATAAACTTCTGCGTTGGTAAAAATCACAGTAAAACTGGTAAAAAACCGGTCTCTTTACCCGCTTTAATAGCGAAAGGATAAAAACTATTCATCTTGGCTGGCCTCGATGGATCAATTTCAGTATGGAAAAATTTAAGCGAAGTTGTCGAATAAAATAAACTAAGGTATAATTGGCATATTGGGCAAATTGCGAACTTTGCCATAGACAATGACATGAATAAAATGTACAGCTCAGGTGCTAAAGATGGTATGATGGTCTAATCCCTAATTCTCAAATTCTACTAACCAAATCGCACAATACGTAAACCATGCCGTGCGCTTACTTCTCTAACATCTATGTTATCAATGTCGACCTACTATAATAATGTGCTGCACTTCAATGAACCCGACTCAATGCTGCAGAAATAGATTTAGTTTTGCTTGTTCACTAACTAAATTAGCTTTGAGACTTATGATCAACATCTACAGATTAGAGGACTTGAAAACGAAACTTTATATAAATTGTTCAAAGGAATGTCAGAAAGATGGGCGTTAGCGAATTCTGATCATAGTTTACAAAAATCTTCCCCTCAACTTTCTTTGAGACTCGAGCACGTTTATGGAATATAGACTGATAATAAGCGGTAAACTGTCTTAGTAGTGCATCGACCTGTCCTAAGTTTCGTCTATTTTGTAAGCAATGTAGTCATTGTCTATGATCCATCTCTAAATAAGCAACGAGTGTATCGAGGTCATCGTGGCAAAATTACTGCTATTAGCAAAATTGAGATAAGTGAGTAAAACAAAAATAAGGCAATTATTTGTACTTAATTAATAGTCTCAGCATAAAGCGCATATAAAGCCTGTATTAAAGTATGGCATCCACAAACTTTATAAACATTAAGAACAATTCCTACTGCTCACACTTTGGGTGTAATATCAATATTCTGCCGAAATGAAACAATTCTGTCATATGGCATATCTCTTTCTAAGCCAAGCCTAAGTTTCTCCTTACAACTTTCTTCAGTCCGTAATTCTACTTCATAATGTACTCCCTTAATTACTTATCGTATACTAAGATAGCCTATTTATTCAATGTCAATAAGTGCAATAAATTAATTACAGTTCGTGACGACAGGTCCGTACAATGTGACATTCTGGCAGGCTATTGCTAATAATATTTAAAAAATATTTGTTATCTAAATGACCCATCTTGTCACCAGCTGCATATTCAGGCTCATCTAACAAATGGATAATTAATATAACTAAGATTATCATCATTATGGCATCAATACAACACATAACAAAGATAAATATCATAATAGTAGTCATAGTCATAATACTAATGATTGTTAAGGGTTAAGGGAAGAACTTATTGTCGGTTCTGAAAATGGATAAATTGGACTAATTTATGATTACTCTCGTTATATTGTGATTGAAGAAAAAGCACACAACAAAGCAATCAATTGCATTACCTTCATCAGCAATCAATCATAACAAAACTAAAGTAAATATTCATGGAAAAACAGTATAAAAAATCGCAACATAAGACACATAGTCACTTGCTCATAAGACTAAACTCTGAAAATATGGAGTAGAAATTTCGAACTTGAATTTGAGCAAGATATGCGAAAAGTATAATTTTAATAACGTACAGTGAATGCAAATCAAAATTCATCAAATTTCAGCACATCATTCACAAATTCAGGAGCACAACAGATGCAAATGCAGATAGGTAAGAAACCAGTCCAACAAAACAGCATGAATTCAAGCAATCAGAATAATAATAATGGGTATGCAGTAAATGGTTCTGGTGGCTCCAATATCACCATGCTGTTAGGTAAATAAAGAGTGCTATCTAAAAATGCTGCTATACAGTCAGTTAATGTTATATATTAAAGTCAGTCCAAAAATGCACTTGTGAAAGATAATAATTTGGAATCTGCAAAAGTTGGTAGTTAGATTTGTTTGCTGTTGGCGACCCGCAATGGCGATGTTCTGATTATGAAGGACTATGATGTGATTACCAACAATGGAAATAATAGTGCGTCAAATATGAGAAATGGCCCTTTAAAAAGATAAAATAGTAAAACTAAGCCATCCAAAAGACCCTCTCTAGTGCAGAAAGTCGACGGCGGTGAGTAACAATATTAAGGAGAAAAAGTAGAAATGAAAAGAAGACCAAGCAGTCGAAATAATTCAGTGTATCGAGGTAGTCTATATAAAATTAAAAATAATTCAAGAGAGTAAAGATCTGCTCTTCATAGAGGTCGACCTAAACTTCAAAATAATTCACAGCTTTCTGGAACTCAAAATTATCTTTCTCAAATGTCAAGCACTCAGTTAGCTCTTTACGACTAAAGTTAAGACTAACAGGGTTTTAGAAATGGTGAATCAGATATTAAACCAATAAAGAATGTAAAATTTGTACTATATCTGCGCGGGCACTCCTCTCAAGTCTCTACAAGCACTCGCCCTGAATTCAGCTCAGTTTCATCTAATTCAGGATTCCGAAGCAGCAAAGTACTGTTTTCTCATCATCCCACTCTGTAGTTACTCGCCACTATTTCTTTGGATCAAAATTTAATGTTCTGGGATACATAAAGAAACGTTCTCATTCTCAATCGAATGCTTGGCTATTTAGCTGAACCAACAGTACTTAAATTTACTTGTGATGGTGAAATACTTATTGTTGGATATTCTGATGGTCGACTTCTGTTTCTCGATGCAGAGATATCAAAAGTGCATCAAGGCAAGGGTTAATAAAAATATGTGTTACCAACTTTAAGAATTTTGATGTAAGACAAAAATATATGTCCAGTACTTGCGATTGAACAATCATAAAATGGCGAATATCTCGCGGTGAGTTACAACAATAAAATATCAAAAGCTGGCACATAGAATAGTGCCAATCATATTCCATCAAGCTACAATTCTTCACTGAGTTCTTCAAATTCAAGTTAATCTTCTCACATCCGTATATTCCTAAACAAATCCCGCTCTCAACAATCCCGCCCCCATAACTCATTACCTTTGCCTTCAAAAATGTAGCATAATTTACTATTCTAAAATATCACAACAATTCCATGTCAGGCAGACTCACTATATACGACCTAAAATAATAATAAGTATGGGATGGCTGTGTGCTCGATGATGTTCACGCAAAGTGCATAAGGCAAAACTTATTTGCTGATCTATGAACAATTGGTCAATGTGGTCACTCATAATAGACTTAATTTTAATAAGGATGGCAATTATATCATATGGGATGTCAACACTTGCACTATGATCGCTAATACTGATTAAGTCTCAGGGCTGTTCTGGAAAAAACTTAATGTACCTAGCTCAATATATGCTCGATATCAACGATACCAGTCTCTCACTATGGCTCCATAAAGCTCACTAAGCATCAGTGAAGCACAATTGAATCCTAATCCTAATCTATCATTGCCATACTTGTCATCAATGGTGGGTCTTGAAGACTATTTATTATTGGGCTCAGTCAATGGTGATATACATATTGCTCATAGTTCATGTCTAGAGTACAGTAAAATGTTAACTTCTAATCCAAAAGGGAATGAGCTATTTATCGGTAAAACCTATCCAGCTCATAGTTCTGAAGTCAACCATATATAAATAAATGATAAAAAGACTTATGTGTACACTTCCGGCCTAAATGATAAATCAGTAATGAAATGGAAATTCGAAGGCAAATCATAGGATACATCAATAACTGACAGTTTACCACCAAACGCATATAATAAGTAACAAAACAAACAAGCAGCGTATTAGAATCAGAACAGAATGCAAGCAAAAACAAATATGATATCTAAAAATGTGCCAATCTCTGAACAAATGGCACATCATAATAGAACTAGCCCAAATTTATAAAAACAATAGGCAGCAGAAAAATAATAAGAATAATAGGAGCAAGTTGATATATTTAAGTAAGTTCCCACTAAATCACAAATAAATTATAGAAAATAGCTGTATTTCTTCAAACAAAAATATTCATTCAACTTTGCTTCATATTTATTGAGTACGTTTTAAGCGAAGTCTAAATACGAGTCATCGCCAGAATAATAGAAAAAGCAGTCTAGACCTACATTTTTGCATCCATAAGTTCAATGGGCTCATGATCCATAAACACATTTTCTACAGGTTGATACTCAAAAACTGAAAGGCCAAATAGATATGTATAATAGTAAGAAAGTGAGAAACATTGTTGATTTTATCGAGACTATTAAAGTAGTGAATATTATTGGACGTAATGCACATAACACAAGACATAATTTATTCTACGATTCTCAAGCTAATATCGTATATAACACAGGCCATGCGGTGGTAATAAGTAAAAAATTAAGCAACTACAGTATAAAAACCCAATGTAAAATAAATGCCAACATGAAACAGAAATCAAGCAATAGTCCGTCAAAAGACAAAGCCCTATGCCTAGACCACAAGAATAACAGCTGGCATTTCTAGCGATCATTCATACATATGGTGAATAGTGGAGGTGATGATCCTTCACAATAGATTAGCTGTATCTGCATGTCTGAGGACGGCAATATTTTATTTGTTGCACATAATGGATTGAGTCATTGTATCAGCATGTGGCAAATTAGTTAGTCTTTACGTATCAAATCCATACCTTTTAAATCGTATCTGCATATTCTTAAATTAAGGGTATCCAGTAAGAACAAAACTGCACTTGTTTATGGCATAAATGAAAATCATGTATCATTCTTGTATTTACTGTGCTTGATCTCCAATTAAGTATTAGGTATTGCAAGTTTCCCTTATGAAAAACCTTGGCATATCAAGGACATGGCTTTCTACAATGGTAGCACATGCAAATTTGTCACCTGTGGAATCGATAACGTATACAGCTGGAGTCTGGTTAGCGGTATGCTAGTATATGAAACAGTAAATTTCGTGAACTCTACTACTACTACTGATAACAAAAATTCCAAAAACAATGGAATAAGCAAACCAAATAGAGATTCCATAAGTCTCTGTGTAGCATTTCTACCTCGATCCCAAATGATAATCACAGGATGTTAAGATGGCAGTCTGGTCATTTGGGGTGAGAATACTTTCTATCGCAGAGAGCATGCTGACATGGTCATGATTCTTAAAGCCTGTGCTCCCAATATGCTACTCAGTGGCAGTCGGGATGGCACTGTGCTACTCTGGATGGAATAACACAATGGGAGTGGGTTAGCACTTTGCTCAAGACTTAATCTTAGAAATTAGTCTGCATCAATATTCAAACCTAGAGGTACACTGCAATCTTTCCCATCGCATACACAGCTATTAAGATAAGAGCAAGAGCAGCCATAAAGAGACTCAAAATTCCCTAAGAGGACAGGCCAATAAAAAAAGCAAGTAAACATTCAAGGCGCCCCACTTAGCAAGCAATCAAGCGTAAACCAGATGAGCAGCACAAACCCAAACATCAGAAGTAATCCAATTCAGTAGTCAATATATCAATAACTATGCATTCAGAGTATAGAAATCAAGAAAATGCATAACTATGATTCATAAGATCAAGAAGATTTACAGGAAGGCTAGACTCGCACATTTGACAATAATTATAAAAATAGCAATAATTAAGATAGAGTCGGACAGTATTAAAGTACAGAATATGAGAATAATAAGAGAGATATCATTGAAAAACAAATGTACTCTCAGCAGCACGCTGTGCCTAAAAGATGGAAAGTACTAATAGGTACCATATCTGGTAATATCTATGAATCTACCTTCTGGCAGGAAACTAAAAGTAAAGTAAGTTTCGAGGACAATTACGATCTGCTCGATATATACCATGACCACGAAGTGCCTAAATCTTTCTTTTTCTCCAAGACTGATACTGAAGTCTATGAGATCACTAGTCATGGATATTTCTGTTGTCGACATCTAAGTGACTCATCAGTAATATTTGAGCAGAACTTTAACAAAGAAACAGTTGATCTCATATATTCACCAAACAACAATTTATTCTTCATCGTGTTCACAAATTAAATATGCGTGTATCCAATGCTTGACACTAAACTTAGTCAATAAGGAAATGGTTCCAAAAGCATTTCATCAGAATATCTTCTTAAGCCTATTTCAAAGCTGCAGATGAAGTATATCACGCACTGTCAGATTACACCTAACTAAAATGCACTGGCTATCGGATTGCTTAAGAACTCAGATAAAAGTATCAACATCGAGGTATATGATATTACAAAGCCAGTCGATATGAAACTAATTCTCAGTCTTGTCATGCCTCCAAACTAGAAGATTGAATTCATAGACTTCAGCGCCAACAACAAATATTTGATGGCTAAATTCCAAAGCGGTAAAACAATCGGACAAGAATTAAAACCATTACAAAGTATGAAGCAAGACATGTTTGCATCGATTGAGTGGGCCAGTCACGCTCAAAATTACAGCATTAAAAACAGAACTATCATTCACAAAGTGGAAGGCATACTTAATTCTTCACATTGTTTAACTAGCTAAACATAATCCAAAGAACGAGGAAAATAATAACAACTTCAAATTGTGAGAGTAAGCGAAATTGCATAAAAAGTGTTCATTCTTGTGGACAATCAGAGCAATGTTTACGCATTCAATAATCAAATATAGTTAATAGGCCAATCGAGGCTTAAAATCAGTTAGACTTCGCTTATTAGATTCAGTTGCAGTCGCAAATTATTAGGTATAATATCTGAAATTGATAGAAATATTGTCATCTTTGACATATCACTAACAAAAGTACTCAGCAGTCACAGCTTATGTCATAAATAAAGTAAAAGCAGTCTGCAATAATT
>APMI01028774.1_pt1 | contig 13787 bp, 10 predicted proteins | sample 667938 | NCBI WGS metagenome assembly APMI01 (sample SAMN01084076, study PRJNA167559) | wastewater metagenome | biome: Wastewater | place: Denmark: Ejby Moelle, Odense | collected 2011-11-28 | reverse complement strand
GTCGCAAGGCCGAGCGGCGCGTCGCGCAGGGCAAGCCCGTCCACGTCGCGTGTGCGCGCCGCCAGCCCCTCGGGCAAAAGCTCGTCGAAAATCCCGTGGCGGAGGTTCTGCCAGCCGCTGCGGTTACGGATACGTTCGAGGGCTGCCGCTTTCGTGACGATCCGCGCCTGCGGGAAAAGGTCGAGCGTGGAAACGTGATCGGCGTGATGGTGGGTAAGGATGACCGTGCCGACATCGGCCGGTCTGGCGCCGAAGCGCCGAAGCACGGCCTCCGGCTGGCCGGCCGCGATCAGTCGGGGGCCGAGCAGGGCGTTGTAGAGCCGCAGGGCGGGGCCGCGCCGTCCTTGCGTGACGCGGGGGCCGTAGCCGGCATCGACCAGCACCAGCCCCGCGTCGGGATGGCGGAAGAGGCCGTAGCGAACCTTGAGGTCAATGGCCTGCCAGGGCCCGCCTCTCAGCACGAAGCGTTCCGGGGCCGCGACGAAGGCGCTGTTGGCGAAGACCGGCCTCATTGCGCTGTCCCTTCCTCAAGGGTCATCGCCAGCCCCTGTTCGAAGGGAATCCGGGGGTGCCAGTGGAGCAAGTCCCTCGCCTTGCCGATATCGAGGCTCTGGCGGAAGGCGAAGAGGCCGAGCGTGTAGGGCGTTATCGCCGGCTCGCTTGCGGCCGGGCGGAGGCGGTTTGCAAGGCATGCGAGCCGCACGGCGGCAAGTGCGGGACGGAACGGTATTCGGCGCCAGCGGACAGGGACGGCCAGCGCCGTGCAGGTGCGCTCCACGATCTCGCGCACGGCCAGAACCTCGCCGCCGGAAATGTTGAACGTCTCCCCGCAAAGCGCGGGGTTGGGCGCAAGCGTTGCCTCGATGGCCGAGACGACGTCGCGGACATGGGTCAGGTCGATGGCTGCGATCCCGCCGCGCATAAGCGGCAGGGGACCGCGCTCGGCCGCCGCACGCAGGCGCGGCAGCAGGGTTTCCTCGCCCGCGCCATAGATGCCCCGTGGGCGTAGATTCACCGGGCCGAGCTCAGGTCGCGCGAGGACGAGACGCTCGGCTGCCGCCTTGGTCGCGGCATAGGCATTCACTGGGTTTGGCAGGGGATCGGTCTCCGCAACGCTGATCCTGTCCTTCATCTCGAAATAGACGGTGGGGGAGGAGATATTGACGAAACGACGCACGTTGCACGCCGCCGCAAGGTCGAGGGCATTCCGGGTGCCCACCACATTGGCGGCTTGAAACGCGGAAAACGGCCCCCAGGGGGAGGACAGCGCGGCGCAGTGAACGACGGCATCGAGCGCGCCTATATGGCCCGCCAGCTCGGGATCGGGCCGGGAAAGATCGGTGCGAAGGGTGACGAAGCCTGCCTCCCGAAGGTGCCTGCAGCGCGCTTCGTCGCGGCCGAGTGCGACCGTATCGACCCCCCTGGCGCGCAGATGGCGGATCAGTGCCCCGCCCAGAAAACCCGTCGCGCCGGTGACAAGCACGCGCATCCGCTCACACCTCGATGGCCATGCCGCCGAAGGAAACGCCGGCCGACGTGCCCAATAGCAGCAGCTTTGCCCCCGGGCCGATCCGTCCGTCGCGCCAGGCGATGTCGAGGGCGGTGGGAATGGACGCGGCGATCTGGTTGCCGAGCCGCGCGGCGATATCGACGACGCGGCGGCGCTCCATGCCGGTCTGTTCGACCATGTGCTCGAGCGCAAGGGGGCTTGCCTGATGCGGCACCACGAGGTCCACATCCTCCCGCCCCCAGCCGGCAGCGGCGAGCACCTCGTCCACGAAACCGGGAAAATGGCGATGCGTGATGCGGAACAGCTCCCTGCCGTCCATCCGGAAGAGGGCATGGGCGGCGAATGCGTCCGGCTCCCGCTGGAAATCGAAGCGCGTGCCGCCCGCGCCGATCTCGCAGGCTCCGTAGGCGGAAGGATAGCTGCGCAGGAGGCTGGCGCGGATGCCCGAGCGTCCATCCCTGGCAGATGTCAGCACCGCCGCGGCGGCGCCGTCGCCGAAAAGCGCGGCGACCTCCGGCTGATCCTGCCAGGGCAGGGCGCGCGAGGCGACCTCCGAGGAGAAGACGAGCGCGGTGCGGCACTGGCCGAGCGCGATCTTGCCGGCCGCAAGGTCGAGCGCGGTCAGGAAGCTGAGGCAGGTGGCATTGACGTCATGCGCCGCCGCCGCGCCGTCGGGCAAACCGAGCCGGCGCATGACGAGCGGCGCAGTCGCCGGCAGGGGCTGGTAGGGGATGCCGCAGGCGCCGAGCACGAGGTCGATATCGCCGGGCAGGATCGCCGCCCGCTCGATGGCGCGCTGTGCGGCCGTGACGGCAAGGTCGATCTGGTCCTCCCCGTCGCAGACATGCCGGCTCTCGACGCCGCACAGCTTCTGCAGGTGGCCGGGCGCAAGGCCCAGCCGGCGGTCCAGCTCCACCGAGGCGACGGCTTTGCGCGGCAATGCGTGGCCTGTTCCTGCTATGCTGACGGGAAGAATGGTTCGCATCTCCGGTTGCGATCGATGGCGCGCCGCTGCCTGCAAGACGGCCGCAGCCCCCGGAATATTCCCTCGGCGCGCCCATGGCAACGAGGCCGGGCGGGTTCTTAACGGTCTGTTGGCCTATTCTCGAAACAGGCATTTAGGAGTCTGCGGCTAAGGTGACCGGCATGTGCGGCGCCTGCGTGTCGTTTTCCCGTATCGGCCCCGTCGGGCGGCCGGACGACGTGCAGGCTTGGGAGAACGCGTTCGGAATGGATGCGAAGACCATATTCACGACGGCCTCGATCATGGTGCTGGCCAATGGCGCGATCCTGACGGCCATGGTGCGGGAACTGCCGGCGAGCCTGCGGCCTGCAGCCAGTCACTGGTGCCTCGGCACGCTGCTGATCGCGCTCGGCTGTGTCGTGTTCGCCTTCGGCGAGCCGTTGCCGCGCCCGCTCATGCTGTCGGCCGCCAACGCGGCTTTCGCCCTCGGCCTGACGGTCTATTGCGTGGCGATCCGACTGTTCCTGCGATTGGAGATTCCGGGCTGGCTCTTCCTGCCGGCGCTCGGGGCATCCGTCGTGGTCCTGTGGTTTTCTACGGTCATGCCCAGCTTCCCTGTCCGCATGGCCGTGGTTTCCGCAACCTGGGTCGGGCTGATGCTGATCTGCGTGCGGGACCTTCTCGATAATTCGCGCAGCCATGCCTCGCCGGCGCGCGCGATCCTGGGCGCGCTGTTCGCTGCGGTCGGTCTCTACGCTGCGGCGCGCTGCGCTTTCTATCTCTTTGCCGATCTGCCGGAAGGCTTTGCCGTCGAGGCGGGCGGGCATTGGCTGAACGTGCTCTCGGCCCTGCTGATGACGCTGCTGCCGGTCGTAGGCACGACCGCTTTCCTGCTCATGTGCTCGGACCGCCTGCGCCGCGGGCTGGAGCGTGCGGCCGCGACGGATTACCTGACTGGTCTGCCCAACCGCCGCAGCCTTGCGCAGGCCGGCGCACAGGCCCTTCATGATGCCCGGGCCGATGGCGGCGATTTTGCCATTGCGGTCTTCGATGTCGACAAGTTCAAGGCGATCAACGACGGCTATGGTCACGATACGGGCGATCGGGCGCTGATCCACATCGCCAACCGGCTGAGCGCGCAACTGCGTCCCGCGGATATGATCGCCCGCACGGGCGGCGAGGAATTCGTCGTGCTGTTTCGTGCGCTGGCGCAGTACGATGCATTTGCGATTGCCGAACGCATGCGCGCCGCCGTCGAACGAAGCGATTTTTCTGTCGACGGCCAGAAGATCCGCCTGACGATCTCCGCAGGATTGGCGGTCAGTCATGCCGGCGATGGGGATTACGACAGCGTGCTGCGCCGGGCGGACGATGCGCTCTACCGGGCCAAGGAGAATGGCCGAAACCGTGTGGAAACCGTGCCGCAGGGCGATGCGGCAGATGGCCGGATGGTCATCGGGACCCCGCCGGGCATGGCCGGCGGGGACTGGTCCGCTGCGATGACGGGCCCGCTGGCCGGGCCTGTCATCCGTCAGATTTCGAGATAGGACGAAATCAGCGCCGCGATATCGGATTGCGGTTCGCCGGTGACCGGCGGCTGTTCCGTCACGCTCCCGGCATTTCCGGCGGCAGAGCCGCCTTCGGTTCCCGAGACATTGAAGGACAGTGCCGACACGCCGGGGCCGCGTGGCAGGGCTGCGATCTGAGACGAGGTCATGGCCGCGAGCTGGCTCGGCGTGAAGGCGTTCGCCTGCTCGTTGCTCAGTCCCGCCAGGGCCGCGGTGCTGAGGCCGCCGATGGCGTTCGTGCTGAGCGCGAGGATATGCTCCACCGACAGGGTGCCGAGGTCGTCGGCGCCGAGCGCTGCGGCCTGGGTCGCCGTCAGCGCGCCGACCTGCCCGGTCGACAGCGCCCCCACCTGCGACGCGCTCATGGCGCTCACCTGCCCATAGGTCAGTGCCGCTATCTGGTCCTTCGTCAGCGCGGCGACGCTTTCGCTCGGCAGGGCGCCGATCACCGCGGACGAAAGCCCCTTGATGGCGCTCGCGGTCATGGCCGCAAGCTCGGCGGTGGAGATCGTCTGCATCTGCGCGGTGGTCAGGCCTGCCGTGCCCGGCAGGGAAAGGGCGGATATCTGGGCGAGCGAAAGGGCTTCCACCTGTTCCGTCGAAAGCGCGGCGACCTGTGCGCTGCTGAGGCCGGCAATGGCGCCCGTGCCAAGGGCGGCGATCTCGTCCGCCGTCAGCGTTGCGACATAGCTCGGCGGCAGGCCCTTGATTGCCGTCGAACCGATTGCCGCGAGCTTGTCCTTCGAGAAGGTGTCGAGCGCTTCGCTGGAGAAGCCGCCGATGGCCGCAGCGCTGAGCGCCGCGATCTGGCCGATGGAGAGCGCCTCCGCCTGTTCGTAGGTGAGGCCTGCGGCCTGCGTGCCGTTGAGGCCGGCAAGGCCGCTCGCGCTGAGCGCGGCGATCTGGCGGGGCGTCAGGGCCGCGATGTCGGCGACGGCAAGCGCGGCGACCTGCTTGGAGGTCAGGGCATTCACCTGCGCCGTCGAGAAGGACGCGATCTGGCCGGGATTGAGCGCCGCGATCTGGCCCGTGGTCATGCCGCTGACGCCGGACGGGCTCAGCGCTTCGAGTTGCTCGGGCGTGAAGCCGGCCAGGATCGTTTCCGCCAGGCCGGCCATGGCGGCCGAGCCGATAGCCGCGATGTCGGCATTCGAGAACAGCGCGATGTCGCTGGCGTCGAAGGCGGCCATCTGGCGCGCGGTGAAGGCGCCGATCTGCGTGGGGGTGAGGGCCTCGACCTGGTTGGCGCTGAGCGCCGTGATCTGCTCGCTCGACAGGCCGGAAATGCCGGCCGTGCTGAGGGCGGCGATCTGGGCCGTGGTGAGCGAGGCAAGCATGCCGGTCGTCAGGCCCGTCATGGCGCGCGAGCCGATGGCATGCCGGTCGTCAGGCCCGTCATGGCGCGCGAGCCGATGGCCGCCATGTCGGCGGTGGAGAACGTCGCGAGGTCTTCGGCGCTGAAGGCCGCGATCTGCTGCGGCGTCAGCGCGCCGACCTGCGAAGGCGTCAGGGCTTCGGCCTGCGCGGTGCTGAGGGCGGCGATCTGGCCGGTGCTGAGCGCGTGGACGCCATCCGTGCTGAGCGCCGCGATCTGGCTGGTCGACAGGACCGCGATGTCGTCGGTGCCGAGCGCTGCGATCTGCGCGGAGCCGAGGGCGGCCATCTGGAGGGTCGTGAGGGCTTCGAGCTGCCCGTTGCTCAGCGCATCGATCTGGGCACCGGTCAGGCCGGCCGCGTTGATCGCGGCGATCTGGCCCGGGGTGAAGGCGGCAATGGCCGCCGTCGGAAGCCCGGCAAGGGCACGTGAGCTGATCGCGGCGATCTCGGCGGTCGTGAAGGTGCCGATGTTCTCGGCGCTGAATGCCGATATCTGCGCCGAATTCAGCGCGGCGATCTGCGTGCTCGTCAGCGCTTCGGCCTGGGCGGCGGTCAGCGCGCCGATCTGCGTGCTGGTGAGGCCCGCAACGCCGGCGGCGCCGAGCGCCGCGATCTGCGCGGGGGAGAGAGCCGCGATATCCCCGGTGCCGAGGGCCGCGACCTGCTTGGAGCCGAGGCCGGCCAGCTGCGCCGTGGTGAGGGCTTCGACCTGTGCTGCGGAGAGCGCCGCGATCTGTTCGCTCGTCATGCCCGAAACGCTTGTCGAACTGATCGCCGCGATCTGCGCGGTCGTCAGCGAGGCGACCGTGGCGGACGACAGGCCCGGCAAGGCGCTCGCCCCGATCGCCGCGATGTCGGCGGTCGAGAAGGTGGCGATCTTGCCGGCGTCGAGGGCCGCGATCTGGCGCGAACCGAGCGCTGCCACCTGCGACGGCGTCAGGGCCTCCGCCTGGGCACTGGTGAAGGCGGCGACCTGCTCGGGCGAGAGGGCGGCGATCACGGCGGCGCTCAGGGCAGCGACCTGCTCGGTCGAGAGCGAGGCGATATATTCCGGCCCGAGAATGGCGATCTGGCGCGCGTTGAGCGCACGCACCTGCTCCGGCTTCAGGGCGTCGATCTGCTCGCTGCTGAAGGCCGCGATCTGCTTCGGCTCGAGGCCGTTGATGGCGCTGGCGCTGATGGCGGCGACCTGCGCGGTCGAGAGCGCAGCGATCGTTTCCGTCGACAGCCCCGCAATGGCGTTGGAGCGGATGGCGGCGATGTCGCGGGGTGTGAAGGTGGCGATGTCGCTGCTCGAGAACGCGGCGATCTGCGCGGAACTGAACGCCGCGATCTGGGCGCTGGTCAGCGCTTCGGCCTGTGCGGTGCTGAGCGCGGCGATCTGGCCCGAGGTCAGGCCGCTGACGCCGGCGGTGCTGAGCCGTGCGATCTGTGCGGTGGTGAGCGCGACGATCGCCTCGCTCGACAGGCCGGATATCGCGCCCGAGGAAATGGCCCCCATCTCCGCAAGAGAGAAGGTTGCGATGTCGTCCGGCCCGAGGGCGGCGATCTGGCTGGAGGTGAGGGCGGCGATCTGGCCGGCATTGAGCGCCTCTGCCTGTGCCGTGCTCAGCGCCGCGATCTGCTGGGTGGTCATCGCGCCGACCGCCGAGGCGCTGAGCGCTGCGATCTGCGCGGTGGTGAGGGAGGCGATAATCGCGGGCGTGAGGCCGCGGATCGCGCCGGAGGTGATCATCGACATTTCCCGGGTGGTGAAGGTCGCGACCTTGTCGGCGCCGAGTTCGGCGATCTGTTCGGATTTCAGCGAGCCGATCTGGACGCTGGTCAGGGCCTCGGCCTGGCTCGTCGTCAGCGTCGCAAGCTGCTGCGAGGTGAAGCCGGTGATGCTGCCTGCATTGAGGCCGGCAATCTGCGCGGCGGTCAGCGCCGCGATCTTGTCGGTGCCGAAGGCCGGGATCTGCCCGGAGGTCAGCCCTGCCATCTGGCGTGCGCTCAGGGCCGCGATCTGGCTCGTGCCGAGCGCGGCGATCTGGCTGGAGGTCAGGCCGGAAATGCCCGAGGCGCTCAGGGCCGCGACTTGCTGGGTCGTCAGGCCCGCCACGTCGCTCGCCTTGAGTGCGGCGACCTGTTTGGAGGAGAGGGCGGCGACCTGTTGCGTTGTGAGGGCCGCGAGCTGGCCGGAGGTAAGGGAGCCGATCTGGTCGGTGCGCAGGCCCGTCACGGCCGAAGGGCTGAGGCTGCCGATCTGGGCCGGGGAGAGCGCCTTGATGTCATCGTCCAGCGCGGCCGCCTGCGCGGCCGACAATGCCTTGAGCTGCGCCGTGGAGAGCTGGCTGACCTGCAGCGAGCTCAGCGCTTCGATCTGATCGGGCGTCAGGCCGGCAAAGGTGGTGGAGCTGAGCGAGGCGATCTGGTCGGATGTCAGCGAGGCGAACAGATGCGGCGAAAGACCGGAAATGGCGCGGTTGTTGAGGGCCGCGAGCTGGGCGGTGGAAAGCGCCTGCATGTCCTGCGCCTCCAGCCCGGCGATCTGGGTGGAGGTGAGGGCGGTGATCTGGGAGGTGGTGAACGCTGCGATCTGCGCCGTGGAGAGCGCGGCGATCTGGTCTGCCGTCATTGCCGCCAGTGCCGTGCGGTTGAGCGCAGCGGTCTGGGTCGGCGACAGCCCGGCGAGCGTGTCGCCGTCGAGGCCCTTGACGCTCTTGTTGCTGATTGCGGCGATGTCCGCCGTGGAGAAGGTCGCAAGGTCCGCAGCGCTGAGGGCGGCGAGCTGGCCGGAGGTGAGGGCCGAGACCTGTGTCGGCGTCAGGGCCTCGATCTGCGCGGTGGAAAGCGCCTCGATCTGGTCGGGTGTCAGGCTCGCGATGGCAGCCGTGCCAAGGGCCGCGATCTGGGTCGTCGTCAGCGAGGCCAGGAACGCGGTGTCCATGGAGGAAATCTGCAGGGATGTAAGCCCGCGGATCTGCGTGCTGGTAAAGGCCGCGACCTGCTCGGGCGTAAGCTCGGACACGGCAAGGCTGTTGAGGCCCGACATCGCCTGGGTGCTGATTGCGGCAATGTCGGCGGTTGAGAAGGTCGCAAGCCCGTCCGGCCCGAGCGCCTGGATCTGCCTTGCATTCATCACGCGAACCTGGTTCGGCGTCAGCGCTTCGATCTGGTCGGTATTGAGCACGTCGACCTGAGCGGTGGAAAGGCCGGCGATCACGCTGGGGCTGAGCGCGGCGATCTGCTCCGGCGTCAGCGCGGCAATGACGGAGGTGGGCAGGCCTGCGACCGCCTTGCTGTTGAGCGCGGCGATATGCGCCGTGGAGAATTCCGAAAGCGCATCGGAATTCATGGCGGAAAGCTGCGAGGAGTTGAGCGCTGCGATCTGCTTGAGCGAAAGCGCCTCGATCTGCTCCGGTGTCAGCACGCGGATTTGGGCGGCGCTGATGCCGGAAAGCGTGCCGATGGAGATGGCCGCGATCTGCTCGGACGAGAGCTCCTTGATGGCGTCGCTGCGGATGCCCGCGATGGACTTGGCGCTCAGGGCGGCGATATCGGCCGTCGAGAAGGTCGCGAGCGCTTCGCCGGAAAGGGCGGCAAGCTGCAGGGCGCTGAGTGCCTTGACCTGAACGGGCGTGAAGGCCTCGATTTGGTCGAGGTCGAGCGCGGCGATCTGCGCCGACTTGAGCGCGGTGATCTGGGCGACGCTGAGCGCGAGGATCTGCTCGGTGGTCAGCGCAGCGAGCGAATCGGAGCCAAGGCTCGAAAGAGCGCTGGTCTGGATCGCGGCGATGTCCGCCTTGGAGAAGCGCTTGAGCGCGTCGGGGTCCATGGCGGCGAGCTGCTTGGCTGTGAGCGACCGCGTCTGGAGAGGGGTGAACGCTTCGATCTGGTCTTCGCTCATCGACGCGATCTGCTCCGGCGTCAGTCCGGCGATCGATCCGGGGCTGAGGGCGGCGACCTGCGCGGTCGTGAGGCCGGAAATCGCGTCGGGGCTCAGGCCCGAAAGCGCGTTGGCGGAGAGTGCGGCGAGCTTTGCGGGCGTGAGGGCGGCAATGTCCTCGCCGTCGAAGGCGGCGATCTGCTGCGAGGTGAAGCCTCGCAGTTGCGTCTGCGAGAAGGCTTCGATCTGGCTGGCCGTCAGGGCGTCGATCTGTGCCGAGGTCAGGCCCTTGACCGCGCCGCTGCCCATGGCCGCGATCTGGGCGGTGGTGAGTTGCTCGACATTGTCGGTGCTGAGGGCCGCGATCTGCCGTGCGTCGAGGGCCGCCATCTGGGTGAGCGTCAGGGCGCGGACCTGTTCGGAGCTGAGTTCGGCGATCGCTGCCGTGTTCAGGCCCTTGATGGCTGCGGCCGTGAGGGCCGCGATGCTCGCGCTGGAAAGCTCCGCGATGTCGTCCGAACCGAGGGTCGCGACCTGCGCGGCGGTGAGGGCCGCGATCTGCGAAGGCTTCAGGGTTGCGAGCTGCTCGGGGCTGAGCGCGTTCATCTGGGCGGCCGTCAGGCCCGGGATGGCCTGCAGGCTGATCGCCGCGAGCCGGTCGGAGGAGGTCGGAGGAAAGATGCGCGATGATATCCGTGCTGAGACCCGGCAGGGCCTTTGCCGAAATCGCGGCGATATCATCCAGCGAGAAGAGTGCGATGCCTCCCGAGCTCATGGCCGCCAGCTGCTGGGCGGTGAGCACCTTGGTCTGAGCAGGGGTCAGGGCTTCGATCTGTTCGTTTTCGAGGGCGCTTGCCTGCCGTGGCAGGAGGCCGGTGATCGCGCTGGTGCTGAGTGCTGCGATCTGGGTCGAGGAGAAGGCCTTGAGGGCGCCGTCGCTGAGCGCGGAAATCTGGGCGGGCTTGAGAAGTGCGACCTGGGCGGTGGTCATGGCCCGGATCTGGTCGGGAGTGAGGCTGGCGGCCTGCGCATTCGTGAGGCCGGCAATGGTGAGCGGGCTCATCGCGGCAAGCTGTTCGCTGGAGAACGCCGAAAGCGCCTCGCCGCTCAGCCCCTGCACGGCCTTGTAGCTGATGGCCGCCATGTCCTCGTTGGAAAAGGTCTTCAGGTCCTCGATGTCGAGCGCCGCGATCTGGGCCGCGCTCAGCGCCTGGACCTGCGAGGCCGTCAGCGCTTCCGCTTGGGCGGAGGAGAGCCTGTTGATCTGCAAGGTGGTCAGTGCGGCGACCTGGCCGGTGGTCAGGCCTTCGATCTGGCCGGTCGTGTAGCGGTTGAGGGCGCCGATCTGGTCCAGCGACAGGCCGACGATGGCGCTTTGCGAAATGGCGCGGATCTGGCTGGCGCTAAGGATCTCGATATCCTCGGCCTCCAGCGCGGCGATCTGCTTGGAGGAGAAGGCGCCGATCTGGCTCGATGAGAGCGAGGCGACATCCTCTGTCGACCAACCCCTGATCGCGTCCGTCGACAGCTGCCGGATCTGGCTGGGGCTGAGAGTGGAAACGATCGACGTCATGGGCAAAGTCCTAAAAAAGCAAGCGGATGAACACACAAATGCACGATCTGGCAGCTTGCTCGATACAGATGCGAGCTTGCCTGAACCTGAAGATGGGTTTCCGTCTGGAGAGACTTTGCACGCGGGCCGTGTATTGCGGCCGCGAAACCGGCGTCAGTCGCCGCCGGCCACCATGGTGTAGATCTTGCGGGTCCGTTCGTGGATCGTCCATTCGCCGCGCCAGCCATGCGGCAGTGCGAACATCTCGCCCGCGCCGATATCCCGGCTCGTGCCGTCGCCATTGTGCAGCGTCACCCGGCCGGTGAGCAGATGGCAGATTTCGGCGATCTTGGTGCGGTCGGCGGTGAAGCGCCCGGGCGTGCACTCCCAGATGCCGGTTTCCATCCGGCCGTCCGGGCTTGTCCAGAGCACGACGGACGCTTCCTGCTGGTCGCCCTCGATGGAGGTGGGTTTCGGTGCGAAGGCGCCGATCTCGAGGCTGAGAAGTTCGCCGAAATTCTCGACATGGATCATGGTTCTGGTCTTTCGAATTGTCAGTGGCCGGTAATGCGGTCGGCGAGGGACGCCAGTTTCGATGTATGCGGCAGGCCGGCGAATTCGCGTTCGTCGGCGATGCGGTAGAGCTGGTACATGGAATGCACACCGAGCCAGCGGAAGGGCTCCGGTTCCCACTTGCGCACCGTGCGGTTGACCCAGGGAAGGCGGGTCAGGTCCGTGTCGCGCCCGAGGACGAGGTCGGTGAGCGTGCGACCGGCGAGGTTGGAAGAGGAGACGCCGAGGCCGACATAGCCGCCCGCCCAGCCGACGCCGGTGGAGCGGTCGAAGCCGGTCGTCGTGCACCAGTCGCGCGGCACGCCGAGCACGCCGCACCAGGCATGGTCGATCTTCAGCGATTTCGTCTGCGGCAGGAGGCGTGTGAGGATGGCGTGGAGGGCGTCGATGGTCGCCTGCTGCGTCCGGCCGTCGACATCGGTCTTCGAGCCGAAGCGGTAGGGAACCCCGCGCCCGCCCATGGTGATCCGGCCCTCGCGGGTGCGCTGGGCGTAGCAATAGGCATGGGCCGCATCGCCAAGCAATTCATGGCCTTGCCAGCCGATTTCGTCCCACAGGGCGGGAGGGAGCGGTTCCGTTACGATCTGCGCGCTGTTGAGCGGCAGCCATGTGCGCGTCTCGCCGGGGAAGCCGGCCGTGAAACCCTCGGTCGCACGGATGATGAGGGGCGCCTTCACGGTGCCGCGGTCGGTCGTGACCCGGCCCTGCTCGAAGCCCGAAACGGCCGTGCCCTCGAAGATCCGAACGCCGAGGCTTTCGACGACCGCGGCAAGGCCCCGCACCAGTTTGGCCGGCTGCACACGGGCGGTATCGCGGATGACGAAGGCGCCCTTGATGTCGGCGATGCGGATGCGTCTTGCGGCCTCGTCGGCGGACAGCATCTCGATGCGGTCGGGGGGCATCTGCCAGTCGAGATAGAACTGATATTCCTCGCGGGCGCGCTGGAGTTGCGGCTGGTTGGTGGCGACGGTGATGTTGTCGGCACGGACGATGTCGGCGTCGATGCCCTCCGCCTCGGTGACGCGGATCACCTCGTCCACCGTGCCGGCCATGGCGCGCTGCATGCCGATGACCGCCTCGCGGCTGGAGGACTTGAGGTACTTTTCCCGTGACCAGCCGAAGCCTCCGGCAAGCCAGCCGCCATTGCGCCCGGAAGCGCCGAAACCGGCGAACTCCCGTTCGACGATGACGATGTCGAGTGCCGGGTCGGCCTTCTTCAGATAGTAGGCGGTCCACAGGCCGGTATAGCCTGCGCCGATGATGCAGACATCGGCCTGCCGGTCGCCGGGAAGCCCCGGTCGCTTCTGCGGAATGCCGCCGATATCGGCGTACCAGAAGGAAATATTGCCGTTCGTCTTGACGTCCATGGAAGCTCCTCTTCCACGGGGATATTGAGTGCCGCGGGCCTTGGCAACGGGGAATTCCGGCCGGCCGCCCTTTTGAGCCGCCGCTTCCCTTGTGCGCTGGCTGCCCAACACCTGATCGATCTCGAAAAGAGTACGATATGCGCGAAAAATACTGCTTTTCGGAAGCGGTTCAATCGCGTTCTATCGCCGCCAAGAGGAGCGGGGCAGAAGCCGCCGCGACCGATGGGAGGAAAAATCATGAATGCTGAGGAAACGGTACACTACGACAAGGTTCGTGCGATTTACGCGATCCTGCAGGGGGAGCGAGAGGCGGATCTTCTTTTGAAGAACCTGAACATCCTGGATGTGCACGGCGAGACGGTCTACCAGGGCTCGATCCTGGTCTACGACAAGCGCATCGTCGCGCTGAACCCGGACGAGAGCGTGGTGAAGGTCAAGGAGGTGTTCGACGGCAAGGGCCTCTACGCCATTCCGGGCCTGATCGACGCCCATATCCATTTCGAATCCCAGCTCGCCCATCCGACCGCGCTTGCCGAGGCGATGGTGCCCTGCGGCACGACGACCATCTATTCCGAATGCCTCGATCTCCTGAGCGCGGCCGGCGAGGAAGGCGTGGAAGCGGCGGAGAACCTCTTCCGCGACTATGACAAGCTGCCCTACCGCCTCTACGCCTTCGCCCCCGGCAAGAAGGTCTCGGCGGCGGTGACCAACCGCGTGCTCGACATGGAGCCGGTGATCGGGCTGGGCGAGTTCGAACACTTCACCTATTCGTCGGGCAATGACGACGACTTCCGCAAGGCCGCCTGGGTGCGGGCGCGCGGCGGCTTCATGAACGGCCACTGGGGTGTGACCGCGCTCTCCGACATGGTGCTGAACTACCTGCCGGCTATCGGCTGCTCGAACAACCACGACGTCTGGAACGAGAAGGACATCGAGAAGAGCATCCGCTACGGCTTCCCGACCCATATCAAGTTCGGCGTGGGCAGCGCCGAGGTGATCAAGGTGCTG
>APMI01020757.1_pt1 | contig 13787 bp, 11 predicted proteins | sample 667938 | NCBI WGS metagenome assembly APMI01 (sample SAMN01084076, study PRJNA167559) | wastewater metagenome | biome: Wastewater | place: Denmark: Ejby Moelle, Odense | collected 2011-11-28 | reverse complement strand
GTTTATATTGGCTCAGTAGTTTGGCACCAAAATTCAAAGAGATAATCTTTCTGATGTTGTTTTTGCCATTTTGGGCAATTGCTCTGCAATATGCTTTCGCTCAACATCAGTACTATGTCAATTTTTCATTGATTGTTCAAAACAGTTTACAGCAAATTGTTGCTCAAGCGCCTGAATTTAATGTGAAAAGTAATATTATTCTGATTGATCAAGAAGAGCAATTTAGCAACGAATATTTACTGCACTTTGGATACTATTTTGATATTGTACTTCGTTATTTGTATAGTGAGCCTGCTATTACTGCCTACTATTGTATACCCGGCCAAATGACCGCACGGCAAATAAAGTGCAATTTCGATTCCGAGGGCGTGCAAATAGTGTATGACCCATCCGTCCTTATCCTTATACCTAACATTACCCCGCCTAAGATCATGTACAAGGATGCGCTCATTTTCGTTGTTGAGCCTAACTATAAAATTAAGCTGCTCAGCAGCGAAGAGGGCCGGAAGCAGTTCAACAATACAACCTATAATCCACAATTGCTGATTACAGGCACTACCCCGCCTTTTAGGACGAAGACTTTCTTTTCATGTGATCCAGCACTTTCATGTTACCTTGAGGAGCCGCCTGTAAATAGTTACAATTTGCCAGATAATGGAGAAATTGGTTTCGGCTGGAGAGAACCGGAAATTAATAATGGAAATGTATTTCGCTGGTCTGTGAGCACTCGAACGAGCGTCAATGTTAATTTGTTAGCTGACAGTGATCTCGTTCTAAAATTTAGGATGCTTAATTGGTTAGATGAAGAGGTGGTAAACACATTAAAACTATCCATAAACGGTCAAAATATCCCGCTAACTTATGAGGAAATGGCACAAGGCGGGCCTCTTTATAGTGCGATTATCCCGCGCACAGTTTTGACTGGCTTTCCTTCACATACACAGTTGATATTTACAATCGACAAGCTAACACCTGTTCCTAACGCTCCTAATCTGCTTCTAGGGTGGGCAATAAGTGGATTGACGATTCGACCTGTTCAGCCATAGCGTTCGTAGATGTAAGTTGATGGACGTTTCTCTGTTTTTCTAGCGGTTTACATTCGGTTTACTGTAAACCTCATTTTACGATTAGAAATTTTCCAATCATTGGATTTTGTAGTAGTATAGCCTGCCAATGCCTGTAATTTCTCCAAAGTATCTAAAAACGGTTGCTAAAAATTAATGATTCCATTCAACAATCTAAAGCCATTGCATGAGCAACTTAGAGGTGAGCTTGATGCTGCAAGTAAACGAGTACTGGATAGTGGGTGGTATATACTCGGCCCTGAACTTGAAGCATTTGAATCGGCGTTTGCAGCCTATCACCAAGTGCGTTATGCGGTAGGGGTTGCGAATGGAACTGATGCCATCGAGCTAGCACTTCGGGCGGCTGGAATCGGGATGGGTGATGAGGTTATCACGGTCGCGCATACTGCGGTTGCAACCGTTTGCGCCATCGAACAGACAGGTGCAACGCCTGTGCTAGTTGATATCGATGCGGCGAGCTATACCATCAGTGTAGCGGCTGCCGAAGCGGCAATCACCCCACGGACCAAAGCTATCATTCCCGTCCATATTTATGGGCATCCAGCAGATGTCAGTGGATTGCGGAAATTAGTTGATCAACACAAATTGCTCCTCATTGAAGATTGTGCCCAAGCACATGGGGCGCGGGTTGATGGGCAATTGGTAGGCACATGGGGTCATATGGCAAGCTTCAGTTTCTATCCAACCAAAAACCTCGGCGCATATGGTGATGGTGGTGCAGTAATTACCAACGATGCAGGGTATGCAGCTAACTTAAAAAAGCTGCGAAACTATGGGCAGACGAATCGTTATATCCATGAAGAACGTGGTATTAACAGCCGTTTGGATGAGATCCAAGCCGCTATTTTATCGGTGAAGCTGGCACATCTAGATGCACACAATGCCGAACGTAATAGATTGGCGTTGTTTTACAAAGAAAGCTTGCAAGATTTGAATCAGGTGCAGCTTCCCCTTTCGCCTTCAAACGTCAAACATGTTTATCATCTTTATGTGGTTCGGGTTGCCGGGCGGGATGCAATCATGGAATCGCTGAAGCAGCAGGGGGTTGGTACGCTCATTCATTACCCTGTACCCGTCCATCTTCAACAAGCATACGAAAGCTTAGGGTACAAAAAGGGAAGTTTGCCGGAAACCGAACGTGCGGCGGCTGAGATCGTTTCCCTGCCCATGTATATTGGTTTGACGACAGAAAATATTCAAACTATCGGATATGCTTTGAAAACAGCATTGTCCTCGAAACGCAATCTTTGAACAGGATCAGTGACTATATGCCTCAAGTATTTCCCAATGACACCGCTGATGTTTCAAAATTTAATGGCTTTAAAGGTAAAAAAGTTTTAATTACCGGCGGATTAGGATTTGTCGGAAGTAACCTTGCCATAAGATTAGTTGAACTCGGCAGCATTGTTACCATCGTTGATGCGATGATCCCGGGTTACGGCGGCAACCTGTTTAATGTCGAATCCATAAAAGACCACATCACCATCAACTTCAGTGATATTTGTGATGCGAATTCAATGAATTATTTAGTTAAGGGACAGGACTTTATTTTTCATCTCGCAGGACAGGTCGATCATATTCTGAGTTTAAGCAATCCATTTCCTGACATTGAGATGAATATCAAGGGTACGGCTGTTTTGATGGAGGCGTGTAAGCAATATAACCGCACCTGCCGGGTTGTATATGCCGGGACCCGTGGTCAATATGGCTCTGCAACCAAACTGCCAGTTAATGAGGATGCGCCCACACATCCTAAAGGCTTATATGAAATTTCCAACCTAACTGCCGAGAAAATCATTCAGGTTTATGATGAAAACTTTGGCATTCATTCGTCCTTATTGCGACTCACAAATGTATACGGGCCACGGGCTCAAATGCAGCATTCTCGATATGGCGTTGTTAATTGGTTTGCACGTTTAGCGATTGATAACGAAACGATCAAGGTGTTTGGTGATGGGAAAATCAAACGTGATTTTCTTTATATTGATGATTGTGTCGAAGCAATGTTAATGTCTGTTCTCTGTGATGCTGCAAGGGGGCAAGTTCTAAATGTTGGCATAGACAAGCCAACAGATTTTCTTGAATTGACGGAATTGATGATTCGGGTAGCTGGCACTGGACGATGGGAATATGCACCTTTTTCGGCAGAACGTAAAGCGCAAGAGCCGGGAGATTTCTACTCAGACATTACGAAAATAAAGTCCCTCGTTGGTTGGGAGCCAAAGACACAGCTTGAAGAAGGTTTAAAACACACCATTAATTACTATCGCGCTTACAAAGAACATTACTGGTAATAGGTTATTCGATGCCCGATATTGCACAACATGTAAAGATGGGTCTCAACGTTAGCATTAGTCCAGATACAAGTATTGGTCAAAATGTAACGATTGGGAATAATGTAACGATTTATCCACACGTAACTATTCACCAAAACTGTACCATTTTTGATGGGGCTGTCATTGGTCGACCTCCTTTAAGTGCAGGCAATACAACCCGTCCACTAACATCTGAGACTCTACCATTCGTTATAGGGGCGGGCAGCATTATCGGTGCAAACGCGGTCTTATACAGTGGCATTCAGTTAGGCGCAAATGTCCTGATTGGTGATTTAGCAAGTATTCGCGAAGGATGCATTTTGGGTGATCAAGTCGTCGTTGGGCGAGGATGCCTTGTCATGTATGATACGCAAATAGGGGATCGCACTCGCGTTATTGATGGTGCCATATTAACAGGCAAAATGGTTATTGAAGAAGATGTGTTTATTGGGCCGGGTGTTAATACTATCAATGACAATGATGTCTATCTCAAACGTTATGGCTTAGAAGAGTTTTCTGTTGCAGGCCCGGTTATACGTCGTTTCGCTTTAATCGGGACTGGAGCCAATCTTGCATCTGGTATTGAGGTAGGTACAGGTGCTATTGTTGCACCAAGCTCGATGGTGACTCACAATATCGATCCTTGGACCATCGTTGCAGGTGTTCCTGCCCGGTTTTTGCGCCAAGTAAATCCTGAATCTCGCGACCGTATTCTTTCTCACTTTCATTAAGAATGTATTGCCAGATCAGAATGGGTTTTGTTCTATGAGTTTAATTTCGATTGTCATCCCTGTATATCATAATGCGCCCAGCCTAGCGGATTTATTAAGCCGTTTTCAAGCATTAGCAGCTAAAAATGCTAACGATCAATTTGAGTTTGTGTTTGTTGACGATGGGTCAGGCGATAATTCATTTGAAGTTCTGCAAAACCTTTCCCGCGAAGAATCTCGAATAACCATTGTAAAGCTATCCCGTAACTTTGGGTCTAATCCAGCTATTATTGCCGGTATGGCGCACAGCAAAGGTGATGCAATCGCTGCGATCTCAGCTGATTTGCAAGACCCACCAGAACTGATCCATGAGATGTTAATTTCTTGGCGTGCTGGCAACAAGGTTGTATTGGCAACGCGTGAGGGACGGGATGACCCCGGTATCAATAGTTTTATGTCCGACATTTTCTATGACTTGTTTCGACGTTTCGCTATTAAGAGTATGCCCAAACGTGGATTTGATTTCTTCCTGATTGATCGTCAGGTGTGTAACTTAATAAATCAGATTGAAGAGAGTAATCCATATCTAATGGGGTTGATTTTGTGGATGGGTTTTAACCCGGTGGTTATTCCTTATCACCGCCGCGAACGTGAGAAACAATACGGTCATTCCATGTGGAGTCTGGCAAAAAAGATAAAGTATTTTATCGATTCGTTTGTTGCCTTTTCTTACGCGCCTGTACGAATCACTTCCGTAATTGGTATAGTCTTGAGTACCATTGGGTTGTTGTACGCACTGCTTATCATTGGATTACGTATATTCTTTGGAGCACCTGTAGAAGGTTGGTCGTCATTAATGGTGGTTGTGCTGGTCGTTTCAGGTGTTCAAATGATTATGCTTGGTATTCAGGGTGAATATACTTGGCGTAATCTTGATGAAACACGACACCGTCCGCGGTTCATTGTTGAAAGCATTACCAAAGACCTTGATTTGGCAGAGCCTAAGAAATAGGCTCTCTTGTTTAACCGTCTAAATATATAAATCAAATTTAGAGAAGCAATACATGGTTGCTACCGCTAAAGCCATAAAAATTTTAGGTCTATAGGAAATAGATTAATCCCTAATGTGGGTATGAGCAATCCTACTGTCGTTACCTTTGAATTTTGTTGAAGAATTAGGAATTAGCCGAGTTTTTGATAATGGTTAAGCTTCTCACATCCAATCTAAAATGATAAATGGATCACAATCCTCACAAAAACCACTCTTATATAATAAACGCATAGAATTATTAGTTTTAATAGTTATTGGCATTTTCTCATTTGGAATTCGGGTTCATTTTATATTAACTACCGGAGGCGTAACTCCGAGTGGAGACGCGGGACTCTACTGGCAAATTTCGAACGAATTTCGAAATGCTTTATGTTCCGCAGCACATCACTGCGAAGCCTCGGATTCAATCCAATCAACCTTCTCTCAAAGTCTTTACAATACGTTTCTGACACGAAGTGGAACAATGCCGTTGATATTTGGGGCGTTGACATCACTTTCTTTTGATCCACCTGATCTACAAAGTGGCTATATCATTGTGGCATTAATGGATGCGCTTGTTTGTGTTTTCCTTTTCATTATTATGCTTCGATGGGAATTCCCACTTTGGGTTGCCACTCTTGCAGCCGTTCTGCAAGCGATTTATATTCCTGCAATAACCAGCAGTGGTACATTTCTTCAACATAACTTTGTAGCATTTTTTCTCGTATTAACTATATTTGCATATACTTTTGCATTCACGTCAACACGAAAAGTTTGGATTTGGGTCATTTTAGGGACAATTACTACAGTCGTTATTGGATTTTCAAGTCTTACCACTCGACCCCTTCTCTGGATAATTCCAGTGCTAGTTCTTCTACTTAGCATAAGACACACCAACTCTTCAGTTATTAGAAAAACTCAAATCATATGTTTAGTTGTCTTTTCAATAAGTCTTTATCTCATTTCAGGGTTGCTGATCCGTTTAAATAATACGTCAACTATTGCTGAGAATGATATTAGGTCAATTGTTTTTACTGGATTAACGACCGGTGGAACAGCAAGCGGACAGACAACCCCAATGTCCTTCGAAAATATTTGGCCGCCCGATAATTGGCCCATTTTAAATGTTAACCAAAGTGTTAGTATATTTTACGATTTTGTGCATGCTCCCATCGAGTTCAGCAAACGCCTTGGTTATAGTGTTTGGGCAAATTGGGTTTACCCTGATACTATTTTTTTCCAACGTTTCATTTTTGATCTTGATCAATTAAAAATACCGCACGCAATTTTTGTTTTCATCGGTTTTATCGGAATAGCATGGCTTTGTGCAACTAAAAGTTCGTATCGTCCGGTTATTGTTTTGACGGTGTTAGTCTCTCTTTTTTTGACGCTAGTTTATGGCCTGATCAGTATCGAGCCGCGTAGGTTAGGCGCATTAATACCTTTTTTTGCAGTCGGATTTGCTAATTCCACATGGATTTTCACCTACTTAATACGAAAACGCCGTATTATTCCAATGTGGATGATTGCCATATGGCTTGCTTTCATCGGGTCACTATTTATTTCAGTTTCAATGATAGTGGCCATTATTTCGCTTGCTGCTTTTGACGCGTATGTGATATTAACGGGTATTCGTCTCTCCCTGTTGGGACTATCGTTTGTATGCCTCATAAAGTTATGGAGAGCTTATTACCCTAACTTTTCTAGAACGATTGCCGCAGCAATTTTGAGTATTGGTATTGCAATTATAGCCGTTGGTTCTCTACAAGATACGGAGTGGCGTAATTGGAATTTACAGACTGAAGGAACGATTAGACAACAAGTTTATAATTTTCGATATGAAAAAGGTGAAACTTGGCCTTGGCTAATTATTGATGTGGGTGACTGGCGCGGCGCAAACGAACTTACCACCGATTTATCAATTTCTGTTAATGGCACAGTGATAAAGCAGCAAGGCATTCCAATGACGATTTGGTCAGCCGGAAAACCTGCAATATGGGAAGTCTATAATTTTCACTTGGCAGTAGCAAATTTTGAGATAAAACCACAGTATTGGTATGCAGTTGCGGTTCCAACACACTATATTGATGCTAAGTCCACTGCACCTCTGACAATTGAGATTAATTCACACACCATGCCATTAACTATGAGTGGTGACTATCTCGATGAAGATCCGAACATTTATATCGGGCCATCGTTTGATCCATGGCGAACCGGTAAGTCATTATTTCGTTGGGTTTGGAACGCGACTGACCCCCGTATTCCAGCAAGACAAAATTTAGAAGGGGTTCGATACATTAGTGCTTACAGGCCGGATGCCATAAGCACACAATGGATTACAAATGACCTTTCACCTCTTTTGGGTAAACAAACTGGATTATTCCGTATTTTCATGGTGGCTGCTCCGTTTAGCCCCGTAACAAATGTACTGCCACAAACTCCAATTACCCCAGTAACAGATGCTGCAAACTCAGCAGCAATTGGATGCTTAGAAGGGGATTTAATGAGTATTCGTTATCCAAACTTTCCGTTTGTCTGTCAAGAACTGGACAAGTCCATCGTTTATTACGCGCCAAATGGAGAGAGAATTGGTACATCACCGATCGAGAATTATGATAACAATGTCTTTAGTGGTTCACAAATTGAGCGTATTGAAACCAAGTGGGGTGAAATTAAAGTTAGACGTATTCTAGAAAAAACCTTTCTTGCTACCATGACTTCAAATACTGGGCAAGAATATTCTGTTTTATTTTACAATATGCCCTTAGAAAAAATAACTTTTAGTGGTCCAAGCAGCACTTTTGATTTATCTACTGTGGGGCAAATTGGCTTTGGTTGGCGGTCGCCTGAATCTGATCTTAACGGCAATATATTTAGATGGTCAGTCAATCCAACCAGCTCAGTTGAAGTGGATCTTAATAGCAGTAGCGATCTAATGCTTGACTTCAAAATATCGAGCTGGTTGGACGATAAGATTATAGATAGTTTAAAGCTTTCAATAAATGGACAAAATATACCGCTAGCGTTTGTTACTGTAGAAGGAGGAAGTCGAATATATCATGCAGTTATTCCCCGTGAGTTTTTGCTTAATTATCCATCTCGAACCCGTCTTGTTTTTAAGGTAGATTCAATGTCAGAAGTCAATGAACAACAACTAGGGTTTGGACTTAACTGGTTGCGAATTCACCAACCTTAAACAAAAAATTAGCATATGTCCCAGCGTAGAAATGATTGTAGAGACTGATGAACTGAATATAGAGGCTAAAGCAAAATGGTCATCTATATGGCAGCGGTTTTTAGAGAGGATTTAGATTTGCTGCGGACGAGACAATGCCGTTTATCTAATTTGGACGAAGAAAATTAACCCTTTAACCCTCTCCGTAAACAACTGAAGAGCGGACATATTTAAAAAAGAGGTTTTCAAAATATTGAAGCCAGTTAGTTTTTATGGGCTTGGCTTGTATCCAGTATTTTGGTTTACTCATATCTTTTTGTTTCGACTTAATTTCTTCTCTAATACCCACTGTTTAATTTGCTGACTATTGCGCTTTATAAAGCCTGAGCCCGGTTTTTCTACAGATTCATAAAGGAATGCACTGATTAGATTCATGCCAACATATTTTGCAGCGATTGCAATAGGCGTAAATGGCAAAACGTTAAGCGGCCCTATCATAACACTGCCTTGAACCAGATAGAGAGCATATGAAATTTTTCCGAGATATACAAAAGGCCGCCACGATAGGATTCTTGAAATCCACAGTGATTTGCAGCAGAGAGCTATGATAAACAGTCCTGCAAAGATAGCAGCAGGAAAATTGAAAATCCAGCCTGCCTGATAGACACCACCCCACATCCTCATCATGAATGCAGACATCAAGATGCCCGCAATTGAGACAAACAGTAGAATACGAGAAATAGGCTTGTAATAGTCGCTTTTGGCGAGAAACAGATGATAAAAGCGCGCACAAAAAATGCCTACTGCAAACTGAGAAAATCTAAAAAAGATGGTTGTATAAGTCAGGGAGGGTAAATTGCTCATAAATCCTCCCGGTTCATCTAAATGAAGCGTTGAAGAAAGCCGCATGAGCTCCAAGCCCAAAATTGCCATGACCACAGACCATATAACGAGTATAGTTGTGAGTTTGATGATTTCTTTTCTAGGTGACTGGCTATCACGAGGCCAGAACTTACGCACTGTAAAATAAACGATTGGCAGTAATAAATAGAAACTCTCTTCAGTTGTTAATGACCATGCTGTACTCACACCCGTAAATTTTAAATTTGAAAAGAAGCCCTGAGTCAAAGTCCAATTGACTAAGGTATCTGTCGAAAAGATGGGTATGACATTGTAAAACAAGGTTACCAAGAGGATAAAAAAATATAAGGGGTATATGCGGGCAATTCGTTTCGTAAAATAATTGTATAAGTTGAATCGATTTGCGATGGCATCATCATAATAACGGAGGGTAAACAAAAACCCTGACAATACAAAAAATATGGTTACCCCAATGTGTCCCTCGACTATGATTGCTTGCCAAACATGTTCTATAACCTGATTGTAAGAAACCCCTGCAAAATGATGCATAAAAACCCAAAAAGCAGCAATTGCACGCAGCGAAGTTAATGCATCGATTTCAAGCGGTCTTGATAGCGTGGTTTTGGTTTCTATTGATGCATCATATTCTTTTGCTAATGTCAAAATTACCTCAACGTCATCTACGATAAATAATCTGTAATTTTACAGGCGCGATAGGGGTGTATTCTAGTATCTGATTCTGCTAGAAGTAAATTTATACTGCAATAAGATTCGAGCGCAGCTCTAATACCCGGATTTTAAATCTTTGGCTAAGACGTTTCACATATTTTGAGCCCGGTTTTTCTATAACCTCATATAGGAATGCACTAACAATGTTCATCACTATAAAGTAAAGAGCGAGCTGCCTATAGGTTGTAGGTACATCGACCATTAAGGCTCCGGGTATACTAGCCAGTGGCGATACTATGACGGTGAATTGAATAATATAAAGAATATAGGAGATTTTCCCAAGATAAACCAAAGGTGACCACGATAGGATTTTATAAACCACTGACTGATCACAGGCAAGGCCAATAATCAACACGCCGGCAAATAGTGCGGCTGAGTAATTGAAAATCCATCCCTGTGCATATACACCTCCGGATTGATACATTAAATATGCTGAAGCTATAACTCCGACAATTGATATAGGCAAACAAATGCGTGCGATAATTGGATAATTGGCATTTCTAATCAGTAGTTTTTGATATAAACGACCACAAAAAATACCTATAGCAAAATTGGAAAACCGAAAGAAAATTGTTGTGTAAATTGCTGAAGGCAGATTACTCATAAATCCGGCAGGAAGATATAATCCAGATAAGTGGGAGAATCCCATTAACCCTAAACCCAAAATAGCTAACACCGTACTCCAAAGAACTAAGCGTCTTGCCATAATGAATAGTTCTTTACGGGGTGAATACATTTTCATTGATATGCTGCGGAGCGAGAAATATACAAGAGGAGCCAATAGATAGAAACTTTCCTCAGTTGTTAGTGACCACGCAGTAGGAACTCCGGAGAATTTAAGTTCTGTAAAGAAGCCTTGGGTTAAGGTCCAATTCACGAGACTTGTAGGCGCAAATGCTGGAGTTCTGGAATAAAAGAATGTGATTATCAAAACAAAGAAGTAAATTGGATAAATTCTTGCGATACGATTAGTAAAATAATCGTACAAACTTAAGTTACCCTCGACGACTTTGTCGTAGTATCTAATAGTAAATAAGAAGCCTGACAAAACAAAGAAAATCGTTACTCCGATATGCCCTTGGGTTGCGATTATTCCCACAAAACCCGTTATTGGTCCTCCAAAATGATGAACAAACACGAGCAATGCTGCAATCATTCTCAAGGTCGTTAAAGAGTAAATTTCGGAAGTCGTATTCTTAATTTCGTTTCCTGAACTTGGTATGTTCGATAGGGTCAAAGTGATTTCCCAAGAGTTAATGAATGTAAAAGTAACTGACCTAGCGAAAAATAAACGATCATTCTGACACCAAATCGGTATCAATATAGCAAACCCATCTATTGTTTGTCATGTATCAGATTAATACCATGAGAAATGATACCAATTCTTTTTGCTTGCCAATCTTCCACAGTCAACTAATTACCCGGACGTGAAACCCGCTCAGAAATAGCACACTACTGCACCGTCAATAAAGCCCATGGGCGAATTGAAATATGCCGCTGTCAGGCTTTGCATGATGAGACACGCTTGGCCTCTTTTCGGGATGAAGGCTGGACTGACCTGTGCAGCCTCGTTCGCTTACAGCGTGAGCGGCGCATTGCCGATCATGTTGAGACAGAAACAGTCTACTACATCAGTGGTTTACCCAACGATGCCGCTAAACTGCTTTCAGCTACCCGCTCTCATTGGGCTGTTGAAAATCAACTCCATTGGGTATTAGATGTGATTTTCCGCGAAGATGACTCTCGCATTCGTATGGGCAATGGCGCTGAAAATAATGGTTTATTACGCCATATCAGTCTCAACATCCTTAAACTGGATCTGTCCAAGGGCAGTATTCGCGTAAAGCGCTATCGCGCCGCTATGAATACTTCTTTTCTCGAAACTTTACTAGCCCATGTTTGATGCAATTGCCCTGCCTCAACGGTGGCAGTCCGTTGAGGATGCCAACCATTCGGCGTACACTGAGCTTGTCCTTTGTTTTCTGATGGACACATGTTCAACAAGAGGAAATGACAATGGTTACCGGCAGCATTCAGGCATTTATCGCCGCCTTGGAAACCGACTCCTACCTTCAAGCGCAGTTGACGATTGCCTCACCGACCAGCTTAAGCGGCGTGGTGGATTTTGCCTGCGCAAAAGGGTATAGCTTCAGCAAAGATGAACTGGAAGCGGCCTTGCAAGCTGATCCAGTGAACAGCGTGATGGTGGCGCAGCTACGCCAGTACGTCGGCTCTCCCGACACCGAAAGCGGCATCGTCAGCGCCCTTCTCACCCGACAATCCGTCTTCAGACGACCACAGAATCAACCCTTCTCTTTCAGGTAGCCGGGGGAAGATCCCTTTGCACGATAGACTGCATTTCGTGTGCCTCACAATGTCTCATTCTTGATCTATAGGGAATGTCAATAACTTTCCCTATAATTTTGACAATCTTCTCTACACAAACTATTTAGATCATTAGAATTATCTCAATCATTAGCAAAGCTGAACAGAATATACAATTGCACTGTGGGAGCAATACTTCTACCCCCACATTACAAGGAGAAATCTATGAAATCCCGCTTGTTAGCATTGTGTATGCTGTTCGTCTTGATCGCTGCTGTGGTTCCGGGCGTTATGGCTCAAGACACCACCATTTGTGGTAACTTATCGGCTGATGATTGCTCCGCACTGACCAGCGCTATCACCAGCACCGGTGCTTCTGGTTCTGGTGCTTTCACACTGGACCTTAGTGCAGAACTTCAATCCGAAGACCCCACACAAGCCTTTAACGTTGCCGTTTCCGCGGATGGCAAGTTTAATGGTTTTGCAGGCGCATCAATGGACGACGTGACGGCTTTGCAAGCTGATCCTACTGCCGCTGTTGCTAAGCTCACTGAAGGACTTAAAAGTTTTAGTGGTGAACTGAATATTAACGCCACGCTGCCGACAGCAGCCGCCTCAATGACCGGTGGTGAACCGCTCGTCCTCAATTTGCTGCTGGTAGATGGTGTGGGATACTTGGACTTTTCCAAACTTCCTGCCACTGTCGGAGCGATGACAGGTGGCAAAACACCGACCGGTTGGGCAGGCCTTGATTTGATCGACGTACTGACCAACCTCGGCCCTAGTTTGAAGCCCAGTGCAGCAGCCACGACTTCCACTTCAGCCGCCGATATGGCGAAAGTACAGGCGCTTATTGCCGGTCACTTGGAATATACCCGTGACGGTGATACCTTCACTGGCACAGTTGATCTTGTCGGTCTGTTCAACGATCCCGAATTCCAGACATTGACCAATATGAAGGAGATCACCGACGCGCAAAATGCTGCCATTGAATCGCTCAGCGATGCCACCTTCCAAATCGTTTTCACACTGGATGGCGACAATTTAAGTGGACTTCAATTGACGATTGATCTTCCGGAAAGCACCATGACGGCTTTCGCCGCTGCCAGCACCAGTTCAAGTAGCTCCAAACCGCCAACAGCCGCCAACATCAGTATCGACCTCAAGTTCAGCGGCTTGGGCGAAGCACAAACCGTTACCGCTCCTGAAGGCGCACCCGTCACCAAATTCATGGAATTGATGACCGCTATCAGTGAGATATACGGCAACATTGCAGGCGGCATGAAAAGCAGTTAAATAGGCTGCTGATTTCGGCTCATAAAAAAGAGGCAGGTTGCAAAAACTTGCCTCTTTTTATTTGAGTGTCCTTATAAAGTTGGGGTTAGCCCCGAACCAGTGACTTCGGATAACTGGTCAAGATGTCAACGCCGGTTTCTGTAATCACCACATTATCCTCAATCCGTACCCCGCCAAGTCCCGGTACATAAATCCCCGGCTCAATGGTATAGGCCATTCCCGGTTCGAGTATGTCAGCCACGCCTTCAGCAATTTGTGGGA
>APMI01000553.1_pt1 | contig 13788 bp, 8 predicted proteins | sample 667938 | NCBI WGS metagenome assembly APMI01 (sample SAMN01084076, study PRJNA167559) | wastewater metagenome | biome: Wastewater | place: Denmark: Ejby Moelle, Odense | collected 2011-11-28 | reverse complement strand
ACAGCTATCATAGCTGTATCGCTGTTTGGAGGGCTGGCGTATGTCTTTCTAACATTTGTATTACCCTGGCTGGTAACTGTTACCTGGAATATGGTAAACCTGGTGATAGGCGGTGTGGTACTTGGCTTTTTGCTCCTGCTTATCAGCAATAAAAAATTCTGGCGGGCCCTCAGGTATTTCTCTGAGTTTATTGCCAACTACACAGTTGGATTGGCGATCGAGCTAAATCCCTTTAACATCCTTCAATTAAAAATAGAACAGGGTTACAAAGACAGGGATACACTCTTTCAGCAGTCGGCCAAATTAAAAGGCAAGCAAAGTGAATTGATGGACAAACTTGGCGATAAAGAAAAAGAGTTGCAGCTAAACATACAGAAAGTAAAAATCCTGCAACAGGAAAATAAACAATCCAAACAGGTAGACCTGTATGCAAACAATGTGTTGCGTTGCCAGGAATACATCAACAATGTAACGCCGATCGTAGGCGATCTGAATAAACTGATCAGGTTCTCCGATACGGCTTATGAAGAGAGCGGCATTATGCTGGAAGATGCAAAGCTCGACCTGGAAGCAAAAAAGGACCTGTATTACTCAGTCACTACCGGCCTCTCTGCAGTAACCAGCGCTATGAAAGCATTTAAAGGCGATGATGAACTAAACCAGGATGCCGAAAAAGCACTGGCCATCTTAAAACAACAGATCGGCGAAAAGATCGGCCACATCAAATCGGCCATTGATGTTACCAGCAGGTTCATGGACGATAAGGTACTGGAAGATAAAGCAAAGTCTGCCCAGGCCATTGAACTCATCAATCACTTTGATCTCAATTCAGATTTCAACTATACTAACAATGCGTTGCAAAATAACAGCAACAGCGGAAAGTTGAAAGATGTAAACATTACCGATAGGTACAGGGGTTTGCTGGACTAAAATGGGTTATGAATTCATATTTAGAAAAGAAAGCCTCAATAAAAAACAAACAAATAAATATTTTAAAAACAACAATTAAAAACATACAACTATGTCACTCAAATTAAAACCCGCTGGAAAATTATTCATTATCGCTGCAATTGTAACTGCAGGAATATTCAGTGTAAGATGGTATCAAAACCGTCCCAAAGAAGCTATTCAGTCAGTAGACCTGGGCAAGGTAACGTTGCCGGATGCCCCGGAAGCCTCACTAAGCAGCAATGCCCTGTTACTGCCTCTTCCAACAGCAGACAAAGCTGTGAATGGCGGTACGCAGATCACCTGGGAACGCATGGCATGGAACAGCCAGTTTAGTGGGATGTATGCCAACGGTGGTGTGCGCACAACAAAAAACTCATTGTTTGACCTTGCGCATTTAGATATCACCTATTCCCGCCAGGATGACTGCAACAGGCAGATGGCCGACCTGGTAAAATTTGCAAATGACTATAAGCAAAATCCCAACACGCCGGCTGTACTGATCACCTTTATGGGGGATGGTATGCCAGCTTTTATGACTTCCCTGGCAAAAGAGCTGGAACCACTGGGGCCAGAGTATCAACCCGTCATCATCCCTGTATCACATGGTAAATCTTATGGTGAGGACCAGGTGATGGCCCCTGCATCATGGAAGAAAGACCCTAAAAATGCCATCGGTAAATGCGTGGCCGGTGTACTGCGTGACGGTGATATCAATATCCTGCTGAAATGGGCTGGTGATAATGGTATAAAGGTAAATCCCGATGAGACCACTTATGATGGAGCTGCTATCAATATCATTGCCGCCAATGATTTCCTGGATGCACCCAACAAGTACATAACCGGGTACAGCGAAAAAAGAAAAATGGTAGAGAATGGAAAAACCACCGGTCGTGATACTACTGTAGGTGTGGACGGTGTAGCCACCTGGACACCGGGCGATGTTAATATCGCCACTAAAAAAGGCGGCCTGGTAACCATTGCCAATACAAGGCAATATGCATCTCAAATGCCTAACCAAACCATCGCCATTAAAAAATGGGCAAATGATCACAGAACAGATATTGAAAATATGATCATTGCGCTTGCCCAGGCCGGCGACCAGGTTCGCTCATTCAATGAGGCCAAAGCATTTGCTGCAAAAGTGAGTGCTGAAGTGTACCAGGAGAAGGATGCTTCGTATTGGTTGAAGTATTACAACGGCGTGGTAGAAAAAGATCTGCAGGGCCAGCCGGTAAACTTAGGTGGTTCAACCGTATTCAACCTTGCCGATATGGCCAATACGTTCGGTTTGGGTGAGGATAAAGTGGATCGTTACAAAGCTGTATATAACACTTTTGGTAACCTGATGGTTAAGATGTATCCATCTTTAATGCCCACATTTTTGCCTTACGAAAAAGCAGTAGACAAAAGTTTTTTGTTAAGCGTTATTTCAAATCACCCGGAGTTGATGCAGGGCAAAGCCATCGCTAACAGTTATGCGAACGAGATCACTTCGGCAGTGTCTTCAAAAAGTTACAGCATCGAGTTTGAAACCGGCTCTGCCAATATCAAAACAGTAAGCTATAAAGTACTGGACGAAATTTTCGAATCCGCTGTGGTGGCAGAAGGTTTAAAGATCGGTGTGTATGGACATACAGATAACAAAGGTTCTGATGCAGTGAATACCCCACTCTCAGAAAAAAGGGCTGCTGCTGTGAAAGCTTACCTCCTGAAAAAAGGATTGAAAGAAGATCGTATTGAATCCAAAGGCTTTGGTTCAGCCAAACCTGTGGCCGACAATAATACAGAAGCCGGTAAAGCTAAAAACCGCCGTGTGGAAATAGTGTTGGGTGAATAATGCTCTTGTAGAATGGAGCCAAAAAGCTCCATTCTTCTTCTTAAAACCAACCCCGGGATCACAAAAGAAATATTATATGAACAGGAAGATACCCAGTTAGATCTTTTGTGACCCGGTGGTTTAAAAAAACAACATGAAAAATATTTTCAACCCATTTGCCAGCATAAGCAAACAAAACACCAGCATCATGATCGTTGTACAGGTGCTGATCACGTTGATGGTATGGCATAATACATCAAACGGACTGATACCCAGGCCCGGCCAGGTAGCCGCGGCTTTTGGAAAATTACTTACCACAAAACTGTTGCTGGATAATATGCTGGTAAGTCTCGTACTTACATTGAAAGCGATGTGCTATTCGATCATCATCACCTTGTTTTTCACATATGCTTCCGTGATACCATTCTTTAAAACCATCGCACAGTTCATTGTAAAGTGCAGGTACCTTACCTTAACAGGCCTCATCTTCATTTTTACCCTGCTTACCAAAGACGGCAGTCAATTGAAGTTGTCCTTACTTGTTTTCGGCATCGTGCCATTCTTTACCACTTCTTTTTTAGCCGTGATACTTAACATAGACAAGCAGGAATTTGAATTATGCAAAACACTTGGTTACAGCAACTGGCAAACCCTGTACGAAGTGATCATCGTTGGCAAGGCCGACCAGGTGTTTGAAATACTGAGGCAAAACTTTGCTATCTCCTGGTTGATGATCACCATGGTAGAAGGTTTGAGTATGAGCGAAGGGGGTATCGGTTCCTTACTGATTAAATACAACAAGTACAACGACCTTACAAATGTGATCGCATTACAATTGCTGATCTTCCTTATTGGATTGTGTTTCGACTTTTTACTGGGCACAACAAGGCGTTGGTTATTCCCTCATTGCAAATTAAAACAGGCAACATCATGACAGTTTATAGCAAAACAAACACCTTGCTGCAGGCCAGCAATATTGGCCTCGGGTACGATGACAAGATCATTTTAAGAGATATCAATTTTTGTATAAAAGATATTGTTCGTCCGGGTATGCAGCAGGGCCAGGTGATCTCCCTGATCGGCAGAAGCGGAATCGGTAAAACACAGTTGTTCAAAATATTATCCGGCTTGCAAAAACCAACAACCGGCACTGTTGCTATTAACGGGGACCAAACCGTTAAAGCCGGCGATATGGGCGTTATCTTTCAGAACTACTATCTTTTTGAATGGAGAACAGTGTACCAGTCCCTGTTAATGGCTGCAAAAAAGAACCCGCAACTGAAAGGAAAAGAGAAAGCGATGGTCGATCACTATGCCGGTGAATTTCAATTAACAAGCGAGTTGAAAAAATATCCGCAGCAGTTATCCGGCGGGCAGCGCCAGCGGGCAAGCATCATTCAGCAACTTCTGAAAGGCTCCAGCTTTTTATTGCTCGATGAGCCTTTCAGTGGCCTCGATGTTTGTGTGCTTGATAAAGTAACCGATCTGTTGTTACAGGTTTCACTATCAGATGAATTAAAAACACTGATCATTGTGTCGCATGATATCAGCACCTCCGTGGCCATTTCAGACACCGTACTGATCCTGGGTAATGAAGCCGGTAAAGAAGGCGCCACCATCAAAAAAGAGATCGACCTTGTTGAAAGAGACCTTGCCTGGAAAAAAGACATCAAAAAAGAAAAGACTTTTATTGAAACAGTGGCCGAAATAAAAGCTTGTTTGTAGTTGTTGTTAAACAGCCTTTCCTGCACCTGGTGGGGAGGGCTGTTTTTTTGTGGCAAATCCTTGCGAATTCATTCCTGCCGGCAGTTTTGGGGGATTTAGAAATTGAGTAGGAACAAAGTTTTGGTAAAGGAATAAATCTATTACATTTGCCCTCCCGAAAAAGTTTGCCGGGATTTTTGAGGTCAGGAAACGGAGGCACGAGCCTGTGCGGCAATAACATTACCGCACCGGTTTTCCCGAAGGCTTTTATAAATTTATTTTTAACTGAGTAGTTCGGTCATGCAGGTAAACCTCCTGAACCTCAACAGCAATGTTGGGGTTTCTTATTAATTGATTTATTGAATAACAAAACGGATGTCGTATATACTTTCACTTAAAGAACTGATCAATACACTTGGCTGGTCAAAAGACCTGCTGGTAGAGATGTTTGAAAAGCGTAAATCCTTTCTGTACAAATATGATGATGCGGCAGAAATATTAACGGAAGATAAGATTGAGATCCTGATCAGCAAACACATCCTGCGACGCAGCGGTGCTTATATAGAAATAGACGACCAGTTTCAGCAGTTCTTTGAGCAGGTACTGGAAGTGAATGAAGAGATCAATACATCTTATATCAACGAGAACATTCAACAGGTAAAACAATACATCAATTTTTACCTGCAGGAAAATAATGAGCATCGCCGGTACAGTTATCTCAAACAAATAAAAGCATCGCTTCGTAAGATCGGCAGGATCACTTTACGCAATGTGATCGACCTTAACCGCAACATCGAGAATGCTTTTAAAACAGAACCCAACTACGCCATTAAAATCGCCAAACTGGAAGCCTTTGATGAAAAAAGAAGAACCATCTATTTGCTGATCGAACAGACAGATCACTTGGCAAGCGATGAAGAGATCACTTTTTTTACTACGGCTTTGGATGAAGAACTAAAGCAGGTGGTAACGTCACTTCGTGGGCAGTTGACCGAAAGCCGGCATAACCTGATCGAAACACAAAAACAGATCATCGAATACCTCAACCAGGTAAAACACCAGAGCAGGATACAGGAAAAGATCAAACAGGTGAAATATTTAAAAGACCAGTTTGAACTGAAAGCCAAAACAAATATTACTTACCTGTTGCAGGAAAGCAATGATGTATTATTTGAAAGCAGGCCCAGTTATCCATTAAAATTATCGCTTGATTTTTTACACACCGATGAGGGAAGACAGCATATAGAAAAAGTATCCGCCAAACAGCGGCAGACCAAAAAACCTGCAATGCTGGTGGCAGAAAGCATTGCCAGCAAAGACCTGTTGCCACAAACAGAAGAAGAAATATTTATTGATCTTGAAGAAATGAAAAGAGGCTTCTCGGCATCAAGCCATCACCTGCACAACTTTATTATGCAGTACAAATATCCGAGGCCGGTAAGCTATGAAGAAAAGATCACCATCTTTTGCCAGATGGTGTCGATGTATGAACAGGATCTGAATATTAAAGAGATTTTTCAAACAGATGAACAGGTAGAATATGCCATGGTGCTGGGAAAGTAGCACAGATTATCCAACTTTAATTACAACAAACAATGACTATACCCGGTAAACATACCGCCGATATTTTTGACACACTCAGTAAGGGCAAATTTATATGCAGTAACAGCGTAGAAGACGGCAGTCGCAGATTATACAATGTGGTAGAGGAGAATTTTGATGACCTCTATAATTATTTCATGGCCATTGGCTTTGTACTGGAAAGGGGCGATGAATATTTCTATTTTTCAAGAAACGAAGTAAAAGCACAACTCGAAAATAAGATCGAACAGGCCTACCGCTGGATAGATGTTGTAGATTTTTTCATGGCCTTCAACAGCAGCTTTGCACCCGGCTTTCGCTTTACCGCCAGCCATGTAGCGCAGCAGGTAAAAGTAGACGCCAGCCTGAAAGATAAACTCGAAATAATGAAACGCCTTACCGGCGATGGCAAATACGATGAACGCATTTACAACTTAATTGAAAAACAACTTTGTGCCCCCGGCTTCGCAGAACTCGAAAACGAACTGACGAACGAATACAAGGTGCTGGCCTCTTTCAACTACATCAAACAATTAATCGTAAGCATACAAATACAAGAAGAAGCAGCGCATGAGATCCCTGAATAAAATCATTTTTATCAATAGTGCCACCATACAATATGCAGAAGTAATGGTGGATGGCAATGTGCATTTGATCGGCACACAGGGCGTTGGTAAAAGCACCCTGCTGCGTGCCGTACTTTTTTTTTACAATGCAGATACTTTAAAACTGGGCATATCAAAAGAGAAAAAAAGTTTTGCAGAATACTATTTTCCTTTTCAAAACTCCTTTCTCATTTACGAGGTTCAAAGAGAAACCGGGCCATTCTGCATTGTGGCTTTTAAAAGCCAGGGAAAGGTTTGTTTCCGGTTTTTAGATACCGCCTACAACCGTGATCATTTTGTAAGTGCCAGTGGTCATGCGTTTGAAAAATGGGAAGATAACCGCCAGGTGCTGGATGCACAGCGCATTGACCATACCCGCAAAATTGACCGCTACGAGGAATACCGTGATATTTTGTATGGCAACAACGAAGCAGGTAAAAAAGATTTTACCAGGTATGCACTGTTGCAAAGCAAACAATACCAGAACATACCACGTACCATACAGAACGTTTTTTTAAACAGCAAGCTGGAAGCTGAATTCATTAAGCAAACCATCATCATGTCGCTGAATGAAGAAGACATCAGCATCGACCTGCAGAGCTATACCCATCACTTAAAAAACTTTGAAGCACAGTTAAACGATATTCATTTATACAAACAACCGCATATCATTAAACAGGCAGAGAATGTGGTAAAGAATCATCTTGCTATCAAACACCTGGAAAGTGAGAAGAATAATTTTTCGCTGCAACTGGCATGGTCGGCAGCCAATGTGCAACGCAGCATTCCGAAGTTGCTGGATAAAAAAGACAAGAGCAATGCAGAAAAAAATAGCCTGATAGAAAAAGGAGAAGGAGCAGAACTCCGTTTCCGGAACAAGGCAGATAAAATCAAGGGTGAGATCAGCGTGCTGGAAAATGATATTAAAAAGGCAAAAGAAAAAGCAGATTACTACAGCAGGCAGGGCATCAACAATATCATTGAAAGGGTCAATCGGAAAAAAGAACAGGAAACGGAGCTGCAAAAACTTAGCAAAGAAAAAACGCTGCTTACTACACAGTTTACTGAGGTTACTCAAAAATATGAAAGCCTGTTACAGGCGTTGCTGCAATCTGCTACTGCATTTGAACAGGATAAAAAAGAAGAGTTGATCAACGGTAGAGAAAAAGCTTCGGCTGATAAGGAAGAGGCCAGGCTTTCATTGGAAAAAGCATTGGCCGATACAAGACAGCACAATACACAAGGCATTCTGCAGGCAAAGCAACAGGTAGAACAACAGCAACAGTTGCTGGAAAAAGAAAGACTGAAAAGAGCAACCATCACCCACCAGCGCTTTTATGAAAAAGAACTGCAGGATGCAAAAGATACCGTAAGCCAGTACCAGGTGACCATACAGCAAACAACGATTGAACTCGAACACCTAAAGAACAGCAGCACCATTTTACAAAAGCAGTGGGAAATTGATGAAACAGCTACCAAACAGACAACAGAAAGAGAACAGGAAAAACTGCAAACCAGCATTGCCCAATACCAGCAACAGGTAAAAGACATTACACAAAAACTGGAGCACAACGAAGCTGCACTGTATGGCTGGCTGAATAAAAACAAACCTGGTTGGGAAGAAACAATTGGTAAGGTAGCCAATGAACAATTATTATTCAACGAAGGGTTATCACCGCAACTCAAAAAAGAAAACCATGGTTTGTTTGGTGTAGAGCTGGATGTAACAGATATGCCGGTACAGGTAAAAACGCTTGCTGAATACAAAGCAGAATTGACTGTTGCCAAAAAAGGCATCGAAACACAGCAAAAACAATTGACCAAACTGCAGGTAGATGAAATTGCCAAACAGGAAAAATTAAAAAAGAAATACCAGCCCCAGATAAAAGATGCGAAAGACAGCCTGCTCGAAAAACAGTACAAACTCGAACAGGATACATTACAGTTACAACAGGCACAACTGGCGCAAAAAGATTATGAAGTAAAAGCGATCGCTGCCCGCCGGGAAGCACTGGCTGTAATTGATGCTGGTTTGGCCGCCGCCAGTGAAGCATTGGTACAGGCACAACAAAACCTGCAGCAAACCGAAGATGAGCTCAACAAACAATTAAAAGCGAAAGAAAGAGAGCATACCAAAAAAATTGCTGCGATCGATACACAATTGAGTCAGCAGGCAGCTCAGGTACAGGATGCCATTAAGGCCCATCAACTAGGTTTAAAGCAACAGCAGCAGGAAGTACAAAAAAGGCAGGAAGAAGAATTGGCTGGCAAAGGTGCTGATACAAAACGCATAGCTGTGCTGGACGACAAACTTTTTATCATACAGGTCGAATTAAAATTTATTGAAGATAAAAGGGACCTTGTTGCAGAATACAAAAAAGATAAAAAAGAGCTGATCGATAAAGCAGACAGTTTTAAAACCAGTAAGGCCAATTTCGAAAAGCAGTATCAATTGGAAGAAGAGAAATTCAAACTTCAAAAAGAAAAGACCGCCGGGGAAATTAAAGAGATCGATACTTATTTATATCAGCTGCAGCAGGATCTTCACCGGTTGGAAGAAGATACCAAGGCCCTGGCACGTTTTCATCAAACAGAAGCCTACCTGTCGCTGCCCTCTGCCTATACCGAGGAAAAAGAAATGTATAAAAATGATAAGAGCTGTGTGTTTTTGATTGAAAAATTAAACAGTTGCTTTTATACCGCAGCGAGAAGACTGGATGACCTGAAAGAAGCTGCCACCCGGTTCCTCGATAATTTTTCGGATAACAATATTTTCAATTTTTCCAAAGCGTTGACCGATAAACACAGTCACCAGGCATTTGCCGAAGACCTGAATGAGTTTATCCAAAACAGTAAAATTGAAGAGTATGAAAAAAGGGTGAATGAGCGCTTTGCCAATGTGATCAAACTGGTAGGTAAAGAAACCGGCGACCTGATGAGCAAGGCTGGTGATATTCAAAAAGTGATCACGAGTATCAATAAAGATTTTGACAATAAAAACTTTGTAGGCGCCATCCGGAAAATTGAATTGAGGATCGATACCAGCGCCAATAAAGTAGTTCAGTTACTGATACAGATAAAAACCTACAACGACGAACATGCTTTTGACATTGGCGGGTTAAATCTTTTCTCTTCTGTGGACCAGGAAAGCAAGAATAAAAAAGCGGTGGAATTATTAAAACAACTCAGCAAAGCCATCAGCGAATACAGGAAAGACAGCATTGCTTTGTCCGATTCTTTTGAACTAAAATTCAGGATCGAGGAAAACCAGAATGATACCGGCTGGGTAGAAAAATTGTCGAACGTGGGTAGTGAAGGAACCGATGTGTTGGTAAAGGCCATGATCAACATCATGCTGCTGAACGTATTTAAAGACGGCGCCAGCAAGCGATTTAAAGATTTCAGGCTGCATTGTATGATGGATGAGATTGGTAAGCTGCATCCGAATAATATCAAGGGGATTCTGCAATTTGCCAACGACAGGAATATTTTGCTGATCAACGGCTCACCAACAGAAACCAACGCACTCAATTACAAACATATTTACAAGCTGGAGAAAGATGATAAGCGCAATACAAAGATCAAAAGGATCATCACACAGTTGATGCCGGTTTAACACTTGGCGAAGCCCTGCAGCGCTGTGGCAAAGATGTTGAAAGATAGCCGTTACAAATATTAAGGCCCTACGGGTTTATCCCGCTCAACAAGATGGCAGGATTTTTTTAAGCAATCCATACGCAGGTTGATGATTTTACTTACTTTTGCCATCCGTTATTGTAAAATAACAGGGCCTATAGCTCAGTTGGTTAGAGCACCTGACTCATAATCAGGTGGTCCCTGGTTCGAGCCCAGGTGGGCCCACAGTACAGACAAGGGTTTCAGACGATTAAGTTTGAAACCCTTTTTCATTTGCACAGGATTTGCACAAGGGAAATTACCTAAGCCGATGAGTGCTTCTCGGAAACGCATAAACATTGCTATCTTTCAATATTATAATTATTATAAATCTTTAGGAGACAGTATGCCAATTTTAGTAGAAACAGTTAGAGTAGCGAATTTTAGATCGCTCAAAAATATCGAAGTGGTGTTAACACCTTTAGTTGTTTTAGTAGGTGCCAATAATGCCGGTAAAACATCCTTTTTAAAGGCATTAAATCTGGCCTTGGGTATTGAAAGAAGAAATGTTTCTAACGAAGATTTTAATATTGCAAAGGATGATAATGGTGAGCAAAAGCAAATAAAAATCGATATTAGAATTGTCCCCGTTGATGCTGAAAATAAGAGGGTAGAAGATTTTGATGATTTATGGAGGGATGTTGAGTTTGGGGATTTAATCAGCATTGATAATCAAGATCGTCAATATGTTGCTTTTAGAACAGAGATATCATTTAACCCATTAAAAAATGATTTTGAAATTAAAAAGTTTAAGATAAATAATTGGCCTGATGATCCAACATCTTGGGAAACAATTATCTACAAAGATTCCCTAAAGCCTTCTTTTCCATGTATTCCTTTATTTTTTATTGATGCTCAAAGAGATATTTTGGAAGATTTAAGAAGCAGAACATCTTATCTGGGAAAACTTGTATCCAAAGTAAAAATTAGCCCTGAAAAATTAAAAGAATTAGAAGATAAAATAAAAACTCTTAACGATGATATCGTGGAAAATAGCGATATATTATCACATTTAAAAGAAAAATTAAAAGAACTGTCCAACACAATTCAATCGGGTAATACAGGTATTGATATTACACCAGTAAATAAAAAAATTCGTGATTTAAACAAGGGTTTAAACATAAATTTTCAAGACGGTAAGAATGAGAGTTTCCCTTTAGAGTATCACGGCATGGGTACTCGTAGTTGGGCTTCTTTATTAGCATTTAAAGCTTACATAAGTTGGCTAAGTGAGAGTTTTGAAAATGAAGGGGTAAGCCCTTATCACCCAATTCTTGCCCTTGAAGAACCAGAGGCACATTTGCATCCAAATGCTCAAAGGCATTTATATTCTCAATTGTTAAATATTAGCGGACAAAAGATTATAAGCTCACATTCTCCCTATATATCTGGTCAGTGTAAGTTAGAAGAAATTAAATTATTTTATAAAGTCGATGATGTTCCTCAAATATCCTTTTTTGACTCTACTGATTTAGATAAAGAAGACATTAGGAAACTTCAGAGAGAGGTTTTTCATTCTCGTGGAGAGTTGATATTTTCTAAAGCAATTGTATTTTTTGAAGGTGAAACAGAAGAACAGGCCTTGCCTATTTTTGCTAAGTCATATTGGGGCTCACATCCTTTTGAAACGGGAATTAATTTTGTTGGCGTAGGAGGACACGGTAACTATTTGCCGTTTCTACGGTTTTGTAAATCATTTCATATACCTTGGTTTTTATTAAGCGATGGCGAAGATGAAGCGATAAAATCGGTAAGAACAGCAGGAAAAAAAATAGGCTTAGATGAAAATAACCTACCCTCAAATATTAGTATTATTCCAAATAAAAATAATTTTGAAGAATATTTAATTGCGGAAGGTTATCAAGAAGAAATTAAAACTGCAATATTAGCTTGCTTGGAAAGTACTTTTCACTCCCCCGAACATAAGCAAGCCAAAACAGAAGAAATTGCAGGGTGGCAAGATGCAGAAATAAAAGCTTATATGGAATCAAACAAAACAGCTCTATGTTGCGACTTAGCCGAAAAAATTGTTGGTATAGCAGATAAAAAAAGACGATTCCCAAAATCTATAGAAAGTCTTTTTGAAGAGATGTCAAAACAGTTAAACATTACTATAGCACCGGAAAACAAATGACGAATATTAGATTATCGGAACAACAAAATCAAATTGTGCAACATGGTGACGGTGCACTGGTAGTTTTAGCTAGCGCAGGAAGCGGCAAAACTAGAGTGATAACTGAACGTGTTCGTTATTTACTTTCCCAAAAGCCAGGTGTATTCAAAATTTTAGCTTTGACTTTCACAAACAAAGCAGCAGAAGAAATGCAATTACGCCTGAAAAATGTCCCTGAAGTAAAAGATCGAACATTTATCGGTACCATTCATAAATTTTGTTTGGAAATAATTAAATCCAAAGGTTCTTCTATCGGCATAAATGAAATGCCCCACATTTTCGAAAGGGATAATGACAGATTACAAATAATAATTGAAGCATTTGAAAACAACCCTACTTTAAAAAAATATTTATATGATTTAGAGGAAGTAAAAAGGCAGAAATATTTATACGATGTGCTCAATTTTATAAGTCACAAAAAGAAAATGCTTTTTGGATTGACTGGGCGCATAGAGGCAGAAGATGAGGATATACTGCTGTTGTATAATGAATACAATTCAATTTTGACTTCGCAAAACGCAATAGACTTTGATGATGTTATTTGTCTTGCGTATAAAATTTTTATTGAGAGACCAAAGGTTGCAGAATTGTATAGGAAAATGTACAAGTATATTTGTATTGATGAAGCCCAGGATTTAAATTTTGCGCAATATGAATTCATAAAAATTCTTTGTTCACAAGAGAATAAAAATATTTTAATGGTAGGTGATCCCAATCAAGCAATTTATGGGTTCAACGGATCTGATAAGTCCTTTATGTCAGAAACTTTTGTCAAAGATTTTAATGCTACTAAAATAATTCTGTCTGAAAATTACAGGTCATCAAAATTAGTTTTGGAGGCTGCAAACAAATTAGTTCCAAATTCAGTGAACTCTACTAATGCAGCCATAATTGGAGAATTTGAAATAAATGAGTTTAAAAATGAGCTTGAAGAAGCAGAATGGATAACTTCTAAGATTTCAAATTTTCTAAGGAATAAAAAGCACCCTGATATAGAAGGTGAAATTACATTTGAGAATATTGCTGTATTAGCTAGGAATAAATATGTATTTCAAAGTCTAGAAAAGCAACTTGAAAAGCAAAACATTTCTTATGTGTTTAAAAAAACGTCTGACCTCAGTGAGTATGAAAGTGATATAATTAAGCTATTTGAACTTGGAATACGCATATTAATTAATCCTGTTGATAGATTACATTATCTTCAGTTGATTAATCTTATTGGCATTTCTCAATTCGAAAACACTGAACAATCTAAAGGATATGATAAATTAAATTCCATTCTT
>APMI01029991.1_pt1 | contig 13792 bp, 11 predicted proteins | sample 667938 | NCBI WGS metagenome assembly APMI01 (sample SAMN01084076, study PRJNA167559) | wastewater metagenome | biome: Wastewater | place: Denmark: Ejby Moelle, Odense | collected 2011-11-28 | reverse complement strand
CACCCCCGCAATCGATACGCCCGGCTGCAAACAGGCAGCAACCACTTGCGCCTTGAATTCGTTCGTGTGCCGGCGACGACCTCGCGACGGCCGCGGCAAAACTACCGTAGTGTCCATGTGTCCACCTAATCTATCGTGGACACGATGGTCTCCTGCGGAACACCCCCTCAGCAATGTGGTGGCGTAGAACGCTTACGTTGAACACTTGAAACAAGGATTATTATTCTAGCGTATCCTTGCGTTGCGCCAGGGCACTCCTCAGACGCGCTGCATTAACGATTAGCTGTTTCATCCCCTGACGACGTTTCTTGGTATCAGAAAGGATTCCTGATGGACAATTCTGCCACGCAAGCAAACATCAGCGAAGAGATCGCTAACGAGTTGTGTGCCGTTCTAGGGACGGACAATGTGTGCACCAGCCCCGAAGATCTGGACCGTTATTCGAGGTGTACGATTCCGTGGCAGAGCCGCTGTGCTGCGGTTGTCTTCCCAGGTTCGACCGACGAGGTCGTCAGCGTCGTCAGAATTGCTTCCAGGCACCGGATTGCCGTGTGGCCATCAAGCAAGGGACGAAACTGGGGGTATGGCACGACGCTGGCCATTGAAGACGGCGCCATCGTCATGATTCTCGAGCGCATGAACCGCATCCTGGAGGTCAACGAAGAACTCGCCTACGCAGTGATTGAACCGGGCGTTACCTACGAACAGTTTAATGCGTATCTGCGCAGTAACGGTTTCAAGCTGTGGGTGGACTGCACCGATGGATCGGCCCAAGGTAGCGTCATGGGTAATGCCATTGAGCGAGGCGTGGGCGAAACACCCTATGGTGACCACTTTGGCAATCTGTGCGGACTGGAGGTGGTGCTTCCAGATGGCGACTTGGTACATGTGGGCGGTACGAGAAAAGGGCTCAAAACCTGGCACACCCATAAATGGGGTGTAGGCCCATATTTGGAAGGGATATTCACTCAATCCAACCTCGGGATCGTCACCCAAGCAGGCATATGGCTTATGCCAAAACCCGAATCCTATAACTCATTCGTATACGAAGTGCGCGACGAGCGCCATCTCCCGAAGGTTGTGGATGCGTTCCGTCACCTGGCGCTGACCGGAGTAGTTAACACCAAGCTCCATATGATCAACGACTTTGTTTCAATGACCATCCTGACCCAGCGTATCAACGAGAAAGTTCCGCAAGAGGGCCCTCTCACCGACGCGGATCTGGATGCCCTTCGACGCAAGTACGGCATATCGCCCTGGAGCTGCGCTGGCGGAATTTACGGCACCCGTGAGCAGGTTAAGCTTCAACGCTCCTTGCTGCGTAAGGCCTTGTCACCCTATGGGCGTCTGATTTTCGTATCGAACGGGCTGCTGCCCTATATCGAGCGGGTAATTAACTGGTCGTGGAAGAACCCAATTTACCGCAAACTGACCGAAATAGCCGCGCGCACGTCGCTTCTAGTGCTTGAATCCGCGCCCTATGTGCACAAGATCCTGCAAGGAATTCCTACCGAATTCTTCGTTAAGCATGCTTACTATCGCTACCGTCATCCGCGACCTCAGAATGATGTCCACCCAGCTCATGATGGCTGCGGTCTGATCTGGTTCGCTCCGATTCTGCCCTTTACCAACGATAATATCTGGCCATACCTCGACACCTGCAAGAAGCTATTCACTGAGCACGGCTTCGATTTCTACGTCGCGATGCTATTGATGAACCCGCGTTCCGTGATTTGCCTGATGGCCATCATCTTTGACAAAGACGACCCTGACGAAACAACACGGAGCAAACACCTATACGCGTCACTGCTGGCTAATATGCGAGAAAACCACCTTCAACAGTATCGCGCCGGGCTACAAAGCTGGGACGACCTGTTCAAGGACGCCCCGGAACTCAAGCGCCTAAATGGAAAAATCAAAACTGCTCTTGACCCAAACAATATTATCGCCCCTGGTCACTACGGTATCAGCCAAAACGAGAATGACGCCCCGCTTGACCATTAAGAAATATTCTTGGCCAAAGCACGGGTGCTCGACCATTTTCCCAGTCCGGGAATGAATAGATGAAGGCTCGCCCCACCATCCTTTTTGTTGCTGATGCCGTAACCCTGGCTCACTTGGCTCGACCCGCTGCGCTGGCCCAGCGATTGGACGCGGAAAAATTCGATGTAATCCTGGCCTGTGATAGCCGCTACAAGGCCTTTCTGGATCATCTGCCTTTCCCCACTCGCCATCTAGGCTCGATGTCGAGCGAGAGATTTCTGGAGTCAGCCGCCAAGGGACGCCCGCTCTACGACACCCGAACTTTGCGCAACTATGTGCGCGATGATCTTGCCTTGTTGCAATCGGTTCAACCGGAAGCCGTAGTTGGGGATCACCGACTTTCACTCTCGACCAGCGCACGGGTAGCAGGCGTGCCATATTTGGGCGTAATCAATGCCTACTGGAGCCCTTACACCGCCACCCGATCTCTACCATTGCCAGAACTGCCCTTCAACCGCTGGTTAGGAACATCGTTGGCCGAATCGCTATTTCGTCTGGTATGGCCGCTTGCTTCCGCCTACCATGCACTGCCACTGAACCGAGTACGCAGAGACTACGGTTTACCTAGCTTGGGGAACGATTGGTTTAGCGCATACACTGATGCCGACCGTACTCTCTATGCAGATGCGATCGAGTTGGTACCAACTCAAGCACTGCCCTCCACACATTCTTACCTGGGTCCCATACTATGGTCTCCGGCCGTCGCCCTGCCTCCATGGTGGGATGATTTGCCTACCGACCGCCCTGTGATCTACGCCACTATGGGCAGTTCCGGACGACCGGATCTACTGGAGCTTGTACTCAAAGCATTGGCCGATCTGCCAGTCACGGTAGTGGCAACAACTGCTGCCAAACCACTACAGGCAGCCCCGCCCAATGCCCGCCTGATCGATTACGCCCCGGGCGACCAATTGGCGGCGCGAGCAGATATGATGATCTGCAATGGTGGCAGCTTGACTGTTTACCAATCCCTAGCTGCTGGCAAACCTCTGCTTGGAATCGCATCACATATGGACCAACATCTCAGCATGAGTTACGTTGAGAAAGCTGGTGTGGGTACCTTGTTGCGTAGCGAAGAGTTGACCAGCACGAAATTACGCGAGACGGTGCATCAGCTATTGGCCAACGACCTTGCACAGCGCCGAGCGCAAGCTCTAGCGATCTCGATCGCCGCATACGCCCCTGCCGAACGCTTGGGCAAAATCCTGGAGGAGATCACGGCACGTGTTAAGCATTGAAGAAATACAGCGCAAACACTGGGATTACCTCGTAATTGGCACTGGCATTGGCGGTGCCACCGCAGGTCACGCACTCGCCAAGGGCGGTAAGAACGTATTATTCTTGGAGAAAGGACGTGCACCTTTCCTCCACACGGACGCCCTTCAGGGCACGTATCCAGAATCGCTTTTTTCTTGCGATGAAGCAGCCACCCTGCGCAATGCGCCGCTACTGGCACGGGCAGGACGCTGCTACGAGGAGATACACGACGAAAATCGTTGTTTCGTCCCGCTCATGGGCTGTGGTGTCGGCGGTTCAAGTGCTTTGTATGGTATGGCCATGGAGCGGTTCTTTCCTTCCGACTTCGAGCCACGGCGACACTTTCCCAACGGGTGCGCCTCGTCGCTACCTGAAGCATGGCCTTTGCACTACCAGGATATGGCGCCCTATTACCAGCAAGCAGAACGACTCTATAGAGTACGGGGTTGTCGAGACGCCTTGCGCCCCGATGAATCAGAACTGCCTCCACCCCCACCGCTCAGCCCTCAAAACGCGGAACTGTACGCGCACTTCCAGAAACGGGGATTGCATCCCTACCAGTTGCCCCTGGCTTGCGAATCCGTCCCTGACTGCGAATGCTGCCAAGGTTACCTCTGTGCCCGTGGGTGCAAAAACGACGCCGGTCGTATCTGCCTGGAGCCCGCAGTGCATGAATACCGAGCGACCTTGCTGGACGAATGCGAGGTTTTCCACCTGGACGCCACGCCCGAAAGAATCACTGGGGTTGCCTGCCATTGGCAGCAACGAACGATCACCCTGCATGCTGACCAAATCATTCTCGCTGCTGGCGCCTTGACCACCCCCGCACTATTGCTGCGATCTACGTCCATCCACTGGCCGCAGGGTCTAGCAAATACATCAGGTCTGGTGGGTCGGAATCTCATGCGTCATTGCGTTGATCTCTATCTGGTATTCCCCCGCATAGGTGGTGAAAACCGTTTCAAAGAAGTGGGTTTAAGCGATTTCTATCAGTCCGACAGTGGCAAACTGGGGACGCTTCAGTCCTTCGGCCTCCTGCCACCCGCCAAGATTCTGGCAGCGACGATGGCAAAAGACATCCATGACACGGCACCGTGGGCATCGCCCCTGTTCGCACTGGTACGGCCACTCCTCCCCGCCTTGCTAACCAGGCTGTTCAAACGCGGCGTATTGCTCGCCGCCATCATGGAAGACCTACCCTATACGGACAACCGCGTCGTGCCAGACCCGTCACTTCGCATCGAATACAAGCTGCATCCCGACGACCTGTCCCGTTTACAAACTTTCCGGACTCAGTTGGCAAAGGCGCTCAGGCCTTATCGTTTTCTCAGCCTGCGTCAGGCAGAGAAAAATACCATGCTGGCTCACGTTTGCGGCACCTGCCGCTTCGGCGATGACCCAAAGACCAGCGTACTCAATCCCAACAATCGGGCTCACGGCCTCACCAACCTCTTCGTGGTCGATAGTTCTTTCTTCCCCTCCAGCGGAGGCACCAACCCGGCACTAACCATCGCCGCCAATGCCCTGCGCGTCGCCGACTACCTGTTGACCCAAGATACTTGCACACAGACAAGCTGAATAGCCCACCCTGACATGACCACCTCACACGTTATTCGACATTCCGCGTTTCGCATGACTTTGCATACAACGATCGCGATTGCCGCAAGCCCGGCACGAGTATGGGACATCCTTACCGACTTCAAGGAATATGCCCACTGGAATCCGGCAATTCCGAGCGCCGTGGGTGAAGCCGTGCGAGGAAGCCTGCTTCAAGTTGTGATTCAATGGCCCGGGCTGAAGCGTGACAACTATAGCCTAGAAGTGACAGCGGTCGAGCCGGAGCGGGAACTGCGCTGGCTGGGACATTTCGGGACGTCAGGACTCATGGATGGAGATCATCGTTTTATTATTGAACCCGCCGGGGAGAACCGCGCAAATATCGTCCAGACCGAAGATTTTTCCGGTCTGCTCGTTCCCATATTCGCACCCTGGCTGAAGCGCAACGTACTGGATGGATTCAACCAAGTGAATGAAGCACTTAAATTTCGAGCAGAACACGCTAGCAGATCGACCTAGTCTGCAGCCTTCACACGTGCGGCCGGGACACCTCCCCAGGTCTCGCCCGCCGGCACCTTGGTACCAGTCTTCAGCACCGCCCCCGGTAGCACAATTGCTCCAGCGCCGATGATCACCCCTGGCATGAGAATGCTGCCGATGCCGACCGTCGCTCGACTGCCCACGCGCACCGAACGCAGGATGAATCGATCATGCACCATGGTGTGCGATGTCACCGTGCAACCTTCACCAAGTACACAGCGGTCCTCCAGCACAGTCAGCTGGGGATCGAGAATCTTACCGGCGACCGCCACCTGCTGGCCGACCCGAGCACCGAACAGCGCATAAAAGGCTGGTCGCGCGAACACTGGAAAGAATAGGGACAAAGCCACCTTGCCTAGTTCGCCGACTACATGCTGCACTTTCCAGAGCGTGAATTGCGAGTGATCAAGCGTGTATTCGCCTTCACGCAGAGGTTGCCAGGCCGCAAGAATGGTCAGTGCTAAGGCTGTTAGGCCACCGTACGCAAGGGCAAGCACGATGAACAGGACGATCGCACTGAAAACTCCAAAGACCGAGGCCAGCCAGTCGTGCAAGGCCAAGAGAATAAGTACCGTCGCAGCAAGAATCAGCGCGATCAGGCTGCCAGCATAAACATAATCTTTGGCCTCGGTTTCCATTGCTGTAGATAGTACATTGAATCATGGAAAATAAAAGTAGGGGCCCGCGGGCTCCTTTCTGGGTACTCGGCATGAACGTGGCTTCGAAGGCGTGCACCAGCCAGGAATTGTTATCCTCGAAGATTCAGATGCAAAGGCCGTGCATGCGAAAACCCTTGTACACCGACACACCGACGGTTTCCGCAAAATCTCGTCAACTGCAGATCAGTTAAGGCAAAATCTAGGACGATCCTTGTGCCACAAGGGTTTACGGCGAAATAGCCAGGCCAACTGGATTTCTTGAACCGGCCCATGCGCTTTATGGCGAAAAGTTCAAGCCCCGAACCGCAAGATACCGGGTGACATCCCCTGCTTTCGCTTGTCTGCCCCTATCGCGTTTATTGAAGCCTTTCGCAATCAGGCATGATTCCTATATCGGGAATCGCTGGTTGCATGGTCGCGTCGCGACGAGTAGTATCCTCGCGTTGAACCAATAATGTCGGCGTCACGACAATACTGTGGCAGAAATGGCAGCCAGCACCCTCTTTCCGAGCTTTGCCGCGAAAACTCGAGCTCGTCGTCGGGGGGCTGCGGGAGGCTCTATTTCAAACTCATATGCTGTGCACCCTATATGGTTCAATCACATTAGCCAAAGTGAGGCAACATGACTCCCCGGAAGGCACAGCATGAGTTTTGTGTGGTCTGAGTACCTCACTGCACTACGCAACGTCACGCGCCAGTATCGGCGGAGTTTGTTCGGCATTGCGGCAGTGGCTTTCGGGGTGGTAGCGTTGCTTCTGGCTGCCGGATTTATCGAGTGGATATTCTGGGCTACCCGCGAAGGCACGATCCAAGGTGGGCTTGGGCACGTGCAGGTCATGCGTGCAGGCTATCTTGACGAGGGGCATGCCGATCCGTGGCGATTCCTCATGCCGCAATCGTCAGCGCAACAGGAAGCTATCGAAAAATTCAGTGGCGTCCGCGTGATGGCGCCACGACTGGCCTTCAATGGCTTGGTCAGCCACGGCGACACTACCGTTTCTTTCGTCGGCGAGGGTGTCAACCCGGAGAAGGAACTTGAAGTCAGCCGCACGCTGCTCATAACGTCGGGGCAGAACCTTTCCAGCGATGCCCCCAAGGGCGTCCTGCTCGGTCGCGGGCTTGCTGACAATCTCGGCGTCAAGGTCGGCGACATGGTCGTGCTGATGACCAATACACCATCGGGAAGCCTCAACGCACTCGAGTTCACCGTGCGGGGGCTTTTTACCACCGTAAGCAAAGCCTATGACGACTCGGCTCTGCGCATTCCGCTGCCGATGACACAAAAGCTCCTGCGTATTTCGGGCGTTCACCGGTGGATTCTGGTGCTCGACGACACCCAGCTCACCGCCCGGGCGACTCGGGATCTGCGGGAGGGATTCCGTGATACCGGCTTGGACTTCGTGCCTTGGTACCAGCTGGCCGATTTCTATAACAAACTGGTGGCCTTGCTTTCGAATCAACTCGGCGGCGTCAAATTGATCATTGCCGTAATCATTGTTCTCAGCATCTCCAATACGATGATGATGAACGTTCTGGAGCGGACATCCGAGATCGGCACCCGTCTGGCCATGGGTAGCACGACGCGTCAGATTCTGCGCCAGTTCATTTATGAAGGACTGACCATCGGCCTGATCGGTGGCACGCTGGGTCTGACACTGGGCGGGCTGTTGGCCAGCCTGATCTCTTACATCGGCATTCCCATGCCGCCGCCGCCGGGAATGTCGCAAGGATACAGCGGTGAGATATTGATCACCGGCACACTGGCGATCAATGCCTTCATGCTCGCGCTCGGGACAACCTTGTTGGCAAGCATCTATCCGGCCTGGAAGGCCTCGCGCCTGGAGATCGTCGATGCACTTCGCCACAGCCGCTAGGCAAGCCGGAAGATCATGCTGAAGCTGGCGACCCGCAACGTTCTGCGTCACAAGGCGCGGACCGGGATGACACTGGCGGCGATTGTTTTCGGAGTGGTCGGACTGATCTTCAGCGGCGGCTTCGTGCAGGATGTCTATCACCAGTTGGGCGAAGCCATTATCCACTCGCAATCGGGCCACCTGCAGGTTTCCCGGGCGGGCTTCCACGCCACAGGCACGCGCAGCCCGGAGCGCTACCTGATTGACGATCCGCAATCGCTCGAAAAGACCTTGCTCAAGCAACCCGGGGTCGCCGAAGTGATGGCCCGCATCAGCTTCTCGGGGCTGCTCAGCAATGGCCGTACCGACTGGCCGATCATCGGAGAAGGCGTGGAACCGGCAAAAGAGGCGGCGCTCGGCAGCCAGCTCAACATCACGTCCGGTCGCCAGTTGTTGCCGGACGATGTGCACGGCATCCTGCTCGGCCACGGGGTGGCGCACGCCCTCAAACTGGGCCCCGGGGATCAGGTCACGCTTCTGGTGAACACCCCCGAAGGCGCACTGAACAGCCAGGAATTCGACGTCATCGGCACCTTTCAGAGTTTCTCGTCGGACTTTGACGCACGTGCCGTGCGCATTCCGCTCGCCACCGCCCAGGACCTGCTGGGGACGCCGGGCGCCAATACCCTGGTGCTCGCGCTACAACATACCGAGGCTACCGAAGATGTTGCGGCCACACTCAAAAAACAGCTGGATTCCACGCGTTTCGAAGTCAAGACCTGGATCGAGCTGAACGATTTCTACGAAAGCACCGTGGCGCTCTACCAGCGGCAATTCGGCGTCCTCCAGTTGATCATCCTGATCCTGGTCCTGCTCAGCGTCGCCAACAGCGTCAATATGAGTGCCTTCGAGCGGGTCGGTGAGTTCGGTACGATGATGGCGCTGGGCAGCCGGAGCAATCATGTGTTCCGCTTGCTGGCCGTCGAAAACGCCCTGCTCGGCACCGCCGGTGGCCTTCTCGGTGTGGCGTTCGGGATCGTGCTCGCCTTGGCCGTTTCGGCGATCGGCATTCCCATGCCGCCGCCGCCGAACGCCAATATCGGCTATATCGCCCACATCCGTATCGTGCCTTCGGTCATTCTCATGGCCTTTCTCGTGGGCTTCAGCGCCACCGTTCTGGCAGCGCTGTTGCCGGCATGGCGCGTCTCACGCGTTGCTGTCGTCGACGCGCTACGGCAAAACTGCTGATGTCGCCCTGTCAGCGCCGACAAATCGCCCCGACTGCAAGATCAGCGGCTGGAAATGACGCCCGCAGATGAAACCAAAGTGTCGAAAAATTTTACAGTACACCTTGACTCGGACCTGATATTTTCCAAAGAAATTCTGTAAACATTTGTTTTAAAGATAAAAGTTTTTTTGTCATGAATTCTGGCATGGTATGTGCTCATGAGTAAGTGTCTGAATAGTCCGCGCCGCATTAATCGATACGGCAAAGGGTTTGACAAATGAACCTAACTCAAAGGAGTAGAAAATGAACACCTTCAAGCTCGCTCAAACTGCCGTTGCGGTGCTCGCTTTGTCCGCCGGAGCTGCGCATGCAGTACCAAGCCCAAGCGTTACACAATGGTCGATCGTTGACGTCGCAGTTTTTGATCCCGCGTCCGTCCTGCCTGCCGGCAATACCTTCCCCAACCCAGTCCTGAGCAACGGCAATACGGAACTGCGTTGGGGCAATACAGCCCCAACCAGCCAGAGCGGATTGATCATTGACAATACAGGATCTCCGTTTACAGTTAATACGGGGATCTTGGCATCCACCATATCGATCACGCACGACAATTTCCCAATTCCACCCGGAAATTCACTGACATCGGTCGACATTAACGGCCTGCTCACGCTGACGTCGGTGGCTCCGCCTCCGAACGGACCGACAGTCGGCCCCGTACTACTTCCTTTTCAAGTCAGTTTCCTCGAAACGCCGAACAATGGTACCGGTGGCGTTTGTGCCGACGGTGGCACCCCCTTTGCCGCAGGGATTAACGTTAACGGCTGTTCGGACATTTTTGTGATTGACGTTGAATCGCTCAATTTCCCATTTTTCTATGATTCCGATGGATTGGGCGTAGGCGACCCCGTGCTGTACTTCCTAAGCATCTTCGCCGACGGCTTTGGGACGCTGTCTGACGCTGCTTGTACTAGCGTATTGGGCGCGGGCAACAATGGTTGCCGGGGTTTCCAGACGGCAGAACTCCTGTCGACAACAGCCGTTTTCAAACTCCTGATCACTGAGACACCGTTCGAGACTCCTGAGCCCGGTTCGCTGGCACTGATGGGCTTGGGCATGGCATCGCTGGGCTGGATCGGTCGTCGCCGCAAGCAGAAACAAGGCTGAACCCTGCGCGCGCTTGGGCCAGTAGGGTCTTGGCGCCGCTGACGTCGGATTTTTTGATCGGGCGTTGCGACACAATCAATAGCCGCTTCGGTAAATTGCCGGAGCGGCTATTTTCTTGCGCGGCTCAAAGAGAGCCCCTGCCAGCATGGCTTTGATCGTCAGCCAGTATTCTGGTGTAACTAGCCGGATTGTCGGTTCCTTCTCGATTGTCTTAAGGACGATGCAAACAAGCATGGCATCGCCGTACGCGCGTATTGCCCGAGGACGCACCATATTCATCACTTGCTCTTCAACACAGACTACAGATGCGCTGGGGGCCTGATGCAGAATGTTGGCCGTCCCTACGCCCAGTAAGAAATCGCACTTACTGACGGTAGCGGTGTCCTGGCAGGAGCGCTGGTGCGCCGGTATGGTAAGTGCTCCCGGCGAATGCCGCTGCGGCAGCTATCGCGCCAATTCGTTTGGCGATGACCACTAGCTCCCGGTTCCTCACGATGGCAATTCAGAAGGTGCATTCCTCGATTCTGCGTCGCGAGAACGCTTTGAACCGGTAACCCATCGTGAATGAAGTCAATGCACTACCGAAAGAAGCCGATCTACCATCTGCACTGGCGCTCAAAAGCTGTAGCGTACTTCCGAATACACGCGATCCCGATCTGCAAAACGACCGAAAAAACCCAGTGGCGGTCCTTTGAAGACATCAACCCCCACGGCCACGCGCCAGTTCCTTTCGACATCCCACGACACTCGGGGGCGGAACAGCCAATCAGTGTAGTTGAAGCTGGAGATCCACGTCACCTCCGCGGCCAGCCTATCGTTGATTTTATGGTTGAGCAGCAGGCTGTACCCGCTCTCATGCTTGTCCGAAATCAGATCCGGGTCGTAATTGAAAAAATCCCGCTGAAAAACCTGTGCATTGAATCGCGTTTCCGCCGGCAAGGCAAAATCCAGGCCGATCGCCCAATCAAGCGTATTCTGCGGGACAACTCCATTTGAATCACCTGGAGTCGATACGTAGAAGTGGCGTCCATGCGTATAAACGGCTTCGGCTTTCAATACAAACGAATAGAAATCCTTGGCCAGCGTGCCCCCGATCTGGTCAATGCGGCTGTGTCTGGCCTGGTAGACTGCCGTCGGCTGTGGCGCCGCGGTGTACTGACGATAGAAAGTCGGCTCGATGTCCATGCTGCTGTAGGCAAAGCCGGATATATCCCAACCGTTCTTGAGGGTTGAGAGGCGCAAGCCATAATTCATGTTCGAGAAATTCCTCGACGGGAATTCTTCGTTTCGAATCTGGGTGGTAACGCCTGGGACTGCAGGAGGAACGAACGGATAAAACTCGGCACCGGGAACGCCGATCTGATTGTAACTGGCAACCGGAATCCACAGTAATTCAGCGTGAAAATCGTCCTTGAAGTATTCCGCCCGCGCCGCCCACTGGGTGATCCGGATCAGATCGAAGCTCGGAAGAATAAACTGGTACATGTTTCTGGCCGAGACAACGTCGGCAAAAAAGAGGCCCACCATTTCGCCCCAGACAACATTCTGCTTCCCCAGACGGAAGTCCCAGTCACCGGCGCCGATATCGAGGTAGTTTTCGCCCAGGTAGAAATTCAAGGCCTGGTCGTGCCGAACTGCGCTCGGATAAAAATTGGTAACGTCGTAGACAGCATCGTAATCGACGCGGGCACCGAGTTTCCACTTGATACCGTTGCCCAGATCGCCCTGTGCGCTGAGATCCGCCCGCGTCATCATCTGCGACCAATGCACCGGCGACTCGTAGTCGCGAGCGATATTGAATTGCAGGAAACCTCTGACGCCGCTACCAGAAGGCGGCGTACTCTTTTCAGACTTCTCGCCTGATTTGAGCAGCGAATCGTCAACATCATCAAATAGCGCGTCCCGACTCATTATGTTGTCATCGGCTGAGTTTGCGGCTAGCCGATAGGGAGTGATGGTCGCCGCTGGCGCGTATAGTCGAGGAGTTCCAACGCCGCTCTGGCGGTCTCGCACGTTTGCCGTAAGTTCTGCCCAGGCTGGGATAGATGCCAATGCTGCTGCCAAGTAGGCGATCAGTTTGACGCCAATGATCTGTATAGATTTTTGTTTATGGCGCATATCCGACCTTATCTACGGGCTGACCTGTTGGTTTTCAGCAACAGCGTCAGGCGAACGGCGCTGCCGGGCGAGCGACCACTTTCTCGTTTCAGAACGTACGCCCAGCGCAGAAATTTCGCCGTCATCGACACGAATCAGACGATCAGCCTTGGAAATCACGCGCTTGTCGTGTGTTGAAAAAATGAAGGTGGTGTTGAAGGCGCGGTTAATCTTCTTCATCAGACTGAGGATTTCCTCACCGGTTTTATGATCCAGGTTGGCGGTCGGCTCGTCGGCCAAGACGATAGACGGAGCGATCGCCAGTGCGCGTGCGATTGCGACACGCTGGCGCTGCCCACCACTCAACTGATTCGGGCGATGATTGGCGAACTTTGACAAACCAACAATATCAAGGAAGTAGGTAACGCGTTTTTGCCGCTCCTCCTTGGATACATCAATACGCTGCAACAAGGGATACTCGACGTTTTCAGCGGCAGACAACACCGGCAGCAAGTTGAAGGTCTGAAAAATAAAGCCGATCGTCCTGCTGCGCAAATCGGCCAGTTGATCCTGTGTCCTGCCGCCGACATCCTGCTCGTTGATGTATATTTTTCCACTGGTCGGCGTATCGATGCAGCCGATGAGGTTAAGCAGGGTCGTCTTGCCGCTGCCGGAGGGTCCCGCAATCGCCAGAAATACCCCGGGATCAAAGGACAAAGTAATGTCTTTGAGCGCTTGGACTTTCTGATCACCGAGCAGATAATCCTTAAAAACGTGTTCAATACGGACAACGCTCATCGGGGAACCTTCCGCCAACCCATTCCGAGGCCAGCACAATTGAGGAAAAAACTATGCAAATCATGACGATCCGGCATCAATGTGTCAAGTTGGTTGAAATGTTCATGCTCTTGGTTTTCTCGGCGATCATCCTACCATGCCAGGCGAATGAGGCTTCACCACCCGCACAGGCCGACGAAGCAGTTGCCCGAGCTATTGTCGAAAAAGCCGACCTGGTACGATTTCCAGCCGAAGGTTTTCAGGTCGATGTCGGGATCTCCAGCACGCAATCCGGCGAGACGGTTGAGTCACGCAGGTACCGGGTACTCTCCAAGGGCAACAGCAATACGGTAGTCATGGTCACCGAGCCGGCTTCCGAACGCGGCCAGATCATGCTCATGAAAGGCAGGGATTTATGGGTTTTCATGCCCGAAGTATCGCAACCCATCCGCATCGCTCTGTCCCAGCGTCTGACCGGCCAGGTGGCCAACGGCGATCTGGCCCGGGCCAACTTTGCATCGGATTACAATCCGAAAATGCTGCGAACCGAAACCGTTGGCAGCGACAACTACCACGTCCTGGAACTGATTGCCGTTGACCGCAGCGTCACTTATCAA
>APMI01045785.1_pt1 | contig 13794 bp, 13 predicted proteins | sample 667938 | NCBI WGS metagenome assembly APMI01 (sample SAMN01084076, study PRJNA167559) | wastewater metagenome | biome: Wastewater | place: Denmark: Ejby Moelle, Odense | collected 2011-11-28 | reverse complement strand
GATCATCGCCATGAGCCGCCACAAGAGCCGGCAGGATCTCGCGCTCGAATTCGGCGCAACGCATATCGTCTCCGAACGCGGAGAAGACGGCGTTGCCCGGATCAAGGGCCTTACGAACGGCGTTGGCGCGGACTCCGTGCTCGAATGCGTCGGCACACAGGAATCGATGTCGCAGGCCATCGCCTCTGCCCGCCCCGGCGGCTCCATCGGCTTCGTCGGCGTGCCGCATGGCGTCGAACTTGATGGCCAGCAACTGTTCTTCGCCCAGAAGAACCTACTTGGCGGCCCCGCCCCGGTGCGCCGCTTCCTGCCGCAGCTGATCGAGCTGGTGATGAGCCGAAAGATCAACCCCGGCAAGGTCTTCGACCTCGAACTGCCATTGCAGGACGTCGCCGAAGGCTATCTGGCCATGGACGAACGGCGAGCGATCAAGACGCTGCTGCGGCTATGATCTACTTCCAGGGCGGGGGGACAGCCTCTCCGCTATCCACAGCTTCGCGTCAGTCCGCCGCAATTGGATCACCAAAGAGATACACAAATATCACGCTCTTGAAGGGACGAACCGACGACACCTCACCCGGATGCACTCGATGCTTGATATACCGGCCAGGATCATGGTGCCCGCGATGCTTCCGCAGCCGCTTGCCATAAAGGGTGACTAGTGAGATCAAGCTCACGCGAACGTGGCCGCCCGATCGGAGCGGCCAGTGCCAGCAATCAGGCCGCAGCCACGGTGCGAGCATCGTAGTCGGCGGTCCATTGCAGCGACGGCCGTTCGCCGCACCGCTTGATCCAGGCCTTGACCACGGCGCTGTCCGGCGTCGCCGCGGGGTACCAGGCAAAGGGCGAATGCAGCAGCAGATCGACAGCTGTGTATCGCTCACCCATCAGATAGGGGCTATCCGTGAGCGCGGTTTCAAGGCGTGCCGCCAGCTCCGTCGGGCTGCGGAAGGTAGAATCCAGAAAAGGATGCGACAGCCCGGCTGCTTGTGCAATCAGCACCGGCTCGACGACGCCGGCATACCAGGCAAGCCAGCTCAGATACCGACCGCGCTGCGGGTCGCCGGCAACCGGCGCCATCTTCTTTTCCGGGAAGAAATCCGTCAAATATTGAATGATCGCGATGCTTTCCCAGATCACGACGCCGTCATGGACGAGCAGCGGCACCTTGCCCTCCGGATGCGGGTTCTTTGGATCCTTGCGACCGCTGCCATCGCCGCGCGTGATGTCGACAATCTCGATCGCGACCCTGTCGACGGCGTCGAGCTCGCGAAGCAGGGTGACGATACGCGACGAACGCGAGCGGGGGGAATGAAAGAGCGTTAGCATGGTCTGGACCCTTTGTTGCGTTTGGCAATGCGGGTCTTGTACAGTCGGCCAACTGACAGTTTCCGTCAGCAGGCTTCGTCTATTGTCTTCGTCATGGCCCGTAGTGATCGTCTGTTCCGCCTGCTCCAGGCGCTTCGCACCCTCCCCTCCCCGGTGACGGCCGCGCGCCTCGCGGAGGAGACCGGCGTGTCGTTGCGTTCGCTCTACAGGGACATCGACAGTCTGCGCGCCGCGGGCGCCGTCATCGATGGCGAGCGCGGCTTCGGCTACAGGCTGACGGAAGACATCGCCTTGCCGCCACAGACGTTCACGCGGCTTGAGATCGAAGCCCTGGTGCTCGGCCTTGCCGAGGTGCAGCATATGGGTGAGCCTGCTCTCGCAGCGGCCGCAGGTGCCGTACTTTCGAAGGTCACGGCAACGCTGCCCGATCGGCTACAACGTCAGGCGTTGCATGCCGCGTCGCAGGTCTATCGCTTCGAGCGCCGCGATCCGCCGATTGCAGGGATCGGCCTTCTGCGCGAGGCCTGCTGGCAGGAGCGCGCGGTGGTGATCGGCTATGTCGATGCAGAGCAGCAACGAACCGACCGGCAGGTGCTGCCGCTGGCGATCGTCTATCTGGAGCGGATGCTGGTGCTGCTCGCCTGGTGTTGCCTGCGCCAGGATTTCCGCAAGTTCCGCGTCGACCGCATCGCCGATATCCGGATGACGGACGAGAGTTTCCGCCCGCGCCGAGTTCCGATGCTCAGGGATTTCGTCGCCCAACTGAATGCCGGCGCACCCGAAGCATCGAAGATGATCTTGAGCAGCCAGTAGCCGACACGACGATGCGGCCAGTGCGGCCTCGAACTGATGCCTTTGCCTCCGTCATCTTCTGCTGGGGCGTCAATCTGAAGATCGATCTAACGCCTATTCGAACGCCTCGAAGCTGCGCGAGCGCGTTCTCGCCAGGCCGGAGACATAGGCAGCGTTCAATGAAGAAGGCTTCCTTTATGCAACGACGCTAGAAGCCGTCGTAGGCCTTGTGGCGGCTGGATGCGCGCAACCGGTTGATGGACGGGTCAGGCACGCCGGAAGCGGCAAGTGTTTCCCCGTTGGAGATAAGCCAATCCGCACGAGCTCTTGAACGAACTCTCCGACGCCATGCCCAAAGGTTGGCTGCTTGGAGCAACGTCGTCCTTGATGCGGTCAGTCCGATAGTGACATTCGACGGACCGAGCGGGCATCTTGTTCTGCACCCGCTCGGGAAAATGCTTGAGCATCGACGAAACGATACCGGTCGCCTCAAAGCGCGACAGAGAATTCGGCTTCCGTCTTGGCGCGCACGTCCTCGACGGTCACTCCGGGGGCGAGTTCCACCAGCGTCAGGGCTTCCGCACCGCGCTTGGCGACCGTGAACACGGCAAGGTCGGTGATGATGAGGTCGACGACGCGGCTGCCGGTCAGCGGCAGGGTGCATTGCTTCAGCACCTTGGATTCGCCGCGCGCCTCATGTTCCATCACGACCACGACGCGCTTGACACCGGCGACAAGATCCATCGCGCCGCCCATACCCTTGACCATCTTGCCGGGGATCATCCAGTTGGCAAGGTCGCCATTGCCCGCCACCTGCATGGCGCCGAGAATGGACAGATCGATATGCCCACCGCGGATCATCGCAAAGCTGTCGGCGCTGGAGAAGAAGCTGCTGCCCGGCAGCTGGCTGATCGTCTGCTTGCCGGCATTGATCAGGTCGGCATCCTCCTCGCCTTCGAGGGGGAAAGGCCCCATGCCGAGCATGCCGTTTTCACTCTGCAGCGTCACATGCACGCCGTCGGGAATGTAGTTGGCGACAAGCGTCGGGATGCCGATGCCCAGATTGACGTAGAAGCCGTCCTGCAGTTCCTGTGCGGCGCGCGCCGCCATTTCGTCCCGCGTCCAAGCCATATCAGTTCACTCCCACCTGTTCGCGCACCCGCACAGTGCGCTTTTCGATCCGCTTCTCGATGTCTTTCACCTCGATGAGGCGCGAGACATAGATGCCGGGCGTATGGATATGGTCGGGATCGATGGCGCCGGGCTCGACCAGTCTTTCGACCTGGGCGACCGTGGTATGCGCGGCGGTTGCCATCACCGGATTGAAGTTGCGCGCCGTCTTGCGATAGACGAGGTTGCCGTCCGTATCGCCGGTATGGGCATGTACGAGGGCGAGATCGGCGAAAAGGCCCGTCTCCATGATGTAGCGCTCGCCGTTAAACTCCCGCACATCCTTGCCCTCGGCAATCTCCGTGCCGACACCCGTCTTCGTGTAGAAACCCGGAATGCCGGCGCCGCCGGCACGGATACGCTCGGCGAGCGTGCCCTGCGGGTTGAATTCGATCTGGAGGTCGCCGGCGAGATATTGCTGCGCGAACATCGCGTTCTCGCCGACATAGGACGAAATCATCTTGTCGATCTGGCGCGTCTCCAGCAAACGCCCGAGGCCAATGCCGTCGATGCCGGCATTGTTGGAGATGACCGTGAGGCCGCGAACGCCGGATTCGCGCACCGCTTCGATAAGGGTTTCCGGAATGCCGCAGAGACCGAAGCCCCCGGCCATGATGGTCATGCCATCCTTGAGCAACCCCGCCAGGGCCGCCGTCGCATCACTATAGACTTTCCGCATGCTGCCTCCCGCAGAGCTGATTGCAAGGGAGAGGCTACATCTTGAAACGGCGCGCGTGTTAGCAGTATTTATACGGCATGACGCAATATGCAGCTTCCGCCAAAGGCTCTACTGAAAACGCGCATCAGCGCTTCGCGCTGGAAGAGATTCCCGTGCCGATGGTCTATGCGACGCATCGCATCATCCGCGATTGCAACGCCGCCTTCGCCGACCTCTTCGGTTACGACCGGGCTGACCTGATAGACCGCAGTTTCGCCATTCTCTATCCGAAGATTTCCAATTTCATCCAGACCGGCAGGATGTGGCTCGAACACCTTCCTGGCAGCCGCAGCTACTATGACGAGCGCATCATGATGTCGGTGACCGGGCAACGCTTCTGGTGTCAGGTGACGGGCAAGAGCTTTCGCCACGACGACCCCTTCGCCCACGCACTCTACTGCTTCCAAAGGCTCAATCGCCCAACCGCCGGCTCGCTGCTCTCCCTCACCGAGCGGCAGCACCAAATCCTGACGTTGGTCTCCCAAGGAAAAAAGAATGCCGCCATCGCCACTGAGCTGAACCTGTCCGTGCGCACCATCGAATCCCACCGCGCCCGCCTGATGAAGATCGCCGGCTGCAGCAACGCAGCCCAGCTCATCAGCTGGTTCATTAACGACCCGTCCAAAGAGGGTAGATGAAACTGCGGCGCTTGGTTTATTCGGGTATCTGCCGTTCGCACAGGACGGTGATCAGCTCCCGTTCCACCTGATCAGCAGGCTACCGTCGGGGCTGGCGAACAACGCGACCCTCTGCCTATTCGACGGCTCACCCTTTCATCCCAATGGCAACGTTCTGTTCGATTACGCTACCAACAACGGAGCAGTTCGCGATCTTCGTTGCCTCTGCCAAATACATCTATTCCGCGTGCAGGGGCGGCTTCACGCCGGTCGGTCTGGATCTCCGAGCAATGCGGATTAGGACCGCCCCGCTCGAGCAGAGCTTTCGCGGCGCGATTGGATCGCCAGCGCTGCGATCACGCAAATGCTGACAACGACGAGTTCAAGCGTTGCCACCGCTGCCACCGTCGGATCGATCGTGTCCGTCATCCGGCGGTATAGCAGTACGGGAAGCGTATAGAACGAAGGAGATTTCAAGAAGAGTGCCAAAACGAGCTCGTCGAACGACGAGAGGAAAGCCAGAAAAGCACCGCTGAACACAGCGGGGCGAATGATTGGAAATGTGATCTGCACGAATGTCGAGAATGGCCCGGCACCGAGGCTGGCCGACGCCCTTTCGATGCTACGATCAAAAGTCTCGAGCGCGGCGACGACGGGGATGACGACGAACGGAATTGCCAGCACCGTGTGCGCAATCACAAAACCGAGCATGGTGCCGGTGATATTCCATCTCAAGAAAACGAGATAGAGACCGAGACCGAAGACGATGATCGGGACCACTTGTGGTGCGAGGATAACCGCCCGGATTGCCGACACAAGAAAAGAACCGCTCCGCGTTATGAAAAAAGCGGCAAGTATTCCGATGACAGCCGAGAGAAATGCAACCAGAATTGCGATCACGCAACTATTGAGGAACGCCGTATACCAGATCGGATCAGCCAAGCTGGAATATCGCATCAAAGTCCAGTTCTGCGGAGGAAAGCGGAAGCTGTCCTCCGCGCTGAAGCTTATTGGAATAATGATGGCCAACGGAAGCATAAGCCAAACGCCGATGATGAATGCCAGGATACGCAACATCCGCCCTGATTGTGCTTGGGATTTGTCAATGTAAGCCATGTCAAGCCTCATACGCTCTGCCGCGTCGTTGATGAATACTGGCGACCACCACGAAGGCAAGCGTCGTTACGAGTAGGACCAATGCCATGGCGCCAGCGCGCCCAAAGGCCGCACTTGTCTGAAATTGCGCATACATCAGCTGCGACATCAGCGCTTGTTTTGGCGAACCAAGCACTGCGGGCGTAATATAGAAGCCGAGCGCCAGTACGAAGACCAGAAGAGCGCCAGCAGAAATGCCTGGTGCCGCCAAGGGGATATAGACCTGCCAGAAGGCCCGTTGCGGCGTCGCGCCCAAGCTTTGGGCCGCGAGAACAAGGCGGTCGTCGATGCCGCGAAGAACGGCGTATAGCGGGAGCGCCATGAACGGAAACAAAATATGCGTCATGCCCATGAGCACGGCTGGCGTGGTTCCGAGAAATCGCACCCGCTCAAACCCAAGGAATTCCAAAAGGTCGTTGACGGGGCCTTGCATCTGGAGAAGCACCACCCACGAAAAGTTGCGAAGCAAGATGCCGAAGAACATCGACACCAGGAGAAGCCCCATCATGACCGTGCGAGGACGCGGACCGACACGGGTCATGAGGTAGGCGTAGGGAAAAGCGACGAGACAGGTGATGACTGTGCAGAGCACAGCCACCACAAATGTCCTGACCAGAATCGTCCGGTTCGCTTCTCCGCCCAGGAACCAAGTCAGATTATCAAGCCCCCCGATTTCTGGAGGATCGAAATGCGTGAAGGTTCGAGCCAGGATCAAGATGGTCGGATAGACGAAAAACAGGCCGAGCAAGACAAGCAACGGCACTGACACGAAAGCCCACTGCCCAGTGAGCGGCCGGCGGCGGCGCATTCCGCCAGCCGTCGCCGCCGGCACCGCAGAGGAGATGTTACTAGTCTCTGCCATGACCTGCTTCCCCACTACTGCGCAAACAACGAAATCAGACGATCGTTGACGGCCTGGTCGTTCTTCGACCACCAGCCATTGTCCTGAATGAGCAGCTGATCTGCATAAGTGTCGGGGAAAAAGGCTTTTGCCTGCTCGTCGAGTTTCGGCGCATCTCCGATGGTACCCATTCCATACGGAAACTTCTCAGTCAGCGCGACTTGCGTGCTGTTGCGTGCCGCGTACTGAAGGAAAGCCGTGGCGGCCTCGACATTCTTCGCACCGGTGGGAATGACAAGGTTATCGTAGATGGTCACTGCGCCGTTGAACACGACCTTGATGTCCGGATTGACTTTTGTCGCGTTGAATGCGCGACCATTCGGGATAAGCGCCATGTCGAATTCCCCGTTCGCCAATCCATCCTGCAATATGGCGAAGGAGTCTTTGACTTCGATGGAATCTTTGATGAGTTCGAGCTTTTTCACCGCTCGATCGAGGTCGATCGGATACATTTTGCTTGGTTCGACGCCATCCGCGAGGAGCGCACCCTCGATCAGGCCGACGTTACTAATTCCGCCCCGCGCCGCGCGAACGCCGGGAAATTTTTCGACATCGAAAAAGTCCGCGACACTGGTCGGAGCGGTTTCAAATTTCTTGGCGTTATACGCAAGGACGTAGGAAAACTTCACGACCGGAACGCCACATTTGTTTTTGTCCAGCGCGGGATCGAGTTGAGAACGATCGATCTTCGCTTCCTGAAAAATGGTGCCGCATCCGGCGTCGACGATGCTGGAATCGATCTGCATGACATCGATGCCAACATTGTTGGCTTCCTGCTGGGTCTTCAGCGCGGCAACCGTTGGGGTATCTGTCTGATCAATTTTGACGCCTGTTGTTTCAGCGAAGGGCTTCAGCCAAACTTCGTCCTGGTATTTCTGGGTGTCGCCGCCCCATCCCGCGTAGGAAAAAGACTTGCCATGCAGGTCGGGAAGCGATTGCGCCGACGCAATCGTTGCGAGAACCAGTGCGCCAAGCCCGATCGCGGTACCTGTAGCCAACTTACGCTTCGTTCGCATTTCCATTGAGTTCACCCTTTTGTTTTGCGTTCAGCATGATTGCTGAAACGTTTCTGCGAAAAGCTTGCAATTTTTCGAAGATCGCTCGAACTACGATTTTGCGGTGACGATCATTGTCGATGAAAAAGGAAATCCGATCGTGATCTCGGCGTCGCTCGGAAGGCGTTGTTCCGGCTGGCAAATCACTGTTGCGGTTGCCCCCGATGGAAGATCAGCCACGACTTTCCTTAAAGAACCGAGGTAGACAACATCCCTGATCCGCGCATTCACGCTGTTCCAATCGCCAGGAACACTCTCTCCCGAGAAGACCCTGCATCGTTCTGGGCGAACCACTGCGGCAGCGCGCCCATCTGCGGGCATCGCAACATCACTGTTCCCGATAAAGATACCTTCTGGCGCAATGACCTTGCTTTGCCCGGCCCCGTGTTCGACCGTGCCGGCAAAACAATTCGATTCTCCAAGGAACTGCGCTACGAACTGCGAGTTTGGAGCGTCATAGAGTTCCTCCGCGGTCCCAATTTGCCGGATGTTACCCGACTCGAATATGGCGATGCGGTCGGACATGACCAAGGCTTCTTCCTGATCATGCGTAACGAATACAATTGTGACACCCAGTTCGCGATGAATCCGCTTGAGTTCTAATTGTACCGACTCGCGAAGTTTGCGGTCCAACGCTCCCAGCGGCTCATCCATCAAAAGCAATCTTGGGCGAAACACAATAGCGCGGGCAACGGCAACCCGTTGCTGTTGACCACCTGACAGTTCGCGCGGCATGCGCTCGGCGTAAGGGCCAAGCGAGACCATGGCGATGGCATCATCGACCTGGCGCTTGATAAGCTCCTTGGCAACGCCGCGCTGCTTCAACGGGTAAGCAATATTCTGCCTCACCGTCATATGCGGAAACAACGCGTAGTGCTGGAAAACAACGCCAATATTTCGTTTATGAGGCGGAAGGCGGCCGATATCTTGATTGTCGACCAATATCGAGCCTGAGGTTGGCGTCTGGAAGCCGGCGAGCAGATTGAGAGCCGTCGTCTTACCCGATCCGCTTGGGCCGAGAAGCGTAAGGAACTCTCCCGCCTTGATCTCGAGATTCAATGACGAAATCGCCGTCAAATTGTGCCCGTAGCGTTTTGACACGCCAATAAAATTCACGCTCGCCGCATTGTGTATGGCGTTGTCAGGCATCGGTTCCTCCCGGCTACCAATTGGTAGTGCATGTCAAGCTGGACACTTGGTGGCCGCGGAGGCAATCGCTTAACCGAATGCAGCCCGCCCATCACCATTTGCAGAAACGTTTCTGCAAATTGCCCCGCTTTGTCAAGTGATTTTTCGCGGGTGCAGATTCCAGGTGAACGACGGATTTTGAAAGACGCTGACCAGGCCGAAGCGGGAGAATGCCTCCACTCACCATCAGCGCCCATCAGGGACAGGAGCATCAACCGAATATTGAGGGCGCAGATTTCCGTATTACAATTTCCAAAGGCAAAAGCGTCTTTTCCATATCAGACTTGCCCCTGATCATTTCGATGATGCCCCGCGCAGTCAATTCCGCAAGTTGGGCAGGGCGCTGGCAGATGGCTGATATGGGCGTCGATGCGCTCTCCAGGCCGGGGGAGTCGGTGACTGAGATCAGCCTTACGTCCCTGGGGGCCTCGATCCCGCGCTCTGTCATTGCAGAAAGCAGATGGAGAGCGAGCCGATCGTGCTGCGCGACGATCGCACCGATACCCTGCCCCAATGCACTGGAAATAACGCGACCGATCTCTGCACTATCCGAGCTTGCCGCGTGGAAGACCCTGATCGATGAATCGCTGTCTCTCGCCCACTGGTTCGCGCCGTTGAGCGCGTCGACGACATAACTTTTCAATGGGCCAATCGTTACGAATGCGACGCTCGTTCGAACTGGTACAGTTCGCTGGAGGAGGCGCAGGAGTCCGCCCGCGTTGTCATCGTCCAGCCAGGGCCGATTGTCGCGCGCCAAGTCCCGGCCGATAGTGATGTAACGAACTCTGTTTCGTTCAAAGAATGTCAAAACCGGATCGCCTTCCAGCGGATCGACAACGATGGCACCGTCGAGCGGCATCTTCAACGTGCTGAGCAGGTCGACACTATGAGGCAGCAAGACCGGTGCTAGACCCTCCGAGAGAAGAGTCTGGCTGGCGTGGGTGACAATCGTCGCCCAATACCCAACATCGGTCAGGATGGCCTCACCTGCAGGTGTGATGCATAGCCCCACAAGCCCGAGGCCGCGCGCGCGCAGTCCCAAGGCGATCGCACTTGGTCGATAGCCCAATTTTTCTGCTTCAGACTGCACTTTGCGCCGCGTTTCTTCAGGGAGTCTACCCTTGCCCGAAAGCGCATCGGACACTGTCGTTACCGACACACCGGCAGCCGCGGCTACATCTCGAATTGTCGTTCTTCGCTTTGTGCTCATTTGGATCAAGTAACAGGGACTTGACAGCGTGTCGAGATTACCCTCTATTGCAGAAACGTTTCTGCAACCGCTTCATCGACGCCAAAGGGCTGTCCCCGTCGTTGGTTGTTGCCAGTATGGACGACCTCAATGCATCCAGCGAATGGGCTGCCTTAACCCCAAGGCCCCAGCTCTGTCGCTGCCCGGACCATATGACGGTCGATCTGAACCGACAGAATGGAAATAGGATGACCAACAGCAATCGGATGAGCAACGACACAGGTGAGCCGGGAACCCTAGCAGGTTTGCGTATCCTCCAGTTCGGCTGTGAACTCGCGCCCCAGATGGTCGGTTTGGCGCTTGCCGATTTAGGCGCCGACGTTATTCGATGCGGAATAGCGCAAGCAGATCCCCTTTCGGCCGCTCTCGAAAAAGGCAAGCGTGTCGCGGATCTGGAAGATGACATCGACACGCTGGTCGCGCTTGCACAAAATGCCGACGTCGTCGTTGGAATTGAAAAGGCCCCGGCATTGGTTACGGCCGCGGTTCCGGCCACCGCGATTGCCCTTTCCCTGCCCGCGTTTCCTCACGGCGATCCACGATTTGCGGGCAAAGGGACGGATGAAGGAACTGTGTTGGCGGCGGCCGGGGTGCTTGCAGAACGGGGCCCAACCAACCGTCTTCGCGGACTGGGGCCGGCCTGGATGCCGATGCCGATTGCTTCCGCATATGCTGCTGCGTTCGGCACGTTGGCGACCCTCGCCGGCATTTTCGGTCGACAGCAAACAGGCCGCGGCGACACGATAGAAGTCTCTCTTTTTGGCGCACTGATGGAGGGATTCTCTTACAATCACATAAAAATTGCTGATCTCCCCGAGCGGTATGCCGATCCGAGAAACGTCCGCGATGGGCACGGCACCCCCCTTACGGAAGATCAGGTCCAGTCTTTAATCGACCCCATGTATCGGGCATTCGCATGCTCTGACGACGCTTGGTTCTATATCGCGACACCTCCGCATCGTGATTTGATCGAACGAATGCTCCGGCTACTTGGGCTTTGGGATACCCTTTTGGCGGATGGAATCCCTGTCGATGATCCGTATCTATCATCCTTTACTTGGAAGGATCGCGTTCAGGGCTCGATTTTGTCTTATCCGCAACTGGCCCCGCACTGGCGAGGCAGGATCCGGTCAGACATTTCCCGTGTCATGCGTACCCAGCCCGCCACCTATTGGGAACAGCAATTCGCAGCCAATGGACTTTGCGGGACACGCGTTCAGTCCAGCGCGGAATGGCTCACCTCGGACGTCGCTCGCAATGCCGGTCTATCAATCAAGATTGATGACCCTTTGGCTGGAGAACTCATATGCGCCGGTCCGTTCATGTGGGCCGGCGGCACGTCTCGCCACAAACCTCGCGCCATCGTTAGCAGTAGAGAGATCGCCTGGGAAAGCGAAGCGTGGGCACTTCCGACGCCGGCATCGAGGAAGCCGTTTCTCTCGGGCACGAGAGTTCTCGACCTTTGTAACGTCATCGCTGGCCCTACCGTCGCCGGCTGCCTTACGCGCTTTGGCGCCGATGTGATAAAAATCGATCCCACAGTTCAAGACTTCGACCCGTCGATAACCGTTCTGCTCTCGCTGCAGTCTGCCCGCGGCAAGCGAAGCATTCTCGCCAATCTCGCCAGTGCTGAAGGTCAAGCTGTCTTCGCGCAGCTTGTCGCAGATTCGGATCTCGTGACGTTCAATGGCACCCAGACGCAACTGACTGCTTTGGGATTAGAGGTTGAGCGCCTTTCCCATGCAAATCCGGCGATCGTCGTTGCGCAGGTCAGTGCCTTTGGCGGACCCGCGCCGTCGTCGAATGACAGTCGCAAGGGTGTCGATGAGGTGCTTCAGGCAGCAACCGGCGTGATGCATCGCCTTAAACTTCCGCAGGCGCCGCCCGAGGAATATGCACATTTCGGTACGATCGATGTCGCGACCGGCGTTTGGGGAGCTGCGGCGGCTGTTGCTGGTTTGATCAGCGCCAATGTTACCGGCAAGGCAGCAAGGGTCGGCACATCGCTTGCCGCTGGTGCAGCTGCAGTGCAAATGCCCTTCCTATGGCACAGCGCAAAGCTGGGTCCTGCTCCCGACGCGCAGGATCACCCCTCTGGTGCCGGTACGGACAAGCCTGGTCTCGATAGCGGCTCGTACATTTCGCCGGATGGAACGTGTGAACCGCTCACGCGCTATGCCGAACTGCGTTCTTTGCTTGCCCTGACTCCCGCCGAGGGCCAGCGAAAAATTGGTTTCGTTCGGCATGAAGATCACCCTGTCGGATCTCCTGTTACGCTCATCACACAATGTGCAATCGCCTGCGAACACACACCTTTGGTGGCAGTGGGCAATCCGAAAAAATATGGTTCCGATACGCGTGAAGTCCTCGCTGAACTTGGGTTCAGTGAGCACGAGATCGCAGGGCTGCTTGATCGAGGTAGCTTGGCTGAACATTGGCCGAACCATAGTCAATTCTTACCCGACTGACGTCTCAATCATATTACGGAGCAGCCAATGAACCTGACCCCTTTCATAACATGTGCCGTAACGGGTGGTGGCGACTTTGCAAGCAAAAGCCCTCACGTTCCGGTTACCCCTCAGGAAATAGCCGACAGTGCCCTCGAAGCCCATGAAGCTGGAGCAGCCATTGTACACTTGCACGTCCGGGACCCTCACACGCGTCGAGGCAGCCGCGACACCGGTCTTTACCGCGAATTGGTGACGATCATCCGCGAGCGGAATCAAGATGTGATCATCAATCTCACCGGTGGCATGGGTGGGGAAATTCTGTTTGGTCCAAGTGAAACGCCTTTGCCTGGAGACCCCGATATGGATTTCGTCGGGCCTGCCGAACGGATGGAGCATATTCTCGAACTCAAGCCCGAGCTTGCCAGCCTGGACGCGGGCTCGGTCAATTTCGACGAAGCGCTTTATGCGACGACTCCCAGCTGGTTGCGCGCGATGTGCGCCGGCTACCTTGCAAGCAATGTCCTGCCGGAAATTGAAGTATTCGAACTGGGTCACATCGAGTTGGCCAAACAGCTCATTAAAGAGAACCTGATCCGGCAGCCCCCGATTTTTCAGTTGTGCCTGGGAATAAAGTACGGGGCACCCGCCACGCCGGAGGCAATGACCGCGATGCGCAATGCCTTGCCGCAGAATGCCATATGGGCCGGTTTTGGCCTTGGGGCGAAGCAGATGCCAATGGCCGCTCAAGCTGTTCTCTTAGGAGGCAATGTTCGTGTTGGCCTTGAGGACAACCTCTACTTGGAACGCGGCGTCCTGGCCACGAACGCACAGCTCGTCGCACGTGCCCGGCAAATAATCGAAGCGATGGGTGCGCAAACCCTCTCAGCGCGAGCCACACGGGAGAAGCTCGGCCTCGCGACAACAGGATGAGCCACTGGCTCTTTAAAATTCACCGGGATCATAGACAACCGGGGTGCACCCGGATGCGAGGATAGATGACAGACGATATTTCCGTGAACCTGACTGGCAAGGTTGCCTTGATAACCGGTTCCACGAGCGGCATCGGGTTGGCGACGGCGCGCATGCTTGCCCAAAATGGCGCCGACATCGTGTCAACGGCGGAGTAAAAACCGGCCACGGGGCGGAGCAAAAGTCGGCCACTGTGGCGCC
>APMI01082992.1_pt1 | contig 13797 bp, 14 predicted proteins | sample 667938 | NCBI WGS metagenome assembly APMI01 (sample SAMN01084076, study PRJNA167559) | wastewater metagenome | biome: Wastewater | place: Denmark: Ejby Moelle, Odense | collected 2011-11-28 | reverse complement strand
TTTTGTTACATGATGCAGAAACGATAATAAGCGCCAGCAGCGCAATTTTTGAGAGTGTTTTCATTTTTATCATTTTTGATTAGATCATTTTGTAAACTCCATGTGATAGACATCTTTCTGTGGATGAAGACTGTCGGTATACGTTACATGCAAATAGTGGTCGGTAAATGCCTCGACTTTAAAATCTTGCTGGCCATTTCCCGATACGCCACCGGAATAGGTGATTGCAAAGGTGTGGCTATCATTCTTTAACTGCCATGTCCCATGCACAGGAATAAAAATGCTAAAGAAATCCCAACCTGTTTGGCCGTCTACCCTCACATGGTCATAGGTGCCGTCGGCATGGAAGGTGAATTTTTCTTCCATGCTATCGGCCCAATACATGCCATTGTGACTATAATACTTGCTGCCGCCGTCAGCACTCGTGAGATTGCCACTTGCATCATAATACAGGTTGTAGGCTGATACCCCATGCCAATCACCGGCTGATAGCTTGCTTGCATCGGCCTGGGTCGTGGTGTCATTAGTGGTTGGATTGGTTACGGTTGGCGTGTCTTTCTTTTTGGAACATGAGAGCAGCAGGATTGCGGCACACATGAATAGAATAAATTGTTTCATAATCTTTTTTATATGGTTTGATAAATTGGTTACTTCTGGTTCATTCGTTTTATAATTTGATGCACCGTACTTGGATGCCATTTATTGCTTCTATATGCTGGTATTTTCATCCGGTTTAATTCATCCGTTAGCGCCCGTATCGTCGTTATCCCTTTCTCTTGCAATTCCTCTATTTGTGGCTTCATCTTTAAGGCAAATGCCTGGGCTCTCATTTTATTTTCTTTTGAAAGCACATAGCGCCCATTATATCCCAACTCTACGCCTTTCGTTTTTGCGGCTTTAAGCGCCGCAGTCGTCCTTTCGCTGATCTGATCGCGCTCATGTTCTGCAAATGCCGCCATGATATGCACGATCAGCTTACCGGCGTGAGGGTTATCCACCGCTTTGAAATCAATCCCCGATTCCATCAGCTTCGAGATAAAAACGACATTCCGGCCCAGACGGTCAAGTTTTGCGATCAGCAGCATTGCGTTTTCGCTTTTGCAGGCTACCAAGGCTCGTTGCAGTACGGGCCGGATATTCTTTTTCCCGGACTCGATTTCTACGAACTCGCCGCTTAACAAATAATTATTCGCCGTTGCAAAATCCTTAACCGCGCTTTTTTGCGCTTCCAGCCCCAAACCACTTTGGCCTTGCCGTTCCGTTGAAACCCGGTAATACGCGATTGCCTTTCTCATGTCTGATCTCATAGGTGCAAGGGTATTGCATCAGACCAAAGACTGTTCGCAAGTAAACCAACGTTTATCTTTGAACAGATTTTAATCCGACAACGAATAGACGAGCAATAATTCTAAGATGAAACCCGCGCCAATAGCAAGGCTTTGGCAATGGACAGAATGAAAATCAAGGCGCTGCCGGTAGTTCTTGTTCAGGTATAAACGTTGGTATGCATATGAACAAAAAAAGTTTTTTTAACCAAGTTGATGAGAAGCTGCAAAAATCTCATCATCAGTTCTATCACAGAAATCGTTCAATCTCAAAACGATAAAAATCACTCGCTTTATCTTTATATTCATCGAACTCCTTGCGTGCGCGGAGATTGTTTGCTGCGTCAAAATACAAATATTTTAATTGGTCGTCAGCCTCTAAACGAGAAATTAAACTGACACTTAAACCGATCTTTGTTAGCTCAATCTTGTCCTTATCTGTTGTACCATAGATGTAAAGATTGTAATCATCATCTGTTATAAGACTGAAGTCATGCATCATGATAATGAATTTGTTTAGTTTGAAACTAACGAAGTCGTCCTCCATCTTTAACTTGACAATGGCAAGATTAATAAGTTCTGCATCTCTTTTTGTACTTAGATCAACATAAGATTTTTGCTCGGGAGGTGTTGCCGTCAAATTGCGCTGACGCTCACCATATGCAGTTCCAAAGTAGAAGATCTGTTTTCCATCGATAACACACTTTTTGAAATAGTCAAATTGGTATTCGATATTTTCTTTTAAAGCTCTTTTTTGACTAACAGTGATGTGAAAATCGTAATAATTCCGTGCTTCTTGTAACCTTAATCTTGAAAATTCATAGTCAGTCACATTTGTGAGGTCACGAAGGAATAGATCATCAATCTTGTCCATCATGTTCAGAGATGTCCAGTCTTCACGCTGTCCAATGTTTTTGATCCTGCCATTTAGAACATTGGATACAACGTCAATATCTCCATAAAAAGCGCTAATTCCAGTTTCAATAAGATATTGCTTTACACGTTCAATGTCATCATTAGGTATCTTAGCTAGAAACTTTTCTGCATTAATAATTTGCTCGACCTGCATCTTCTTCTTTTCTTTTTGGTCTTTGCTAATTTTCAATTTGTCAAAGTCATAATCCTCTAGTGTAGGATTTTTTATCTCATCCTTGAAAGTCCGACTCCGTAACAATTCGATTTTATTCTCCATAACAGTTTCGTCACCATTATAACGATCGCTGTTAACGAAGTGAACTGGAGGGAGCAATTTATCTAAGTTGTTTTCTGTTAAGGTGAAAATGGTATTTAGTCGATTAACACGACCAATTAGATTCGTAAGTTCTTTGCCCAAAAGTTTATAGGTATTCAATATGAAGAGATTATCGATAGGTAAATTCATTCCTTCAAGGATCACAGAATTAGCTATGATATAACGAATCTCAGGTAGGTCACGAAATTTACTTTCTATATATTCTTTAACTAAGTCCGGAAGTTTCCCGTGTAGGTAAACAACACCATGCTTGATGTAGTCGACAATGAAAAAATCCTTATGAACTTCCCTTTTCAGCTCAGAAATAAATTCAGAGAGCTGTAGAGATAAGTTCTCAAGAGGAAGGTTTCTTGATAACTCTTTTGCAAGCTCTTCTATCTTAATCGGTCGGTAATTGTAGAGAAAATTCTTATTACCTGAGTTATTTAGAATATAAGTGTAGATACTCTTTTCTGTTCCAATTTGATAAAAAGCATTTATGAAGCGGTTATAGTGATAAACACTCCCATCTTTTCTGTACTCATATATCTCCGGTTCCTTGATATTGAACGGAACACGATGTTCTCTGATATCCTGGTTCGGAGCTACTCGGAGACATTTAACGTCAGTAATTAGAGGTGATAAGTAAACAACATGCTGCTTACTATTTAGTAATCGATTTTTAGAAATCAGGCGCGAGAGTAAAACACTACGTGGATCATCTTTTAACAAATTGTGTGCTTCATCAATTACCAGAAGATCGAATTGCAAATCGAATTTGCTTAGAAGACGTAAAGATCTTTCTTGGGTAAAAATAGCTATGAAAGTGTCTTCGCCACGATACATTTCATCATGAATAATAATTTTTTTATTCAAATTAGCATCCCTGATCATACGGTATGTTTGCATCAGCAAAGATTTCGTAGGCACAACGACAGCAATTTTCATTTTTTGATTACTGTATTTTACAATGCAATCAACTATTACAGAACTCTTCCCGAAAGACGTAGGGGCAATATAACTGACTTCGTTTGACGCGTCTTCTAATAATCCCTGTTTGCCCCGATATTGATGTATGGTCTCTATATAATTTTGGTGTCGGAACCGCTCAAGCTCTAAATCTATCAAGCAGTCACTAATTTGATCTTTTTGAACGAGGTTATTTTCAAGAATTGCTTTTACTGTCGGATAAAATCCGAAGGCTACCGAGAAATCATATAAGGGCTGATAATCCTTATAAGTGATGCAATATTTTAGGATAATATAGTATGAAAATTCAGCGTAGCTTGTAAATCTACTATCCGCGCTATAATGTTTCAAGAACAGGATTGCACATCCAAGAATGTAGGATTTCTCCTCTTCACTCAGAATAGTATTAACAGTAAGTTTCCCGATCACATCATTAAATGCTGGAATCTTATTTATAAGTGTTAAAGACTGTTTTTCGCTTGCGTTCATGTGATTACGGAGATTGTAAATAATCCCAAAAGAGTTGAAGCGTTTTCTTGGTTACGCATAAAACCTTAATTCGATCAAATTGAAATTTGTTAACTGCTGCTTTAATATCAACCTCAATTTGATCATAATCCGGTGCAATCCATGTTCCATCAAGTACTATGGTTGATCCTGGGATAACATTGAATTGCTTGGTACTGTGAAATGTGCCGGTGCTATATAAATCTGAAAATTTTTTTATGTTAGCACGTGTGTTGCTGTTCGCGCCGACATCGATATGACTTGCATGATCATACGCATTTCGCCAAGGATTGTTCTTAGCTTTACCAGAAAACTTATCTGCCAAGTCATTATATGCCTCTTTGATTTTCGACGAGTGGCTGACCCCCGCAGTAGTTATATTGCCAGATTTGCTTTCTAGTATCCATTCTGAATTATTCAGACAATAGTAACCATCAAATCCTTTCTTGATTGAGTTTTCCTCCAAATTAAAATATAGAAACTGAGGACTATAACCTACGTGATTTAGATATAAATGGAGAAAAAACTCACTAATCGAACCAATTTCAAGATTTCCACCCTTCTTTGTATTCAAAAATTGTATTAGACGATTTTTGACTATTCCCAAATCAGTTCCCGAATTACCTTCACAAATTTTTACAAATTTGGCATCAATTAATTCCTTTAAACCGGCATTTATATCTGGGATATCGATGATGAAAAGCTCATTACCGTTGCCCAGGTCTTTAATTGTCACAGCAAAAGGGGATGCTACCGGCATATTTTTTTTGGGTTTTTCAAATAAAGATATCCATTTATATCATGTTTATTCTGTAAATATAACGTGAATCACGCTTAGTGCTATATGTAGATTTACTTCATTTAGCAATATTAACCAATAGATTTCTAGCGCTTATTTGGTGATATACCCACTTACCCTATAACAAGATTAAGAGCATCATCTGCGTCTTTATTGATAAAGCTGGCCTGATAGCCGATAGTCGTGCTAAGGCTGCTATGACGATACAGCTTTTGCAGCATCTGCGGCGCAATCTTGTCGCCGGATATGTTGCCAAACGTATGGCGCGAAATATGCATCGAGATTGTTTTGGTGACGCCAGCCTTTTTTGCCACCTCTTTTAATAACGCGTTGATCGGCTTTAGCTTGCTTTTAATGCGCACCTGGACAGCATATTTATCATTCAGGTTTTCCAGCGATTTCAATTCAGGAAACACCAGATCGGTAGCGTCTTTCTGCTTCTTATATTGCTTTAAAATCTTGGCGGCTTTCTCGGGAACTTTCAGGCTGTCCACTTTGCTGTTTTTGCCCATTGCGTAATAAAGGCGGTCGTTCTGAAAATCCGACCAATGCAGCCGGAACACATCCGACACGCGAATACCGGCAAAGTAGAACGAAAACAGCCACACGTTCCGCGCGTGGTTTTCCTTCGGGTTATCGGAGAGGTCAACATTTTCAATCGCCGCCACATCTTCGGCGCTGCCGCCGATCTTTAAACCGCCGGGAAAGCGAATGCTGATCTTGTCCTTGCCGAAGGGGTAATATTTAGGGTCACAGGCTTTCTCGCTAATCGCCTGGCTAAAGATGGCGCGGACGGTGGACAGGTAATTGACGGCGGTGCGCTCAGACACCTTTCTTTCAGCCTTGATCCAGACCTTAAACCGCTTGATTAGCGCCATGTTGAAATCCGAAAACCCGATATCGGTTTTCAGGAACTCTTTCAGGTATTTGACGCGAGGCGCTTCGGCTTGCCATACATTGTAGTTTTTCGATTTCTTCAGCCGGTCAAGGTAAAGGTCGGCCTGGGCGAAGACAGTACCCTCGGCCTGCGGTTTCAGCTTTTTGCGGACGGCGCGAGCCGTCACCTGTTTTTGTGTGGTTTCGAGTTCCAGCGATTGTGCGCTGGCTTCGGTCTTCTTTGTCAGCAAATAGGCATTCAGCCGCCCGGAATTCTTATAAGATTTCTTTACGGTTTCGCTGGCGCTATCCCAGTCTTTCGGCAATATGCTGTAATCAAGATAGATGTAGGAAGCCTTGCGGTCTTTCGTGATCCTGATGGCTAAAGGCGAGGTGCCGTCCTGCTTTACCACCTTGCGCAACACGATTTTTATGCTGGCCATAGTGCAAATTTTTAGTACAACAATAGTACAACATTTTGCGGTTTTTCCTGTATTTTGATGGAACAACTTATCCACAAAACGCAGTAAAATAGGCACATTCAGCACAATAGGAACCAATAGAAACCATATGCTTCAGGATTCATAACCCTGAGGTCGGGAGTTCAAGTCTCCTCCTCGCTACTAAAGCCCCGCAATGCGGGGCTTATTTTTTATATTTACTTCCCAAAGCCATCATACGAAAAAGAAAATACATATTCTAACCACATTCACAGCCATTTTTTTCTTCTCCTGCAGTTCAGGAACCGGGAAGAAGGCTGACACGACAAGGGCGGATTCGACGGCCGCGGTCGCGGCCGTCTATGATAGTACCCTGGCAAAGGGTAGGGTCACCGACAGTGTGGCCTGTGGAGCGCAAAGCTATGCTTTGTATCTGCCCTCGTATTATACCATTAGCAGGAAATTTCCCTGTATCTATTTCTTTGATGCACATGCGCGTGGTTCATTGCCAGTAAATAGCTATAAGGCCGCGGCAGAGAAATATGGCTTTGTGCTTATCGGCTCTAATGCCTCTAAAAATGGTACTGACTGGCAGCTAACTAATGAACAGGCGAAAGCTTTGATAGCCAATACCCGCAGTAGGATAAATATCGACCCCCAACGGATTTATACTTCCGGCTTCTCGGGAGGCTCGCGGGTGGCATGTGCAGTAGCGATGGTGGACGGTGGAGTGGCAGGGGTAATAGGCTGCGCGGCTGGCGCGCCTGCAGCAGGGCAGGGATCGCAAAACAAATTTGACTATTTCGGTATCGTTGGTGATCATGATTTCAACCTGGCAGAGATGCAGCAATGGGACCTTAACCTGGCGGAAAATGGATTTTCGCATGGCCTGCTTACAACGGGTGGTACCCATGGCTGGGCAACCGTGAGCGATTTTGAGACCGCCCTGCTATGGATGCAAGTGAATGCGATGAACGAGCAGGTACAAACAAAGAATGATAGCCTTGTTGCTGCATTTAAAAATGATTGTGCAAAGCGTATTACTGCGGCAAAAGCAGGAGGCGAATGGGTAAGGGTACGCGAGTTGCTGGAAGGGGCGGTGAGTGCGTTTAACGGATCGCAGGAGGCAGTGGGGTATAAAAAACAAATACAAGAACTTGTTGCAGGTAATGATTATCAAAATGCCGTAGCTGAGCAGCGGCAATTGCAGCAAGTGGAACTGGTAGGTCAGCATGAACTAGGGCAAGAATTTACGACACAGGACGAGAGTTGGTGGACAAAAAAGATAAACGAACTGAATCAAAAAAGCCGTAATGCAAAATCTAAACAGGAAGCACAAATGAATGGGAGACTGCTAGCGTACCTGGGTTTTGTGGCTTACATGAATTCGAGCAAAGCGATAAAATCCGGGGATGTAGCGCAGGCGGAGCGCTATCTGCGAATTTTCAAAAGGGCAGATCCTAAAAACCCGGATGTGAGCTACCTGGCTGCTACATGCTATATGCAGAAAGGAAATGCAAAACAGGCCATCGAAGCACTAAATGAAGCCGTTGTTTTAGGGTATAATGATGTGCTGCAACTACGCAGCGATCCTGCTTTTAGTAGTTTGAAAAATGAGGATGGGTTTCAAAAGGTAATAACGAAAGCCATAGCAAATAATAGTCTGAAATAATAAAATGAAAAAAGCCCGCATGCCAGGGCTTGCGGGCTTCTATGTCTTCTAAGTCTTCTAAGCAAATCAATACCTTTTATTAAAGCCTGTATTGCTGTTGTCTGCCTTAGGTTTTGCCTCGTTCACCACGATGGTTTGACCATTTAGAACGGTGCTATTAAGTGTCTCTATTGCTTTTTGAGCGTGTTCTGCTTCCTCCATCTCAACAAAGCCGAAACCACGTGAACGGCTGGTATAATTGTCGTTAATGATCTTTACCGACTTTATTGGTCCGATACCTGAAAATAGTGTTTCCAGTTCTTTCTCGGTTGTCTCGGTGCCTAAATTTCCTACGAATATTTTCATACTATACCTTTTTTGTGAAATAAATAAAGATGGCTGGTGGAAAGCAATGACTGAAGAGAAGTGGAAAATGTAAATGCAGATCAGGAATAGCAGTATGCCATTATATTCCCCAAGATAAGCTTATTACACTGCATTGTCTAATAAATGATGGATGTAAAGGAATTGGCATTAATAAAAGCGATTAACGGCATAATATAGCGTACCTTTATAGTATACTGCAGAACTATTTTTGTGGTTCAAACGCACGATATGCTTCTTGATGAAATAACTTATTACAAAGCGAATAAGAAAGAATTCACTTCGCTATACGAAGGAAAATTTCTGATAATAAAAGGTAAGGAAGTAATAGGCGTTTACAATACACGCACACAGGCAAACGATGAGGCACTTAAACTGCACGCGATGGGCTCGTTCATTATAGAGCATCCCCTGACTTTGAAATAATAATAATCTTACCATTAATTCCCCTGTTGATAATGCCCGAAGTAAATAATGTTCTCCTGAAGATAAAAGAGATCAGCTCGCACACTATCAGTGCAAGATCTGTAGTGTCGGTACGGGAGCTACAAAACGAATTGAATATGACGCAGGCAGATATGGCATATTATTTGCTATACCTAAAGAGAATGCGCTTTATTACGTTTATGGAAAACCCGGTGGTATTCGTAAGGCTTACGATGCTGGGATTTAATGCAAAGCTAAACAACTGAGCAGATGAGACATATACTGTTGAAATTCTCGGCAATATTTTCAGTAGCTTATAACAGCGATGCCAAAATGCTGGAAGTGAAATTCAATGATGGCGATGTGCACCAATATCTTAATGTTCCGTCTACGGTTTATTTCTCATTGATCAATGCTTACTCGCACGATCATTATTTCGAAAAATATATAGCTCCCGCTTATAAATTTATCCGCAAAAAGTTTTTTGGCGAATAGTTATGCGGGCACCTGGCGTATCTTTTCTTTGGCCATGATACCGGCGTAGGCCTGGTCTATAAACAGGGAGGTATCCAGGTTTTTGATTATGTTACCTTCATCAAATATGGGCACATAGTATCCGTCGGTAAACAATAACTTGATACAGAATTTGCGTTGCAGCCAAAACGGCAGCAGCGAGCTCCCCGGGTTTACGGTGCAAGTTATAGTGCGTACATTCTCTTCGGTCTCTACTTTATAAGCTACCGGGATAGAAACTGCCTGGCCGTCGGCACTGAGTTGGTATGGTACGATGATGACTTTTTCCATTTTATCAATTTTTTGATCTCATTGTTATCTGTTCCCGTATGAGAGACGGGCATTATCCCAAAAAAGCGATTAAGTGCAGACTGAAGAGAAAGGAATAAAAAACAGATCAGGGATGCAAAAGGATCTTTGATGATTATGGTGAAGTTAAGGTTATTTTTCCGAAATATTTTTTTTATTTTGCTGTATTGGCCCGGAATTGCATTTTGCCTTAGAGCGTAGCGTATTTGCCCTTGTTGGTGATCATCAATATGTCCTTGGCCTCAAAAACTTCGATAAAGCCGAGTGTTTTCAAAGCTTCTATGTGAGGTATTATCATAACCCGTTTTACATTGAACTCTGAAGACAAGCCTTCTACGTTAATAGATGGGCGGCCGTTTATATACTTTTTACTTATCTCTTTTATTTTATCATGCACTTGTTTGTCTGTTATCATACCCTTTATTACTTTTAGCAAAGGTAAGATGTGTAAGGTTTGCAGCAGATATTTTATTTTTTTTACTAATATTTTATTATCTTTGTTATAATTATTTGTGGGGCATGCTGTACCGCGTGCTTTTTTTATATCGTATACTTGAATATCATGGCTAAAATAAGTTTCAACAATAAGAACGCCTCCTTTTACCCTTCTTTAAAAGCATCGGTAGAACAGTACTTCCAGGAGAACCACCTGAAAAAGACAGGCAATTACAAATTATACCTGAAGGCGGTTGTGCTTATGTCGGTATCGATATTTCTTTACGTAACATTGCTTGCATATCCACTGCCTGCATTTACTGTTTTGGTGATGGGTGGCCTACTTGGTTTTACGCTTGCGAGTATTGGCTTCAACGTAATGCACGATGCCTGCCATGGCAGCTACTCAAGCAAGCCGTGGGTGAATGACCTGCTGGGCCTCACTCTAAACGCGCTGGGCGGCAATGCTTATATCTGGAAACAAAAGCACAATGTGATACACCATACCTACACCAATATAGACGGAGTGGATGATGATATCGCCAAGAGTCCTATAATGCGCCAGTGTCATACGCAGGTTTGGAAACCATTTCACAAGTTCCAACACCTGTACGTGATACTCGTATATGCCATCTCCTCTTTTGCATGGGTGTTCATTATGGACTTTACTAAGTACGGGCAGAAGAAGATATACAAAACGGCACTGAACCCAATGAAGACGAAGAACCATGTAATATTCTGGGCGAGCAAAGTGCTGTACCTGATATTTTACATCGGCCTGCCAATATATTTTATGGGAGTGCAGTCATGGGCTTTGTTTTTTGTGTCGATGCATATAATGATGGGCCTGACACTTGCAATAGTATTCCAACTGGCGCATGTGGTGGAAGAGACGGAATTTGATGTAGTGGGCATTGATGATAAGCTTATAGAAGAAGAGTGGGCTATATTCCAGCTGAAAACTACCGCAAATTTTGCACGGGAAAATAAGGTGGTATCATGGTTTGTGGGTGGACTTAATTTCCAGGTGGAGCACCATCTTTTCCCAAGGATCAGCCATATACATTATCCCGCCCTTAGCAAGATAGTTGAAGCTAAGTGTAAAGAATTTGATATCCCGTACCTGAGTATGCCTACAATGAGTGCTGCAGTAGTTTCGCACTTTAAGTTCATGAGAACGCTGGGACAGGAACCTCCCGTGCTGGCAGTGAGCCCTGTACGAGCCTAGTTATTTATTCCTTTTTAGAGCGAGATCCAAACCTCGATGCAGTAGTTGATAACATTGCAGGGTGGATAATATTGATTTAATATTCTCTTAATGCTGCTTTTAACTGCGGGTTACATACTTAAGATGCTATTAAGGCAGAGGTAATACTACAAGTATACTTTCGCGTTTTACAGGCTTATCCTGACAAACTAAAAAGTATATGATACACCCCGGGTTCTTAATAAAGAAATGTTTATACTCTATTTTATTCACCTCAATAATCCTCTTGCCTGCCAGCAGGCTTAATGCGCAGTTAAGAATAAATGAAGTATCGCAGGGGCCTAGCGGAACTAAAGAGTATGCAGAGCTTGTTGTAGTAGGGACAAGGACGTGCTCGGACAGTTGTGCGGACATACGCAATTGGATAATAGACGACAACAATGGATGGCTGGGGGCCGGTACAGGGCAGGGTATTGCCACAGGCTGTATGCGTTTCGCGAATGATCCTAACTGGTCGTGCGTGCCCTATGGCTCTATAATTGTAGTGTATGATGATGGTGACCCTAACCCAAGCATTACACAGGCTGTGGACCCTACCGATGCCAATCATGATCACGTTTATATTGTTCCTGCATCTTCTACTTACATGGAGCGCAATAGTTCTACTCCCATATCGCCGTCTATACCTAACTATGTGTACCCTACAACGGGTTTTAACCCCGGTGGCAGCTGGAACTCATTAGGCTTATCCAATAATGGTGATGCGATCATTATTACCTCGCCGGTTAATCTTGCAGCAGCCTACCATTCGTTAGGTTTTGGCAACTTAACTAATCCGGCTGCAGCGAGTATCTTCTTCCCGACAGCGGGGTCTGCAAAAGTATATTATCTCACAGACGGCCAATATAATAATGTCGGTAGCTGGACGATGGGTAATGCACCGGCCAATGAAACGCCGGGCGTGCCTAATACTGCTGCCAACGCAACCTGGATAAATAGCATGCTGGCACCAATCGCGGGGAACATAACAACAGATATCTACGCCTGTGTAACAAACGGCCACTTCTACTTCTTCAATAATCAAAACCTGAGTGTTGCCGGTATATACAACGACACACTTGTAACGGCAAGTGGTTGTGATAGTATAGTAAAGTTGCATCTTAATGTTGTGACACCAACTGCACACGATAGCACTATTAACTCCTGCGCCACTGTTATTTATAATGGCAACCCCTATGCGTCGACCACTAATGTGCTTGATACCCTGCACAGCTACCAGGGTTGCGACAGTATATACAGGACCACACATATCATCATCCAAAACTCTGTCGTGACTAACAATGATACGTTGAGTGGTTGCGGGCAGGTGGTATATAATGCTACTACATATTCCTCTTCTACTATTGTTGGAGATACCTTGCAATCTGTTTCAGGCTGCGACAGCGTGTTCAATAATATGTATATTATCGTCTATCCAGTTCAGCCTGTTACGGTTAATGACACCCTTAGTGCTTGCAGTAGTGTTGTCTTCAACAATAATACTTACACCAGTTCAACGGTGGTTGTTGATACATTATATAGTGTTCATGGCTGCGATAGCGCACACAGGAATACTGCCATAATAATATTAGCCATAAACCCGGTGAGTATGGATGATACTATAACCGGTTGCAGGGGGCTTGTTGTCAATAACCAGCCATATTATTCGTCGGCCATTGTTTCCGATACACTATTTACTCAAAACGGTTGTGACAGTGTGTACAGGAATTTGTTTGTAAATATATTGATCGCTGACTCTGTATATATTACACCGGCTGATACGGCTATATGCCCCGGTAAGAGCGTGCAGTTAAAGGCCGGGGGCACCAACCAAATTGATTGGATGGGATTTACTGCACCTGATTCTATAACTGTGAAGCCAGACTCAACGACGGGCTATTATGCGGTTGGCACAAGTGCAAATGGCTGTACCGATACTGCGGAGGCAATTGTAACAGTAGAGAAATTGGTGTTGTCATTAACTGCATCCCCCGATACACTTGTGCTAACGGAAGATGTATTCTCACTGGTCACTTCGGGTAATTTTCCTTATGATGTTAACTTGTGGTATCCGTACGCATTCTTCCCACACCAACATTCCTATTCGCAACAGCTGGTTGCAGATGAGACCCGTAAGTATACCGTTATCGGCCAAACCAAACTGGCAGGTTGTAAAGACACAGCTGTTATAACCGTGCGTGTGAACGAGGACCCTTATCAATTGATGCCCAATGCGTTTACGCCAAATGGCGACGGCCTCAATGATTTTATATTTCCAAGGTCGAACAAGCCATTTACAATTAGCAGGTTCGTAATCTTTAATAAATGGGGTAACGAGGTGTATGATTATGCCACCGGTGACAAGAGGGGCTGGGATGGAAATTATAAAGGAGTAGCGGCTGCGCAGGCTGTGTATGCCTATTATATAGCAGTCACTTTTGCAAACGGGAAGGCGTTGGATAAGAAAGGTAACATTACTTTGCTTCGTTCACATCCCTGATCTGCATGAACAGTGTTCACGGAAAAATAATTTAAATAAAACATTTGCTTGTTCTATTCTCGACATTTCATTTTCGTTTACAATTAGATAAAGCGCTTGTGTATAAATATGCTGCTTGCATAACCTCCACATAATACCGTTAAAATAATTTCGCAAAGTTCAAACACTCACCATGTTATGCTTGCC
>APMI01045185.1_pt1 | contig 13801 bp, 11 predicted proteins | sample 667938 | NCBI WGS metagenome assembly APMI01 (sample SAMN01084076, study PRJNA167559) | wastewater metagenome | biome: Wastewater | place: Denmark: Ejby Moelle, Odense | collected 2011-11-28 | reverse complement strand
CCACCCATGCAACGCAAAGGCATCATCCTCGCCGGCGGTTCCGGCACCCGGCTGCACCCCGCGACCCTGGCCGTCTCCAAGCAGCTCATCCCGGTGTACGACAAGCCGATGATCTACTACCCGCTGAGCACCCTCATGCTGGCGGGCATCCGCGACATCCTCATCATCTCCACCCCGCAGGACACCCCGCGCTTCCAGCAACTGCTGGGCGACGGCAGCCAGTGGGGCCTCAACCTGCAATACGCCGTCCAGCCCAGCCCGGACGGCCTCGCCCAGGCCTTCATCATCGGCGAGGACTTCGTCGGTAACGGCCCCAGCGCCCTCGTGCTCGGCGACAACCTCTTCTACGGCCACGACCTGGCCAGCGGCCTGCGCAGCGCCACCCGGCAGACCGAAGGCGCCACCGTCTTCGCCTACCCGGTGCACGACCCGGAACGCTATGGCGTCGTCGAATTCGACAAGGATGGCCGCGCCATCAGCCTCGAAGAGAAGCCCGCCGTGCCCAAGAGCCGCTACGCCGTCACCGGCCTCTACTTCTACGACAACCGCGTCGTCGACGTGGCCAGGAACCTCAAGCCCGGCGTGCGCGGCGAACTCGAAATCACCGACGTCAACCGCCAATACCTCGAATGGGCGGCGCTCGACGTGCAGGTCATGGGCCGCGGTCACGCCTGGCTCGACACCGGCACCCACGAAAGCCTGCTCGAAGCCGGCCTGTTCATCCAGACCATCGAAAAGCGCCAGGGCCTCAAGATCGCCTGCCCCGAAGAAATCGCCTGGCGCCCCGAAGAAATCGCCTGGCGCGCCGGCTGGATCAGTGCCGAACACCTGCAAAAGCTCGCCGCCCCGCTCACCAAGAACGGCTACGGCCAGTACCTGCTGCGCATCCTCGACGAAAAGGTCTTCTGATGAACGTCCTCCAGACTGCCATTCCGGGCCTGCTGATCCTCGAGCCGAAAGTCTTTGGCGACAGTCGCGGTTTCTTCATGGAAAGCTACAACGCCAAAGCCTTCCAGGACGCCACCGGGCTCGACGTGAATTTCGTGCAGGACAACCACTCGCGCTCCGGCAAGGGCGTCCTGCGTGGGCTGCACTACCAGATCGAACAAGCCCAGGGCAAGCTGGTGCGGGTGGTGCGCGGCAGCGTCTTCGACGTGGCCGTCGATCTGCGCAAGGCCTCGCCGACCTTCGGCAAGTGGGCCGGAGTCGAACTCAGCGAAGAGAATCACCGCCAGTTGTGGATTCCGCCCGGCTTCGCCCATGGTTTCCTGGTGACCAGCGAGTCGGCCGACTTTCTGTACAAGACGACCGATTACTACGCCCCGCAGTTCGAGCGCAGTCTGGCCTGGAACGACCCGACGGTGGGTGTCGAATGGCCGCTGGAGGGTGAGCCGCTGTTGTCAGCCAAGGACGTGGCCGGCAAGGCGCTGGCCGAGTGTGACACCTTTGCACTATGAGCAAGCTTAAGGCGTTCAAGGCTATTTCGCTTCTTTGGGTTGGTTCTCTATTGGGAGCTGGGTTTGCATTTGTAACGCAAGTGGTCATCGCACGAAGTCTAGGCCCAGCAGATTTGGGGGGGGTCGCATCTGCGTTGGCTACCGCAGCTCTTTTTGTACCAATTGTTGGATTTGGTATTGGTCAGTATTGGCTGAATGCTTTTGGCCAAGAGGGTTGGGAGGCTATTCGATGGTCTAGAAGTTCAAATAGATTGATTGTCGTTAGCGGAATTCTTGTTTTTTTTGTCTTTGTTGGAATGGCTATATTGGGCGGGCGCGAGTCCTCAAGTAGCCGTCTTCTAATGATTGTGCTTCTACATGTTTATGGGCAAGTTGCAATTGAGTTGGTTAGCGCAAAGCTTCAGTTGGAGGAGCGATACTCAAGGCTTGCTGCTTGGCAGTTATTTCCACACTTCTCGCGACTTATTTTGATAGGCTCAGTCCTTTATTCAGGATTGATTGAGTCAAGCGCTACGTTGGTCGCCGCAATATATGCTCTGGTAGGGGCTATTTTGACATTCATAGCCGTTTCAGAAGTCCGCAAGGTTGGGACGTTAGCCTTAAAGCTCAAGGGGCACGATACGCCTCGCCAAGACTTAATTAATACGCTCGAGAGGCCAAGCGCACTCGCGGTGCTTAAAGGAACGTGGCCTTTTGGGATGGCCAGTTTATTTCAGCTGATTTACTACCAAAGTAACATCGTGATGATCGAAAGGGTATTGGGACGCCATGAGGCAGGTTTGTACAACGTCGCTTTTACCGTTATGGCGGCCGTTTACTTATTGCCAACGGTTATTTACCAAAAATTTCTGTTCTCGAAAATCCATAGATGGGCAACCCAAAATCCGAAGGCGATGTATGAGGTTTTTCGGAAAGGAAATATTGCTATGGGTGGGGCCGGAATGATCTTTACCCTAGCTATTTGGTTTATGGCTGACTGGGGGATTTCGCTGCTTTTCGGGAGTCGATATCTTGAATCGTCGTCGGTACTAAAGATACTAGCTTTCTCTGCCCCATTCTTGTTTGTGGCGTTTAGCGCAGGAGCCCCTTTGGTAACGAAAAATAATATGAGAACAAAAGTTGCGCTAATGGGGGCGGTGGCGGTGTTCAATATTATAGCCAATGCGGTTTTGATTCCTTTGTATAGGCTTGAAGGTGCTGCGATTGCGACAGTTCTAAGCAACGTGCTGTTAATGTCACTTTACTACGTTTACGCAAAAAGACTTGTCTTTGGCGAATCAGCTAAGTAACCCCTAACCTGAGGTTTGGTGCTCCGCAATGAACGGATTTTCAATTGATGACTCCCTGAGTCTGTTAGTTCAACGCCTTGAGGATGAGGGCGTCTGGTATAAAGAAGATCACTGCTTAAAGTATGAAACATATTTCAAGACGGGAGGGCTGGCACGTGTTTTCTTATGCCCTCAGTCAATTGAACATTTTGTCAAAGCAGTGACGCTCTTGCGAGGACTTGGTCTGGAATTTAAGGTTATTGGCCTAACGTCTAATGTCCTCCTGTTTGACGAGATTACCTATAGTGTTATTTTGTCCACAAGGAACCTTCAGAACGTTGAAGTCGGTGGTGGCAGGGCATATGTTGATTGCGGGTATTCGCTTCAAGATTTTGTGCGAATTGCGGTAACTAATGGAAGTTCTGGTTTTGAAGGTTTGGAGGGAATTCCTGGAAGTGTTGGAGGGGGCATTTTTATGAATGCCGGCGCTTATGGATTCACCATCTCTGATAAATTAATTTCTGTTCGTTGCTTGACTAGTGACAACGAGATTGTCGAGAAGTCAGTAGCGGAGTGCAGGTTTACGCACAGAAACTCTATATTTAAATCTTCAGAATTTATAATATTGGGTGCGACATTTTCATTTCAAGATGGGAATAGGGAAGAAATAGCAAAAGCAGTTGAGACCTACCATATAGCACGCCATTCTTATCAGGAGTTCGTGTATCCCAATCTTGGTAGCCTGTATTCTGTTACCGGTCGGGTTTATGAGGAATTGTTTCGAGGGAGCAGAAAATACAGTTTGTTGCACGCACTGCTAAAACTCGCATTGAAGAATCCAGTTTCAAAATTTGTCAGCAGAAAGCGACCGAGTAACGCTGTATTTAACAAGCTCTTCGAAAACTATAGAGGAGATTTGCCTATATCTCCTTCTCCTAAGAGTATTAATATATTGATTAACGACGGTGAGCATTCTGCAAAAGATGTCTATCAGTATGTTAAGACGCTTCGAGATATTTTGAGCGCTGATATTAGAGTGGAGAATGAGTTTGTCGTTGAACCATGCTGTTCGATGGAAGATGGGTTTGAAGACCTTTTTGAGAAGTTTAAGCGTGGATTTGGCTAATTGCTTCATTAAATGACTTGTTCTTTTGACTTAGTTAAGCGCTTCGCGCTACTAAGGTGTTTCATCAGAAGAGATAATAAGTATGTCGTTGATCACCTCTGTATGCGCTAAGAGCGGTGTCCGTTTTATTGGCAGGCTTTGAGGTGGCTTCTAAGTAATAGCCAAAGGAAAATGTATGAAAATCGCTCTTGTTACTATTCACTATGCGAATAGCTATGGCGGCCTGCTTCAAACTTATGCTAGTCAAAAGATCTTGTCTCGCTATGGCGACGTGCACATTTTGGATTATGCAAATCCAAATCTGCGTAATACATTAAGAGCCGTGCGTTGGGGGTTTAAGCCAAAGGACGTACTAAGGGTTGGAAAGGACCTTATTAGGCTTCTGCCTAGAAAGCGGCTTACCACAAAATTCAAGGATTTCATTGCTAAAGAGTTTCGTCTTACAAATGCTTGCCGATCTTTTGATGAGCTTCAGCGTGAATCGGATTCATTCCAAGTCGTGGTTTGTGGCAGTGATCAGATCTGGAATCCAAATATCATCGGGAGCCTCGATCGTAATTATTTTTTAGCATTCGCCACGAAGAGTAAGAAGATTTCGTTGTCTTCAAGTTGTGGTTCACATGTTTTCTCCCCTGACGAGCAGAAAACAGTTAAAGCTGATCTGTCTGGGTTTTCGGCCATTGCTGTACGTGAGCCAGACACGGCTAAGTCCCTAGCAACATTGCTCGAGAGGTCGGATATCGCCTGCACTCCCGACCCGACATTGTTATTGTCTGGCGAGGATTGGAGGAAATTGGCTTCGCCAGCATATGATAGCCTGCAGGACTATATCCTTGTCTATACGCTTGCTAAAGATGAATTAGTTCGGGATGCAATAAATTTAGTAGCGAAAGTGCTGAAGAAGAAGGTTGTCGTAATCGATCAGGATGTCTTTCTTGGATTTAAGGCGGATAGGCATATCATGGATGCAAGCCCGAGGGATTTTCTATCTTTGTTCAAGGATGCATCGTTTGTTGTTACGAATTCGTTTCATGGAACCGCATTCTCTTTATTGTTTGGAAAGCCATTTTTGACAGTCAGACCCCACTCTGGTTTAAATAGAATTGAAAATCTGTTAAGTAAGGTCGGGGAGAAGAATCGGTTGGTTACTAAAATGGATGGGCTGGACCCGGCAAAGCACTTGGATGTAGCAGTGGGAATGAGAGAAACGAGGCTAGCTCAACTTAGAGAAGAAGGTGTTGAGTATCTTAACCGCGCATTGTTGGGAGGATGAGGTTTTTTGTGCGCTGTGATGTGTTTCATTGAAATGAAAGGCTCGGCGAAGTTGGTCGTGCCTATTCATCTAAATGTTATATCTATACTCTTTCGCCAACCGATCCTTATTACGGTGACTTTGGTATGAATAAAAGAATGTTCTTGACGCTGTCCGTTGTTAGCTATTTGCCAAGCGTCTTTTTCGTATCTCTTGATGCATCCTCGCTTGCGCTGGGTCTTGTTGTGGCTGCATTTCTTGTGATTTTCATCAATTACAAGAGTGCTTATCTTCACAGAATACCGAAGCGTACGTTGCTTGTTTGTACGACTTCTCTAATTTTTATTGTTCTTCAATCTTTATATCTATTTGCGGTTAAAGATGCGCAGAAGCCATTGACTGCACTGTTTTTACCTGTGGTCATAGTGTCGGCGTATTTCTTTGAAAGGCGTTTCGATGAGATTAGTGCTGAAGAACTAGATGCAACGATGTTTGCCTTCCTCCTATGCACTATTATCCTTGGATGGCTCGGGTATTTCGGACTCACTAAAGTAGGTAGTTATGCCTTGAAGCTTAAGGCTGTTGTTCCGTTTTCCGAGGAGAGTCATTACGCATTGTGCGTGGGATTTTTCTCTGTTGCTTATTGTTCTATATGCGCACGCAATAAGTATTTGTTTGTCTTTGTTAATTTGCTGGCGCTGTCGTTGCTGTTTCCTAGCTTGACTTTGTTCGTTTTTACCATCCTTGTTGCCAGCCTGGGGTTTGCGCGTTTTTCTCCAGGTAGTTTCTTTTATTCCTCAACTATTCTTGTGGCGCTGGTTTTGTTGGTTATTAATTTTATGGTGGGCGACGTTGAGTATTTTTCAAGCCGCCTGTCTTTTGATGACACCGACAACCTCACGACGTTGGTTTGGTTGCAGGGTTGGGACCTTGCCTTGAATAATTTCATGTCGACGACAGGCCTTGGATTGGGATTTCAGATGCTGGGGCAGGACGGAACAAAGTTATCGGACATATCCTACAAAGCTAGTGAAATTGCAGGAGGTTTCCAGAACCTTGACGATGGAGGTTTCGTTGCTGCGAAATTGGTAGCTGAGTTTGGTGTTGTTGGGTTGATGTTGGTTGCGATATACGGCGTTGTTTTTGTTCGGTTTCTTTTTGTTTTGGGAAATAAAGACATGGTTATTCCGTTTTCGCTATCAAGGAGATTCCATTCCCACGCTGCCCCCATGTTTCTAAATGCTATTTTATTTGCCTTCGTTGTCGAGTTCTTGTTTAGAGGGTTTGGCTATTTCTCGCCTAGTGTCTTCTTTCTACTGTCTGCGATTATGTCGAAGAGGACTTTTCCCCAGAGAGTTGGGCGCAGGATGAGGACGGGTGCGTAGTTTGTGGAGCGAATGGTTAATTGTTTATAGCATGATGTTTTTATGTGCAAGCTAGGTGGCGGGCGATCAGCCATTAGAGGGTATCTGGAGAGCTAAGTGAATATTGTAATAGTGAACGATTACGACTACATTCAGGGTGGGGCTAGTAAAATTGCCATTGAAACCGCTAATTCTCTTGCTCAGTCTGGTCATCGAGTAATTTTTCTTTGTGGCGTCTCTGACCCGAAGCGGTCTGGTTTGAAGGGCGTTGAGGTTATTGCCACGTCTGCTTGCGATAGCCTCTCTGATAGCAATAGGCTTCGTGGCGCTGTTAATGGGGTTTTGAATTCAACTTCAAAAGCAGTAATGGCGCAATTGCTCCGTAGTCTAGATCCTAAAAATACCGTGGTTCACGCTCATGGTTGGACAAAGGTCTTATCTTCGAGTGTTTTTGAACCGGTTTTTGAAGGCGGATTCAAATCTGTACTAACCCTGCATGATTTTTTCCTCTGCTGTCCAAATGGCGGATTTTACAATTATAGAAATCAAAGCCTTTGTGGCTTGAGAGGCCTTAGTGCCTCCTGTATCAAGACTGACTGTGATTCTCGTAGTTATTCCTTCAAGCTTTATAGGGTTTTAAGGCACTTTGTACAGAACAAGTTTGTTGGTCTTGATTCAAAAATAAGCACATATGTCTATATTTCTGAGTTCAGTTTCCGGCTAATAAAGCCCTATATTGATACGGGCAGAAGTGAGGCCGTGTATTTGCCGAACCCGATAAGTATTGCAAAGCCTCTGTCACGGGCAAGGACGGAAGTGAGCGATTACTTTGTGTATGTCGGGAGGCTGTCCAAGGAGAAGGGAGTCTCCCTGTTTTGTGAAGCAATTCGCATATCCGGGAAGAAGGCCGTGATTGTCGGCGACGGAGACATGCTGGAAGAGCTTCGACTTGAATATTCTGACTATTCTGCGATTCAATTTGTTGGCTGGAAAGACCCAAAGGATGTCGAAAATTATGTCAAGGGTGCCAGGTGGTTGGTCTTTCCTTCACTTTGGTATGAAACGTTTGGACTGACCGTTTGTGAGGCGCTTGCGTACGGCGTTCCATGCCTTGTTTCAGATGATACTGCTGCTTCTGACTTTATTGATGGAAAGAACGGACGACTCTTTAAGCGGAATGATGTTGAGTCTCTTTGTAACTTAATTGCTGAAGTTGATAATGATATTTCGTCAAAAGCGATGAGTGAATATGCATTTACGAAGTATTGGAGTGCGCCTTTCGACTCCGTTAGCTACGAGAGGAAGTTGGAGGCAATTTATATGAGGGCGCTGCAATGCTAATGTACAGCGAGATTATTTGTAGATGAGGTCACTTATGCTAGGCGCTGTTATTGTAAATTATAAGACCCCTGATCTTGTGATCAAATGCGTAAGTTCCCTTTTGGAACACGGGATTGTGGAGGCGGGACATATTGTCGTGGTTGAAAACGGCTCCGGGGACAATTCATTAGATGCTCTTAAGGCAACGCTTCCTTTCGGAGTTAAATTAGTTGATGCGCAGTTGAATGGTGGTTTTGGGGCCGGAGTTAATCTCGGTGTTAAGGAATTGGAGACGGAGTTTGTCTTGGTCCTGAATCCGGATACCTATTTTGTGGACAAGAGCATCAACTCTGTACTCGAAAGGTTGAAATCAGACCCAACGATTGGACTTGCGGGCTTAGATCTCGTGTATCCGGGCGGGGAGCGGCAATACTCCGCAAGACGGTTTTATTCGCTTCTCGATATATTTGCACGACGAACCAAGCTCGGTAGATCTCAGCTAATGCAGCGGCGCACAAAACGGCATCTCATGCAAGATGAGATAGATAAGGGGTTGGCATTTGATGCAGATTGGGTGATGGGGACTGGCTTTCTTATTAGAAAGAGTGTTTTTGATGCACTGGGTGGGATGGATGAGAGCTATTTTCTGTACATGGAAGATGTCGATCTTTGTGCTCGTACGTGGGAGTATGGTTATCGGGTTGTTGCGTTTCCCGGGGCGACACTAGTTCATGATCATCAACGGGCAAGTTCCGCAGGAATGCTCAGTTGGGCTGGTAAGCAGCATCTTCGGAGCCTATTTATTTTCTATAAAAAATATAAGGTTCCTATGTTTTTCTCCCCAGCAGCGAGAAAAATAGCGAGGTGAATGTGTGAGTCGAGGTCGTAGCAGTTTCAATTGGAGGCCTTAATCATGACAGGCAGAGCAGAGCAGAGCAGAGCAGAGCAGAGCAGAGCAGAAATAATTTTGATATTGTCAGAATCGGGCTGGCGCTAATCGTAGTTTTTTCGCATCTCGCAGTGCTCACGCAAATTGAAGAGTTCTATCGATTTAAGTTCTTTAGTGCCGTTTTTGCTGTTAAAGGGTTTTTCGCTATTAGCGGCTTTCTTGTGATGAGGAGTTATTTGTCTAGCTCGTCTGTTCTTGATTTTGCTGAGAAGCGGCTACGAAGAATTTATCCGGCATATATTTCTGTTGTTGTCGTGTGTTTGGTTTTAGGCGTCTTTTGTACATATTTAGGTCCGTACGATTATTTGACTAACAATGAAACTAGAAAGTACTTGTTGGCTAATTCTGTTTTCATGAATTTTTTACAGCCAACGTTGCCCATGGTTTTTCACGATAATCCAATCCAAACAATAAATGGTTCGCTGTGGACTATTAAAATTGAGGTTGCCCTTTATCTTTTTATTCCAATTGTTTCTGCTCTATATATACGGTTTGGGGTCGTGAGGACGACTGTTATATCTTGCGCTTTGAGCATAGCTTGGGTTTGGTATTTTACGTATGTCGTTGGCGGGATTAAGGGGCTGGAATATGCAAAGCAGGTTCCAGGGCAGTTAGCCTGTTTTGTAATTGGGGCGTGCTTCGCAGTTAGCAAGTCGGCACTGAGAAATGTTGTATGGGTGTTTATTGCTTCTGCAAGTCTTTATATGATTTTTAATCATGATTATGCTCGATTGGTTTTAGAGCCGTTGTTTTATAGTAGTTTCGTTATATTTTTATCTACCAGTGCAGTTAAGCAGTTGGATGTTGGTAAGTTCGGCGATGTTTCATATGGTATATATCTTTTTCATTTTCCGATAATTCAAGTGCTGATTTATGTTGGTTTGTTTAAAATTAATCCATGGCTTGGAGGGCTAGTCTCCATATCGTTGACTATTGGCATCGCTTGGCTTTCTTGGCAGTTTGTGGAGAAGAAGTTTTTAAAGAGGTCTTCGCACTATGTAGTGGCGGCGAGTTAATGAGATTGCGCCTCGTCTTTTTTTAGGATATGACTCGTCGTTGAGCGTTATGATAGATTCGGCTTTCGACTGCTTTGGCTTTCCTAAATGCGAAATGGGATTTGGTTTTAATGGCTATTTGGCAATATTGTGGGTATGTGTAGTGGCTGTGGTTTCTAATGTTGATCGCCAGTTTTTTCTCGAATTTATATTGTAGTATCAAGTATTGAGTTGTGTTTTCTGAGGGTGTTGTTGTTTGATGCTGTTTGTGTGGCTTTGCTGGAGTAGGTAAGCCTGCTGTGCAAAAATCGCTTCAATATCTGACTTGCTCTTGAGTTTTTATCAATCGCCTTGCGAATTTAATAACCGAATGGAGGCGTATGCCAAACACACATTCCCCTGCGTGGCAAGCCCTAGCCGAGCACTGCGAGGTTGTTCGCCATTATCATCTTCGGGACTGGTTTGCCCGTGATTCCCAACGATTCAGCGGCCTTTCCTTTGAGCTCGAAGGTGTGCTGGTTGATTTTTCAAAACAGCGGATTGACCGACGCGGACTTGCGCTGTTGCTGGATCTTGCGAAGTCCGCTGATCTGGCTGGGTGGCGCGAACGAATGTTCGCGGGTGAGAGAATCAATTTCAGCGAGAATAGGGCAGTTCTGCATTCGGCTTTGCGGTTTTTGAAAACGGGCTCCTTTCCTTCTGGTGAGACCGATGTAATGCCGGATGTTCGTCAGGTACGAGCCAAAATGCGACTGTTTTCGGATCAGGTACGCGCTGGCCTGTGGCGGGGTTTTTCCGGTGAGGCGATCCGCGATGTGGTGAATATCGGCATCGGCGGCTCTGACCTCGGCCCGAAGATGGTGGTGCGATCGCTGTCGGCCTATCAGCGTGCTGGCATGCGGGTGCATTTCGTGTCCAACGTGGACAGCGCGCACATGGCGAAGCTGTTCGAGATGCTGGACCCGCGCACCACACTGTTTGTTGTGGCGAGCAAGACTTTCAGTACCCAGGAGACCATGCTCAATGCCCACACCGCTCGAAAATGGTTATGCGCGGCGGCGGGTGAGGATTGCGCACGGGCTTTGCCCCTGCATTTTGTGGCTGTAACGTCGGATTTGGCGCGGGCAGCAGCCTTTGGATTACCTGAGGCTAATGTTTTCGATATATGGGATTGGGTGGGGGGGCGCTATTCCCTGTGGTCGGCTGTGGGCTTGCCCATTGCGCTGGCCATCGGCATGAATGGTTTCGAGCGTCTGTTGGCCGGTGCGCAGGCCATGGACACGCATTTCCGCGAGGTGCCGTTCGAGAAGAACCTGCCGGTCTTGATGGCCTTGATCGGCATCTGGAACACCAACTTTCTGGGTGCGGCCACCAGTGCGGTGCTGCCGTATCACGAGTCCCTGCGTTTTTTGCCGTCCTTCCTGCAGCAGCTGGAGATGGAGTCCAATGGCAAGACGGTGGGGCGCGACGGCCAGGCTTTGTCCTGCCAGGCCAACCCCATTGTGTGGGGCGAGATCGGTTCAAACGGGCAGCACGCCTTTTTCCAGTTGCTTCATCAGGGCGGCTGGCTGGTGCCCAGTGACTTCATCGCCAGTGCGCAGAGCGATTTTCCGCTGCCGGGCCACCAGGCGCCCTTGATGGCCAACTTTCTGGCCCAGAGTGCGGCACTGGCCTTTGGCAAGACCGAGCAGGAAGCCCGCGCCGAGCTCGAAGCCGCAAAGGTGCCGCCGGAGCAGATCGATTCGCTGCTGCCGCACAAGGTGTTTGCCGGCAATCAGCCGTCCACCACCATCATCCTGCCGCGCCTCGACCCCTACCATCTGGGCATGTTGCTGGCGCTGTACGAGCACAAGGTGTTTGTGCAGGGCGTGATCTGGGGAATCAACTCTTTCGATCAGTGGGGGGTGGAGCTGGGCAAGCAGCTGGCCGGGCGTTTGCTGCCGGCGCTGAAGGGTGAGACGGATACGGAGGGACTCGACCAGTCGACGAAAGCGCTCATCGACTGGTGCCGGGAGTATGGGGATTTTTGAGGGGTGACGGCGCTGGAATATCTGGCTCTCAGGGTTTGAAGCGTACTAATTGTAGGATTTGTGGGTAGTCAGTTACTGCGATACCGGGGATGTCCAACCATCCTTTGCCATCAGCGGTGGCAATTAGGTTATCGGGTGATTTTCGTGTGTTGTATTTGGCATTAGCTATGCCAGCTATATCTGTCGCTGCGCCTGTCATTGGCATGGCCATCAGATCGAAGAGCCGAGGCGCTTCGAAACCTGAGGCTTGCAAATGCAGGTTGCCGCGCCAGTGGCGGGGCACGACGTCGGATTCCGTCTGTGCCCAGAAGGCAACCAGGAGTTCTTCTGCACCAGGCAAGTCTTTACGCCACACTTGCGTATAGATGTTTGGAGAGCTCCCGTCCATGGTCCAAACCGCCCCGGTCTTAGCCTGAGGATGATGTCCACTGTCTAATAAACCATGCAGGTTTTGGGCAGCGAAATACAACGGGCGGAGTTCGCCATTGAGTAACGTGCTGAAGCTAGCCTCACTTCCGTCCCCCTGATCACGGACTTCTCGATAGAAACAGAACTGCACGCGTGGTGAGATTCCTAGCCATGCATCTAGTAGGTCGCGGCGCAACTCGTACTTAGCCGCAACTATCGGCGGGAATTCCTGCTTGCCATTTTTATTGATGAAAGTCGGAAGGCCATCTTCTGTGACTGATAGGGGCACGTCGTGCCCTGTAGCGTTTCGCAGACGGGTACGAAGATCCGCTATTTGTGCATCGTATGAGCCCCAACGCTTCCACGGACGAAATTCGCTGGCATGTTCTGGCAGGTTCGAGCGCAGATACGGTTGCCTGTAGGGATGATAGCTAAAAACGTCGATATGCTGCATTAGCCCAGCTGCCAGTGCCTGATCAATCCAGGGCAAGGGGGTAGTGGCCAGGCTTTGTAACATTGAGGAGCCGGGACCGTGGATTATTGCGTCTGGTTGTTCGGCGCGAATCGCAGTTGCTACAGCTGCCGCGACTTTTACATACATGGCTGCGGAGACAAAGGGCTTTTCGTTGCCAATATTTGGTTCGTTCCAAATCTGCCAGTTGCGAACCCAAGGCTTTAGGTCGTGCACCACTGCTCTGGCAACGGCCACTCCGCCGGCCAGTTGTTCGTCACTGAGTTCGCTTTCATTGAGGCGCTTAAAGGGCAGAGGATCTATGCGAATCAGCATTGCCACTCCACGCTCATGCAGTGCCTGCGCATAGCTCAAAGCACGAGCACGCTGACGGCCCCAGCGGGTCGGTGCGCTGGCTGGTGTCAATCCTTCAATGCTGCCCGCCGACGCATAGTCCTCGACCCACTTGTAACCCGCGTTGGCTATGAGGTCAGGCAGTTGGGCGATGACGTCTGGATTTCCTCCTTCGCTAATGACTGTCGTGTGGGTTCCGAAGGGGCTCGCAGGTATCTCCTTGGCTGTTCTTGCCTTACCTGCTGGAATGCGGCTCTTCAATTCCGCTGGCAAATCTGCATAGCTGCGGACGGTAGTCTGAATGACGGATTCAACGCTCCACACGGGTGCAGTAAAGTAAAGCGATGCCAATATGCAGAGGATTGCTTTATTCGTCATGATGCTGTGTCCAAATGGGAGGGAGGCCTCTTGCACTTTGGCACAGATCTGAGCTTTTTTTGGTTATTTTGTCTTTCTAGGTGTACGTGTAGCGACGCATCTCAAGCAGCTGGCCGGGCGTTTGCAGCCGGCGCTGAAGGGCGAGACGGATACGGAAGGGCTGGACCAGTAGTCAACCAAGGCCTTGATTGCCTGGTGCCGGGAACACGGCGACTTTTAATGCGCCGCCCCTGCAGGTCGGGCTGATTTCCGGCCTGCAGGGGGGGGCCTTAGCTACCCCGATGACGGGTTTCCAGCTGGCCGGGTCGATGACCTGGGTGGACGCTTACGATTGAACGAAGAAGCGGGCGATTGAAATCGCCCCCACTCCAGCCTCTACATTCAACCCGCTTCCTGTCGTTTCTTCCACGCTGTGAATTCCGATGGTCGCAGGCCATAGCGTGCCAGTA
>APMI01004230.1_pt1 | contig 13801 bp, 13 predicted proteins | sample 667938 | NCBI WGS metagenome assembly APMI01 (sample SAMN01084076, study PRJNA167559) | wastewater metagenome | biome: Wastewater | place: Denmark: Ejby Moelle, Odense | collected 2011-11-28 | reverse complement strand
GGCTCGTCGGAGCGGCCGGGCGCGGTGGCACCGGTCGCCTCGTTCCAGTCGCGCTCACGGATCGCCGCCTGCCGTAGCGAGCGATGGCGATCGAGCATCAGATTGTTGGCGATGCGATAAAGGTACGACAAGGGCTGCGCGATCGGCCCGCTCTGCGCGCCGCGCGCGCGCAGCCACATTTCCTGCAACAGGTCCTCCGCCGCCTCCCCGGCGCCATGGCCCTGGAGAAAGCGGAGCAATTGTGCGCGATGCTGGAGGAAGACACCTTCGAGGCCCGTCGCCATCCTGTCAGTCCTGCGTGCCCGTAAATGGCCTGAAATGACGGTGGATACCGTTCGCGAGGACCGCCGCATAGGCATCCTCGCCGATAGCCGCAAGTCGCGCGCACCGTGCCAGCGCGGGACAAGCCACGTCGGAAATGAACGCCGAGTCACATGACTGTCACGCCGCGCGCCTAGCGAGAGCATGAATCAGGTGGAGCAGCGATGATGAGCGCGACTCTCGCGGCGCATGAGAAAAGTGCCCGACCCAATCTCGACCAGGGGCTCGGCCGCGCCGGCCAGATCGGCTTTGCCGCGGTGGTCATCGCGGCGATCGGCTATGTCGGCTATAGCATCTATCTCGATGCCAGCGCCGCCGGGGTGCAGACGCTGGCGATCCTGCCCTTCATCCTGTTGTTCGTCGCGCTGATGATCGCATTGGGCTTCGAGTTCGTGAACGGCTTTCACGATACCGCCAATGCCGTCGCGACGGTCATCTACACCAATGCGATGCCGGCGCATGTCGCGGTGGTATGGTCGGGCTTCTTCAATTTCCTCGGCGTGCTGCTGTCGACCGGGGTGGTCGCGTTCAGCATCGTCTCGCTGCTGCCGGTCGAGCTGATCCTGCAGGTCGGCTCCAACGCCGGCTTCGCGATGGTCTTCGCCTTGCTCATCGCCGCGATCATCTGGAACCTCGCGACCTGGTGGCTGGGCATCCCCTCCTCCAGCTCGCACACGCTGATCGGCTCGATCATCGGCGTCGGCGTCGCCAATGCGATCATGCACGGCAAGAGCGGCACCGCCGGGGTCGACTGGTCGAAGGCGGGGGAGATCGGCCAGGCGCTATTGTTCTCGCCGCTGATCGGTTTCGGCCTCGCCGCTTTGCTGTTCGTCGCCGCCAAGCTGCTGATCCGCAACAAGGCGCTCTATCAGGAGCCGAAGGACGGCCTGCCCCCGCCGCTGTGGATCCGCGCGCTGCTGATCTTCACCTGCACCGGGGTGAGCTTCGCGCACGGCTCGAACGACGGGCAGAAGGGCATGGGGCTCATCATGCTGATCCTGATCGGCACGGTGCCCACCGCTTATGCGCTCAACCGCGCGGTGCCGGCGCAATATGCCGCCGAATTCCACACCAATGCGCACAAGGCGGCGATCGCGCTGCACGATACGCCCAACAACGCGATCACCCCGGCCGATGCGCGCAAGGCCGTCACCATCTATATCGCCGACCGCAATTATCAGCCGGTCACCAAGCCCGCGATGGCCACGCTGATCCGCGACATCGACCGGCAGGTCGCCGATTACGGCTCGCTCGCCAAGGTGCCCGCCGCCGCGGTGGAGAACGTCCGCAACGACATGTACCTCGCCTCCGAAGGGCTGAAGCGGCTCGGCAAGGAAAAGGCCGCCGGGCTGAGCGAGGACGAAAAGACCGCGATCGGCACCTACAAGGCGTCGCTCGACGCGGGCACGCGGTTCATCCCGACCTGGGTGAAGGTCGCGGTGGCGGTCGCGCTCGGTCTCGGCACAATGGTCGGCTGGAAGCGGATCGTCGTCACCGTCGGCGAGAAGATCGGCAAATCGCATCTCACTTATGCGCAGGGCGCCTCGGCCGAGCTGGTCACGATGGGGACGATCCTCGCCGCCGACCAACTGGGGCTGCCGGTCTCCACCACGCACGTGCTCTCCTCGGGCGTTGCCGGCACGATGGCCGCCAACCGGTCGGGGCTGCAGATGAGCACGATCCGCAATCTGGTCATGGCCTGGGTGCTGACGCTGCCGGTGTCGATCCTGCTCGCCGGTGTCCTCTACATGATATTCTCCGCCCTGATCTGATCGATGGACGGGCAGGCAAGCGAAGACCCTTGCACGCCTGCCCTCGGTTCGCTGCTGCCGTCCGGGGTCCGGCCGGGGCTGATCTGGGGGTATGATTTCACCGCGGACGGCGCGGTCGAGGTCGACCGTTGCGACGGCGCGCCGCCCGGCGCGCTGCGCTGGCTGCACCTCGGCCTGTCCGACAACGGCACCCGTCACTGGATCGATCAGGCGCCGCTGCCACCGGCGATCCGCGAACTGCTGCTCAGCCGCGATACCTATCAGAGCGCGTTGATCGACAGCGGCGTGGTCGGCTGCGTGCTGCAGGATTTCGAACAGGCTTTCGACAAGGAGGATACCGGGCAGATCGGCGCGCTGCGCATCGCGCTCACCCCCGATCTGATCGTCACCACGCGCCCGCGCCCGCTGCGCTCGCTCGATATCGCGCGGCAGCGCGTCGCGCGCGGGCTCCATCTGTCCTCGCCCGCCGCGGTGCTCGATCTGGTGGTCGGCGCGATCGCGGAGAGCATCAGCCGCATCAGCCGGACGCTCAGCGCCAATATGGAACAGGCGGAGGATGCGCTGCTCGGCAACCGCCACCCGCCATCCAGCCGCGACCTGATCGAGATCCGCCGCCGCCTCGCGCAGATCCACCGCCTGCTCGGCGGGATGTGGGACGTGTTCAAACGGCTCGAGGAAGACGAGGAATTGCCCGAGGCGCTGCGCCCGACGGTGGAGAAATTGTCGCAACGCCTGCAATCGCTCGACGGCGACATCATCGGCGTGATTGCGCAATTGCGGCTGCTGCGCGAGGAACTCGATATCCGCGAGGCGCAGCGCACCAACCAGAATCTCTACATCCTGTCGATCATGACCGCGCTGATGCTGCCGGCGACCTTCGTCACCGGGCTGTTCGGGATGAATACCGGCGGGATGCCGCTGCAGACCGGGCTTGCCGGCACCTTCCTCGCGACGCTGCTCGCCGCCGGCGCCGCGCTCGCCACCTATCTGCTGCTCCGCTATCTCGGCTTCATGCGCCGCTAGCGGCGGCGCTCAATAGACTTCGGGCACATACATATCGCGCGGGATCGGGTGGCGGATATAGTCGGTGTGCCGCACGCGATCGGGCAGCACCACCGAATCCTTGGGCACATCGTCATACGGAATCTGCGCCAGCAGGTGCGAGATGCAATTGAGCCGCGCGCGCTTCTTGTCGACCGCCTCGACCAGCCACCACGGCGCCTCCGGGATATGCGTGTGCTCCAGCATCACTTCCTTGGCGCGGGTATAATCCTCCCATCGGCGGCGCGATTCGACGTCCATCGGCGACAATTTCCATTGTTTGAGCGGATCGTGAATCCGCACGTTGAAGCGGAATTGCTGCTCGTCGTCGGTGATCGAAAACCAGTATTTCAGGAGGATGATCCCCGAGCGGACCAGCATCCGCTCGAATTCCGGCGCGGAGCGGAAGAATTCCTCCACCTCATCCTCGGTGCAAAAGCCCATCACCCGCTCGACCCCGGCGCGATTGTACCAGCTCCGGTCGAACAGCACGATCTCCCCGGCGGCGGGCAGATGCGGCACATAGCGCTGGAAATACCATTGCGTGCGCTCGCGCTCATTGGGGGCCGGCAGCGCCACGACGCGACACACGCGCGGATTGAGCCGCTGGGTGATGCGCTTGATCGCCCCGCCCTTCCCCGCGGAATCGCGCCCCTCGAAGATCGCGAGCACCTTCAGCCCCTTGTGCTGCACCCAATCCTGCAGGCGGACCAATTCATGCTGAAGGCGGAACAGCTCGCGGAAATACACCCGGCGGTCGAGCTGCTCGTGGTCGGGGTGATCGGAAAGGTCGCGAAACATGGTTTCGAGCCGGCTTTCGTCGATCTCCATCTCCAGCTCCTCGTCGAAGCTGTCGGCGATCTCCCGCTTGATGCGGTCCATTTCGAACGTGGGCTGGTTGGCGGCGGACGTCATGCGAGGGTTCCGTTCTTCCCGTCTCGCTGCACGGCCTTCCACATTTTCGTGACCGGGGGATTACACCCCCCGGAAGGAGCGCGACCGGACCGGGGAGGGGTTCACGGTCGCGCTCCCGGAGAAGCCGCCAGCGGCGTGGGTGGGGAAACGCCGCGAGTCTACGTCCCCGAGAGCCCGTTTATAATTCGCCGTGATGACAGATATTTGACGCCGATGACCGAAGGCAGCGCCGGCTAGCCTTTCACCGCCAGCGTCGCGATGAAGGTCGGCAGGAAGCGTTCCATCACGAAGCGCGGCACTGGCTGGTCATGCTCGAGGAAGCCCGCGATGCCGAACCCCGCGTCGATCTGCCCGGCGATCTGGTCGCTCAGGCTGTGGCCGAAGACCAGGGCCTCGCCGCGCGCGATCTTGGCGTCGCGCTGGTCGGCGCTCAGGTCGCGCGTATCGGCATAAGGCAGGCGGTAGCGCGGGCGGACCAGCCCCGCCCTGACCAGCTCGGGATCGCGATCCCCCACGAACACCACGGGATTGTAGAAGCTCGCCAGCAGCCGCCCGCCGCGGCGCAGCGTGCGATGGCATTCGCGCCACACCGGGCGGACATCCGGGACGTAGAGGTTCGAAATCGGGTTGAAGATGATATCGAACGACGCGTCGGCGAAGACCGACAGATCGCGCATATCGCCGCGAATTGTCACGAGATCGAGCCCGTCGCGCGCCGCGACGTGACGATCCTGATCGAGCTGCCTTTCCGACGCATCGAAGACGGTGACCCGTGCCCCCGCCGCCGCGAGGATCGGCGCCTGCTGCCCCCCGGCGGAAGCAAGGCACAACAGATCGCGCCCCTCGACCGCCCCCAGCCAGTGCGGCGGCAGCTCGCCGGGCGTCAGCCGCACCGACCATTGCCCGTGTCGCGCCGCGGCGACGGCTTCCGGCGATACCGGGCGCGACCATTCGCAGTCCTGCACCGCGAGTTGATCCCATGCCGCCTGATTGTGCGCGAGAATGTCGAATGATGATTGATTGGACGATGTCATAAAGGCCCTCATGCGCGGCCATGGCTCGATCGCACCGATGACGATCGGCGCGATATGCGAACGATGGACGTGGATAATCCTGTTTCGCCGGCGCGTTCTCGCGGGCGCGATGGAATCCGCATCGCCCGACGGGCGATCGACAGATTCGGCTCGATTACAGGATCACGTTGAGGGCACTCCGTTGCTGGCGGCGCGATTACCAACCCCGGTCCGGGATCGCAACAAAAGCTGGCCTGCGCGTCATAACAGGCGGATAAGCGCGCAAACCGAGGGAGAGGATCGATGAGCCGTCTGCTCGTGCTTGCCTGTGCCTTGCTCGCCGCATCGCCCGCCGCCGGCGGCACCCGCGCGACCTATAATGGCACGTCGGAGCCCAGGGAACTGGTGGTCGAGATCGCCGACAATGGCGGCGCGGCGCGCGTCTCGGTGCCGGGGCGCGACGATTATGGCCTGATGCTGGGCGATCAATTCTATCTGGTGAAGCCGCAGGACGGAAAACCGCAGGTCGCGCGCGTCGCCGATGTGGCCGCGGCGCTCGATCGCGTCATGCCGCCGATCTTCAAGAATCTGTTCGGCGCGGTGGGCGGCGCGATCAAGGATACGCCGCTCTATGCGGTGCGCGGCGGATCGAAGACCGTCGCGGGGATCGCGGGCGAGGTGTGGCTGGTCAAGGGGCTCGACGACGAGAAGCCCGATGCCGCGGCGGAGGTGGTCGTGTCGCATGATCCGGCGCTGGCGCCGGTCGGGCGCGCGCTGGCGGCGTTTCTGGAAAGCAGCATGGTGATGATGCGCCCGCTGATCGGCAGCGGCGCGGCGATGATGGTGCGGCAGAACCGGCAATTGTTCGCGCTGGGCACGCCGATCGCCTCCGCCGATCGCTTCACGCTGACCAAAGTGGAGAGCGTGGCGGAACCCGCCAGCCGCTTCGTCCTGCCGGCCAGGACCGCGACGGTCGACGAACTGGTCGCGGAGATGAAAATTACCCCGACGAACTGACCCCCGCGGTCAATCCTCCAGATCGATGATCGATTTCCACCGCCGACGGCCGGCGACATAATGCAGTTCGAGCTGTTCGCCGTCGATCCATTCGATCTTGCTCGCCGCGGCGATCGACGTGCCGGCGGGCAGGGCCGGGACGATCCCGGCGTAGCGCCGCGCGACCTTCTTCAGCGAGATGTCTCTTTCCACCCCGACGCCGCGCCGATCGTCCCAGATCAGCGACACATGCCGCGATCCCCAAAAGGCATGAACCTCGGCCGCCGCGGGGCCGGCGCGATAGCGGACCCCGGCATTGTGCTTCACCAGCACCACCGGCACCGCCGAGGCCATCATGCTCACCCCGGCGACCGCCATCGCCGCATTGCCGGCGAAGCGGAAATGCTGCTCGCGAATATAGGGCAGCCCCCATTTCATCAGGAATGACGCCGCGACCGCGGCGACGCCCACCACCGTGCCGGCCATCAGGCTGCGCGCGGTGAGCAGGCCGAGCCACGCATAGAGCGCAAGCTTGAGCGCGTGGAGCAGCAATTCGTTGAGCGCGCGGGTGGCGACGATCTCCGACTTCTCCATCCCCATCCGGAGGTAGAAGCGATTGAACAGCAGCCCGACCTGCCCGGTAAACCCCGAGAGCAATCCCGCGGCGGCCCCGATCAGCCGGACGGTCGACGGCCGAACGCGGCGCGATACGGTGCGTGCCGGGAACAAGCGGCCGACGAACAGCAGCAGCAGATTGGCGACAAGAAACGCGCCGAGCGCGAGCTTCACATAGACCGGATCGAACCGCGCCAGCAGCCACACCCCCAGCGCCGCGAACGGCAATGCGATCGGCACGAACAGTCGCACGACATCCCAGCGCACCGAGCGCCAGAAGACGATGCTGCGCGAGACCGAACTGGTCGCGGTGCCGAGCGACAGTGCCGCCGGCACCTGCGCCGCCGGCACCAGCAAGGCGAGGATCGGCATCAGGATCAGCCCCGCGCCGCCCCCGGCCACGGTGCTGACCGCAAAGGCCGCGAGCGCCGCCAGGAACAGGAACAGGATGAGCATCGCGGCGGGCATAAGCGCGCGCCGCGCGGCGGCATAATTGTGAAATTGCAAGGTTGGGCGCTGCGCGCGCGGAATTGAACTCGGCCGCGCCGCGTGCCATAGGCGCCCGCCCTTCGGCCGGGCGGCCGTTCACCCCAGCCGGGAGCATCAATATGGCAGGCACGCACGCAGCCACCGCGCTCGGGCTCGATTTCGGCACGACCAATACGGTCGTCGCTTTGGCCGACGGCACCGGCGGCTCCGACCTTGTCGACTTTGCCGGGCCGGGCGCGACCGACGCGGTGTTCCGCTCGGCGTTATGCTTCTGGGAGGACGAGAAGGGCTGGAACGGCATCGCGCATGAGGCGGGGCCGTGGGCGATCGAGGAATATCTGCAATCCTCGCTCGACAGCCGTTTCGTCCAGTCGTTCAAGAGCGTCGCGGCAAGCCCGTTGTTCGAACGCGCGCTGATCTTCAACCGCCCGTTCCGCTTCGAGGATCTCGGGCGGCTGTTTCTGCAGAAGCTGGTGAGACATGCCGGCGGGCGGCTCGACCAGCGCCCGCGCCGCGTGATCGTCGGGCGCCCGGTCGAATATGCCGGCGCGCGCCCCGACGCCGCGCTCGCCCGGCAGCGCTACGACCTGATGCTCAAGGAGTTCGGCGTCGAGCTGCATTATGTCTATGAGCCGCTCGGCGCGGCGCACAGCTATGCCACCCGGCTGACCCGCCCGGCGACGATCCTGGTCGCCGATTTCGGCGGCGGCACGACCGATTTCTCGATCGTCCGCGTCGCCGCGCCGGGCGCCGCGCAGCGCTGCATCCCGCTCGCCTCCGCCGGGGTCGGCATCGCCGGCGACCGCTTCGACCAGCGCATCGTCAGCCAGCTGATCCTGCCGTTGCTCGGCAAGGGCGGCAGCTATCGCTCGTTCGGCAAATTGCTTGAAATCCCGGGCGGCTATTTCGCCGATTTCGCCGATTGGTCACGGCTGGCGATGATGCGCAACCGCCGCACGCTCGATGAGCTGCGCCGGTTGCAGCGCGACGCGGTCGACCCCGCCCCGATCGGGCGGATGATCGCGCTGATCGAGCATGAGCAGGGCTTCCCGCTGTACGACGCGGTCGGCCGGCTCAAGCGCCAGCTGTCGAGCGAGACGCACGCCGAATTCCGCTTCAGCAGCGAAGGCGTCGAGATCGCCGCGGAGGTGCGCCGCGACGCGTTCGAACAATGGATCGCCGCCGATCTCCGCCGGATCGAAGCGGCGATGGATCATGCGCTCGATCGCGCCGCGCTGTCCCCCGACGCGATCGACCGCGTGTTCCTGACCGGCGGTTCGTCGCTGATCCCGGCGATCCGCGCGATCTTCAGGCGCCGCTTCGGCGAGGAGCGGATCGCCACCGGCGGCGAGCTGACCTCGATCGCGCACGGCCTCGCGCTGATCGGCGATGCGGACAATCTCGATCAATGGGTGGTCTGACGCCTCAGGCGCCCCACGCCTCGCGATAGAGCCGCATCAGATTGCCGCCGAGCAGCTTTTCGACGCGCGCCACCGGCCAGCCGCGCGCCGCCAGATCGTCGGCCAGCATGCGAAACCGCATGTTGCTGTCATAATCGGCGACGATGTTGAAAACATCAGGCCCCTCGCCCGGCGCGGCGATCCGCTTGCGCGCGCGTTCTTCGTAGAATCCGCGCTGCGCCGCGCGCGCGGCATCGTCGATCACGGTCTTGAAGATCATGCCGTCGGTGCCGATCGCGATATGATCCTCGCCGCACACCTGCAGCGCATACTCGACATGCCGCAGCAGATCCTCGCGCGTCGGTTTGCTGTTCGCCGCGAGGAACGGCATGTAATAGATGCCGAACACCCCGCCCTTGTCGGCAAGCGCCTTCATCTCCGCATCGGGGATGTTGCGCGGATTGTCGTTGAGCGCGCGACACCCCGAATGGCTGATGATCGGCGACCGCCTGGCATGTGCGATCGCCTCGGCGACGGTGCGCTGACCGCCGTGCGACAGATCGAGCAGGATCTTGTGCGCCTCGATCGCCTCGATCGTCTGCCGGCCGAGATCGGACAGCCCGGCATTGGCCGCCTCCAGCGAGCCGTCGCCCGACAGGTTGCGCTTGTTATAGGTGAGCTGGATGATCCGCACGCCGAGCCCGTGGTAAAGCCCGATCCGGCTGAGATCGGCGCCGATCGCGCTGGTATCCTGAAAACCGTAGAACAATGCGACCTTGCCGGCCGCCTTGGCGACGCGAATGTCCGCCGCACTGGTCGCGCGGCAGAACATGTCGGGATTGTCGGCGATCGCCTGCTCGAGCGAGGAAATGTTGCGCAGCGTCTTTTCGGCGACATCGGGTTCGTTGCCGACCTCATTGACGGTGCAATGGATCGCGGTGACCCCCGATTGCTTCAGCTCCGCCCAGGCGCGCGCGCTGTACCGCGGGTCGTTTTCCTTGCCATAAGGATCGGCCAGCCCGCCGAGCCCGTCGATGACGATCGCTCTGTCATAGTCACGATCGGCAAATCGACCGGGCACCGCGGCGGCAGCCCGCGACAGCGCCGGCAGGGCGAGCATGCCGCCCATCAATGCACGCTTCGACAGATGCATGTGACTTTTCCTCCCGTTGAACGGCGAACGCTAAACCAATCGCGGGCGGCGAACAGCCGCAAAATTTCATGCGGTTACATCGCAAGAACCGGGGTGTGCCGCGCCGCCGCTGGCGGCACGATCGCCGCATGCCCACATCCGTTGGAATGACCGCCCTGCCGCGCCCGTGCCGGAAAGGATCGCCCGATCGTGGCTGATCTGTTCGACGATCTGCCCCCGGTCGAGCCGCCGGTCGTCGCGCTGGCGGACGGCGCCACGCTGCTGCGCGGTTTCGCAATCCCGTTCGAGGCGGATTTGCTGTCGGCGGTGGCAGCGATCGCCGCCGCCGCGCCGTTCCGCCACATGGTGACGCCGGGCGGCTATATCATGTCCGTCGCAACGACCAGTTGCGGCGCGGCCGGCTGGGTGACCGACCGGTCGGGCTATCGCTACGACGGCATCGATCCGCAGACGGGCAGGCCGTGGCCCGACATGCCCGCATCGTTCCGCGATCTCGCCGCGCTGGCGGCGGAGGCGGCGGGCTATCCCGGGTTCCGGCCCGATGCCTGCCTGATCAACCGTTATCTCCCCGGCACGCGGCTGTCGCTGCATCAGGATCGCAACGAGCGCGATTTCGCGCAGCCGATCGTCTCGGTGTCGCTCGGGCTGCCCGCGGTGTTCCAGTTCGGCGGCGAGAAGCGCAACGATCCGGTCGAGCGACTTGCGCTGCGCCACGGCGATGTCGCGGTGTGGGGCGGCCCCGCGCGGCTGCGCTTCCACGGCATCGCGCCGTTGAAGGACGGCGATCACCCGCGGCTGGGCCGCCGGCGCGTCAATCTCACCTTTCGGAAAGCCCGCTAGCGCCGAGCGGCTTCGACGCAATGTCGCGCAGCCGGCGCACCGTCACCGCCAGCGTCGGCGGGATCAGCAGCGCGATCCCCGCCAGCCGGAAGAAATCGGGTCTGGTCCAGGCGCTCGACCCGAGGATCAGCCAGTCGAGCAGATAGGCCGCCGCCAGCATCAGCGATGCGGCGAGCAGGAACCAGCTGAACTCCGCCCGCGAGGCGCGCCCGGCGAAGCGCGCATAGGGAAAGAACGGCCGCGTCGCATGCGCGAGGATCGCCAGCCAGCGGTCTTCGGCCTCGGCGGTCATTCGCACGGATACCAGCGCCCGTCGCTGGCGCGATAGGTGTCGGTGCGCTCGTCATAGCTGCCGTAGCGCGCTTCGCAGTACCGCTTGCGCTCGCGCTTTTCCTTGTCCTTCTTGCCGCTGCTGGCCAGCGCGGCAACGATCCCGCCGACGACGAGCACGCCGACCGCGCCCGCCACCGCCCCCTTGGCGGCATCGTTCTTGTGCCGGTCATGCTCGTCATCGCGGCGCCGGCGTTCGTCATCGCGCGCCCGCCGGCACCAGCGCGAATCGCGGTTTTCGTAGCGGCTGCAGTCGCGCGACCAGTCGCGGTCGCCCCAGCCGCGCCGGTCCTGCGCATAAGCCGCGCCGTCGACGACCACCACGGCGCCCGACAGATAGGCCGTGATCGAAACTGAAAGGAGCAATTTCCGGAATCCGGGAATGACCGTCTTCATCGATTTCACCATCCAAAACTGTGAAAGGCCCGCGCGTCGCCGGCATTTGGCGCCGGTCTTCATCTGTGATGACGGAGCCGGCGATCGATCCCCTCAATCGCCGGCAAATTCGATGCGTCCCGCCGCCGGGAGTTGCCTTGGGGGGGCGGCGGCGGGACGCATCCGGCGCTCAGAACTGCTGCCTGAGGCCGATCAGCAACGAGGCTTTCATCTATGATGACGGAGCCGGCGACCGATTCCCTCAATCGCCGGCAAATTCGATGCGTCCCGTCGCCGGGAGTTGCCTTGGGGGGCAGCGGCGGGACGCGTCCGGCGCTCAGAACTGCTGCCTGAGGCCGATCAGCAACGAGGTCGACGTCGCCCGCGGCTTGTAATCATGGTCGAGCGCCTTCCCCGCGATATTCGGGATGGTGCCGTCGATGCGCAGCCCGGTGATGTTCGCGTAACGCGCACCCACTTCGAGCACGGTGCCGTGCGACACGGCGAAGCCGACGCCGGCGTCGAGGTGCCAGCGGAAACCCCAGTCGCTGCCCTTCATCGTGCTGCCGATGCCCGCGGTCGGCGTCTCGGCGCTGATCCGCGACAGCCGCGCGGTGGTGCGCGCCGCGCCGATGCCGCCGCCGAGATAGGGCGAGAAGCCGCCGCCCATGTTGAGGTCGTAATAGCCCGACACGCCGAGGCTCAGCGTCTTGAGCCGGCCGCTCGCGGCCATCTGCTTGCTGGCGAGGCGATCGAGATTGGCGCCGGCGCTGTCGTAGCCGATCGTGCCTTCCATGCGGAGGCCGCCGAGCTTGTAGCCGAGACCGATTTCGCCGGCGAGGCCGGTCTTGAAATCGGCATCCTTGGGGAAGGTCGACGGCGCCGAGGCGTCACCGCCCTTCATGTGCAGATCCGCGTCGAGCTGCGGCCCGGCGCGCAGCACCGCATAGGTGCCCGAGGTCTGGGCGACCGCAGCGGTGGGGAGCGCCGCGGCAAACGCGCAAGCCAGGACGGCGGCGGCGCCGGTGATGCCGGGAATCGAGCGAGAAAACATAGTCTTGTCCTTGCAATGCGATTGGCGCAGCCCGATCGTTCGGGGTCTGCGAGGCTTGAGACGCCGCCGCGGCCGGACCACCTCAAAGAAAATTTTCGCGATGCCCGCGCCCCGCAAAGCGCGATCAAAAAAGTGTGAGGCGCGGGCCGCTCCGCTCCGTCATTCCTCGAAGGCGGGTGGAGAAGGCGGGTGGAATCGACACCCGCCCGACCGCGCCTTAGTGCTGCTTTGCGAGGGACATCAGCTTGATCCGATGAACGAATCCAACCCGCTATTGTCCATGTTCATGCAGCGCAGAGCGAGCCTGTTACGCTATTTCGCGGCACGGGTGGGCGAAGCCGAGGCCGAGGATCTGGTGCAGGAAACATGGCTTCGCGTGGCATCCCAGCCCGCCAATGACGAAGTCCGCAATCCCGGCGCCTATCTCTATCGGCTGTGCGGCAACGTCATGCTCGATCGGCTGCGACAGGAGCGCAGCCGCAGCGCGCGCGATGCCGAATGGCGCCGGGTGAATCGCACGCTCGTCGCCAATGGCGAGGAAGTGTGCGAGGAGGTGCCCGCCGACACGGCGCTGATCGCGCGCGATCGCCTGCGCCGGATCCGCGCCGCGCTCGACGATCTGCCCGAGCCGGTGCAGCAGGCGTTTCGCCTGCACAAATTCGACGGCCTGTCGCATAGCGAGGTCGCCGCCGAGCTGGGCGTTTCGCGCAGCCTGGTCGAAAAACATATGATGCGTGCGCTCAAGCACCTGATCGCGAGGGTGGGACGATGAGCACCGGGCATGTCGATTTTCATTGCGGTGGAGGCCCCCCGGCTTCGTCATCGGGGCTGGCTGGGTCGTCCTTCGGAAAGCAACTATCATGACCCCTAACGATTCGAGCGAGACGATGCGTGACGAGGCCGTCGCGTGGTTCGTCAGGCTTCAGGAATGCGACGACGAAACGGTCTGGCTTGAGCATCAGGACTGGCTGGAGGCGGATTCGGCGCACGCCGCCGCCTATGCCGCGGTCGAGCAGATCTGGGTCGAGAGCGACGATCTGCCCGCGCTCGAGGCGGCGGAGCCCGCGGCCGAGGTGATCGATCTCGCCGCGCATCGCGCCGCGCGGTTCGGGCGATATCGCTATTGGCTGCCCGCCGCGGCGGCGGCCGCGATGGTCGGCGCGGTGACGCTGCAATTCGATCGCACGCCGGGCGAAACCTATCGCACCGGCGCCGACGCCACCCGCGTCGTCGCGCTGGCCGACGGATCGCGGATCGTGCTCAACCGCAATACCGAGGTCACCGTCCATCTCGCGCGCAACCGCCGCTCGGCCGAGCTGGCCGCGGGCGAGGCGGCGTTCGACATCCACCATGAGGCGAACCGCCCGTTCGTCGTCGCCGCCAACGGGCGCGAGATCAGCGTGCTGGGCACCGAGTTCGACGTATTGAACGACGCCGGCAGCTTCGGCGTGGCGGTGCGCCGCGGGCTGGTCGCGGTATCGGGCGCG
>APMI01004283.1_pt1 | contig 13804 bp, 13 predicted proteins | sample 667938 | NCBI WGS metagenome assembly APMI01 (sample SAMN01084076, study PRJNA167559) | wastewater metagenome | biome: Wastewater | place: Denmark: Ejby Moelle, Odense | collected 2011-11-28 | reverse complement strand
TCACTCTATCCGGAACACCCCACTTCCTCCCACCAATACCCAATTCTCCGTGTGATGCCGATGTTCAATGTCCCTGTGCTCGAGACCGATCGTATAATCCTGCGTGCCACCGCACTGGAAGATTTCGAGGACATGGTGGCCATGTGGGCGTTGCCCGAGATGGTGCGATATGTCGGTGGTACGCCACAGACGCGTGAGCAATCCTGGATGCGGTTTCTTCGCCACATCGGCATGTGGAGCACCATGAAATTCGGCTTCTGGGCCGTTATCGACAAGGCGTCCGGCCGGTTCATAGGCCAGGCCGGTTTTCACGAGATGCGGCGCACCCTCACGCCCAGCATCGAGAACACGCTTGAAACCGGCTGGGGCCTGCACCCTGATTTTCAGGGTCGGGGTTTTGCCAGTGAAGTGCTGCGCACCATTTTGCCCTGGGCTGCGGAAAATCATCCGGACCGGCCAGTTACCTGCATCATCAATCCCGGGAATGCGCCGTCGATACGCCTTGCCGAACGGCACGGATTCCAGGAGTTCGCGCGTTCACCCTATCAGGATTCGGAAGTCATTCTCTTTCGGAAGGTGTAGCGAGGGGAGGATGCCCCTACTTCGCATTTGAATTCCATTGATGCTCTTTGTATTTCCATTTTATCTTATTGTTTTTAATTAATAATGGTTCAATTATAATACGGCATCGGCTCGTATGGATTCCATGCTATTCTGGCGTTCGTGGAAAAGGAATACGCGCCATGAAAATGCCAGCCGCCATCTTCCTTTGCGCATGCCTGCCGCTATCGGCTGCAAGGGCGGAAGAACCTGTCGAGACGGCACAAAACATCATCCAGAGCCAAATCACCGCTTTCCTGAAGGATGATGCGAAAACGGCCTATTCTTTCGCCTCACCGACCATCCGGGAAAAATTCCCGACGGAAGACGCCTTCTTCGACATGGTGAAGAAGGGCTATGCACCGGTCTATCGGCCGGGAAATTTCGCCTTCGGGCGTTCGAAGGTCGAGGGCGATATGGTGCTGCAGGAGGTGCTGATCTCCGGGCCGGGCGGCAAGGACTGGACGGCACTCTACCAGCTCCTGAAGCAACCGGACGGCAGCTACAGGATCAATGGCGTGCATATGGTGCGCGCTGCGCCGGGGCCGGAAATCTGACCTGGGGCCTCAGAGAGGGGCGAGGTCGCCCCTCGCCCAGTTCTCCTGCGTTTCCGCCATGAAGTCGGCGAAGCGGCCTTCCTCGATCGCCTTGCGAATGCCGGCCATCAGGTCCTGGTAGTAGGAAAGATTGTTCCAGGTCAGCAGCATGCCGCCGAGGGATTCGTTGGCGCGGATGAGGTGGTGCAAGTAGGCGCGCGAATAGTCGCGGGCGGCCGGGCAGCTCGATTCCTCGTCCAACGGGCGCATGTCCTCCGCATGGCGGGCGTTGCGCAGGTTGATGCGGCCGCGGCGCGTGAAGGCAAGGCCGTGGCGACCGGAGCGGGTGGGCATCACACAGTCGAACATGTCGATGCCGCGGGCGACGGATTTCAGCATGTCGTCCGGCGTGCCGACGCCCATCAGGTAGCGCGGCTTCTCGAAGGGCATGTGCGGGATGGTGGTATCGATCATGTCGAGCATGACCTCCTGCGGCTCGCCGACGGCAAGGCCGCCGATGGCGTAGCCCTTGAGGTTCAGTCCGGCCAGCGCCTCGGCGGAGCGGACGCGCAGATGCGGAATATCGCCGCCCTGCACGATGCCGAACATCGCCTTGCCCGGCTGGTCGCCGAAGGCCACCTTGCAACGCTCGGCCCAGCGCAGCGACATTTCCATGGCGCGCTCGATTTCCTTCGGGGAGGCCGGCAGCGCCACGCATTCGTCGAGCTGCATCTGAATATCGCTGTCGAGCAGGCCCTGGATCTCGATTGAGCGCTCCGGCGACATATGGTGCAGCGCGCCGTCGACATGGCTCTTGAAGGTGACGCCCTGCTCGTCGAGCTTGCGAAGGCCGGAGAGCGACATGACCTGGAAGCCGCCCGAATCGGTGAGGATCGGGTGCGGCCAGCGGATCAGCTCATGCAGGCCGCCGAGGCGCGCGACGCGTTCGGGGCCGGGGCGCAGCATCAGGTGATAGGTGTTGCCGAGGATGATGTCGGCGCCAAGCTCGCGCACCTGATCGAGATACATTGCCTTGACGGTGCCCACCGTGCCGACCGGCATGAAGGCCGGCGTGCGGATCGTGCCACGCGGCATGGAGACCTCGCCGCGGCGGGCCTTGCCGTCGGTGGCGAGAAGCTTGAACTGGAAGGTATCGGTCATCGGTGGTCCCGGAAAAGCAGGCTGGAGTCGCCGTAGGAATAGAAGCGGTAGCCGGTCGAGATCGCGTGGGCATAGGCGCCGCGCATCGTATCGAGGCCGGAGAAGGCCGAGACGAGCATGAAGAGCGTCGATTTCGGCAGGTGGAAATTGGTCATCAGCATATCGGCCGTGCGGAAGCGGTAACCGGGGGTGATGAAGATGCCCGTCGCGCCGGACCAGGGCTTGATCGTGCCGTCCGGATCGGCCGCGCTTTCGAGAAGGCGCAGCGAGGTCGTGCCGATCGAGACGATGCGCCCGCCCCTCGCCTTCACAGCGTTGAGCGCGGCGGCGGTTTCTTCGGAGACGTAGCCGATCTCCTCGTGCATGACGTGCTCGGTCGTATCGTCCGCCTTGACCGGCAGGAAGGTGCCCGCGCCGACATGCAGCGTCACGAAATGCCGTTCGACACCGAGCGCGTCGAGCTTTTCGAAGAGCGCATCGGTGAAGTGGAGGCCGGCGGTGGGGGCGGCGACGGCCCCTTCCTCGCGGGCATAGATCGTCTGGTAGTCCTTGCGATCCGCCTCGTCGTCGGCGCGCTTGGAGGCGATGTAGGGCGGCAGCGGGATATGGCCGACCGTCGCGATCGCGCGGTCCAGCGCGGGGCCGGAGGCGTCGAAATGCAGGGTGACCTCGCCGCCCTCGCCCTTCTCCTCGACGATTGCCCAGAGTTCCTCGCCCGCGCCGAAGGTGATGCGGTCGCCGAGCTTGATGCGTTTTCCGGGCTTGGCGAAGGCCTTCCAGCGGTCGCCGGCAATGCGCATGTGCAGCGTCGCGGATACCTTCTGGCCGCCCGCCCCTTCGCGGTGGCGGATGCCTTCGAGCTGGGCCGGGATGACGCGGGTATCGTTGAAGACCAGCGCATCGCCCGCGCGCAGCAGCGACGGCAGGTCGCCGACGGTGCGATCCAGATAGGGCGTATCGGTTCCCGGTTGGACGACGAGCAGTTTTGCCGCCTCGCGCGGCGTTACCGGGCGCAGCGCGATGTTTTCTTCCGGCAGATCGAAATCGAAGAGGTCGACGCGCATGGGAATCTCAGAGGAAGCGGATCATCAGCGCACCGGCGACGAGCAGTCCAGCACCGGCGATGCGGCCCATGGAGATTTCGCGCACGGCCATGCCGAGGAAACCGATACGGTCGAGCAGGATGCCGGCGAGAAGCTGGCCGGAGACGGCGAAAGCCATGACGGCGGCAGCCCCGATGCGCGGCGTCAGGAAAATGGCGGTCGTGACATAGACCGTGCCGAGCGCACCGCCGACGACATAGAGCCAGAGGTCCGGCCCGCGCCAGTCGGGCGAGCGGCCTTCGAAGGAGGCCGTGGCGAAGACGACGAGGGCGAGGATGAGCGCGCCCGACAGGAACGAGACGCAGGCGGCGGCCACCGGCATGCCGAGCCCGCGGCCGAGCATGGCATTGATGGGAGCCTGAATTGCGATGCACGCGCCGGCCGCAATGCCGAGCAGCGCCCAGAGGAATGCAGCCATGGTGCCGGTCCTTGAAAAGCGCACAAAGAAAAACCGCGCCCGCCGTGGCGAGCGCGGTCGAAAACGCCGGTTTTCTATCAGGCCGCTACGTCGGCGGCAACCTTCATCGAAACGATAGTGTCGGGATCGCGCACCGGCTCGCCGCGCTTGATCTTGTCGATGTTCTCCATGCCTTCGACGACCTGGCCCCAGACGGAATACTGCTTGTTGAGCCAGGGAGCATCCGTGAAGCAGATGAAGAACTGCGAGTTCGCCGAATTCGGCATCTGGCTGCGAGCCATGGAGCAGGTGCCGCGCACATGGCTCGTGTTGGAGAATTCGGCCTTCAGGTCCGGCTTTTCCGAGCCGCCCATGCCGGCGCGGGCCGGGTTGAAGTCCTTGCCGCCGGTCTTGCCGTACTGGACGTCGCCGGTCTGGGCCATGAAGTCCTCGATCACGCGATGGAAGACGACGCCATCATAGGCGCCTTCGCGCGCCAGTTCCTTGATGCGCGCGACATGTCCCGGTGCCAGATCCGGAAGAAGCTGGATGACCACCTTCCCCTTCGTGGTCTCCATGATGATGGTGTTTTCCGGATCCTTGATCTCGGCCATGGTCTCTCTCCTTCTAAAGCCTGCCCCGCAAATGGGTCGCGGTTTCGCGATTGCAACAGGCGAAAATCAAAATGTGGGGCTTACTTGCCGACGGTGACCTTGATCATGCGGTCCGGGTCGGTGACCGAGCCGTTATTGTCGGCGTCGCCGAGCTTGATATTGTCGACATGTTCCATGCCCGAAACGACCTGGCCGACGACCGTATACTGGCCGTTCAGGAAGTCGCCGGGAGCGAACATGATGAAGAACTGCGAATTGGCGGAGTTCGGATCCTGCGCGCGGGCCATGCCGACCGTGCCGCGCTCGAACGGAATGTCGGAGAACTCCGCCGGAAGGTCCGGCTGGCTGGAGCCGCCCGTGCCGGCCGCCTGCGGCTGGAAGCCGTTCTCCATATTGCCGAACTGCACGTCGCCGGTCTGGGCCATGAAGTCCTTGATGACGCGGTGGAAGGCGACATTGTCGTATTTGCCTTCGGCGGCCAGCGCCTTGATGCGCTCGGCATGCTTGGGCGCCTTGTCGTTCAGCTCGATGACGACCGGGCCGTCCTTGAGCTGGATCGTGATGAAATCTGCGGCCTGGGCGACGAAGGCGCTCGTGGCGGTCGCCAGGAACAGGGCGCCTGCAAAGGCGTGACGGAGAATGCGCATGATAGCTCCCTTGAGGGGTTCAGGTTATGACTCAGCCCTTCTGGCGGGCCTTGAGGGCCGCAAGCACGGGCGCCGGAACAAAGGCACTGACATCGCCGCCCATCGCCGCGATCTGGCGGACCAATGTGGCGGTAATGGGCCGCGAGGCAACGCCCGCCGGCAGAAACACTGTCTGGACTTCCGGCGCCATCTGGCGGTTCATGCCGGCCATCTGCATCTCGTAATCGAGGTCCGTGCCGTCGCGAAGGCCGCGGATCAGCAGAGGCGCGTCATGCGCGCGGGCGGCATCGACCACGAGGTTCGAGAAGGAGACGACGCTGACATCCCCTGCCCGCTCCGGCAGGACGCCCGATAGGGACTGGCGGATGAGGCTGGCGCGCTCCTCGAAGGTGAAGAGCGGCGTCTTGCCCGGATGAATGCCGATGGCGACGACGACCTTGGACGCCACGTTGAGCGCCTGCACCAGAACGTCGATATGACCGTTGGTGATCGGATCGAAAGAGCCAGGATAGAAGGCGACTGTCATCGGCGGGGTCCCGTTTGCCGCCTTGTGTCATGGACCGCCTTTTTCCGCAAGGGTGCGGCCTGTCGCAGCCGCGACTGTCCCCTGCCAAGAACATGAACCCTACGTGAATGGGCCGTTCAAGACCATTTCAGGCGTGTCATGTTTAAGTGCCAGCATAGACGTCGGGAACAAAGTTCGCATCCGCGCATTATCCTGACCGAACGCAACGGAACAAGTAACGCGTTTCCTTAGGCTGGAAGGAATACGAAAATGGCACTCGCCCTTCTCTGCATGACCATGTTCATCGCGCTGACTGCCGCAACGATCCATGCGCTGCGCGAAGAAGATCGCCCGGCTGCGCCCAAGGCCGCCGCGCGCGGCAAGTGGCTGCGCTGAGGTGGATAACATCATGGCAGTGCTCACCATCGTTTCCACGATCTTCATCAGCGCCGTCTTCACCTTCGACTTCGCGCGCACGATTCTCGACCTGAAACGGGATCGCGCCGAGCTGAAGGCGGTGAAGCTGAAAACGAAAGCAGGCGGCTTCGGCGTGTAACGCCTTCATGCCGCCGTCAAGGCGGGCAGCACCCTCCAGGCTGCCCGCGCCAAATGAAAAGCCGGACGGTCGTTCCCTGCCCGTCCGGCTTTTTCATGTCTTGAGGAGGGTTTTGGGCCTATTCCTCGGCGCCCGGCGCTGCATCCCCGGCTTCGATATCGCCTTCGATTTCCGCCGCTTCCGCGTCATCGTCGCCTTCCGGCTCGCTGATGCGCTCGACCGAAACCACCTTCTCGTCCTTGGCGGTGGAGAAGATCGTCACGCCCTTCGTGGCACGGCTGGCGATGCGGATGCCGTCGACCGGCACACGGATGAGCTGGCCGCCGTCGGAGACCAGCATGAGCTGATCCTTTTCCTCGACCGGGAAGGCGGCGACCAGTTCGCCGATCTCGCCCGTCTTGGACGTGTCGGTGGCGCGGATGCCCTTGCCGCCGCGGCCGGAGGTGCGGAAATCGTAGGAGGACGAGCGCTTGCCGTAGCCCTTCTGCGAGACCGTGAGCACGAACTGCTCCTGCTCCTTGAGGATCTGGTAGCGCTCATCGGGAAGATCGCCGACTTCGCCGACTTCCTCGCCGACCAGCGCGATATCCTCCTCGTCGACGCCGCTGGCGCGGCGTTCGGCGGCGGAGCGCTTCAGATAGGCGGCGCGCTCCCACGGCTCGGCATCGACATGCTTGACGATGGTCATCGAGATGATGCGGTCGCCGTTGCCCATGGTGATGCCGCGCACGCCGACCGAATTGCGGCCGGCGAAGACGCGCACGTCATCGACCGGGAAGCGGATGCACTGGCCGAGCGCCGTCGTCAGCAGCACGTCGTCACGCTCCGTGCAGGTCTCGACGTTGAGGATCTCGTCGCCCTCTTCCTCGAGCTTCATCGCGATCTTGCCGTTGCGGTTGACCTGGACGAAGTCCGACAGCTTGTTGCGGCGAACCGTGCCGCGGGTCGTCGTGAACATGACGTCGAGGTTTTCCCACGTCGTCTCGTCCTCGGGCAGCGGCATGATGGTGGTGATGCGTTCGCCCGGCTCGATCGGCAGCATGTTGATGAGGGCCTTGCCCTTCGACTGCGGGGTGCCGATCGGCAGACGCCAGACCTTCTCCTTGTAGACGATGCCGCGCGAGGAGAAGAACAGGACCGGCGTATGCGTGTTGGCGACGAAGAGGCGCGTCGCGAAATCCTCGTCCTTCATGGCCATGCCGGAGCGGCCCTTGCCGCCGCGGCGCTGCGCGCGATAGGTGGCGAGCGGCACGCGCTTGACGTAGCCGGCATGCGACACGGTCACGACCATGTCCTCGCGGGCGATGAGGTCCTCGTCGTCCATGTCCGGGCCGCCCTCGGCGATCTCAGTGCGGCGCGGCGTGCCGAACTCGTCGCGCACGGCGGCAAGCTCGTCCTTGACGATGTTCATCATGCGCAGGCGCGAGGAGAGGATATCGAGGTAATCCTTGATCTCCTCGCCGATCTTGTTGAGTTCTTCGTCGATCTCGTCGCGGCCGAGCGCCGTGAGGCGGGCAAGGCGCAGTTCGAGGATGGCGCGGGCCTGTTCCTCGGAGAGATTGTAGGTAAGGTCCTCGTTGATGCGGTGGCGCGGATCGTCGATGAGGCGGATCAGAGCGTCGACGTCCTTGGCCGGCCAGCGGCGCTCCATCAACTGCTCGCGCGCCGTCTGCGGATCGGGCGCGCGGCGAATGAGGTTGATCACCTCGTCGATATTGGCGACGGCGATGGCGAGACCGACCAAGACATGGGCGCGGTCGCGCGCCTTGCGCAGCAGATATTTCGTGCGGCGGCTGACGACTTCCTCGCGGAAGGCGACGAAGGCGCGCAGCATGTCGAGCAGCGTCATCTGCTCCGGCTTGCCGCCGTTCAGCGCCACCATGTTGCAGCCGAAGGAGGTCTGCAGCGGCGTGTAGCGGTAGAGCTGGTTCAGGATGACGTCGGCATTGGCGTCGCGCTTCAATTCGATGACGACGCGGTAGCCGTCGCGGTCGGACTCGTCGCGCAGGTCCGAGATGCCCTCGATGCGCTTGTCGCGCACCAGCTCGGCCATCTTCTCGATCATCGTCGCCTTGTTCACCTGATAGGGAATTTCGGTGACGATGATCTGCTCGCGGTCGCCGCGCATCGGCTCGATATGGGCACGGCCGCGCATGACGACCGAGCCGCGGCCGGTCTCATAGGCCTGACGGATGCCGGCGCGGCCGAGGATCAGCGCGCCGGTCGGGAAATCGGGCCCGGGAATATGCTGCATCAGGTCGAGAAGTTCGATCGCCGGATTGTCGATCAGCGCGATACAGCCGTTGATGACCTCGGTGAGGTTGTGCGGCGGAATGTTCGTCGCCATGCCGACGGCGATGCCGCCCGCGCCATTGACCAGCAGGTTCGGGAACTTCGCGGGAACGACGACCGGCTCGCTCATCGTGCCGTCGTAGTTGTCGCGGAAGTTGACCGTTTCCTTGTCGAGGTCGTCGAGCAGCGAATGAGCGGCCTTTTCCAGGCGGCATTCCGTGTAACGCTGGGCGGCCGGCGGGTCGCCGTCGACGGAGCCGAAGTTGCCCTGGCCGTCGATCAGCGGCAGGCGGAGCGACCAGTCCTGCGCCATGCGCGCCAGGGCGTCGTAGATCGCGGCGTCGCCGTGCGGATGGTATTTACCCATCACGTCACCGGTCACGCGGGCCGACTTCACGTATTTCTTGTTCCAGTCGACGCCCATCTCGCTCATCGAGTAGAGGATGCGCCGGTGAACGGGCTTCAGACCGTCGCGCACATCGGGCAGCGCGCGGGACACGATCACGCTCATGGCGTAATCGAGATAGGACCGCTGCATTTCCTCGATGATGGAGATCGGCTCAATGCCGGGAGGGTTCTTGCCGCCGGGTGTCGATTGTTCTGTCAATTTCGGTCACGATCGTTGTTCAGAATCAGATGCAATTTTATAGCCTACCGAGGCTGGAAGCGCCAATTTCGCCAAGGGTTTTGAACAGGCTTTTCCCAGGAAATCCGCCAATTTGCGCATTTTCATGGCCGCAAAGGCAGGACTTTCCCGCCGCCCTTCCCTTCCGCGCCGCGCTCGCCTAACAATGCGCCGACAAGGCCGACGAAACGGCCGCTCAATGGCGAGGGGAACGCCCGCATGCTCAATCTCGATCTCGTGGTCAACGCGATCACGACCCTGCTCGTGACCATCGATCCGCCGGGCCTGGCGCCGATCTTCCTCGGCCTCACTGTCGGCATGACGCGGCCGCAGCGCAAGCAGGTGGCGCTGCGCGGCTCGCTCATCGCCTTCTGCATCCTCGCCGTCTTCGCGCTGACGGGCGCCGGCGTTCTCTCGCTGCTCGGCATCTCCATCGGCGCTTTCCGCATCGCCGGCGGCCTCCTGCTCTTCTGGATCGCCTTCGAGATGATATTCGAGCGGCGCAACGAGCGGAAGGAAAAGACCAGCGAGGTGGCGATCACCCGCGACCACATCCACAACATCGCCGTCTTTCCACTCGCCTTGCCGCTGATCGCCGGGCCCGGCGCGATTTCCGCGACGATCCTGCTCTCCGGCTCCTTCCCCTCCGCCCTCGAGCGTGGTGCCCTCATCGGCGTGCTCGCGCTGTGCATCGGCATCCTCTTCCTGTCGCTGGTCATCGCCGAGCGCATCGACCGCTTCCTCGGCAATACCGGTCGCGCCATCCTCACGCGCCTGCTCGGCGTCATCCTCGCCGCGCTTGCGGTGCAGTTCGTGGTGGACGGGATAAAGTCGGTCTTTATCGACTGACGGGCGGGTTCTCGGCAAACCATTTCGAGATCGCCGGCATGTTCTCCTCGAAGCCGCCGGGCAGGAAGACATTCAGCAGGCCGACCCGCTGATCCGTGCGGTTCTCGAAATCGTGCATCACGCCCGCCGGAATGCGTATGAAGCTGCCCGCCGGCGCCTCCAGCCATTCCGCGCCGGCAAGGATGCTGGCGACGCCCTCGATCACATAGAAAAGCTCGATATTCTTATCATGGGCGTGAGCGCCCGGCCCTGTGGTCTGCGGGTCGAGCCACCATTCGGAGACGCCGTAGGCACTGTCCGTTTCGCCGTGGTCCGCCTTGAAGACGGCATTCATCCACCCGAGCGGATAGGCCCGCCCCTCGCCGGGACGCAGGAAAAGCACGTCTGCTGCCGTCTTGTCATCGCTCATGCCAAGCCTCGCAAGCAAGCATCGCGCTCTGCATACAGGAAGCACCAAAGAAAAAGGCCGGCGCTGCGGCCGGCCTTTCTTCCCGTTCTCAGAACGGAATGTCGTCATCCATATCGCGCGACAGCGACCCGCCGCCCGAACGGCTGCCGCCGCCGCCGCTGCTACCACCCGAAGCCGGACGCGAGCCGTAGTCGTCATAGCTCGGCGCGCCGCCGCCATAGTTGCTGCTGCCGCCGAAATCACCGCCGCCGCGACGCTCGCCGCCGCCTTCACCACGACCGTCGAGCATGGTCAGCGTCGAGTTGAACCCCTGCAGCACGACTTCCGTCGAATAGCGGTCGTTACCGGTCTGGTCCTGCCACTTGCGGGTCTGCAGCGCGCCCTCGATATAGAGCTTGGCGCCCTTCTTGACATACTGTTCGACGACCTTGCACAGGCCCTCGTTGAAGACGACGACATTGTGCCATTCCGTCTTCTCGCGGCGCTCGCCGTTGTTGCGGTCGCGCCAGGTCTCGGACGTGGCGATGCGCAGGTTGGCGATCGGCCGGCCGTCCTGCGTCCGGCGGATTTCCGGATCCGCCCCGACATTCCCGATCAAGATCACCTTGTTGACGCTTCCAGCCATACCCGTAATTCCCGTTGTCGTGCGGGCAGAAGGCCCGACATCATTCCACTACATGAATGCGGCATCTTATCGACTGGCGCGCGTCCGCGCCGCCCCGCGAGGTGGTAATCCACAGATCAATTGCGAATTTTCGTTCTTTTTTTGTTCTAATAATTCCGTACACTCTTGTCAACCGAATCGGAAACGGGCACGGAATCTTCTGACCGCGCATGGACAGGCTCCCATCAATCCCTACATAGGGGCCGACCCTTTCTGCCATGTGCAACGACCTTCTGACGCTGGACACCATGAGCGAACTCAAGACTATTTCCATTCGCGGCGCGCGCGAACACAATCTCAAGGGCATCGACCTCGACCTGCCCCGCAACAAGCTGATCGTGATGACGGGGCTTTCCGGCTCCGGCAAATCCTCGCTTGCCTTCGACACGATCTATGCCGAGGGCCAGCGCCGCTATGTCGAAAGCCTTTCGGCCTATGCGCGCCAGTTCCTGGAGATGATGCAGAAGCCGGACGTCGACCAGATCGACGGCCTGTCGCCCGCCATCTCCATCGAGCAGAAGACGACCTCGAAGAATCCGCGCTCGACCGTCGGCACGGTCACCGAGATCTACGACTACATGCGCCTGCTCTTCGCGCGCGTCGGCGTTCCCTATTCGCCGGCCACGGGCCTGCCGATCGAGAGCCAGACGGTCAGCCAGATGGTCGACCGCGTCGTGGATTTCGGCGAGGGCACGCGCCTCTATATCCTCGCGCCCGTCGTGCGCGGCCGTAAGGGCGAGTACAAGAAGGAACTCGCCGAGCTGATGAAAAAGGGCTTTCAGCGCGTCAAGGTGGACGGCCAGTTCTACGAAATCGCCGATGTGCCCGCGCTCGACAAGAAGTACAAACACGATATCGACGTCGTGGTGGACCGCGTCGTCGTGCGTGCGGACCTCGCCTCGCGCCTCGCCGACAGCCTTGAAACCTGCCTGAAGCTCGCCGATGGCCTCGCCATTGCCGAATTTGCCGACAAGCCCCTGCCCGTCGAGGAGACGGCGGCCGGCGGCTCGGCCAACAAGTCGCTGAATGAGACGCACGAGCGCGTCCTGTTCTCGGAAAAATTCGCCTGCCCGGTCTCCGGCTTCACCATCCCGGAAATCGAGCCGCGTCTGTTCTCGTTCAACAACCCCTTCGGCGCCTGCCCGACCTGCGATGGCCTCGGCAGCCAGCAGAAGATCGATCCGGATTTGATCGTGCCGGAAACCGAGCGCACGTTGCGCGACGGCGCCATCGCGCCCTGGGCCAAATCGTCGTCACCGTACTACAACCAGACGCTGGAGGCCCTTGGTACGGCCTATGGCTTCAAGCTCTCCAACCGCTGGTCGGAGCTTTCCGAGAGTGCGCAGAACGCCATTCTGCACGGCACGGACGAGAAGATCGAGTTCAACTACAAGGACGGTGCGCGCTCCTACAAGACGGTGAAAACCTTCGAGGGTATCGTGCCGAACCTCGAGCGCCGCTGGAAGGAAACGGATTCGGCCTGGTCGCGCGAGGAGATCGAACGTTACATGTCGGCCGCCCCCTGCCCGGCCTGCAACGGTTTCCGCCTGAAGCCCGAGGCGCTGGCGGTCAAGATCAACAAGCTGCATATCGGCGAGACGACGGCCATGTCGATCCGCGTGGCGCGCGACTGGTTCGAGGCGCTGCCCGAACATCTCAACGCCAAGCAGAACGAGATCGCGGTGCGCATCCTGAAAGAGATCCGCGAGCGCCTGCGCTTCCTCAACGATGTCGGCCTCGAATATCTCTCGCTCTCGCGCAATTCCGGCACGTTGTCGGGCGGCGAGAGCCAGCGCATCCGTCTCGCCTCGCAGATCGGCTCGGGCCTGACAGGCGTGCTCTACGTTCTGGACGAACCCTCCATCGGCCTGCATCAGCGCGACAATGCGCGCCTTCTCGATACGCTCCGGCACCTGCGCGACATCGGCAACACCGTCATCGTCGTCGAGCATGACGAGGACGCGATCCTGACGGCGGACTATGTGGTCGATATCGGCCCCGCCGCCGGCATCCATGGCGGCCAGGTCATCGCGCAGGGCACGCCGGACGAGGTGATCGCCAACCCGGCATCGCTGACGGGCAAGTATCTCTCGGGCGAGCTCTCGGTCGCCGTGCCCGGCGAACGCCGCAAGCCGAAGAAGAAAAAGGAAATCAAGGTCGTCGGGGCGAAAGCCAACAACCTGAAAAACGTCACGGCCTCCATTCCGCTCGGCGTCTTCACGGCGGTGACGGGCGTTTCAGGCGGCGGCAAGTCGACCTTCCTGATCGAGACGCTCTACAAGTCCGCCGCCCGCCGCATCATGGGTGCGCGCGAAATCCCGGCCGAGCACGAGCGCATCGATGGCTTCGAATATATCGACAAGGTCATCGACATCGACCAGTCGCCCATCGGCCGCACGCCGCGCTCGAACCCGGCGACCTATACCGGCGCCTTCACCCCGATCCGCGACTGGTTTGCGGGGCTTCCCGAGGCAAAGGCGCGTGGCTATCAGCCGGACGGCGTCATCAAGATCGAGATGCACTTCCTGCCCGACGTCTACGTCACCTGCGACGTCTGTCACGGCAAGCGCTACAACCGCGAAACGCTCGACGTGACCTTCAAGGGCAAGTCCATCGCCGACGTGCTTGACATGACCGTCGAGGAAGGTGTCGAGTTCTTCGCCGCCGTGCCCGCCGTGCGCGACAAGCTGGTGACGCTGAACCAGGTCGGCCTCGGCTATATCAAGGTCGGCCAGCAGGCGAACACGCTGTCGGGCGGCGAGGCGCAGCGTGTCAAGCTCGCCAAGGAGCTGTCCAAGCGCTCGACCGGCCGTACGCTCTACATTCTCGACGAGCCGACGACGGGT
>APMI01042165.1_pt1 | contig 13807 bp, 8 predicted proteins | sample 667938 | NCBI WGS metagenome assembly APMI01 (sample SAMN01084076, study PRJNA167559) | wastewater metagenome | biome: Wastewater | place: Denmark: Ejby Moelle, Odense | collected 2011-11-28 | reverse complement strand
GTGCTGTTATAGACGCCGCTCTTGAAGCCGCGGCTGATCGATCCGAAGACCAGCACCTCGGGGCTGAACCGGTGATCGATCGATCCCCGCCAGGTCAGCTTCTCGTAGGTCGTGGCTTCATCCTGAGAGAAGAGCGTCGCGCCCGGATTAAAGACGAACGGCTCCGGTGTGTACGGGTCAGCAACCTTGCGGCCGAGGAACTCGCGGCGATCGGAGGTGTAGCGCAGACCGCCAGTGATCGACGTCCCCTGACCGAAATCATAGGTCAGCTGGGCGAACGGTGCATAGGAATAGGTCCGGTTCCGCGTGATTTCGTCGACGTTCGTCAGCGGGCTCGTCTGGTAGACGTTGCGCTTCAACAGCGGATCGTGACGACCATCGGCGAAGAACAGGAAGATGCCGGCGTTGTAGCCCAGACCGCCCGTCTTGCCCTGAAGCAGGAATTCCTGCTGCAGCGTATCGGTGTGTTCGAGCAGGTCGATCGTGCTGACGATCGGCCGGCCTGCATCGGTATCGGTCACGTAATGCGCGAAGCTATAGCGATAGGCCGATGTGCTGGTCAGCGAAATGCCGCCAAAGTCATGGAAGATCGTCAGCGATGCGCCGGCCGATTTGATCAGCGAGCTGCGGTCGGTGAGGCTGTCCTGCGCATCGTAGAAGCCGCACGAGGACGGCGTGCCTGGATCGACAATGGCGCCCGCGGCATTGGTGCCATTCACCGTGATCGTACCGCAGATGATGCCGCGTGTCTTGCCGATGTCGCTGTAGTTTTCCGAGTAGTCGCCGGCCAGGGTGACAGTCGTCGCATCGGACGGCGTCCACTGGAGTTTCGAGCGGCCGCCCCACGAGCGCTTATAATAGACGTCGGCGTTCGTGTAGATCTGCTTGCCGTAGCCATTGCCCTGGTGCGTGCCGGTCAGGGCGAGATCGATCGCCAGATTCTCGGCGAGGCCGGTAGTCACGTACAGATTGCCGCGGAACGTATTGTAGTTCTCGTAGGCGACCGAGCCCTCGACCGATGTGTCCTGGCTCGGTGCGCGCGTGATGACCTGGATCAGTCCGCCCGTCGCGTTGCGTCCAAATAGCGTTCCCTGCGGACCGCGTAGCACTTCGATGCGTTCGATATTGTTGAGATCGAAGGCTACGACCGCGTTGCTGGCCATGTAGACACCATCGACATACGTCGCGACGTTCGGCTCATCACCGACGGCGACGTTCTGGGTGCCCACGCCGCGCAGATAAGGTGCCGACGACACGCGCTGCTTGGTGACAACGAGCCCCGGAACAAGCGTTGCGAGCTGCTCAGTGTTGTTGAGACCCGATGCCTTTAGGGTTTCGGCCGACGCCGCCGAGACCGCGATCGGCACGTCCTGCAGGCGCTCGGAACGGCGTTGGGCTGTGACGATGATATCTTCGACACCGCCGGTGTTCTCCTGTGCGGCGGGCGCGGGAGCCGCGGTCTGCGCATGTGCAATCGTACCCCATGACGCCCCCAAAAGCAGCGCACAACAGGTCCAGCGGTATCCAGCCATGTCTTAATCCCCTTCCTCGGTGTTTGACTTATTATGCATTCAAACTACCGGCCTCATAATCATTATAATCGTCAGAAGCAATCAATTTTGAAGTGTTTTTGGCACTTGAAATTGCAGGGTGACGTTACGGAAAAGGTGCCCAGCCCTCTCTGATCGCAAGTTTCGTAAGCGATTCATTTAGCGAAGGTAACGAATCGGCTGCCACGTCCCATTTCATCGACGGGAATACCTGGCCGCTTGTCAGGCCGAATTCCTGTGGCCTTCCAACGTAGGCCGTTCGCAATCCACATTTCGAGGCAGCTTCGAGATCGCGCTCATGGGCGGCGACCATCATCACTTCGCGCGACTGGGCGCCCAAGATTTGCAAGGTGTCTAGATAACTACGTGGATCCGGCTTGTAACGGCCGGTCGCCTCGGCTCCAAGGATGCTGTGCCAAGTAATATCGCCGCTTTTGGCCAAGTCGCTCAGCAGTGAGAAGTTTCCGTTCGAAAGCGGCGCGACAAAGAAGCGAGCGCCCAGTTTCGCCATGCCGGGTGCGACATCGGCCCATGCGGGAAGGCGGTGCCAAGAGAGATTGAGATCGTCGAGACGGGCACCAATCGGTCGGACGTCTATCCCGGCGTGCGTCAGGACATGATCGAGGCTTTCACGGTGAAGGACGTCAAGCGGCACAAACGGCCGCATGCCACGGCGGATAGGCTCCATCGACGGCTGGTATTGCCGGCGCCAGGCATCTGCCAGCGCAAACGGATCAAGGTCATCCCGGCCGACTTCTTTAAGGAATTCGCCGAGCGCTTGAGCGATTCCGGATCGCCAGTCGAATAGCGTCCCGAAGACGTCAAAGAGCAGATAGCGTATCGCTACCGGCATGGCGCATCTCCGTGTTCGATTGGGTGGTCGCGACCGGAACGCTGATCCCGTTGCCAAGTATCATCCGGGACGCTCGCTCACCGATCATCATGCAGGGAAAGTTCGTGTTCGAGTTGACCAGGCTCGGCATGATCGAACTGTCGGCGATGCGCAGCCCGTCGATCCCGTGGACGCGCAGTTGGGGATCGACCACCGCCATTGCGTCGGTGCCCATCTTGCAACTGCCTGCGGGGTGATGGGCGGTCCGGCCGAAGCGGCGGATGAATTCCTCCAGCTGGACACGCGTGCGCGCGCCCGCCGCCGGATAATGCTCGCCACTGATATAGGATGAAAAAGCCGGCTTGCTCATGATCTCGCGGCTGAATTCAGCGCCGTTGATCGACATCTCGACGTCGTGTTGCTCCGTAAGATACGCCGGATCGATTACCGGCGGATCGGCCGGGTCGGCGCTGCGCAAGGTTACCGAGCCCCGGCTGCGCGGCCGACTGTAGTAGGAATCGAGCGTGCAGCCCCAGCGACCCGTCATTCCCGGCATCCCGGGCTGGATGTTGGCACCGAGCATGAAGTGGAACTGCAGGTCGGGTTGGTGCGACGCGGTGTCGGCGAACCAGAACGCGCCGGCTTCGGCAATGTTCGAAGTCACTGGACCGCGCCGGAACATCAAATATTCTGCGCCGGCCAGGAGTTTCATGTGCGTTTTGGCGTAGCGCTCGAGGCTGAACGGTCCGGTCAGGCCGTAGACCATGTCAACGTTCATATGATCGTGGAAATTCTGGCCGACTCCGGGCAGGTCGTGCGTGACGGCGATGCCGAGCGTGTCGAGATGGGCGGTCGGACCGATCCCTGACAGCATGAGCAGTTTCGGCGAACCGATCGCACCCGACGACAGGACGATCTCCCGATCCGCCATCGCGATCTGCTCGCGCCGATCCTTGTCGAAGGCGATGCCGACAGCACGTCCGCCGCGGATGATGAGGCGTTTTGCAGCGGCCCCGGTCATGATCGTAAGATTCTTGCGAGACCGCGCGGCACCAAGAAAAGCCCGCGCGCTGCTCGAACGGCGGCCGCCGCTCTGGGTCAGTTGGTAAAGCCCGCACCCGGCCTGGGTCCGGCCGTTGAAATCCGGATTGTATGGTAAGCCGGCCTGCTGGCACGCCTGGATGAAAACCTTGCTGAGCGGGTTGGGGCTGATCGGGTTCGAAACGCCGACCGGCCCCTCGGTGCCGTGATAGTCGTCGGCGAACACTTCGTTGTTTTCGATCGCGCGGAAGGCGGGCAGGACCTCGTCGAACGACCAGCCGTCGCAGCCCTGCTCGAACGCCCAGCGATTATAGTCCTCGGCGCACCCGCGCGTGTACACCATGGCGTTGATCGACGAACCGCCGCCGAGAACCTTGCCTTGCCGGAGTGCCATGGCGCGATCGTGGACGCCTGCCTTGGGTGCCGTCGTGTAGTTGAAGGCATAGGGATTATGCGCGCGGCGGAAAAGCTCAAAGAAGCCGGCCGGCATGTGGATATACGGGTTGGAATCCGTCGGCCCTGCCTCGAGCAGAAGAACCGTTGCGTCGGGATTTTCGCTCAGCCGCGCTGCGAGCACGCATCCCGCCGATCCACCCCCGACCACGATGAAGTCGAAATTCATTGTCGTTGCCGCCTTTATCCTCTGGGAAATTCTATGCTAATCATTATGAGGTAAGTCAATTCCGTCTGGAGACCTTTGCTATCATGACTAGTTCGCATTCCTGCCGCATGCTCATTCTCGGCTCCGGTCCGGCAGGACTTTCGGCGGCGATCTATGGCGCGCGCGCCGGCCTTGCACCGATCGTCGTCCAGGGCCTGCAACCCGGCGGGCAGCTCACGATCACGACCGACGTCGAGAATTATCCCGGCTTCAGGGACACGATCCAGGGTCCCTGGCTGATGGAGGAAATGCAGGCGCAGGCCGAGCATGTCGGTGCCCGGATGATGTGGGACACGATCGTCGAGGTGGATGTGAGCGAGCGGCCGTTCCGGCTGCACGGCGACAGCGGCGCGCTCTACGTCTGCGATGTCCTGGTCATCGCGACCGGCGCCCAGGCGCGCTGGCTTGGCCTGGAAAGCGAGGACGCGCTCAAGGGCAAGGGCGTGTCGGCCTGTGCCACGTGCGACGGATTCTTCTATCGCGGGAAGAAAGTTGCCGTCATCGGTGGCGGCAACACGGCGGTCGAGGAAGCGCTCTACATGACGAACCATGCGCATCACGTCACATTGGTGCACCGCCGCGACAGCCTGCGCGCCGAAAGGATCCTGCAAGAACGCCTGTTCGCGCATCCCAATATCGACGTCGTCTGGAACAAGCGGATCGAGACGTTCGTCGCGGGGGAGGGGGCTGCAGGCCTGGTGGGGCTCGACCTGGTCGATACCGTGACCGGCGCGGCATCGCACCTGCCGGTGGACGGTGGCTTCGTCGCGATCGGCCATAGTCCGGCGACCGCCCTGTTCGCCGGGAAGATCACGCTCGACACGGATGGCTATATCTCGGTGACGCCGGGAACGACGCGCACGAACGTCCCCGGCGTCTTCGCCTGTGGCGACGTCATGGACAAATCCTACCGCCAGGCCGTCACGGCCGCGGGCACGGGGTGCATGGCCGCGCTCGACGCCGAGCGGTTTCTCGCCGAGGCCGATTTCGAGGCACCGGTCGCCGAAAGCGCGCATGCCGCCTGATCTGGCTCTGGCCGCGAACGAGACGGACTGGGACCGCGTCTACGCGCCGCCGGCGGGTCGCGCGCTCGGTCTCCACACGACCGAGCGTGCGGTCGACCATTGCGTCATGCGCGGCGATCTCGTGCCCGCTGCGTCCGAACCCGGCGCACCGATTGTCGATCGCGGCGCCATTGCGGCGCTTGCGGACCAGTGCATGGGATCGGCAGCCAGCGGGTCGCGACCGCGACCGCTCGTCACGCTCGATTTGCGGATGGACTGGCTTACTCGGCCGCTGCCCGACCGCCCGGTTTTCGCCCGGGCCGAGGTCACGGCGCGGGTTGGCCGCACGGTCCTCGTGAGCGCCAAGATCGACCAGGGCGAGGGAACGCTCCCCGTGGCGCGGGGGACCGCGCAATTCCTGCTCGGCGCCTATGCGGGCGGGTATGTCGATCGCAAGGGCGAGCGGCCCGCCTTCGACATCGAGTCCAGCGCGCCCGATTTCGCGGCGTATCTCGGCCTCGACCGTAAGCGCCAGACGATGCACTTCACACCGCAGGGTTGGCACGTCGGATCGCCGTTCCTTCCCGCACTGCACGGCGGCATCACCGCGGCGGTGCTGACCGCCACGCTGGTCGACCGCATGGCACGAATCGCCAAGGAGCCATATCGGCTGCTGACCAGCTCGACCCAGTTTCTGGTCGCGGGCAATGCCAGCGAACCCGCGACGATTGCGGCGCAGACCATCCGACTGGGCAAAAGCGTCGTCCTACTTCACGCGGTGGCGCGCCAGCGCCAGCGCTTTGCGCTCGCCCAGGCCGTGTTCGTGGCGTCGTCCGTCCACGACCTCCCGGGGCCGGAGGTCAGTTGAACTTGAACGCGAGCGACGCCCCGAGAATGCGTCCCTTGTTCAACGGCACGTAAATGCCGCCGCCCTGGGCCGCGCTTCGCGTCGACGCCTGCGACCAAGTCAGATTGTCCAGCAGGTTCTTGGCATAAAACGACAGGGTCATGCGCTGGTCCGGCAGCTCATAGGCAATCTGCGCATCCCAGTTGTTCCGCTCGCGCAGGAACGACAGGTTGTTGTCGAGCGCCGCCGAGGCATCGACATGGCCGAATTGGGTGGCAATGCTCGCGTGAGATCCATCGTTCAGTTCGCGGCGGTAGGACGCGGTCGCCCCGTAGGAGAATTCGGGCAGGCGAACGAGCGCGAGTTCATAGCCCAGTCCCGGCAGCGTGCCGTTGAGGTCGGCGGTCAGCGTGAGATACTTCCCGTGCAGATAGCCGCCATGAACGCCGATTTGGAATTCGCGGGTCAGCGCCGCCGTGATCTCGGCTTCCGCGCCGTAGATTTCGGACGTTCCTACGTTCGAGGTGATCTGCGCGCTGCCGACGAGAGGGTCGGGCGTCGCGATGTCGCGCTGGAGATTGTCGATCCGGTTGTAGAAGCCTGCCACGTTGATGCGCAGATGATGGTCGAGCAGGTCGGTCTTCGCGCCGAGTTCGAACGCGTCCTGGATCTCCTGATCGTAGACGGGCGAGACCGACGCGGTCGTGACGCGCACCGAATAGCCACCGCTCCGCACCCCCTGGCTGTAATTGCCATAGATCTGCGACGCATCGGTCATGCGCCACTGGAAGCCGAGCTTGGGCGAGAAGTGCGACCAGGTCCGCGTTCCGGGGTCCGCGAAGGTCGGCCCGGGAAAATTGAAACTGCAGACTTCAGTCGCGTAGGTGCAGCGCGGCGCTGCCGCGTTGATCGTCGCGATCTGGGCCTGCTTCTTTTCCCAGGAATAGCGGCCTCCAGCGATGATCGATAATTTCGAAGTCAGGTGAAGCTGCGCCTGGCCGAAACCGCCAAGGCTGTGCTGTTCGACATTGCCGCCGAGCCCGATTGGGAATGCCGAGGTGCTGATGTCGCGGCTCTCCACATAGGAATAGCGCTGGTTGAAATAATAGCCGCCGATCGTCAGGTCGACCGGGCCGAACTTGCCCGCGAACCGCAATTCCTCGCTGAACTGCCGCTGGTGAAGTTTGCTGTTGATGTTGAAGTACAGGATCGGGCGACCATCGGTGTCGGTCCCGCTCTGGTTGTCCACTTCGCCCCAGCCCGCGACGTTTGTGATGACCCCGTCGCCGAGCGCGATTCTGAAGTTAGTTTCGGAGGTCAGTCGCTTCCAGGTGATGTCGGTGATGCCGGGCGAGTCGATATTGATCGTGAACCCGTTCAGCGTCTCGGTGTTGGACGTCGCCGGACCGTCGCCACTCTGCTGCCCGTATTCGGCGATGATCGTCTGGTCGAGATTGGGTGTGATGTCCCAGACGAGTGTCGGACGGAAGAAATAGGTGCGGCTCTTGCCGAAGCGGCTGTTGCTGAACCGGTTGAAGAAATATCCGTCATCATAGGCGTAATAGCCGGTGAGCTTGGCACGGACGCTGTCGCCGGCGAGCGGACCCTCGATGCTGGCGGCGGCGGCGAGCGACGGTCCGCTTTCGAGCGATAATTTGCCGTTGAGCGCAAAAACCGATCCCGGCCGCTTGGTCTGGATCGAAACCGCGCCGCCCGTCGTGTTGCGCCCGAACAGCGTGCCCTGCGGACCGCGCAGCACTTCGACACTCTGGACGTCGAACATGTCGGTCAGGACACCGAACGTCTGCCCCTGATAAACACCGTCGATGAACACGCCGACCGCCGGTTCGAGCGATGGCGAAGATCCCGAGATGCCGAACCCGCGGATCTCGAAATTGGCCTGGCCGTTCACGAGCCCCGATGATTGCAGCGACACGTTGGGAATGCTGGTCGTAAGCGAGCTCAGGTCGCGGACGTTGAGCCGCTGAATCGCTTCGGCATTGAGCGCCGTGATCGCGATGGGGACCGCTTGCGCGCGTTCGGCGACACCACGTTTCTGGGCGGTAACGACGATGTCGGTGAGACCGCCGTTCGCTGGCGTTTCCGCCTGCGTATCCTGGGCGAGCGCGATGCCGTGTACCGACAGCGCGCAGACGCCGACACCGAGAGAAAGGCAGATCTTCCGCTGGGACCGTTTCATTCGAGCTCTCCCTTTTGTGATTGTGGTCGCGGTCGATCTGCCGCGATCTCGCGTGGTTATTCGCTTCTCTTGGGCTGTGGCGGGGGCGGCGCGAGCTCGTCGAGCGAACGGCCGCTCGCCTCCACCTTGAGGCAGGTGACGGCGATCACCATGGTTGCGAGCAGCGAGAACACCATTGCGAGGACGCCCGCGAGCCCGAAGTCTGCGAAAAGGTAGATGGTCAGGAAAGGGGTGACGATGGCGAGCGCGCGCGCGCTGGTTCCGGCAAATCCCGTTCCGCGTAACCTGTATGCAGTGGGGAAGAGCTCGGGCACGTAGGAATACATGCCCTGGTTCGACAAGGTGTAGATGCTCGAGACGAGGAGAAAGCCCGACAGGGCGACGAAGACAAAGCCGGATGCGCTCAGATAGACGAGGCCGAAGATGACGATCGCAATGGCGGCGCCGATCAGACCGACGCGCCGCGGGACGCGATCGGCGATCGCGATGCCGGCCGCCGACCCGGCGACGCTGCCGAACGACATCCATGTGGTGACGGCGAGCGACTCGCCGACGCTATGGCCGTGCGACGTCAGGAAGATCGGGAGCCAGGTGACGAGCCCATAGACCGAGGTGTTGACCGCGATCGTCACGCAGGATGCCGTGAGGAGACGCGCAAGGAGCGGCGTTTTGAACAGGCGGGTCGTGGGCGCGGCGACGGTCGCGGTCTGCACGGTCGCGCGCACCGGTGGCAATGGCCCCTTGGTCGCGGCGACCTCGGCTTCGATCGCGTCGAGAACGGACGAGGCCTCGTCGAGACGGCCGACCGATTCGAGCCAGCGCGGTGACTCGGGCATCTGCTTGCGCATGAGGCAGACGATCGTCGCGCCGGTCCCGGCGATCACGAACATGTAGCGCCAGCCGATCGACGGGATGACGAAATAGCCAACGGCCGTCGAGATCAGCAGCCCGGAGCTGGTCAGCAGCCCCATCACCGACGCCCAACGACCGCGGTAGCGCGGCGGTATGAACTCGCCGAGCGTTCCGGCGGCGACTACGAATTCGGCGCCGAGGCCGATGCCCATGATCAGGCGGCACAGGATGAGGAAGTCCATCGTGGGCGACAGGGCGCCGGCAAACGAGGCGAGACCGAACAGCCAGAGATTGAACTGGTATGAGTACCGCCGACCCTTCCGGTCGCCCATATAGCCGGCGAGCAGGGCCCCGATCAGCATGCCGACCGACGTGACCGAAAGGAAAGTGGCAGCCTGGCCCATCGTCGAAAAGCCTTCGGCCTTCGCTGCGGCCAGGACGCCGCCGGCGAGATAGACGTCGAAGGCGTCGAGCACGCCGCCGCAGCTGATCAGCGCAAGAACGCGCCAGTGAAACCGGGAAATCGGCAGCCTGTCGAGCCGGGGGCCGGCATTCACACCATGGGCTGCGTCCATCGTCTCTCCATTCACGGACTCAGGAACACGCCGATCGGGAGCGCTTCCTATTCCTTGTAATGATCAGTATGATCCTTATTAACTTCGGTGTAAAGTGCGTTGTCGAGCCGTTGCCGCTGCGCGCTTTGGCGCGCGGCTAGGCGGCTGATGCGATCGCGACGGTTTTCGGTCTGATGAACTCGTCAATGCCCTGGTGTCCGCCCTCGCGGCCGTAGCCGCTCAGTCCGCGTCCGCCGAAGGGCGTATCGGGTTCGACCGGAAGCGCACCGTTCACGAAAATGCCACCGGCCCGCATCGCCTCGGCGACCCGGTGGGCGCGATCAAGATCCCGCGTGTGCAGATAGCCGCCGAGGCCATAGCCGGTCGCGTTGGCGAGGCGGACCCCCTCGGCTTCGTCGTCGAACTTTGTGATCGCGAGGATCGGCCCGAAGACTTCGTTCTGGGCAAGGTCGCTCGCCGGATCGACGTCAGCGAAGACCGTCGACTGAACATAGGCGCCCTTGGCGAGCGCGCCGCCGGCCCGTTCGCCCCCGGCAACGACGCGTCCGGCACCGCTGTCCACGTTTCGCTTTATGGTCGCGAGAATGCGATCGGCCGCCTGGTGGTTCACGACCGGTCCGCGCACCATCGCCTCGTCGAACGGGTCGCCCATCGGGATCGTGCGCGCAACCTCGGCGACACGGTCTACCATCTCGTCATAGACCTCCGCCTGGACGAGCAGGCGGGTCGGGAACACGCATCCCTGACCACTCAGCAGGCCGACGCTCCAGAGCGCGGCATGGTTCGCGGCCTTGTCGAGATCGGCGTCGGCGAAGACGAGGTTCGCCGACTTGCCGCCCAGCTCGAGGACCGCCGGTTTCAGCGTCCGCGCGCAATCGGCGAGGATCGCGCGCGCGGCAGGCGCACCGCCGGTGAAGCTCACTTTCTGGACTGCGGGATGGGCGACCAGCGCCTGGCCGGCTTCGATCCCGCCGGGCATCACGTTGCAGACGCCGTCGGGGATCCCCGCTTCCTCCACGCACTGCGCGAACAATTCGGCGGAAAAGGGCGACCATTCGGACGGTTTGAGGACGAGCGTGTTGCCCGCCGCCAAGATTGGCGCGGCCTTCATGCCGATCGAGTGCAGCGGCCCGTTCCAGGGAATGATCGCGGCGATCACGCCATAAGGCTCGGCAAGGCTGTAGGCGAAGTCGCGACCGTGTGCGACGGACGCACTGACGTCGCCGGTCAGCTTGTCGGCCCAGCCCGCATAATAGGTGAACCACTCGCGCGCGATCGCGCCGTGCTGCGACGAGATCGCGATCGGTGTGCCGTTCTCGAGACTGATCAGCCGGGCGAAGTCGGCGGCCCGCGCACCGATGAGATCGGCGAGGCGGATGAGCATGTCGCGCCGTTCGGACGGCCGAATCCGCCGCCAGTGCTCGAACGCCTCGGAGGCCGCATCGACGGCCGCGTTCATTTCCGCTGCGCCCGCGAGCGGGATCGCGGCCTGCACATCGCCGCTGTGCGCGTTGACATGCTCGAAAGTGCCGCCCGAACCCGACGCGAGCTTGCGCGCGCCGATATGAAGTTTCACGTCGATCGGTGCGGTCATGCAATCGTCTCCATCACGGGGGCGGGGGCTGGCTGGGGGCCACGGACGAGGCGGCCGGGCAAGGCATCGGTGGGCGTGCCCTCCCGCTGGATGACGACACCGTTGACGAGCGTCGCGACATAGCCATCGGCATCCTGGACGAGGCGTCGTCCCTGGGCCGGAAGGTCGCGCACCACACGCGGTGCCGCCAACCCGAGCCGGGCGTGATCGATGACGTTCAAGTCGGCCTTGTAGCCGGGCGCAACGAGGCCGCGGTCGTGCAGTCCGACGGCAAGGGCCGGTCGGCGCGTCAGGCCATGGACGACGAGTGGCAAGGCGAGCCGGTCGTGAGCGCGGTCGCGCGCCCAGTGCGTGAGCAGGAACGTGGTGAAACTGCTGTCGCAGACCATCCCGTAATGGGCGCCGCCGTCGCCGAGACCCCAGAGTGCATGGGGATCGACGAGCATCTCGCGGACGGCGTCGAGATTGCCGCCGGCGTAATTGGCGAAGAACAGGAAGAGAATGGATTTGCCGTCGTTCTCGAGCATCGCGTCATAGGCGACTTCGGCCGGCGTCAATCCGCGCCGCGCCGCGACGGCGGCGATGCTGTCGTCGGGATCGGGCTCGTAATCGGGCCGGTCGCCGAGCGCGAACATCGCTTCGAACTTCGAGAGGTAGTTGAGGTGGGCGATGCCATCGCCACTCGGCGCCTCGGCCAGGATCCGTGCGCGCCGCGCCGGGTCGCGCATCGCTTCCACCTTCTCCTCGAGCGGGAGATGGGCAATGTCGCGGTAGCTCGCCTGCCGGGAGAACGGATTGTAGGAAAGGTCGAGACCGAGCAGGACGCCGTTGCCCCGGCAGAATGTCTGCGCGCTGACCGCGATGCCGTCCGCATTGAGCTGGCGCGTTCGCGCGAGCGCCGCCTGCCAGGCGGCGCCCGAATCCGGCATCTGCACGAGCGAGAAGCTTGCCGGGCGGCCGGATCGGCCGACGACCCGTCCGAGCATGCCCAGCTCGCTCAGCAGCTCGTCGCGATCGAGCATCTCGATGACCGCCTGGATGACCCCATGGCCGGCATCGGCCATTCCGTCGGCGATCGCTGCCAGCTCGTCCTCGTGCGCGGTTTTCGTCGGGACGGCGCGGCCGTCGCTGCTTCGATGGAAAAGCGTGCGCGAGGTTCCGAACCCCAGCGCGCCGGCCGTCATCGCCTCGCGTGCCAGCACGCGCATCTCGGCAAGGTCCGCCGGCGTCGCCGCTTCGCCGCGCAGCCCGCGTTCGCCCATCACGAAGACGCGCAGACAGCTGTGCGGAAGCTGTGTCGCGACATCGATATCGCGCGGCGCGGCGGCCACCACATCGAGATATTCCGGGAAGGTCTGCCAGGACCAGGGCAGTCCGTCAGTCATGACGATCTCGGGAATGTCCTCGATGCCTTCCATCAGATGGACCAGCGCTTCGCGGTCGGCCGGACGGCACGGCGCGAAGCCGACCCCGCAATTACCGGTGACGACGGTCGTGACGCCGTGCGCGCTCGACGGCGACGTGCGCGATTCCCAGGTAATCTGTCCGTCGTAGTGCGTATGCACGTCGACGAAGCCCGGCGTCACGATCAGGCCGGACGCGTCGATTTCGTCACGGCCGGTGCCGGAGACGTTGCCGACAGCGACGATCGTGCCGCCCCGGATGGCGACATCGCCGGCAAAGGGGGCGTCGCCGCTGCCATCGACGATGGTGCCGTGGCGGATAACGACATCGTACTCAGGCGATGGCATGGCGGCTGTCCGCTCGCGGTCCGGCGGCCGTCATGCCGGCACCCTCTGCTGCGCCTCATCGGGCATCAGGCGTCCGAGATTGTAGTCGCCGGCGATGGTCGTGCGCCACATCTCGCGCGTCTCGCCGTCGGGCACGCCGGTCGCGAGGTGCATCATGCGCCAGTTGTCCCACATCACGATGTCGCGCGACGTCCAGCGATGATAATAGGCGAGCGCGTCGCTGCTCACATGATCGACGAGGGCGCCCAGGATAGGATCGCTCTCGTCATCGGACATGCCGTAGATGCCGGTCGCCATCAGCGGCGAGACGTGGAGCATCTTGCGCCCGGTTTCGGCCTGCTCGACGACAGCGGGGTGCAGGACCGCCGGATAGTCGCGCTCCTGCCGCTGCTTCATGCTCTTCACATAGCTGTTGTCGCGTACCATCCGGACATCGGCGCGCGAGGCGCGCGCGACGTAGCGATTCTTCGCGAAATCGGCTTCCATCTTGTAGATGATCTCGCGACCGTCGATCTGCGCGCGCAGGGCGGGATCGAGTGTCTCATAGGCCTCGACGCCATCGACGAAGGCGGTATCGCCGCCGGTCTTGGGCAGCGTTACGGACCGCAGCAGCGCGCCGCGGCTGATCGACGGTACGAAGGCCAGGTCGAAATGCCAGGGCGTCCAGGCGCCGAGCACTTTCCCGCCGACGTCATAGAGCCACGGATCGATCTGCGGATCGTGCTTGAGGAGAAAGATCTCGGGAAAGTCGGCGTGACACATCTCGCGCGCCGGATGGTGCTCGAGATCGCCGAAGACCTTGCTCAGCGTCAGATGCATCGATGCGCCGGTCTCGCCACGGAAGACGAGCAGGCCATGCTCGACCCAGAGGTCGCGCAGCCGCTGGCGCGTCGCCTCGTA
>APMI01039234.1_pt1 | contig 13810 bp, 13 predicted proteins | sample 667938 | NCBI WGS metagenome assembly APMI01 (sample SAMN01084076, study PRJNA167559) | wastewater metagenome | biome: Wastewater | place: Denmark: Ejby Moelle, Odense | collected 2011-11-28 | reverse complement strand
GATACGCCTTCCGCGACATGGATTGAGCCGGCGCTCTGCCGGCTTGCCGCCTTCCAGCCCCTGCCGAATGGATCCCGCATGGATGCAGTCCTCCCCTCCGTTGTCCCGCAGCCGGTCGCCGCGCGCCTGACAAGGGCGGCTATTTTCCTTGTTGTGACACTCGAACCCGGTCGCGAGGCCGAGAGCGCGGTGCGCAAGCTCTGCGCCGATCTTTCGGGGCTCCTGCGCGCCGTTGGCTTTCGCGATCTCGAAGGCGGCCTTTCCTGCGTGCTCGGCATCGGCTCGGATGCCTGGGACCGCCTGTTCGGTGTGCCGCGTCCAAAGGATCTACATCCTTTTCGCGAAATTCGCGGAAAGCACCATGCCGTCGCCACGCCTGGCGACCTGCTCTTCCATATCCGCGCCACGCGCATGGATCTCTGCTTCGAGCTCGCCACCCATATCATGAGCCGCCTGGCTGGCTTTGTCGCCATCGAGGACGAGGTGCACGGCTTCAGTTATTTCGACGACCGTGACCTCATAGGCTTCGTCGACGGCACGGAAAACCCGGTCGATGGCGCGGCCGTCGCGGCGACGATCATCGGCGATGAGGATTCGGATTTTGCCGGTGGCAGCTATGTCATTGTGCAGAAATACCTGCACGATCTGCCGGCCTGGAACCGCGTGCCGGTCGCTGAGCAGGAACGGATCATCGGTCGCGAAAAACTTTCCGATATCGAACTCGACGAGGCGGCCAAACCGAGCTACGCGCACAATGTCCTCACCTCCATCGAGGAGAACGGCGAGCCGCTGGAAATCCTGCGCGACAACATGCCCTTCGGCGATGTCGGCAAGGGTGAATTCGGCACCTATTTCATCGGCTATGCCCGCTCGCCGCATCGGATCGAGCGCATGCTGGAGAATATGTTCATCGGCCTGCCACCGGGCAATTACGACCGGTTGCTGGATTTCAGCCGTGCCGTGACGGGTTCGCTGTTCTTCGTGCCCTCCGCCTCGTTCCTCGACGCGGTGACGCCGGATGTCGCTGCCGTACCCGTCGCGGCGGCACCTGTGGCAACGGATCCACCGCGTCGTGACGGATCGCTCGGCATCGGCTCTCTCAGGAAAGGGGTTTCCCATGAATAACCTGCACCGTGAACTCGCACCCATTTCCGAGGCTGCCTGGGCGGAGATCGAGGAGGAGGCGGCCCGCACGCTGAAGCGCCACCTTGCCGCCCGACGCGTCGTCGACATGGTCGGCCCGTCCGGTCTTGGCTTTGCGGCCGTCGGCACGGGGCATGTGGAACCCATAACGCCGCCGGACGAGGGCGTTCAATCGGTGACGCGCGAGGTCAAGACGCTGGTGGAGCTTCGCGTGCCCTTCCAGCTTGCGCGCAGCGCCATCGACGACGTGGAGCGCGGTTCGCTCGACAGCGACTGGTCGCCGGTCAAGGAGGCGATGCGCAAGATCGCCTTCGCCGAGGATCGTGCCGTGTTCGACGGCTATGCTGCCGCCGGCATCGAGGGGATTCGCGCGGCCGCGAGCAATCCAGCCGTGCCATTGCCTTCGGGCGTGAAGCGCTATTCTGATGCCGTGGCGCGGGCAGTCGGCCAGCTCCGGCTCGCTGGTGTGGAAGGCCCCTATGCGCTCGTTCTCGGCGCGAATGCCTATATGGCGGCGAGCGGCGGCAGCGACGATGGTTATCCGGTCTTCCACCATATTGAGCGGATCGTCGATGGCGGCATCATCTGGGCGCCGGCCATCGAGGATGGCGTCGTGCTCTCGCTGCGCGGCGGTGACTTCGAGTTGACCGTCGGGCAGGACTTTTCCATCGGCTATCTCTCGCATTCTGCAACTACCGTCGATCTTTACGTGCAGGAGAGCTTTACGTTCCGCACACTGACGACCGAGGCGGCCGTGGCGCTTTCGCCGGAGTGACAAGAACTGCAGGAGGCCGGCATGGCGGAAAAGGCTGCACACCACGTTGTTATCGTCGGCGGAGGGTTCGGCGGATTGGAGGCGGCGCGCCATCTGGCGGCAGGTCCATTCCGCATCACGGTGATCGACCGGCGTAACCATCATCTGTTCCAGCCCTTGCTCTACCAGGCGGCGACGGCCTCGCTCGCGCTTTCGGAAATCGCCTGGCCGATACGCTCGCTTCTTCGGCGCTATGAGAATGCGATGACGCTGCTCGGCGCAGTGAGCGGCGTGGACCCGGCGGGAAAAGCGGTTCTGCTGGAGGATGGGCGACGGGTTTCCTACGACACGTTGATCCTCGCCACCGGCGCGCGGCACGCCTATTTCGGTCGTGACGAATGGGAGCCGCATGCGCCGGGGTTGAAAACGCTGGAGGACGCGACGACGATCCGTCGGCGCATCCTCTCCGCCTTCGAAAAGGCGGAATGGCAGGAGGACGCCTCAGAGCGCCGCCGACTGCTGACCTTCGTCATCATCGGCGCCGGGCCGACCGGCGTGGAGCTTGCCGGCACCATCGCCGAACTCGCCCACGAGACGCTGCGCCGCGATTTCCGCAATATCGATACGCGCGAGGCACGCGTGGTGCTGGTCGAGGCGGGGCCGCGCATCCTCTCGGCCTTCACCGAGGGTCTGTCGGCCTATGCCGAGCGGGCACTTGTCCGCCTCGGTGTCGAGGTTCGCACTGGCCAGGCCGTCTCGCACTGCAGCGCCGACGGTATCGAGCTTGGAGGTTCGCTTCTGCCGGCCGCGACGATCCTCTGGGCGGCGGGTGTCGCCGCCTCACCGGCCGCCGAATGGCTGAGCGTGCCGGCCGACCGGGCAGGGCGCGTGATCGTCACCCCCGATCTTTCCGTTCCCGGCTTTCCGGATATCTTTGCCATCGGCGACACGGCCCATGTCGCGATGGAGGAGGGACGGACAGTGCCGGGCATCGCGCCGGCGGCCAAGCAGGAGGGCCGCTATGCGGCAGGCGTCATCCGCGCGCGGCAGGAGGGAAAGCCCGCGCCAAAACCCTTCGCCTACCGCAACGACGGCAATCTCGCGACCATCGGCAAACGCGCCGCCATCGTCGATCTCGGCTGGATCAAGCTCAGGGGCCGGCTGGCCTGGTGGACCTGGGGCATCGCCCATGTCTACTTCCTGATCGGCCTGCGCAACCGCCTCGCCGTTGCGCTCAGCTGGCTGTGGATCTATTCGACCGGCCAGCGCAGCGCCCGCCTGATCACCGGGGCGAATGCGGAAGATCCGCAAAGGAAACGGCAATGAGCAAGCGTTTTGCCATCGGCGATCATGTGACATGGAATTCGGAAGCCGGCCATATCTCCGGCACGATCATCGCCATCCACACCAGCGACTTCGACTACAAGGGTCATACCCACCACGCTTCCCCCGACGATCCGCAATACGAAATCAAGAGCGACAAGACCGACCACATCGCTGCTCACAAGGGCAGCGCTCTCAATCACGCGTGACTGCCGGCAGGCCGGCAGCAACAAACGGGAGATATGGAATGACGAAGCCCATTTTCCTCGCATCGGAAAACCCCGCCGCCAGGCGCCTGCTCGGCAATGCCGGGATCACCGTCGACGTGATGGCCGCCGATCTCGACGACCGCGCGCTGGAGGAGCCACTTGAAGAGACGGGCGCATCCCCGGAAGATTTCGCTCTCGTTCTCGCGGAGGCCAAGGCGACGGAGGTGAGCGGGCGCAATCCCGGCCTGCTTTTTTTCGGCTGCGAGCAAGTCTGCTCGCTGGACGACGAGATCCTGCATGCGCCTGGTGATATGGAGGAGGCCCGTCGCCGCCTTCTTCTGCTGTCGGGCAAGACGCACCACGTTACCGTCGCCGCTGTGTTGGCGCGTGACGGTGAGGTTCTCTGGCGCCGGACCGATGTCGCCGGCATCACCATGCTGACGCTGGATCCGGGGTTCATCGGCCGCTACATGGCCGCGATCGGCGCGGACGGTCTGCAAACTGCGAATCTCTGCCGGATCGATGGCGCGGGGCTCCAGCTCGTCGAGACGATCGAGGGCGATGTTTTCATCGCGGCCGGGGTGCCGATGCTGCCCTTGCTGGCGGAACTGCGCCGGATCGGCGCCGTGGATTTTTGAGGCACCGGCGCCCCATCCCTTGTCTGGGCGACCGAGGAGAAAATCGCATGGCCGTCGTCACGACTGAAAAACTGAGCAGCGATATGCAGGCCTCGGCCAGCGCACTTGTCGAAAGCGCCGGACTCGTCCCACAGTCTCGCGACCAGCCGCTAAGCGCCACCGATCTGCTCTTCTATCTCAACGATACATCGATGCCGATGGCCGATTTTCTGCAGGCGCATGGCCTGTTCGTCGATGGCGAGGGCCTGCACTTTGATCCGGCGCAGTTTCCGACGATCCGCGCTTGCGCGGAGGAGGTGATACGGGACTACCAGGCCGGCGACCGCGATGGCGTGTGGAAGCGGTTCGATCTTGCCGAGGACGAGGCTGTCGGGGGCAACGGGACCTATCTCCTGGTCGTACTCGACGCGCTTGAGTTTCTCTACGGATCTGCCGCATGACGTTACCTGGTTTCGTAGCGGCTCGCGCGATATCGACGACGGCGGTCAGTACCAGCGCGGCGCCCAACCGGTCGCGCAAATGCGGCATGCTGCTGGCGCGGATAACCGCCCGGAATCGTCAAGAATACGGCGCAGTGCATGCATCTTCGGCCTCGGCTCTCCCACGGGTTTCGGCAATGGTACGGTATCGATAAAGGGAATGCGATGGCTGGAGAGGCGCCGTGATCTTCGTTGTTCTGCATATCCTTGTCGTCACTTTCGCCGCCGCGCATATCCTTCTGCGTCCGCATCGGCTGCCGGAATCGCGCGCGGCCTGGCTCGTGATGGTCATGGCGCTGCCCTATGCCGGTGCGCTGGCCTATCTCTTCCTCGGGCAGACGAATGTCGGGCGCCGAAGGGTGGATCATCTGAAAGGGGCCTTTCACGACTTGCCGCCCCCGCAAGAGGCGGCGGGATGGCCGCTCCTGCCATTGAAAACGGATGGGTACGAGGCATTGTTCGCCATCGGACGCTCGATCAGCTCTTATGTCGCCGCCGGCGGCAACAGCGCCCGCCTGATGGAGAACTCGAACGCTGCTATCGATGCGATGGTGGCGGATATCGATGCTGCGGCGCAGAGCGTCCATCTGCTTTTCTATATCTGGCTTGCCGATGGCAACGGCACCAAGGTCGCAGAGGCGGTGCAACGCGCAGCGCGGCGGGGTGTCGCCTGCCGGGTGCTCGTCGATGATCTCGGCTCGCGCGATCTCGTGCGTGGCCCACTCTGGCGGGACATGGCGTCGGCCGGTGCGGAGGTCCGCCGAGCATTGGTGATCGGTAATCCGTTCCTGCGCGCGGCGACCGGCCGCATCGACCTTCGCAACCATCGCAAGATCGCCGTCATCGACAACCGCATCACCTATTGCGGCAGCCAGAACTGCGCCGATCCGGAATTCCTCCCCAAGGCGAAATTCGCGCCCTGGGTCGATGTTTTGATGCGCTTCGAGGGGCCGGTGGTGCGACAGAACCAGCATCTGTTCGCAAGTGACTGGATGGGCAACGGCGGCGGCGATATCAGTGATCTCCTGCGCCGGCCGATGGAGGCCGCACAGCCCGGCTTTACCGCTCAGGTGATCGCCAATGGGCCGACCTTCCGCAATTCCGCCATGCCGGAAATGTTCGAGACCCTTATCTATGCGGCGAAGCGCTCACTCTTCATCACGACGCCTTATTATGTGCCTGATGCCTCCCTGCAAGCCGCGCTCTGCGCCTGTGCCAACAGGGGAGTCGACACAACGATCATCTTTCCCGCGCGCAACGACGATTTTGCCGTCGCAGCGGCGAGCCGAAGTTACTACGCCGATCTCCTTCGCGCCGGCGTAAAAATTTTCGAATACAATGCCGGGCTGCTGCACGCCAAAACGCTCACCATAGACGGCCAGATTACGCTGATCGGCTCGGCGAACATGGATCGACGCAGCTTCGACCTCAACTACGAAAACAACATTCTCATCGAGGACGCGGAGCTGGCCGCTGTTTTGCGCGCCCGGCAGGAGACATACCTCGCGCAATGCCGACGCATTCTGCCGGAGGAGGTCAATGCCTGGAACGTTTGGCGGCGCCTATGGAATAACACCCTCGCTATCGTCGGGCCGGTCTTGTAGCGCCGTCCGTCCCATCGAAACTGGTCGCCGTTCGACATGCTTCAAGAGCTTAAGATTGCGGCGTATTGTCAGCCTCCTTGATGCCACACCAGTCCACCGCGAAAACTGCCAAGGTCTTGGTGACACGCTGCAACGAGGAGAGGCTGACGCGCTCGTCAATTCCATGGATGTTCTCGGCGATGGGACCGTAGACCAGCGAAGGGATATTACCGTGCACGGAAAACACGGCGGCGTCGAGGTAACAAGCCATCACATAGGCATCGAGGACCGCGCCGGCATTGATAGCGGCGTGGGCGCTGCGCAGGGTGTGCTCGGCCTCGGTTCCTTCGGGCAGTTCGTAGCCGGCGTGCATGACGCCCACCCAGGTGAGGGTCACCAGATCTTCGCCGGCGAAGGCGGGGTCTTCCAACTGGATTTGTTTCAGAAATGCCTCGACTTCGGCCGCACGCACCGTCGGGTCTTCACCTGGGTAGAAGCCGATCCGGCCCTCTGTGACGCAGTCGCTCGGAATGGAAGCGATCCAATCGCCGCCGGAAATGGTGCCGATCGTCAGGGCGACCGGGTTCGACATATCCTTGAACAGGGGTTTTCCCATTCGCTCCGCAACCCATCTTGCTTCCAACTGTCTTAAATGGCCGATCAGGCGGACCATCAGGTCGATTGCACTCAGGCCAGATTCTGGTCCGCGGGGATGGGCAGGACGGCCGCGTGTTTCCAGGCGGAACTTGATGACGCCGGCATTGGCGCGTACGAGCTGTTCGTCTGTCGGTTCCGGGCTTACAATGACATCGGCGATAAAACCCTGGGCGAAAAGCGTTGCTGCGCCGTTGCCGGTTATTTCCTCCTCGACAACGGATTGGATCTGCACATCACCCAGCAGTGAGAAGCCCGCTTCCGAGATGGCGTCGAGAGCGAAGATGGAGGCGACCAGGCCGGCCTTCATGTCGCCTGCTCCCCGCCCGTAAAGCCAATTGCCGTCACGGCGCGGTTCGAAGGGCGGAGATGTCCAGCGATGCTCGCTCCCGGCCGGGACGACGTCGACATGGGAATTGAACGCAAGGGTACGTCCACCGCCCTTCGACGGTTTGCGGCCGACGATGTTCCAACTCTCGTCGTAGTCGACGGTTGCCGGCGAGAAGGCAGGGTGCTTGCCGATTCTTGCAGCGTCGGTTCGAATGCGGCTCACATTGAAACCACGCTCTTTCAGCGCTGCCCCAATGAAATCCTGCGCTGCCGCTTCCGCATTGCGCAGCGATTTGAAGCGCACGAGTTTCTCCAAAAACAGCACCTGATCATCGAAAAGCCGGTCGACGGCGGCGAGAATGCGATCGTGGGCGGATATCATTTCAGGCCTTAGGTATGAATGAATTGCGAATGGGGCAGCGTAACCGCTGCCCCATCCATTTCAAGCGTCAGCCGAGAACCGCTTTCACGGCCTCTGCTGTCGCCTTTACGATGATGTCGGCCTCCTGACGCGTGAGGCAGAGAGGCGGTGCGAAGCCCAGGATATCGCCCTGCGGCATGGCGCGGCCGATGACGCCGCGTTCGAGAAGGGCGGCGGAGACCTGCGGGCCGATCTTCTTGGCTGGATCGAAGAAGGCGCGGTCGTCTTTGTCCTCGACAAACTCGATTGCGGCCATCAGGCCGTCGCCGCGTACTTCTCCGACATGCTTGTGATTGCCGACGGCCCTTGCGAGTTCGCTGCGGAAATAGGCGCCGGTGGAGCCGGCATTCTCGACGAGACCGAGTTCATCGATGAGTTCGAGATTGGCAACACCGGCCGCAGCGCAGATCGGGTGCGAGGAATACGTCCAGCCATGGCCGATGGCGCCGAGTTCGTCGGATCCCTTGACCAGTACGTCCCAGACCTTGTCGGAAACGATGGTGCCGGAAAGTGGCGCATAGGCCGAGGTGAGCCCCTTGGCGATGGTGATCAGCGCCGGCTTCATGCCGTAATGGTCGGAGCCGAACATCGTGCCGAGGCGGCCGAAGCCGGTCACGACCTCGTCGGCGACGAGCAGGATGTCATATTTGTCGAGCACGGCCTGGATCTTCTGCCAATAACCCTTCGGCGGCGGCACGATGCCGCCGGTGCCAAGGATCGGCTCGCCGATGAAGGCGGCGCATCTCCTCCAGCTTGTCGGCACAGAATTGTGAGAACTGCTCCTCGTTCATCGCGCGATCAGGGCGGCGGAAGAAGTAGGGGGCCTCGGTATGCAGGATCGGCGCGCGCGGCAGGTCGAAGGCATTGTGGAAGAGGTGGAGGCCGGTCAGCGAGCCGGTCATGACACCCGAGCCGTGATAGCCGCGCCAGCGCGAGATGATCTTCTTCTTCTCGGGGCGGCCGAGGATGTTGTTGTAGTACCAGATCAGCTTGATGTTGGTCTCGTTGGCATCAGAACCCGACAGGCCGAAATAGACACGGCTCATGCCCTCGGGCGCGCGATCAATGATCATTTTTGAGAGGGTGATCGAGGCTTCCGTGCCGTGGCCGACATAGGCGTGGTAATAGGCGAGATTCTTGGCCTGCTCGGCGATCGCATCGGCGATCTTCTGGCGACCGTAACCGACATTGACGCAATAGAGCCCGGCAAACGCATCGAGGCTCGTCTTGCCGTTCGTGTCCGTGATGTAGACCCCTTCACCGCCGCCGATGACGCGGGTCGGCGTCTCGCCACGGGCGTGCATGCCCATATGGGTCGAAGGATGGAAGAAGTGGTCACGGTCCCAGGCGGTGAGTTCGTTGTTTCCGTCGAGCATGGTCGTTCCTTTCATGTGATGCTTGGCGCCGGAATCAGGCGGCCGTGTCGATGCAGAGATATTTGAGTTCGGTGAAGGCCTCCATGCCGTGGCGCGAGCCTTCGCGGCCGAGGCCGGACTGTTTCCAACCTCCAAAGGGGATCGGCCCTCCGGTGATCTTCACGCGATTGATTGCCACCATGCCGTATTCGAGCGCGCGGGCAAGGCGCATCTGGCGCGCGCCGTTTTCCGTGACGACATAGGCGACGAGGCCGTATTCTGTGTCGTTGGCGCGGGCAGTGACCTCCGCCTCGCTGTCGAAGGCCGTAACGGCGGCGACGGGGCCGAAGGTTTCCTCGCGCATGACAAGCGCGTCGTCGGGTACATCGCTCAATAGTGTCGGTTCATAGAACAGGGAGCCTGCATTATGGCGCTTGCCGCCGGTCAGGAGCCTGGCGCCGCGCTTCAGCGCATCGGCCACTTGTTCCTCCACCTTGGCGATGGCGCGCTCGTGCATCAGCGGGCCGATCTCGACGCCCTCCTCCAGCCCGCCGCCGACCTTCAGGGCCTCGATGCGCGCCTTGAAGGCCTTGGTGAAAGCGGCGAGCGCCGGGCGCTCGACATAGATGCGATTGGCGGCGAGGCAGTCCTGGCCCGATGTGGCGAACTTGGCGCTGACCGCGATCTCGGCCGCCTTGGCGATATCGGCATCGGCGAAGACGATCAGCGGTGCGTGGCCGCCGAGTTCCATCACCAGCCGCTTCATGCTTGGCGCGCATTGCCCGGCGATCAGCTTGCCGATCTCCGTAGAACCGGTGAAGCTCAGGGCGCGAACACGGGCATCGGCGCTCATGCGGCCGACGATGGCTGCGGCATTGCCGGTCACGACATTGAAGACACCGGCAGGGATGCCAGCGCGCTCGCCGAGCTCAGCCAGCGCCAAGGCCGAAAGCGGCGTCTCGCTAGAGGGGTGGGCCACTACGGTGCAGCCGGCGGCAAGGGCTGCGGCGGCCTTGCGGGTGATCATGGCGCAGGGGAAATTCCACGGCGTGACGATGCCGACGACGCCGAGCGCCTCTCGACGCACGATCATCTCCGCGCCGGGCAGATGGCTCGTCACGCTTTCGGCGTTGAGGCGCTTTCCCTCCTCCGCATACCACTCGACGAAGGAGGCGGCATAGTCGATCTCGCCGCGCGATTCCGCGAGTGGCTTGCCCTGTTCCAGCGTCATCAGCAGCGCAAGGTCCTCGCGCGCTTCGAGGATCAGGCCGTGCCACTTGCGCAGGATGGCTGCACGCTGCTGCGGCAGCAGGTCCCGCCAAGCAGGAAATGCCTGTACGGCCGCCGAGACGGCGTCCGTCGTCTGTTCCGCATCAAGGGAAGCGACCCAGGCGAGCGTCGCGTGCGAGGCGGGGTCGGTCACGGCGAAACTGTCGCCGTCGCGGCCCGCCGCCCAGCGGCCGCCGACATAGGACAGCGCGCGCAGCAGGTGAGGGTCAGCTAGGCGGGCGAGCGCGTCGTGAAACGCAGTCCGGGCGAATTGGGCGGTCATGGCGGCCTCCTCTGGCGGTGTAGGAGAAGTTTGCCAGAGGCCGGGCGTCAGATTGTCTATTGCCAGGGCGCCAGGCAGAGACTTTGGCCAAAGGCGCGGGCGGCTTTAGACAATCTCTCTACCCGGAAACGCTTCGTATCTCCGGTCGGCCTGACGAGCGATCATTGCGGCGAGGGCTGCGAAACGATGTCGTAGGTGCAGGCGAAGGACGCTGCCGCGACGCGGTAGGTATCTTTCTCGTCGCCGGGGGTTTGGACGAGCGCGTCACCGGGCTTGGCGATCATGGCTTCGCCCCAGGGGGCCTGGAATTCGAAGGCTTTCGTGTCCGCCGGCAGGATATAGAAATTCATGTCCTTGCCCTGCGGGACATATTCCTTCCAGCCGCCTTCGCCGGCTGCTTTGCCGGCATCGGCGTAGCGCGCCGGGAACTTCTCGGCCTTGACGAGATATTCCTCGTTTCCTGTTTCCGGGCAACGGTTGCGCACGACGAAATCGTTCGGTTCTGCAGGCTTGCTTCTGGTTTCCACGCCGTCGTTCTTGATAATTGTGACGATGATTTCTCCGGCATTGGCAGGCCGCGCGTCGACCGGCTTGGTCTTGCGCGCAACGCCAGTCTTGCCTTCGTCGGCCGCCTGCTTGAACAGGGCGACGGCATCGACGGTTTCAGCGTGTAGAAGCGATTGGGAGAGAAAAACCGCCAGCAACGCCAGAGCTGGAAAGGATGCGGCTTTCTTCGTGAGCATGGGGGCAACTCCGTTGGACTTCGTCGATGGCTCGATCATGCATCGTGGTTGCGACAACGGCAATACAGATCGGGTGTGCACCCGCCCGTCGAAGGCATTGCGAATGGATTACCCCGCGGCCGGCAGAAGCGTGTCGAGCGGCAGCACGGTTTCTTCCTTCACCGTCTTGGTCACGATGTAGGTGAAGTAGCGATCTATGCCGAGTTCGCGGTCGAGCAGGCTGTCGACCAAGCGCTGGTAGGCATCGATATCCGCGGCCATGATCTTCAGGATATAGTCGACCCCGCCGCCGACCGACCAGCAGGCGACGATTTCAGGCGTTGCCGCCACGGCACGCTCGAAACGGTCGAAATCCGCCTGGCGATGGTTGGCCAGCGTCACCTCCATCATGACGCTGGCGACCGGGGCGACGCGGCGCACCGCGACGCGGGCATGGTAGCCCGAAACGATCCCCGCCTTTTCGAGCTTGCGCAGCCTGAGCCAGCAGGGCGTCGGCGAAAGCCCCGCCTTTTCCGCCAGCGCCAGCTTGGTGATGCGCCCGTTCTCCTGGATCGCCTCCAGGATGCGCAGGTCGATGGCATCGAGTTTCATGCGGTCGCCCTCCGGGCGGGGATCATGTCAAATGAGCGAAAAAGACAATGGGAAGGCATTTTGGCGTTGTCAATTGAACTGATTTTGAGCAGTGTTGAAATCATGACAAGTTGGCGTCCCGATATATCCCAGTTGCGCCGGCCGGCCTATCTCTCCCTCGCCGAGCAGATCGCCCGCGCCATCCAGGAAGGCCACCTGCCGAACGGCACACGCCTTCTACCCCATCGCAAGCTCGCCGACGACCTCAAACTCTCCGTGCAGACCGTCAGCCGCGCCTATGACGAATTGATCCGCCGGGGCCTGATCTCGGGGGAGATCGGCCGCGGTTCGTTCGTACAGACGCGCCCGAAGGAGCCGGAACCGCCCTATCTGCCGGAACGTCTTGGCGAACTGGTGGATCTTTCGATCCTCAAGCCCGTCTGCGAACAGCTTCATCTTGAGCGCATGCGCGAGGCCTTCGGGTGGCTTGCGGAGAACCTGCCGTCGAGTTCGGCCCTGTCCTTCCGGCCGAACATGGTTTTCCCGCGCCACCGGACCGTTGCCGCCGAATGGCTGGCCCGCTGCGGCCTCGATATCTCGCCGCTCAACATCAGCCTCACAAACGGCGCCACTTCGGGCATGACGGTGGCGCTGATGAGTGTCGCTCCGCCCGGTTCGACGGTGGCGACGGAGGCGATCAGCCACCACACACTGGTGCCGCTCTCCACCTATCTCGGCCTGCATCTGGAGGGCCTGCCTATCGACCGCGACGGCATGATCCCCGAGGCATTGGACGAAGCCTGCCGGAAAGGCGTCATTCGCGCGGTTTTCCTGCAGCCGTCCGTGATCAATCCGAGGGCGACGCTGATGAGTGCGGAACGCCGGCAGGCGCTCGCCGACGTTGCGCGACGCCACGATATCGCGATCATCGAGAACGATATTCTCGGCCCGCTCGTCGAGCACAAGCCACCACCCATCGCCGCCTATGCGCCGGAGCGCACGCTCTACATCACTAGTTTCACCAAGATCACGGTGCCGGGCCTGCGCATCGGCTATCTCGCGGCACCCGACCGCTATGTCGCCGCTGTCGCCAACCGGCATCTCGTCTCGAACTGGATGGCGACGCCGTCGATTGCCGAGATCGCCACCCGCTGGGTCGGCGACGGCACGGCCATGGAACTCGTCAACTGGCAGCGCCACGCCCTGGCGGCGCGCCATGCCATTGCGCAAGAGGCCTTTGCGGGTCTGCCCTGTCATGCCCATCCGCAGAGCCTGCATGTCTGGCTGCCGCTGCCGGAAGGGCATATGGAGGAGGGCTTCGTTTCGCAGGCCCGCCTGCGGGGCGTCGCGATCGCGCCGGGCTCGTCCTTCCGCACGGCGGATCAGGGCTGGCATCCGGCCGTGCGTATCTCGCTCGGCTCCACGACGGAGCAGGAACTTCGCACGGGACTGGGCATTCTCGCTTCGTTGGCCAGCGGAAATCCGGAGGCGCTGCTGCTCGCGATTTGAGGCGAATTGCCCGCCAAATGCGCAGTAAAACAATAATTGTCATGAGATTATTATTCAGATTGACATGATTTGGATCGCCGCGCATCGTTAGGCCATCACTTGTCCCGACAGCGAGAGACAGGCATGGCCGAACCCATCATCCGCATCGACAACATCACCAAGCGCTACGGTGCCCTCACCGTGCTCGACGGATTGTCGATGGAGGTGCTGCCGGGCGAAAAGCTTGCCCTTATCGGCCCGTCCGGTTCCGGCAAGACAACGATCCTGCGCATCCTCATGACGCTGGAAACGATCAGCGGCGGGCATATTCAGGTCGAGGGCGACCAGCTCTACCATATGCCGAAGAACGGCACCCTTGTGCCGGCGGATGACCGCCACCTGCAACGGATGCGCGAGAAGATCGGCATGGTCTTCCAGCACTTCAACCTCTTCCCGCATAAATGCGTTCTCGACAATGTCACGCTCGCACCGATGCTGACCAAGGGCGTGGCAAAGGTCGATGCGCAGAAACGGGCGATGGAGCTTCTCGACATGGTGGGCCTCGCCG
>APMI01044658.1_pt1 | contig 13812 bp, 8 predicted proteins | sample 667938 | NCBI WGS metagenome assembly APMI01 (sample SAMN01084076, study PRJNA167559) | wastewater metagenome | biome: Wastewater | place: Denmark: Ejby Moelle, Odense | collected 2011-11-28 | reverse complement strand
AAAATTTGATCGTAATTCTTTTGTAAAACTTAAAAAAAATTCATAAATATCTCATATTGTTAATTTATGATCATCATTTATAATAAATATTAACTCTCCATAATTTTTTCATACTATTTTCCTGATATCATTGGTGACAAAGTTATAATTATAAAAGAATATTTATTAATATATTTTTGGTTGTTACTAAGTTTACAATTTAAACTCAAGATGGAAAAGAAATCTTGAGAATTTTCAATTTTGCTGTATAATTTCTTTAACATATTATCAATACATAAATATCAGCTTGATATTAACATGCTTTCAGAACTCAAGTTTTAAGTTAAGAAACTGTTCTGGTTTTTGTATCAATTTTAATAGTGAACGTCGATATTTTAAATGACATTCATGATCTACGATTCTCGAGTTGAAAATCCAATTAAATGCATATTTTCGTAGAAAAGTTGTCGATATTATTCTCATTTCACGACCAAAATGAGTTTTATCAACCCATAAATCTCGCAAATCGCCAATTTTATTCATTTTCTTCTTTCTTTTCTGAAGTTAACTGTTTAAATCCGCATACTTTATTAAGGAATTCGATTTTTATAATATCTGTTAGACCTATTTTTGATTTTTCTTCACAAATTTGATCAACTGCTTACCGAAATTCTTAGGAATATTCTTAGTTTCTCCTTGTCTTTCGTTTTATTTTGAAGTAGAGAGAACACTCTTCGATATTTTCTGTTTTTCGTAGACCTACTTCATATTTTTTTGATAACTTTCAATCAGAAGCTCTTAATTTCCATTTGTAAGAAGTTCTAACTGTTCTTCTATCTCCACAGCAGATGCCGTAATGGGAGAGACACTTTGAACATCATAGCAATTATAGGTTAAGTTGAATGGATCATCACAAGTGAGCACAGGTCGAGGGAACTACCAGTCATCGCTGATAAACTAGATGGCTTAAACGCTTGTGTAATCTATCATTGATTGTGAAGGCGAATAGCCTCGATTAAACTCTGATTTCATTCAATTTTATTTTATTACAGACCAGAGTCGGAAACTCAAAAATATGAGCAAAATTGTCTATAATTTTGAGAATGAATTTGTATGGGCATGATTTTGCTGATTTTGAAACGCTATTTTTTCATATTTTTGAGCATATTTCAAATAATGGTTGTCTGGAAAGTTGAAAAATTGCCTTAAAAACGGTCATCAAACTTAATCTGCAAATAAAGCTAACCAACATGACTTGAAATCTGAACCTACCACTAATTTCCAAGATTCAGAGTGATAGCATTAGCTTGCTTATCAAAAGTTTCAAAAATAATGTCCTTGATTAAACTTTAATAATAATTAATTTAATTATTTGGTAGGTCAAGTAGAAGTAACTTTCGCTTAATCTCCCAAATAAATTAGACCATTTCCCTTATTTAATTACCCCAACCCCATAATTTCTTCTTGATATTTCATATTTTCCTTAACAATTTTCAATGATAGCATAAGGAATTGCATTCCTGTGCTGATCAAATCATAAGCATCAGAAATAGCCAGCATTACAATATCGATTAAATTTGCTCATATTTGCTAATATATTCTGATCCGATCATTGCTGGAATCATTATTTTTGTTATTTTTTGTTTTTCGGAAAATTCTGTGCTATATTTTTTTTATTTATAATGATTAAAATAATGATATGTTTTTCAGAAAATAGTATAATATGTGAGTTTAGCTGATATTAATTGTTCAAAATATAATAATTAGAATTTTGTGATCATTTGTTTGAAATTTCTTATCGTAAATTTATGGACTAAATCATTATAATTTTATCTTGATGAATTTATTGAACTCCAGCCATCACAGTTCAAGCCCGCCAAAAGAGCCCATCAATCAACTTCAAGTCACAAACGCGACTTCAGCTTTTAAAAGCATAAGTCGAGACACAGGAGCAAACTGGGCAAATCGAATCAACAAAGATTTCAATGACCTCACTTACAACATTGATTTCTCACAGTTCAAGAACAAAAGTGTCGGACCCTCTTCACCAAATCAATACCGCATGACTAAGAAGTATATTTATTTCAAATTCATAGATCACAAAAACGAGGGAGTCAATAATCTGATCATGCAAGTAAACATAAGTTCAGGATTGAGCTCATGCAACAAAACAAGGTTGTCAACCCTGAGAAAATTAATCTAATTTAAGGGGAAAAATATTCAACTCTTGAGACGCATGGTTTGTGTAAATATGAATTCGATAAAACTATTGCGGGCAGGTTAAAAAATAGAGAACATAAGCATCTTCATTTTAAAAATCAGACTGCTCGAGATTTATAAGCGAAATCTCTTGAAATTTATGAAGAGTAAGAAAGCCCAAAAAGGAAGAAGTTTTAATTCAACAAGACCATTTCGGTAATCCACACGTATTTATATGTTAATGCAGAAATCCTAAACACTATAAAGTGAACAAATGCCATGATTTCGAAAGCTACAGCCCGAGACGAGTATTCTAAGCAAAATAATGCCTAGATAAATTCTACGAAACCGACCACTATTTTCGAGTAACTCGCCCAAACCGCATAAAATAAACGGTAAAAATGTAAGGAATAGTGCACCGTATTTAACAGAAACCAAAATAAAGTTCATATCTTTCCTACAATGAATATGAGTCTAGGTGTCGGGTTATGAAATCAGCGAACAGTCACTAGATAGGTCGATCTCCTAGAAAAATTTAATTTGGGCGGGAGGTTATTATGGACAGAAGGGGTTGTTATCGATGATCAAGAGGAGATTGAATGGGGTAGTGAGTGATGATTTAATAATTTATTGAATTTAGTATGATTTTGATTTTATTTATGAGTATCGTATGAAAATTACTTATCAAATAGAATAGATATGAAAATAAATAACATTTAGCTTGAACATTAATCTCCATAAAAATCCCAACACAAAGTAACAATCTATAAAAATTCCGAAAAAGCAAACAAATAACTTTATCTCATTTACTTCCAAAATCTCCTGTAAATTACACCCTAACTCCAATCTGCCACACATATTTGTCTATAAATTCCAAAATAAATATTAAAATTATTTACGTATATCATAATAATAAATGATGAAGATAGACAATCGAACACCATTATCAAGAGTAGAATTACTGCAGCTTTAAATAGGGAACACATCACCACTGAAACGAAATATAAAAATATCTAACCCGAAATTCCCAGCTGATTTTTTCAAAGATGCGCAGTTCAGGGATAAAAATAGTGTTTTTAGTTCCATTTCCAAAATGTATGGAGAAAGTTCTGGGATGTATACTAGAAATTTGCCCCAGACTCATCAAGAAATTCGTAATAATATCTTCAGTACATGCCAGAATAGTAGGGTATGCTAGAAGAAAAGTTTGACATCGGATTTGAAGAGAAGGGAAATGTCTACTGCACTCTAGTCTAGAGCCTAGCGAATGCACAGCTCAGGACAGTATGAATAAGATTTAATTAAGAGCGTGTTGACGACTGCTCGTTAGATGAAGAAAATGATCAGAAAGCATAGCATTTAGCTCAGAAAAGATCGTGATAGCAATAAAGACGATGTAGAGTTACCGCCATTAAAATTAAAAAGAGGATTTACCACAGCTTTCTGATCAAATTAATAATTTATTTATTTTTGTGTATTTTTTAATATTAATGACCTCACATAAAGATAGAAATAATAAAATTCATATCTTTGAACATTCAATAAAAATATAACAATAAAATTCATGTAAATAATGAATAAAAATCAAAGCAAATACCAAGTCAATATATCACCCTCCTACAGATTAAATAACAATTTAAACCTATATTTCCTTATCGCTAAAGACCCGCTTATCTCGAATATCATCCAGTTTCTAAATACTCATATTCTGTGACCTGAACGAAACTCGATAAGCATACAAATCAATATCGAATACTTGTTAATAAAGTTCCAGATATTTGTTCAAGGGAATATCAGAGTATATGAGAAATTTACGTTTCATTTAAGAAGGGGTTATGTTTGTTGTCATTATTACGGTTAGTTTGCGGGTTTGGGAGGCATGCGGGGGTTAATTGTGCGGTCTGTTTTGGGCCTAGTTTATCATTTTTTGGTATTTATATGTGTGTGCTATCTGATTTTATTATAATAAATTGACAGTATATTTTAATTGTTTTGTATTTCAATTTATTCAAGGAAATTTATATTGAAAACAAAAAAGTAGCATCATTTATAAGTAGTGTTGTGTTTAATACATTTGTTTTAGATCCTCTTCAAAGTTATTATCAATTCTTAAAAAATTAAAATATAGTGACAATAATCAATCATTAAAAATTCCTTCATTTCCCTTCATTTTCTTCTAACTTTTCCTATTTTTCTACATCTTTTTCTTTACATTTTTTACACATATGAAACCCACATCCACACCCATAATAATCATTCTTAATGGCTTTCAAACAAATATCACAAAGTTTGTCATATTTCTAATTTTCCCCAAATACTTTAACATTCAACGCATGTGTATACGGACACACATTTCTCTTATATCCTGAACATCGGGTACAAAGATCGTAATTGCATTTAACGCAATTCCAGCGTACTGTGGAAATACTATCGCAACGGAGTTCGCATTTGTTGCACCAGAATATTTTTAGAAATCCACGGCTGCCGTGTTCGTAGCGCAGTGGGTGGCCGGCTGGGCATAATTTTAGACCTTTCTCTCCGAGTAAATCTGCGAGTAGTTTTCCTAAGCGATTCACTTAATCTTATAAAGTTTTTCTATCTTATTTCAGATCTTTTATCTCGTGTAACATTGATTGCGCTGCATCGTTATGCGCTTACTATTATCTCATTTTTTATTATTCTTGGTTTTAGTTTCTGATATTATAATATTGTAGGATAACTATGTGAACTTTGGAGTCAATCTTATCTTCTGGAATTATCTCGATTTGTATGTTTGATTAAAATATTTCTGGTTTGGATGTCTCATATCTTATAAAATTGCGCAAAAGTCGCTTAATTTGCTATTAGATATTAATTTCAAATATGACGATAATAATGTGATTAATTTTATAAAGATTGATAATAGATAATATACGATGCAGGAGAGCAGCGAAATCGAATTTCCGCAGTACATTCTCAAAAATTTAATCGATAAGTAACTTCTACCGATAACCTAGAAACGATTAAAAAAGATAATCAGCTTGCAAGTAACTGGAGATCATTGCCAAGAAAAGTGCAGTCAAGAAAAACTATGCGCAGATTGAGAAATTTATATACTTTTTCAAAGATAAGTATGTGCTTGCTTCAGATTTTAATAAAAAGAAATCAGGTCTTTAAGCGCTTACTTGTATCGCTGCGGGTATTAAAGTCAACCCTTAAGCGGTTGACAAACTTGCTGAAATTATTGTTGACATAATTTTGGATACTTTGAATGAGCAAGAACATAAAGTTAGATACATCGCATTGAAATCTTTATACTTCATTTGTCAAGCTTTAGACGAAAAAATATTGAAAATGTTCAACAAAATATTTGAGAGCATAATTGGAAAAATCACAGATTTAGATTAATAAACCCGAAACGCAGCAAGATTCTTAGATTCAGCCTTACAAACATCCCTAAATTCCGCATTGTTAAACTCTGAAAACCACGATTTATTCAAAATAAAATAATTCATGGGCATTCTCAAATCAAAATTCAAAAGTATGAACCCAGCAATTAGACAATTTTTAATCAGATGGATCAATGTACTTAATTAAATTGTCAGTGTTGACTTGTTGCAGTATTTGCCTGATTTGTTATAAGATTTGCTGTTTATGTTGGGGGATAAGGAAAAATCGTTGAAAATGAGTGCGGAGGAGTGTTTGAAAAATTTTTAGAAGGAGATGGCTGATAAATTTACATAAGGGAAATTGGAGACTATTATTAATCTGGCGACTATTGATTAAATATTGACGATATTGATTAGAGTAGCCAAAGGTAAATCACATGTTAACTCGAAAATAACAACTTTAAATTTCCTGAAAATATTAATTTCTTTCTTCAAATCCCAACTCGACCCTAAAATAAAAATCGCAAACAGTAAAAATTACTTCAAACGAGTAATAATATAAAGATTCGATGAAGTTCTATAACCAATCCTCTTGTTAATGTCTTACTAATAATAATAAGTACGTAAAGTATCATTCCAAGCAAATGAAATGTTGATGGCAGCAATACAGATGATCAATCGTGAATAAACTATTAATTTTTCAAAAGTTATGCCTTTGTTGAAAAATATGCTTTCATAGAAAAAATCAACTTCTACTTCTTAAAGTGCCCTAAAATGGATGAAATTTATGTTGGAGAACTATAATGATAAAATATTGCCGCAGATTAATGATATTATTGAGAGATTGGTGGAAAAATTGTGTGATCCTTCAGGTAAAAATGTTATTTAAATTATTTAAAATACGACTGTTACTGAATAATATTTTGAACGTCTTATATAAAAAATGTTAATGCTGCTTATGAATAAAAGTCAAACAGATGATAAACCTGAATCTATTTTACGTAGATTTTCATCAATACTTGAACCTGATAAATTTTGTAAAACTCTAGCATCTCAAATGGTATAAACATTCAACCAAGATTACTTATTCATTTTCGAAATCGTACAATATTTGACTCAGTTGATCGTGACATAGAAAAATATGCAAAAAGTCAGAAAGAAATTACAAAATCGTGGTGATCTATAATTTTTCGGAATATTATTTAAAGCTTTCAAGTATAACCCTGCGGCTGTGACTTGCTTGTGTTTGCTATCTCAAGAATATGAACTCGCTTACAAAATTGTGACTTCTTTGGGTAATGAGGTGTAAATTTTCCAAGGTATTTTGACGGGTTTTTGTAAAATTGCAGTCATGATATAATCTCCTGGATTCCTATGTAAATTTTTACTAATATTTAGTCCTACGATTAGAGATGCTTAACAAAAAAGATCACCCATACCTAATATAAGCGCTCTGCGCAATTTTGATGATATTGCCTCAAGGAAAAATTGCAAATATATTAAAAAACAGACTCTAAATTAGCAAAATAACAGGCAACTCAAGCTCAGGCACAGGCAGATAAATATACCGAAAATAGAACGCAAAAGTGATGAAAACTTAAACAGAATAGACTGAACCTTAGCTCAGACATCAACTATCATAAGCAGCTATCGATAAATACTTAGTTTAGTATCTGGAGTGTCAGAATAAATTTGCAACCTCGAACCAGAAATGAATGGAAATTATTTTGTGAATTGTGTATTTTTTGTCTGTTTTTGTGATCCAGTGAATTTTAATAATATATATTCAAAGTAGCAAAACCAGTGTGAAAATGTCAGTATACATACGAATAAAAGATGCCAGCCTAAACGAACGCCCATCCGCTCCTGTACCCCTCCCTTTAACCTTTAGGTATTCCTCTTGATATAATCATCATCAGCAGTACTAAAAACAATATAGACTCCCTCATCAAAAAATCCCTTTTGGTAATCTTAGTTCATCTGTTCAATTCGATAACGATACTTGCATTTCCGTATCTGCTAGAACACCTACAACAATACTAACAGTAATAGTTACAGTACAATGCACATACCTTCAAGTTCTTCATTATAAAGTCTAATCCAGAATAAAACAATAGCGGTGGGGGAGTTACCTTTCCAATATTTTTAACAGCAACCCGGCTGCTAAAATAATAGTAATATATTGATTTATATTAGTGCAGGTTGAATTGGTAAGACAGGCGGAAAATGGACAGTTTAAAAAACAAGGATTTTTACATCTAGGTGTGCATTATGATGCCAGAAAAAATTATATTGGGGAAATGGAGTTTTATTAATTTGGAGATATTGCTAAAAATAATATTAACTACAATGGCAACAATAGTAATAATAACGGGCTTAATTTAGTCAATGGAGTATTAGGAGCAGGACAAGTCTCTACTTTCGATAGAAATATGAAAGTGCAGTCTAATTTTACTGATAATAATTCTAAAATGATGAGCTTATATAAAGGTCCATGCAAAACTAAAAATTTATTTAGCTGCTGCGATAAACCTGTCAACGATCAGTAGTATTAAGTTGTGTAACCTCACTATTACGATCCTACTCATCACCACAGAAATGTTCTTAACAATAGTTGAATAATAATATTTTTCACATATATTTTTTGTTCTTATTTTACTAACATTATTCATAATATGGATTATTGATTATAACAGTTATCGAAAATGCACGAAATCCATCGTAATCTTATGTACTAAGTAAAAAAGCAATCAGCAACAAGATCTGACCCGTTCTTCGCCCCTAACTCCTAATAAGACGATATCCGGGCATAGAACAACCTGTTACGTACAAAAAATCGCCACTTATAAACATAAATAATCCGCCTGAACTCCAAAATTGCTTAACTGTCCTAAAAACTAGCCCTAACCACAACAAAATTCAACAGCATATCTCATAACAAATAATAAACTACCAAATAGATGGTACAATAGATGTCACGAGTACCGATGATCATGTAAAATAAATAATTGAAAGATTAGAATTAAGTGCTGAATAGAGAATTATTGGCAATTAATGGAAAAAATAATTAAATGGATAGAATTATTAGGGAATTGAAGAGTTAGAAATATGGGTTAGAAATGAGGGTTAAGGAATTTAATATTTTGGAAAAAATGAGGGAGGAGAGATTCAAAGATTAGGTTGATCGACTTACACCTATTATTATATAATAGCCTGCTTAATTTACTACGCTTAAGTAATCAGTCACTCATTTCACTAAATATCTGCGCAATAATGCTGTAAATGTCGCATAGAATATATTTATTTTAGCTTCAAAATAGTGTTAAGGAAATAAAAAGTTAAATTCATTCACAGTATTCAACAATTACTGGCGATAGCTTCAATAACGAAAATCTTACGGTTACTTAGCTTTAATATCAACTTACTCTTCAATCCGAAAAGTAATGAAAATAATAGATGAAAAATACGCATAAATCGACCTTTAAAATGGCTAATTATCCGGCACAATAGATTAATGGGTGGTAAACTCAGTGATATAAATATTGAATGTCGGCTAGAAACAGAAAGATAGAAAATTGTTCAGATTACTGGCTTTGAAATATCGGTGTCGGTTTCCTATTCAAGGGGAGAAAAGGGAGATATCGGAGGAAGTTGGAGTTTTTATTGATGATGTGCTGTGTCGGGAGATTGTGAAGGTTATAGTTACTGGAGAGAAGGGGAAGAAACGAAAAAATAGTGATGATAGTCATCAAATATAAGATAATTGATTACTGTTATGTTTTTATCTTTAAGAAAATATGTACATAAACATCATTAATTTTTAACTATATTTTTAAGAACAACTAAGGTGCCATTATACCCAGTAAGATACACAAACTCCATTCCATTTTTAGCTTGTATACACAGATCCGAAAACATAGGAAACATCTTCTTCTTCTGCTCTTTATCTTTCTCCTTGTTATTTTCCTTATTATTCTTCTTTTGCTCTTCTTACTGACTCTAATTAATCTCCTCAACCACAGGCACATACCCATCCCGCCACCCAATTTTATACACTTTTTCCAATCTCTAATCTTTCTTAATTTTCTTCTTCTTCAAAGAACTCCCTCTCAATTCTTACACTTATAATAATTTTAGGATGCCGGTTATAGGGTCTAAAACTGGTAATTTCTATGAATAATAATCATGATGGATTAACTATTAATAAAATTTAAATAATTACTGTGATGCAACGTTGGGTTTTCACTGTGCGGATTTAAACGCTGTTTGCGAAATTTACGGTAGTTTATATTTTGTTTATTGAGTAGAAACATAGTATCACACATGGATCAACTATTTAGTCTCTGTTTACTATCAAGTATTTATTACCAGGATCCCAAAATACCGACCATATTTTTCTCTAAATTTATTATAAAATAATACATTAGAGCACTAATATTAGAAAATGGGTCGATGTTAATATAGATTCCATATAAAAATAGTGCCGTCATAGCTGCTGGTAGTAAATAGCACACTATTATTATTATTTTTCTATTAATCTTACTATTCTTACTATTCTTATTATTATTATATTTTCTATTACTATGATATATTATATTTATTCCTAAACATATTCATAGGACATTATGCAATGGATGTAACCATTTCCATATGCGCATTAGGGATGTACCGAACTATGGTATACCCTGTTTTTGTAATTTTGTATATTGATATACGACCGTATTGAGTACCTGTTACTATCAAAATTTATTATATTGATGGTGACTATTTGTGTTTATTGTGTTTTGATAGGGTATGGGCTGAAAGTGATGGTGGTGATAATGAAGAGGTTGAACGGAGGAATTCGAAGGCGGTTATGCGGTCGGGCTAGGGTTATGTTATTTATATTTTGTCCGTTAATTAGTAGTACTTTTATTGTTGATTCTTTGAATAATTTGGTAGACTGAATATTACAACTGTGCCTAATCCAGTCAGAACCATGACTAAATTAGCAAATATTTTAATCTTCAGCACATGATATTTAATACACACTTTATGAAACACTAATTAATTCAAATTAGTCATTTACGGTGAACTATAGGCAAACCACAAAACAGACTCACCTATGTATTTAACACCGACAAGATTAAAATATTTCAAAGAATACGCTTTGATAGTCATTTCCTCTTTCTGCTATAGGCCAACTGCTTATTTCGATGTAGATTGCACAAAAGCAAGCCAATATTTGGAGGTGGCCATACAACAAATATTATTATTTTGTTAGCTTTAACCTTATTATTGGCCTAATGTCATATATTATACTAACTCATGGTTTGACTGTTTGAAATTGTTAATATGTGATTTTTATTTCTATTTTTATCTTTATTTTTATGCCAAGATATGGGAAAGTGGAGCGGGTGTTGATCTGCGTTTTGGAAGTGATTTTGGTACTTTTTGTTAAGATTTTGCACGGGTTATGTTTAATTATGCGGTTGATGAATGAGGGAGATTTTGAGTATGGGTGTTGTTTGTTGATTGTTGATGTTTTGGGGGTTAGATTTGAGTGAGAGTACCAATTGAAAATGATTATGATTAGGCTGGCCAAGGAATGAATTTATTGAAGTCTCTGTTTTAAATTATACTTTTTATTACTATTGGAGTTATTTTGTTCAAATTTTTCATTATGTCCTATTTCTTCTTTTTCATTTCGTGGACATGTTGACATTTTGCACATATTTTTGTATGGATCGGCATTACATAACGACAGTTCTTGCACTATTTCTTACCTGGACCAAGCTTTTTCTTGGATTGACTTGATTTTTTTATTAATTTCTTTTGAGTACTTGCTTTGACATTTTTCGATGTTTTCTTAGACGCTTTCTTGGGCATTATGATATTATAATTAAAGATTAAAAATCAAACAAAGCAGCTAATCAATTAATATACAATAATTTATGCAAATAAGAGAAATCGAATAGATATTCATATATTGATCATCAAATGCTAATCATAAATTTTCTCATTGATAGCCGAGCCTAAAAATAAAATAATATTATACTTGGAGAAAAATTCTTGCTGGTTCAAATAGCCATCTCTATCAAGATCAGCTTACTCTATGAACTCAAGAATGTCATTATCACTGACCACGATGTCCAAATATTGATTGAAAACTTGCTTAATTTCAGCGAGACCAACTAATCCTTTTTATTTTCTATCGAAGAGACTGAACATATCAAGAGCCTAATCTTAACGACCTCTTCCGTCAAACCATTTCTTCTGAACCATATCCAAAATTTCAGGTAGAGTAAATGTCTTTTTATCAGCATAATTGAGTGAAATTTAATCTTCAATTTCCTTGCCATTCATTTTCGTGAACCCAAAATTACCAAGAATACTTCTCAATTGCTGTCTGTTAATTTCACCTGTATTCTGTGGATCATAGAATTTGAATGCATCTTTTATTTCATTGTCCTGTGATTATTTAATATTGTACCATATCTTAGGAAAGTTTGTTATTTGCTCCTCCTGCATTTTTGCCCTTTGTGATGTTCTTCTTTGGTTTGCTCATTTTTACTTTCTTTCGAATAAATATAACTTATTAATTATTGTTAAATATATATATTCAATTTCAATAATTTTTCTTCCTTTTATCCTATAAAATTGGTTTTGTCTTAAGATACAGGATAGATCAATAAAATCATTACTCAAAATATTTACAGATCATTTTTATGGTTTGGCTAACCTGTTGAATATTTTTCTGAACACAAACTGCCAGAATTAAGCAAATTTAGATCCTGCCAGGTAAGATATTATCCAATAAAAAGGGACTTTGATATTATTAAGTGGTATCAACGCATAAAAAGTAGCTGAACATAATCCACAGAGACCCCACCCGATTCCAAACACAACAGCTCCAATAATGAGTCCAAAGCTGACTTTCTCTTTAGGGTTTTAAAGAACATCAGCAAAAACAGGAGTAATCCTAAAAATAATAAAATATAGTATACTTCTTATGAGCCATGAAACAAATCGTCACAGAACAGATTGCAATCGATATAGCATAGAAAATTGGTACGGAAGGATTCCAGTATCTCGAGGTTACATTCATAGCGTCCAAAACATGTTACCTTTCAGTTAATCCACTGACCATGAGCCCAAGACCTAACAGGATTCCAATGATGAAGTTAAGAATATATTTGATGATACCTTTGACTGATTTATCTTTGAATATTACGAAAAATAGGAATGGCATTGCTAAGCATCCTTTTATATAGTAGTCTCCGTCTATGTTTGATGGTAGGTCTAGTTTGATATAATCTGACCATTATTCAGGTATTCTTTATGCTAGTTTGTACTTGTTGGTGAGATACGCTGCTCCACAGAATAGAATAACAGCCAAAAGCGATGCTTTTTGTCCTCGTGCAATCCCAGTCAACCCATGCCCAAAAGTCAACCCACCTGCTAACACAGTCCCAAACCCAACAAGCAGCCCACTGACAACAAGCAACCCCTCTTAAGTATTCCTCACATATCTACGTGTATCAAAAGGATAAAAATCAATATAATGTTCATGATGCAATTCCTTAATAAAAGCCGAACAAAAGATAACGCCCATCATAACGGTAACCCATACTGAAATATCTTGCATAGCTTTAGCAGTACTCATGAGTTTTAGAAAAGATGTCCTGCCGATCAGTTTGCCGAATATGAAAAAATATAGTGATGCGGAGACTGATAATAATATGGCACCGAGGATTGCGTTGTTGATCTGTTACTCTGTTACATTCCATGGGATTTTTAGGTTGAAGAGGGATTTTGGGCTTAGGTTTATCTTCGAGCTCATTTTTTTATATTGGTTTTTTGTGATTTAACTTATATCTTATTGTTATCAATACAAATATTAAAATAGTTGTGTATTTATTGTTCTGTTATCAATTAGAAATTTTTGTGAAATATAACATTATTTTTAATTTGGTATTTCTTGAAGATATTTTATTAATTTTTATGATTATAAATATTCAGTTTAAATGACTGGCTTTGATTAATAAGTTAAATATATATTATCGGTAAATATATATATGAAAAATCAGGTAAAAGCATGAACATAATATAATGTATAAAATCTACAATGTCTTCTATCTGTGAGACTTACATAAATAACACTAAATCTGTTATTAAATTATTGAGAAATTGCAGAGGGGAAGTTCGAGAAATAAAATTGCAAAATACTTTTTTATTTCTTTCAATGAAATCAAGAACTAGAGGACATTTATAATTAATATTCATT
>APMI01038002.1_pt1 | contig 13813 bp, 12 predicted proteins | sample 667938 | NCBI WGS metagenome assembly APMI01 (sample SAMN01084076, study PRJNA167559) | wastewater metagenome | biome: Wastewater | place: Denmark: Ejby Moelle, Odense | collected 2011-11-28 | reverse complement strand
GCATCGCCCGCACCACCATCGGCACGTCGCCATGCCCGGAAATGAAGACGATCGGCGCATCGACCCGCAGCATCTCGAGACGCTCCTGCATTTCGAGGCCGCCGATTCCGGGCATCCGCACATCGAGCACCAGGCAGCCGGCCAGCTTGAGGCTCGCTTCATCGTCGATCAACTGCAGGCAACTGGCATAGGAGCGAACCTGGACACCGAGCGTCTCGATCAGCAGGCCGACCGACAGGCGCACCATTTCGTCGTCGTCGACCACGCAAACCAGATCATTCCCGGTCATGCTGCCCCTTCCGCGCTATCGGCACCACAAAACGGAAGCACGCGCCACCGCCCGGGTTGGCTTCGACCCACAGGCGCCCGCCATGATTTTCGACGATGGTCCGGCAGATTGCCAAGCCCAGCCCCACGCCGTCGACCTTGGTCGTGACGAAGGGTGCGAACAGGCTGGCCCGCACCTTGTCGGAGACGCCGCTGCCCCGATCGCTGACGCGGCATTCGATCGACTCGTCCTGGCGCAAGGCGGTGGCGATCGTCAGGCGCCGCTCCGCAACGATCGAGGCCATCGCCTCGATGCCGTTCTTGATCAGATTCATCACCAACTGATCGAGGCTGCCGCGGTCACCGTCGACCGGCGGGAGGTCGGGCTGGAGTTCGCGCACCACCTGGACTCCGGCGGCGAGCGCGTCCAGTTCGGCGAACCGGCACATGTCGGTCACCACGTCGTTGAGCTGCACCGGGGCAAAGCTCAGCTCGCCCTTGCGTACAAAGCTGCGCACTCGGCGGACGATTTCTCCGGCGCGCATCGCCTGTTCGGCAATGATTTCGAGCGTCGCCTTGACGCCCTCCGGCGGGCAGTCGCCCAGGCGGCGCAACCCCAGCGCGCTGAAATTGCGGATCGCGGTGAGCGGCTGGTTCAGTTCGTGGGCCAGGGCGGAGGCCATCTCGCCCAGCGTGATGAGTCGCCCGGCGTGCGCCAGTTGCCCCTGCTCGTTGCGCTCGCGGCCCTCGCGCTGCTTGATGTCGTCGATGTCGCGCAGGGTGCCGATCATGCGGGCCGGGCGATTGAGCGAACCGAACTCCATGATCTTGCCGCGCAGCGCGACCCAGCGGTAGGAGCCGTCCTTGCAGCGCATGCGGGTTTCCGCCGCCAGCAGCGGACCGGCACCAGCGAGGTAGCCGTCGAACAGTGCGCGGGTGCGCGCCCGCTCGTCCGGATGCGCCAGTTCGTCCCAGGCGAAACCGGCCTCCAGGTCGTTCGGCCCATAGCCGAGTATCTGCTTGAACTGGGGCGAGAGCACCAGGCGCCCGGATACCAGATCCCAGTCCCACAGGCCATCGCCGTGGCCCTCCAGGGCGAACTGCCAGCGCTGTTCCGAGGCGCGCAGATCTTCCATCATGCGCCGGCTCTCCGTAATGTCGCGATGCGTGCCGAGCATGCGCAGCGGCTTGCCCGAGGCGTCGCGCGACAACAACTTGCCGCGGGCGGCGAACCACTTGTAGCCGCCGTCGGCGCAGCGCAAGCGGAATTCCGACTGGTAGAGCGGCGTTTCTCCGCGCAGGTATGCATCCAGATTGCCGAAGACGTATTGCTTGTCGTCCGGATGGATGAGCCGGTTCCACAGCAGGTCAGGCGAGTCGCCGTCGTAACCGAGCATTTCGCGCCAGCGCGGCGACTGGTAGAACTCGTTGGTCTCCAGGTTCCAGTCCCACACGCCGTCGCCGGCACCTTCGAGCGCAAAGCGCCAGCGTTCCTCGGCCTCGCGCAGCCGGTCCAGCGTGCAACGCTGTTCGCCGGTCTCGCGTACCAGCGCCAGCGCCAGCGCCGGCAAGCCGGGCCTGCGGATGCGCGTAACCGTCGTCTCGGCGAGAAAGGTCGACCCGTCACGGCGCCGGTGCGTGGCGGTGGCGAGCGCAATCGGAATTTCTGCAATCAGGTCGACGCGGCGGATGTCGTCGCCGAGCAGGTGCGCCGCGGCCAGCCCGCGGACTTCGTCGCGCCTGTAGCCGTAGAGCGCAAGCGCGCTCGCGTTGGCATCGCACACCAGTCCGTCGGCGCTCAGCAGGAGAGTGGGATCGGGTGCCGCATCGAATACCGCGCGGTAATCGAGGTCCGACGCGAAGTCCGAAACGAAATGCACGTCTTGCTGCAAGGCAGGGCTGGCGGGTTCGCTGATCGACCGCAATGACGCGTCGCGCGGCCTAGCGTGGCATGCCGGGCAGCATGCCCTTCATTCCGCGCATCAGCTTTTGCATGCCGCCCTTGGATATCTGCTTCATCACCTTTTGCGTCTGTTCGAACTGGGTGAGCAGCCGATTCACTTCCTGCACCGGAACACCGCTTCCGGCAGCAATCCGGCGCTTGCGGCTGGACTTGATGAGTTCCGGCTTGCCACGCTCCAGCGGCGTCATCGAATTGATGATGCCCTCGATGCGACGAATCGATTTCTCCTCGATCCCGCCCTGCATCTGGCCCGCCGCCTGGGCGAACTGCGCGGGCAGCTTGTCGAGCAGCGAACTCAGGCCGCCCATCTTGCGCATCTGCGAGATCTGCTCCTTGAAGTCGTTGAGATCGAAGCCCTTGCCGGTCTTGAGTTTTTGCGCAAAGGCCTTGGCCTTTTCCTCATCGACGCTCTTGCGGGCTTCTTCGACCAGACCGAGGATGTCGCCCATGCCAAGAATGCGCGAGGCCATCCGGTCGGGATGGAACTCCTCGAGCCCGGCGAGCTTTTCACCGATGCCGGCAAACTTGAGCGGCTTGCCGGTCACCTGCCGCACCGACAGGGCGGCGCCGCCACGCGAATCGCCGTCGAGCTTGGTCAGGATCACGCCAGTCAGCGGGAGGTTCTGGTTGAAAGCGCGCGCGGTGTTCACCGCATCCTGGCCGAGCATGCTGTCGACGATGAACAGCGTCTCGACCGGCTGCAATTGGGCGTGCAGCGTCCGGATCTCTTCCATCATCGCTTCATCGATGCCGAGCCGGCCGGCGGTATCGACGAACAGCACATCGTAATAGTGCCGCTTTGCGTGGTCGAGTGCGGCAGCCGCAATATCAGACGGCTTTTGCCCAGCCTGCGACGGGAAGAAATCGATTCCCGCCTGTTCGGCCACCAGGCGCAACTGTTCGATGGCCGCCGGGCGGTAGACGTCGCACGAAACGACCAAGACTTTCTTCTTCTGCGTCTCGCGCAGCAACTTGCCGAGCTTTGCGGTGGTGGTCGTCTTGCCTGCCCCCTGCAGGCCCGCCATCAGGATGATCGCCGGCGGCTGGGCAGCCAAGTTCAGTCCGGCATGTGCCCCGCCCATCAGTTCGGTAAGTTCACGATGAACGACGCCGACCAGTGCCTGACCCGGCGTCAGCGACCCGACGACTTCTTCGCCGACCGCCCGCTGCCTGACCCGGGCGATGAAATCCTTGACCACCGGCAGCGCGACGTCGGCTTCAAGCAAGGCCATCCGCACCTCGCGCAGCGCATCGGAGATATTGTCTTCGGTCAGGCGCGCGTGCCCCCGCACCGTTTTTACGACACGCGCCAGACGCTGGGTCAGGTTATCGAGCATTGGGGTTTCCGAGCCGTTGAAGGGTGAGACTGGCCTGCAAGTCACCAGCCGCCGGGTCGACGCCCATGCGGTAAACTGGGTGCATGACGATTCTACTGCAAGTGCTTCCGGCGGCACTCTATGCGTTGCTCGGGATTCACTTCTGGCGAACCCGGTTGTCCGACGCCGGTCTGCCGCTCGACGCCAAGCCGACGCTTCGCCGCCTGGCGCCGTGGGAACGAATCACCCTGCTGTGCGGAATCTTGTTGCATGGCGCGGGGCTGTATTTGCTGCTGTTTCCAGGCGGGGCGATGAAGTTCGGGTTCAGCTATGCGCTTTCGCTGATCGTCTGGCTGGCGCTGGTTTTCTACTGGATCGAGAGTTTCTACGCCCGGATCGAAGGTCTGCAGACGCTGGCGATGCCGGTGGCGGCCGTCTGCACGCTTCTGCCGCTTGCCTTTCCTGGCCAGCACCTGCTGGCCAACGCCGGATCGGCAGTCTTCCGCGCGCATTTCATGGTGGCCATGCTGGCTTACAGCCTTTTCACCCTGGCGGCTCTGCATGCACTCTTGATGGCGGCAGCGGAAAAGCGCCTGCACCAAGGCCGGCTGTCGCGTGCGCTGGGGGGATTGCCGCCGCTGTTAACGATGGAAGCGCTGTTGTTCAGGCTGATCGCGATAGCATTCGTGCTGCTCACGCTGACGCTGGGCACCGGGATCGTGTTTTCCGAGGCGCTGTTCGGCAAGGCGTTCCGCCTCGACCACAAAACGGTGTTCGCCATCGCCTCCTGGCTGATTTTCGGCGCGTTGCTTGTCGGCCGCCACCTTCGCGGCTGGCGCGGGCGCATTGCGCTGCGCTGGACGCTCGCCGGTTTCGTGACGCTGATGTTGGCCTACGTCGGCAGCCGCTTCGTGCTGGAAGTCATCCTGAACCGGGCTTGACGCTCCGGCAGGGTCTGCCGATACTCGTCGTCAAACCCACGGCCTACCGACAACCTTGGACGACATCCCCCTGTCCGTGCTAGCCGGGGCATTGCTGCTCCTGCTGGTGCTGTCCGGATTCTTCTCGCTGGCCGAGACGGCGATGATGGCGGCCAATCGCTACCGGCTGCGCGCGCTGGCGCAGTCCGGACATCGGGGCGCCCAGTTTGCCGCCGACCTGCTGGCCAAGACCGACCGCCTGCTCGGCGTGATCCTGCTGTTCAACAACCTGATCAACGCGGCGGCGGCGACCCTGGTCAGCCTGATCACGATCGAACTGTTCGGCGATGACAAGTGGGCATTGGGAATCGGCACGCTGCTGGTGACTTTCCTCATCCTGGTATTTGCCGAGATCACGCCGAAGGTGATCGGCGCCCGCAGCGCCGACCGGCTGGCTCCGCTGGTGAGTTTCGTGCTCGCGCCGCTGCTGCGCGTGTTTTCGGTCGTAGTGACTTTCATCAATCTGTTCGTTTCGGCTCTGCTCTGGCTGCTCAGGCTGAAAGGGCCGGCCGAGAACGAACCTCAACGCCTTTCCGCCGAAGAGTTGCGCTCGCTGGTACTCGAATCCAGCCGGTTCATACCGCAAAAACATCGCAGCATTCTGCTCAACCTTTTTGAACTCGAAGACATCACCGCAGAAGATGTCATGACACCGCGAAACGCGATCGAAGCGATCGATCTGCAGGCGCCGCTCGACGAGATCAAGGCGGAGATCGCGACCAGCTACCACACTCGGCTGCCGGTATTCGACGGCGAGTTGGACAACATGGTCGGAATCCTGCATCAGCGCCATCTGCTGGCTGCCGTCGTCGCGGGGGAACTCGACAAGGCCACGCTGCGCGAACGCCTGGCCAAGCCTTACTTCATTCCGGGCGCCACGCCGATCTACTCGCAACTGCAGTTCTTCCAGGAAAACCAGCAGCGAATCGCCCTGGTCGTAGACGAGTACGGCGAACTCGAGGGGCTGGTCACCCTGGAGGACATCATCGAGGAGATCGTGGGGAAGTTCACCACCAGTACGCCAAGCCATTCCGAGCTGGCCTGGGACAGCGCGGACACGGTAATGGTCGATGGACATCGCAGCCTGCGCGAGCTGAATCGCAAACTCGGCCTCAATCTTCCGCTGGAAGGGCCGAAAACGTTAAATGGGTTGATACTCGAGCACTTTGAAGATATCCCGGAGGCGGGCGTCGGTGTGCGCATCGCCGGGGTGCCGATCGAGGTGGTTCAGACGCAGGACCGGATGGTACGTACCGCCCGATTGTTCAAGCCCACGGCCGGAAAACCGTGAAAGGTGTTGTGTCCCGCGAGTTTCAGTAGGCAAGACAGGGGGAATTGTCCTTTACAAACCAGACTCAGGCGTGCATTATCGGCACTCCTGAGCATCAAATCCTGTAAAAACAAGGTTCTATGGCTGCAAACCCACAGATGGCTTTAAGCGGACTGGCGCGCGCCCTTGTGCAGCAAGGGCGGCTTGCCGAGACCGAAGCCGCTCAGCTTGGCATCCAGGCGAGGCAATCGGGGCACGGATTCGCCGCCGAACTGATCGCGCAGGGTGCGATCAAGCCGAAGGATCTTGCGGTATTTGCCTCACAGACGTTCGGCTACCCGGTGGCCGATCTGGCGGCACTCGACGAGTCGCAATTTCCGCGCGACTCGATCGACCACAAGTTGATGCAGTCGCACATGGTGGTGGCGCTGTCGCGGCGGGGTAACCGCCTCGCGGTGGCGCTGGCCGATCCAACCAATCTGCGCGCGCTCGACGAGATCAGGTTCCAGACCGGCCTGACGGTTGACCCGGTGGTTGTCGAAGCAGACAAGCTGGTTGCCGCGGTGGCAAAGCTTTCGGAAACCGCGGCCAATGCGCTCAAGGAACTGACCGGCAACGAGTTCGACATGGACTTGCTGCACGGCGAGGAGGAAAGCGCCGACCCGGCGGCGGAAAGCGCCCAAGCCGAGGTCGACGACGCGCCGGTGGTGCGATTCATCCAGAAGATGCTGCTGGACGCGATCAGTGAAGGGGCGTCGGATATCCATTTCGAACCCTACGAAAAGTATTACCGAATCCGCTTCCGCACCGACGGCATCCTGCGCGAAATCGCCCAGCCGCCGCTGATCCTGCGCGAAAAGATTGCCTCCCGCATCAAGGTGATCTCGCGTCTGGACATTGCGGAAAAACGGGTTCCGCAGGACGGCAGGATGAAGCTGCAGTTGTCCAAGACAAAGGCGATCGATTTTCGCGTCAGCACGCTGCCGACCCTGCACGGGGAAAAGATCGTCATGCGGATTCTCGACCCGAGTTCCGCGATGCTGGGCATTGAGGCGCTGGGCTACGAGCCCGATCAGCGCGAGATGATGATGTCGGCGATCGGTCGTCCTTACGGCATGATACTGGTGACGGGTCCGACCGGTAGCGGCAAGACCGTCTCTCTTTACACCTGCCTCAATCTGCTGAACAAGCCGGGCACCAATATTTCCACCGCGGAAGATCCGGCGGAAATCAATCTCGCGGGGATCAACCAGGTCAACGTCAACGAGAAAGCCGGGCTGACTTTTGCGACCGCGTTACGGGCGTTTCTCCGGCAGGACCCGGACATCATCATGGTGGGCGAAATACGCGACCTCGAGACGGCCGAAATCTCGGTCAAGGCCGCACAGACCGGCCATCTGGTGCTATCGACGCTGCATACCAACGATGCACCTTCGACACTGACCCGTCTGGCCAACATGGGCGTTCCGTCGTTCAACATCGCCTCCAGCGTGATTCTGATTACCGCCCAGCGTCTGGCCCGCAAGCTGTGTTCCTGCAAGAAGCCGCACACGGTGCCGATCGAAGCGCTGTTGCAGGCCGGTTTTTCCGAGGCCGATCTCGACGGCTCCTGGCAATTGTATGGCCCCGCCGGATGTGATCGCTGCAAGGGATCGGGCTACAAGGGTCGCGTCGGCATTTATCAGGTGATGCCGATATCGGAGGATATGCAGCGCATCATCATGACCACCGGCAACTCGATGGAACTTGCCGAACAAGCCCAGCGCGAAGGGGTGCGGGATCTGCGCCAGTCGGGCCTTCTCAAGGTCAAGCAGGGCGTGACGTCTCTGGAAGAAGTACTCGCCACGACCAACGAATGAGCCACTGAGAGTTAGCCTGCGCAGCGCGCAGACAGGAGAGCAGCATGGCAACAGCAACCACCAGCAGAGCCACACGCCGGGCCGCCGCCGAGCGGGAATCGATGTTTCTGTGGGAGGGCAAGGACAAGACCGGCAAGCAACTCCGGGGCGAGATGCGCTCCACCGGCGAGAACGTTGTTTCGGCGTCTCTGCGACGGCAGGGAATCATCGTCACCAAGGTCCGCAAACAGAAATTCGGCCGGGGAGGCCGGGTCTCGGAAAAGGACATCACGCTGTTTACCCGCCAGTTGGCGACCATGATGAAAGCCGGCGTGCCCTTGCTGCAGGCTTTCGACATCACGGCAAAAGGCGCATCGAACCCGGCAGTCGGCAAACTGCTCACCGACGTGCGAACCGAGGTGGAAACCGGCAGCAGCCTGGCGCAGGCCTTTCGCAAACACCCGGTGCATTTCGACTCGTTGTACTGCAACCTGATTGCGGCCGGCGAACAGGCGGGTATTCTCGACGCCCTGCTCGACCGCCTGGCGACCTACAAGGAAAAGACGCTCGCGCTCAAGAGCAAGATCAAATCGGCAATGTTCTACCCGGCCGCCGTTGTCGTTGTCGCGTTCGTCGTGACCGCGGTGATCATGCTGTTCGTCGTGCCCGAATTCAAGAAGGTGTTTACCAGTTTCGGGGCGGACCTGCCGGCACCGACTCTGTTCGTGATCGGTATCTCCGACGCTTTCGTTTCCAACTGGTACATCATCTTCGGGGCATTGGGCGCCGGCATTTTTGCGTTCTTCTATTTCTGGAAGCGGTCGGTCGCCATGCAGGTGGTCATCGACAGAATGCTGCTGCGTGCGCCGATCTTTGGCGACATCATCCGCAAGGCGACCATCGCGCGCTGGACCCGAACCTTGTCCACCATGTTCGCCGCGGGCGTTCCGCTGGTCGAGGCGCTGGATTCGGTTGGTGGCGCATCGGGCAACTACGTTTACAAGGTTGCAACCAAGCAGATTCAGACCGAGGTCAGTACCGGCACCAGCCTGACCATCTCGATGCAGAATGCACAGGTCTTCCCCATGATGGTGGTGCAGATGGTGGCGATCGGCGAGGAATCGGGCCAGCTCGATGCGATGCTCGGCAAGGTTGCAGACATGTACGAACAGGAGGTCGACGACGCCGTCGCCAGCATGTCCAGCCTGATCGAACCGATCATCATGGTCTTCCTCGGGGTGGTCATCGGCGGACTGGTGGTCGCCATGTACTTGCCGATCTTCAAGCTGGGTCAGGTCGTATAAGCCCGCGCAGCGAACGCGCGGCGCCTTGCCGCCGCGGGTCCGGGACATCGAGAAGATGACGGATCTCTTCATCGACCCGCTGAGCTTCGCCATCGGCTGTGCGGTGCTGGGCCTGCTGGTCGGCAGTTTTCTCAATGTCGTGATCCATCGGCTGCCGATGATGCTCGAACAGGAGTGGCACGCCAATTGTGCCGATCTCAGGGGCGAGTCGGTCCCTGCGTCGGAACGCATTTCGCTCGCCCGGCCGCGCTCGCGTTGCCCGCATTGCGGCCACCAGATCACGGCAATGGAGAACGTTCCGGTCGTCAGCTACCTGCTGCTGCGTGGAAAATGCAGCCACTGCAAGGCGCGAATCGGGCTGCGCTACCCATTTGTCGAGGCGCTCTCCGGCTTGCTCTCCGGCTACGCGGCCTGGCACTTTGGCCCGGGCTGGACCGCCGCCGGCGCGATCCTGTTCCTGTGGATTCTGCTCGCCTTGACGTTCATCGATTTCGACACCCAACTGTTGCCGGACAGTCTGACTCTGCCCCTGGTCTGGATCGGACTGCTCTTCAATCTCGACGGGCATTTGGTGGATATCAGAAGCGCCGTGATTGGCGCGGTTGCGGGGTATCTCGCGCTCTGGTCGGTGTATTGGCTGTTCAAGCTCGCCACCGGCAAGGAGGGCATGGGGTACGGCGACTTCAAATTGTTGTCCGCGATCGGGGCATGGCTGGGCTGGCAGCAACTGCCGCTGACGATCCTGCTCTCCTCGGTGGTCGGTGCCGTAATCGGCATTGCGCTGATCGTAGTCGCACGGCGCGGACGCGAAGTTCCGATTCCATTCGGCCCCTATCTGGCGATCGCCGGCATGATCGCCCTGTTCTGGGGCAAGTCGCTGACAGCCAGCTATCTGGGGCTTCTGGCGTAGTTTCGCCGGACGCTTGAAAGCCCAGCGCGACACCCCAATCTTTGGAGTTGCTTTTGTCTGCCAAAGACATGCAACCCGCTTCCCACGATCCGATTGCCCGCAGGGCGTAGGGTATACTTCGCACTTTCAGGAGACTGCACAATGCCGATCTACGAGTATCAATGCGCTGACTGTGGCCTGCAGAAGGAGTTTTTGCAGAAAGTCTCCGACGCCCCGATTGCGGCATGCCCGGCTTGCGGCGGCGCAAGTTTCTCCAAGATGCTCAGTGCAGCCGGATTCCAACTGAAAGGCAGCGGCTGGTACGCGACGGATTTCAAGGGCAGCGGCAAGGCCGCGCCCAAGCCCGAAAGCAAGGAAAGCAAGGAAAGCGGCGGCGAATCCAAAGCCGCAGAAAGCCCTGCGCCGGCCACGCCCTGCGGAGGATCGTGCTCTTGTCACTGACACCTTGTTCATGAAACGCTACTTCGTCGCGGGACTGCTGATATGGATTCCGATCGTCATCACGGTCTGGGTTCTGGCTTGGATTGTCGGCACTCTGGATCAGACATTGCTGCTCCTGCCGTCTTCGATGCGGCCAGCCAACGTGCTCGGCTTCCATCTGCCCGGCTTGGGCGTGATACTTTCGGTTGCGGTTGTGCTTCTCACCGGCGTGGTCGCCGCCAACATCATCGGTCAGCGACTGGTTCGCTACTGGGACAGCGTGCTTTCCCGCATCCCGGTCGTTAAGTCGATTTACTACAGCGTCAAACAGGTGTCCGATACGCTGTTTTCCTCCAACGGACAGGCCTTTCGCAAAGCGCTGCTCGTCCAGTACCCGCGCGCCAATAGCTGGACCATCGCCTTCCTGACCGGGCAACCCGGCGGGGACGCGGCCCGCCACTTGGCGGATCATGTCAGCGTCTACGTCCCGACGACGCCGAACCCGACATCGGGGTTTTTTCTGATGGTGCCGCGCTCCGATGTCATCGAACTCGACATGTCGGTCGACGAAGCCCTCAAGTACATCGTGTCGATGGGCGTGGTGGCGCCACATCGGCGCACGGCGAGCGGCGGCGTCGCACTGCAGACCCATTGAACGGGCCGGCTATCGCCGGCCTTTTGCCCAATCGATTCCTCAAGCCGACCCGATATCATGCGCACTCACTATTGCGGCCTGGTCAATGCCGCCCATCTCGATCAGACCGTCACCCTTTGCGGGTGGGCGCATCGCAGGCGCGACCACGGCGGCGTCATTTTCATCGATCTGCGCGACCGGGAAGGACTGGTCCAGGTAGTTTGCGATCCGGATCGCCCGGAAATGTTCCGGCTGGCCGAAACCGTTCGCAACGAGTTCGTGCTCAGGATTGCCGGCAAGGTGCGCCGCCGCCCGGAGGGCACCACCAATGCCAATATGAAGAGCGGCGAAATCGAAGTGCTGTGCCACGAGATCGAGGTGCTCAATGCGGCGGTGACGCCGCCGTTCCAGCTCGATGACGAGAATCTGTCGGAGAACGTCCGGCTCACCCATCGGGTCATCGATCTGCGCCGCCCGCAGATGCAGAAAAACATGATCTTGCGCTACAAGGTCGCGATGGCCTTCCGCCGGTTTCTCGATGCCAACGGCTTCCTCGACATCGAAACGCCGATGCTCACCAAGAGCACGCCGGAAGGGGCTCGCGACTATCTCGTACCCTCCCGCGTCCATGACGGCCAGTTCTTCGCGCTGCCGCAGTCGCCGCAACTGTTCAAGCAGCTTCTGATGGTCGCCGGCTTCGACCGTTACTACCAGATCACCAAGTGTTTCCGCGACGAAGACCTGCGCGCCGATCGCCAGCCGGAATTCACCCAGGTCGATATCGAAACCTCGTTCCTGGGCGAAACCGAGATCATGGCGATCATGGAAGACATGATTCGGTGCGTGTTCAAGGAAGCGCTGTCGGTGGATCTTCCGAACCCTTTTCCGTGCATGAGCCATGCCGAGGCAATTCGCCGATTCGGTTCGGACAAACCCGACCTGCGCGTGACACTCGAACTGACCGAAGTCACCGATGCGGTGAAGAACGTCGCGTTCAAGGTGTTCAGCGGTCCGGCCAACGCGCCCGACGGGCGGGTCGCCGCGCTGCGTGTTCCAGGCGGCGCGAGCATGTCGCGCGGTGAGATCGATGCCTGCACCGAGTTCGTCAAGATCTACGGCGCCAGGGGTCTGGCGTACATCAAGGTCAATGACGCCACCAAGCTCAGCGAGGAGGGCCTGCAGTCGCCGATCGTCAAGAACCTCGACGAGGCCTCCCTGCGCGAAATCACGGCGCGCTGCGGTGCGCAGACCGGCGACGTGATCTTCTTCGGCGCCGACAAGGCGAAGGTTGTCAACGATGCGCTTGGCGCACTGCGCATGAAGATCGGCCACGAGAAGAAGTACCTGACCGGCGAGGCATGGCGTCCGCTCTGGGTGGTCGATTTCCCGATGTTCGAGTACGACGAGGAGAACAAGCGCTGGGCCGCCTGCCATCATCCGTTCACCAGCCCGAAGGACGGCCATGAGGACTGGCTCGAAACCGACCCGGGCAAGTGCCTTGCCAAAGCCTACGACCTCGCCCTCAACGGCTGGGAGATCGGCGGCGGCTCGGTGCGTATCCACCGCGAAGACGTGCAGAGCAAGGTCTTCCGCGCGCTCAACATCGGTGCAGAGGAAGCCCAGCTCAAGTTCGGCTTCCTGCTCGACGCACTGCGTTACGGTGCACCACCGCACGGCGGCCTGGCGTTCGGCCTCGACCGGATCGTCACCATGATGACCGGCGCCGAATCCATCCGCGATGTCATCGCGTTTCCGAAGACGCAGCGCGCGCAGTGCCTGCTGACCCAGGCGCCGTCGCCGGTCGATGAAAAGCAGTTGCGCGAACTCCACATTCGCCTGCGCAACACGACGCAGTAAACGGCCTCTGCCCAAGAACGCGGCCGCGCCGGCGCAGGATAAAATTGGCGGATGAACGCGATCCGGTCATCGTCTCGTGCGTTGGCAGCCAGTTTCTTTTTGGTCCTGTTTGCCGTGGTCGCAAACGGACCGGCCTACGCATTCGATTGGCCGTTTCGCAGTGGCTTGCGCGGTGAAACCGCGGCCGATTCGCTCCCGCCGGAAGCGCGCGAAACCCTTGCCAGAATCCGCAACGGCGGCCCGTATCCGTTCCATCGCGACGGAGCGACGTTCCAGAACCGCGAGCGCCGGTTGCCCGAGCGCCCGCGCGGCTACTATCGCGAATTCACGGTAGAGACGCCGGGCAGCCGGGATCGTGGTGCGCGCCGCATCGTTGCCGGTACGGGCAGCACCGGCAACGTCCAGACGTCCGGCGAGTACTACTACACCGACGATCATTACCGCTCTTTCCGGAGGATTCGCGAGTGAGCCTGGCCAATCTGCAAGCCATGCTCGGCGATGCCGAGAAGGCGGGTCCACGGGAATTCCCGCCGACGGCTCTGGCAGACCTGCAGGCAGCCGCCGCAAACCTCGGCTTTCCGTTCGCCCACCTCGATCTGGCGCAGGCGCGCGACAAGGACGACTTGCAGGCCGCACTGGCATTGGCGCTCAAGCTGCCCGAATGGTACGGCCACAACTGGGACGCGCTGGCCGATTGCCTGTGCGACCTTTCCTGGAAGCCGGCGCCTGGCTACCTGATCTTCGTCGAAGGCCACGATGCACTGCGGGCGGCACATCCCGATGATTTCGATACGCTGATCGAGATCTTCGCCGAGGCAGCCGATTACTGGCGAGAAGAGGACGTCCCGTTCTGGACGCTGCTGGCCCCGCCCGCTGACGGCACAGGTTTCCTGCCTTGCCTCGAGGCGTAGGCCGATGGCCTACAAGCAGCCGGTCTCCGCCCTGGTGGTCATTCACACGCCGGAACTCGAAATACTGTTGCTTGAGCGCGCCAAGCATCCGGGATACTGGCAATCGGTCACCGGGAGCGCGGAGATCGGCGAACCGATTGCCC
>APMI01011353.1_pt1 | contig 13823 bp, 12 predicted proteins | sample 667938 | NCBI WGS metagenome assembly APMI01 (sample SAMN01084076, study PRJNA167559) | wastewater metagenome | biome: Wastewater | place: Denmark: Ejby Moelle, Odense | collected 2011-11-28 | reverse complement strand
CTGCGGGGCGCGCTGGGGTTGCTGCCGTCCTCGGGGCAGTCGTCGCTGGGGGCGATGGCGCCCAGGGCGCGGGCGCGGGCGGCGGCTTTCCTGCCGCAGGGGCGCGAGATTGCCTGGCCGGTCACGGTGGAAACCGTGGTGGCGCTGGGGCGGGGGCCCTATCTGGGGCAGGGAGCGCAGGCGGTGGATCGGGCCCTGGCCCGGATGGGGCTGGAGCAGCACCGTCACCGCAAGGCGACCGAGCTTTCGGGGGGGGAGCAGGCCCGCGTGCTGATTGCCCGTGCGCTGGCGCAAGAGGCGCCCCTGCTGCTGGCGGATGAGCCGGTTGCGGGCCTCGACCCCGAAGCACAGTTGCGCACGATGGAGGTGTTTGCCAGCCTTGCCGCCGAGGGGCGCGGGGTGATTGCGTCGATCCACGATCTGGGGCTGGCGGCGCGGTTGTGCAGCCGTCTGATCCTGTTGCACCGCGGGCAGGTGGTGGCCGAAGGCCCCCCGCGTGACGTGCTGTCGGATGACAATCTGGCCAATGTCTTCGGGGTTCGGGGCTTTCATGCCGAAACCCCGGACGGGCCGGTCTTCCAGCCGATGGGTCTGGTGCGATGACGGTCACACTGGACCGGCCTTGGCTGCGGATGCACCTGCCGCGCCAGATGCGGGTGCTAAGCTGGGCGCCGCATGGGGCGGGATACACCCCGGCGCGGCAGATCCTGTGGCGCGAGGTGCGGAATGCTGACCTGACGCCAGATTTCGACGCCGAGGGCTGGCTGTCGGCCCAGATGCCCCCCGATGCGGTGGGAATGCTGACCTCTCGGGACGTGGGGACATGGGGGCAGGCGCGGGCCGAGGTTGAGGGGCTGCGCGCCTGGTGTGTGGTGACGGCGGGCCTGTCGAATGCCGAGGCGGTGGGGCGGCGGCTGCCCTACCACAGCGCCGATTACGGCACGATCAACCTGGGCGTGGTGCTGGAAGCGGGGCTGACCGAAGCGGCACAGCTTGAGGCGATGTCGATTGCGGTTCAGGCGCGGACGGCGGCGGTGATGGCGACGGGGCTGGAACTGGCAACCGGCCTTGCCACGGGAACCGGCACCGACTGTATCGCCCTGGCTTGCGATGACGGGCCCGGGCGCTATGCGGGGCTGCATACGGCGGCGGGCGAGGCATTGGGGGCGGCAGTTCGCGCAGCGGTTGCACAATCGTGCAGGGATTGGGTTGTCTGGCGCGCGGCAGAGCTGGCACGCCGGGCGGCCTTGAAAATCGGATCCCCGTCGGAGTGATCCAGTTTGTCCGGGTGGTCCTTCGGTACGTTTGTGCAAGCCTTATGGCAGAATCGAGGGGCCAAGGCGGGCGCCAAGCTGATCGGTCAGCAACTGGCCCACAGCCTCTGGTGTCAGCGGTTTGATCAGATAGCCGTCAAAGCCAAGCGGGCTGCGCTGCGGCAGATCGGCCATGGTGGTGTCTGCCGTCATGGCCACAACACGCAGGCGGCTGATGGGCGGGGGCATTGCACGCAGGCGGCGCAAGGTCTCGTTGCCATCCAGCCCCGGCATCGCGAGGTCCAGCAGCACGATGTCGGGCGGATCGGCGGCAATCTTGGCCAGCGCGGTCTGGCCATCGGCGGCCTCGTCGCACAACAGGCCATAGACCGACAGTTGCACCCGCGCCACCAGCCGGTTGGTGGCGATGTCATCGACAATCAGCACCCGCGCCCCGGTAAAGCGCGCCGAGGGAAGCGGGCTGGGCTGCTGCGGCACAGGCAGATCGGGCGTGACCGAAATCGCCAGAGTCAGGCGAAAACAGGCGCCCCGGTTGCGAGGCACCAGTTGCAGGTCGCCCCCCATGGCCCGCGCCAGCGCACGGCTGATCGACAGGCCAAGCCCGCTGCCAGAGGTGGCGGCATGGCCTTGACGGAAGGGTTCGAAAATATGCTCGGCCTCGTCGGCAGATACGCCGCGCCCGGTATCGGCCACCTCGATCGCCAGGAGCCCCGGTCCGGCCATGCCGGCGGTCACGGTCACGCCGCCTTGCCGGGTATATTTCAGCGCATTGGACAAAAGGTTGGTCAGGCATTGCCGCAACCGCTGGGCATCCAGCGCCGCGCTGCGCGGCAAAGACGGGTCGATCCGCACGATCAGATCCAGCCCTGCGCCGGCAAAGAAGGGCCGGTAAAGCGCCACGGAAGAGGTGATCTCTGCCGCCGGACTGGTCGGGCGCGGACGCAGCGGCGTGCGGCCCTCTTCAATCGCCGACAGATCAAGAATGTCGTCCAGCAGCACCGAAAGATTGCGGGCGGACATCACGATCAGGTCAAGCCGCTCTTTCCGGTCGGGCTGTGTTTCGGCGGCCAGCTCGGCATGGCCAAGGCCGACGATGGCGTTCAGCGGGGTGCGCAGTTCATGGCTGATCTGCGCCAGAAAACGCGACTTGGCCCGGGTGGCTGCAAGGGCTGCCGAACGGTCGGCCGCCATCTGGGTGTGCAGCCGGTGGTTGGAGCCTATGGTCATCTGCACGAAGACTGCGGCACCGCCGATTGCGATGAACTGAATGGTCAGGCTGCCCAACCCGCCGGACAAACGCGACTCTGCCAGCACTGCTATCACGGCGATGATGACGGTGGTCAGCAGCCCGGCCTGCGCATAGGGCAAGTGAACCGACCGCAGCACCGCAAGCTGCATCATCGTCAGCGCGGCAAGGCCAGTGGCCAGCGCCTTGGCATAGGCGTCATCCATCTGCCACAGCAGGGCGACGAGTGTCATATAGGCCGCCTCGGTGGTGATGACCGACAAAAGCGTGCCCAGATAGGCGACGGGCTTTTGCGACGGATCAAGCGCCCGCATGAGTTTAAGCCCCGCCACCTCGGCGGTCGACTCGCACAGGGCAAGAACCAGCGCCAGCCATGTGGGCAGAAAGGTCAGCGCCAGCGCATAGACAACACTGGTCAGGATCAGCCGCAGGAATTGCACCTGGTTGAGAACATCGTATTGCCGCGCGATCTCTTCCGTGCTTTGGCGGCGGGCAAAGCGGCAGATGCTGGCAATCACGGGCGGTCCCCCCTTTGCCATCAAGAAAAAGGGGGAACCGCCCGCATGGTCAACCCCCGGCAGGCAGGTTCAGCGGAACCTCTTGCACCGGCGCGCCGCCGCTGTCGCGGAACAACAGAAAGCGGCTGTCGGCGGTGACCACACCGATCCAGCCCGGCCCGAACGTCACGGCCTGCGCCTTTGCCCCTGAGGGGAGGGCAAGGCTGGCAGGAAGCTGCGGCAGCGCGGCGGTTCCCGGCAAGCGGGTGACAAGGATGAAGACCATCGCTATGACGCCGCCGATAAGCGTGATCATCAGCGTGATGACCAGCGCCTTGAGAAATCGCAGCGAGGGCGGCAACGCCGGATCAGGGGTATCGGACATGGCAGAGCCTTATGAGGACGGCGAGGAGGACGGGGCGGTATCGGGGGTGGTCTATGTCACGCTGGGGCCAGATGCCCCCGCGCGCCTTGATAAGGCGCTTGCCGCGGCGGTGCCAGAGGAATGGGCGCTGTCACGCTCTCGGCTGATGAAGATGATCGCCGAGGGTGCGGTGTATCTGGACGGCGTGGCGGTGACGGATGCCAAGGCCAAGGTCGCCGAAGGGCAGGTTTACGCCCTGCATCTGGAACCTGCGACTGAGGTGGAAACCCGTCCCGAGGCCATTGCGCTGGAGGTGGTTTATGAGGATGCCGACGTGATCGTGGTCAACAAGCCGGTGGGCATGGTGGTGCATCCCGCGCCCGGCACGCCCCATGGCACGCTGGTCAACGCGCTGCTGCATCACTGTGGCGATACGCTGTCGGGCATTGGCGGCGAGCGGCGGCCCGGCATCGTGCACCGCATCGACAAGGACACATCCGGCCTGATCGTTGCGGCGAAATCCGACCGGGCGCATCACGGGCTGGCCGCGCAGTTCGAGGCGCATACCGTGACGCGCGCCTATCTGGCGGTGGTGCATGGGGTGCCCAATGCGGGCGATCCGCGCTTGCGCGGCACCAAGGGGGTTTCGGTTGAAACCGGCGGGGTCATCCGCATCGCCACCCATCTTGCCCGCCACAAGACCGACCGCTGGGAAAGTGGGCGCCATGCCGTTACGCGCGCGCGGGTGCTGGAGGATTATCGGGGTGCCGCGGCGCTGGTGGAATGCCGGCTTGAAACCGGGCGCACCCATCAGATCCGGGTGCATATGGCCCATGCCGGTCATGGGCTGATCGGCGACCGGGTCTATGGCGGCAAGCGGCGGTTGCCGGAAAAACTGCTGGGGCAGGGCGCGGTGATCGGCAATGCCTTTGCCCGGCAGGCGCTGCACGCCGCCACCCTTGGCTTTGATCACCCTGTGACCGGAGAGCGGTTGGAATTTACCGCCGGTCTGCCTGCCGACATGGCCGAACTGGTGCAATATCTGCGCGTGGCCGCCGGGATTCGCGGCTGAAACATTTCCACCTGTGCATTCACGCACGGACACACTGCCGTGATCGGGACTATGCGCCCGGCGGATCTGTGTTCATCATGCGTTTATCCGATGATGGTAGCGTAACCACTTGAACCACGGTTTCGCTAAACATACCTGAACGGTTTCGCCGGGGGCTGACCGCAGACCCGGCTGTATTGAAAGGGGGCGACTATGAGCACCTACGCAAATCTTCCCGCGCCTAGCCCTGAGCAAGGCCTGAACCGTTATATGCAGGAAATCCGGAAGTTTCCCCTTCTGGAACCCGAAGAAGAATACATGCTGGCCAAGGCCTGGGCTGACCGTCAGGACAGCAAGGCCGCACACCGTCTGGTGACCAGCCACCTGCGTCTGGCCGCCAAGATCGCGATGGGCTATCGCGGCTATGGCCTGCCGCAGGCCGAAGTGATTTCCGAGGCGAACGTGGGCCTGATGCAGGCCGTCAAGCGGTTCGACCCGGAAAAAGGTTTCCGTCTGGCGACCTATGCCATGTGGTGGATCCGCGCCTCGATTCAGGAATACATCCTGCGGTCGTGGTCGCTGGTCAAGCTGGGCACGACCAGCGCGCAGAAAAAGCTGTTCTTCAACCTGCGCAAGGCCAAGGCCAAGGTCGGCGCGCTGGAAGAGGGCGACCTGCGGCCTGAAAACCTGGCCCAGATCGCCAAGGATCTGTCGGTGTCCGAACAGGATGTCATCGACATGAACCGCCGCCTGTCCGGTTCTGACGCCTCGCTGAACGCCACGGTGGGTTCGGACGAAGGATCAAGCCAATGGCAAGACTGGCTGGAGGATGAAGACAGCGATCAGGCTGGCGCCTATGAGGAAAAGGACGAGTTCGAGACCCGTCACGCCCTGCTGACGCAGGCAATGTCGGTGCTGAACGACCGCGAGAAAGACGTGCTGATCAAGCGCCGTCTGGCGGATGAGCCGGTGACGCTGGAGGAACTGTCCGACAGCTATGGCGTCAGCCGCGAGCGGATTCGCCAGATCGAGGTGCGCGCCTTTGAAAAGCTGCAATCCCGGATGCGCGAGTTGGCCAAGGGTAAGGGTCTTGCGGTCCCGGCGTGACGGCATTTGTCACTGGCAAGACATGCGAACAGGCGGCAGGGTGTCCTTGCCGCCTTTTTCGTGTGATTCATGCGCCTTGCCCTGACTGTCTGCCTGACCCTCGCCGCCAGCCCCGCGCTTGCCGAAGACCTTGTAACCGTGCTGTCCGGGCACAAGGTCATCTATGCCGAGCCTGGCGCCGCAGATGACAATCCGCCATGGCAGGAATGGAACCCCGACGGCACCACCCGCACCGGCGGCGGCGGATTTCTGAACCGCAAGTCTGGCCACTGGAAGGTGGACAAGGGCCGCTACTGCGAAATCTTTGGTGTGTCCGAGGAATGGACCTGCTGGAAGGTGACGTTTCCCGCCAAGGGGCGCGTCAGGTTCTGGCAAATTCCGCGCGACATGGGCGACATGCTGTTTCATCAGGACATGAAGGGCTATTTCACGCCGTAAGGTTCGCCTGGCTGGGCCTCACGCCATTTTCGGTTGCCCGCTGCCGCCCGCGCCGCTAGGACCGAGAGAAAAAGGGAGCGCCCGATGGCCGTGAACATGCTGGATACCTTCATCAAGCCGATGCACCCCGAAGGGTGGCGGTTCGTCGGCATTTTCGGCGCGGTGACGGTGCTGGCCTTCCTGATCTGCCAGCCGCTGGGCTGGATCTGCCTTGGCTTGACGGTCTGGTGCTATTACTTCTTCCGCGACCCCAAACGCGCGGTGCCGCTGGACCCCGGCCTGATCCTGTCGCCCGCCGATGGCGTGGTCTCGCTGATCGAACCGGCCGTGCCGCCGGCCGAGCTGGGGCTGGGGCCCGACGCGCTGATGCGGGTTTCGGTCTTCATGTCGGTCTTCAACTGCCATGTTAACCGTCTGCCGATTGAAGGCCGCATCACCGCCATCGCCTATCGCCCCGGCAAGTTCCTGAACGCCTCGCTGGACAAGGCGAGCGTGGATAACGAGCGCAACGCGCTGGCGGTGGAATTGCCCGATGGCCGCAAGATCGCCGTGGTGCAGATCGCCGGTCTGGTGGCGCGGCGCATTATGTGCTGGGCGAAAGAGGGCCAGCACATGCGCGCGGGCGACCGTTTTGGCCTGATCCGCTTTGGCTCTCGGCTGGATGTCTATCTGCCGAACGGGGTGGAGCCGGAGGTGGCGATTGGCCAGACCATGATCGCGGGCGAATCCATCATCGCGCGGCTTGACGGCCCGGCAGCGCCGCGTCTTGCCCGGATCGAATAAATGGACGACCCCGAACAGAAAGAACGCCCCCGTGCCCTCTGGCCAATGAACCCTCGGCGCGAGGTGCCGCTGATCCAGCTTTTGCCGAACCTGATGACCATCGGCGCGCTTTGTGCCGGGCTGATGGCCATTCGGCTTGGGGCTGCGGGGCGGTTCCCCGAGGCGGTGGCGTTGATTCTGGTGGCGGCGGTGCTGGACGGGCTGGATGGCCGGGTGGCGCGGTTTTTGAAAAGCGAAAGCCCGATGGGGGCGGAACTCGACTCGCTGGCCGATTTCCTGAACTTTGGCGCAGCGCCGGGGCTCTTGATGTCGTTCTGGGCCTTTCCGGGGCGGCCCGACATCGGGTTGGGTGCTGCGGTGATCTATGTCGTATGCTGTGTGCTGCGACTGGCGCGGTTCAACGTAGGCAATGCGGCGGCGGCGGCCTTGTCGCGGCAGGGCCGGTTTCAGGGTGTGCCGTCGCCCGCCGGGGCGCTGTTGTCGATGCTGCCCCTGTATCTGCATTACCTCTGGCCCACCTGGCCCAACCTGCCAGAGCCCGTGGTGGCGGTGTGGCTGGTGTTCGTGGGCGTGCTGATGATCAGCCCGTTCGGCACGCCCTCGCTCAAATCGGTACGGGTGCCGACCGAAAAGGCCTCGTTCGCCGTGGTGGGCGGGGTGGCGGCGGTGGTTTTGTTGCTGCGCTATCCTTGGGCCACGCTGACCACGCTGAGCACGGCCTATCTGATCGTCGTGGTTCACGCTGGGCTGCAGCACCTTCTGCGACGTGGTTGACCCGCGCGCTCCGGGTGCTAGCCTGAAGCCGTTAGCGCAAACGGGAGGCGGGCGATGAAACCTGTGAAATGGGGGGTTCTGGGTGCGGCGAATTTCGCGCGTGAACATATGGCGCGGGCGATTCACGCCGCCGAAGGGGCGGAGCTTTACGCGCTTGCGACCTCTAGTGTAGAAAAGGCCAGCGGATTTCAGGCCTTCTGCCCCGGCCTTGAGGTTCATTCCAGCTATGAGGGGCTGCTGGCCGACCCCGAGGTGGAGGCGGTCTATATCCCCTTGCCGAACCATCTGCATATCGAATGGGCGCTCAAGGCGCTGGCGGCGGGCAAGCATGTGCTGTGCGAAAAGCCCATCGCAATGCGTGCGCCCGAGATCGACGCGTTGATCGACGCGCGTGACCGTTCGGGCCTGTTTGCCACCGAAGCCTTCATGATCGTGCAGCACCCGCAATGGCAGCGCGCGAAGGCGTGGCTGGAGGCGGGCGAGATTGGCCAGTTGCGCCATGTCGATGCGCAGTTCACCTTTTGCCTGACCGATACCGGCAACATCCGCAACCGGCCAGAGACGGGGGGCGGCAGCCTGCCCGACATCGGGGTTTACACCTTCGGTTCGGCCCGCTGGGTCACGGGGGCGGAGCCCGTGCAGTTGCGCAGCCAGATCCGGCGCGAAAACGGGGTGGAGGTGTTCGCGCAGGTTGCGGGTGTGATGGAGGGGAACGGGCACCGCTTCAGCTATGCCTCGATGACCTCGATGCGGCTATATAATCGGCAGGTCGTGACCTTTCAGGGCGACAAGGGGATGATCCGGCTGGAAGGCGGGCCGTTCAACGCCAATGTCAATGATCTGGCCGAGGTGGAATTGCACCGCAACGGCAATGGCGTTCTGGTCGAGCGTTTCCCAGGGGTGAACCAATATGTCCTGCAAGTTCAGGCCTTTGGCAGGCATATCCGCGACGGCAGCCCCTACCTTTGGACGCTGGAGGATGCGCGTGGCAGCCAGGCGATGATCGACATGGCCTATGACCATGCCGAGGAATTCGCGCTGTAGGTCAATCATCTGATTGAAAAGGCCCGCGGAGGATGCCGCGGGCCTTTCGTCTTATTCCATCGCCTCAAGTTCGTCGATGAAGCCTGCGATCATCGACAGTCCCTTGTCCCAGAACTTCGGGTCGCTGGCATCCAGGCCAAAGGGCGCCAGCAAGTCCTTGTGGTGCTTTGACCCACCGGCCTTGAGCATGTCGAAATACTTGGTCTGGAAATCGGGCAGCCCGTCCGCATAGGCGGCATAAAGCGCGTTCACCAGCCCGTCGCCAAAGGCATAGGCATAAACGTAGAACGGTGAATGGACGAAATGAGGGATATAGGCCCAGAACGTCTGATACCCGTCCATGAAATTGAAAGCATCGCCAAGGCTTTGCGCCTGAACGCTCATCCACAGGGCGTTGATGTCGTCAGGCGTCAGTTCGCCTTCGGCGCGGGCGGCGTGCAGCTTGCATTCAAAGTCGTAGAACGCGATCTGGCGCACGACCGTGTTGATCATGTCTTCAACCTTGCCGGCCAGCAGGGTCTTTCTTTCGGCCGGGGTCTTGGCCTGATCCAGCAGGCGGCGGAACGTCAGCATCTCGCCAAACACGCTTGCCGTTTCGGCCAGCGTCAGCGGGGTTGAGGACAAAAGCTCGCCTTGCCCCGCGGCCAGAACCTGATGGACACCGTGGCCAAGTTCATGCGCCAAGGTCATGACATCGCGGGGTTTTCCCAGATAGTTCAGCATGACATAGGGGTGAACATTCGTCACCGTCGGATGGGCGAAGGCACCGGGTGCCTTGCCAGGTTTCACCCCGGCGTCAATCCAGCCCTTATCAAAGAAAGGCGCTGCGATATCAGCCATTTCTGGTGCAAAGCTCGCATAGGCGCCCATCACGGTTTCGCGTGCCTCAGTCCAGTTCACGGTCTTCGGCTGCTCGATTGGCAGGGGCGCGTTGCGGTCCCAGATCTCCAGATGGTCCAGCCCCATCCACTTGGCCTTCAGCCGATAGTAGCGGTGCGACAGCTTGGGATAGGCCGCCACAACGGCATTGCGCAGCGCCTCGACCACCTCCGGCTCCACATGGTTCGACAGATGGCGCGCATGTTGGGCCGAAGGCATCTTGCGCCAGCGGTCGTCGATTTCCTTCTCTTTCGCCAACGTGTTGTGAACACGGGCGAACAGCTTGATGTTCTTGTCAAAAACCGCTGCCAGCGCCCGCGCGGCCGCCTCGCGTTTCGCGCGGTCGGTATCGGTCAAGAGGTTCAGCGTCGCCTCAAGGTTCAGCTCTTCCTCTTCGCCCGCGACCTTGAACATCAGGCCTGCCATCGTCTCATCAAACAGCTTGTTCCAGGCGCTGGAGCCCACGACAGAGGCGTCGTGCAGGAAGGTTTCCAGCTCGTCCGACAATTGATAGGGGCGCATCGCGCGCATCCGGTCCAGCACCGGGCGATAGCGGGCCAGATCGGCATTGGCGGCATAAAGCCCGTTCAGGAAGGCATCGTCCAGCCGGTTGAACTCCAGGCTGAAAAACACCAGCGGAGTCGTGGAATTCGTAATGGAATCCTGCGTATCGGCCATGAACTTGGCACGTTCGGAATCCATTGTGTTCTGATAGTAGCGCAGGCCTGCAAAGGACATCAGGCGGCCAGCGACCTGTTCGATCCGCTCATATTCGCGGATCGCGGCCAGCATTGCGGCGGCATCCAGCGTGGCGAGCTTGCCTTTGTAGGCGGCCTCGAACGCCGCGCCTGCGGCCTCGACATCGGCAAGGTCGCGGTCCACTTCTGGCGCGTCGGGGTCGGTGTAAAGATCGCGCAAATCCCACTCGGGCAGATCGCCCAGAGAGTTGCCGCCGATGCGGCTGTCAAACAGCGGTTGGGGGAAACGGGGGGGCATGAGGACCTCATCTGGTTTGGTTTCCATCTAGGGGGTTGGGGGTGGGGCCTGCAAGGGCATGGCGCCTGATGCCTAAAACTTGTGCGAATGCACACAAAACGCCGCCTACCTCTCTTTCGGCCCTTTACGCCGGATGAGCCGCCGCCTTTACTGGCCTTGTAAGCAAGTATCGGGGGGGCCATGAGCGGCTATTTCAACGAGATGTATGACGGCAAATCCGTCAGATCCCCCTACGCCAGATTGTCGGACTGGATGGCCTCAATGCCCGCCGACCGGCGGCTGGAAAAACAGGCCGAGGCCGAGGCGCTGTTTCGCCGGATCGGGATTACCTTCGCGGTTTATGGCGAGGGTGGCGACCCAGACCGGCTGATCCCGTTCGATATGTTTCCGCGCGTGTTCACCGGCAGCGAATGGGCAAAGCTGGAGCGGGGAATCAAACAGCGGGCCCGCGCGCTGAACGCCTTTCTTGTGGATGTCTATGGTCGCGCCGAGATCGTGCGGGCCGGGCGCATCCCGGCCAATCTGGTGTTCCAGAACGAAGCCTATGAGCGGGCGGTTTGCGGTTTCGTGCCGCCGAAAGGGGTCTATTCCCACATCGTCGGCGTCGATATCGTGCGCACCGGGCCGACCGATTTCCATGTGCTGGAGGACAATTGCCGCACGCCTTCGGGTGTGTCCTACATGCTGGAAAGCCGCGAGATGATGATGCGGATGTTCCCCGAACTGTTCCGCGAAAACCGGATCGAGCCGGTGGACCGCTACCCCGAGGTGCTGCGCCGCACCCTTGCCAGCGTTGCCCCGGCGAAATGCGACCGAGAGCCGACGGTGGTTATCCTGACGCCCGGGCATTTCAACAGCGCCTATTATGAGCATTCCTTCCTTGCCGACCTGATGGGGGTGGAGCTGGTCGAGGGCGCCGATCTGTTCGTGGAAGGCGGCTTTGTCTGGATGCGCACGACCGAGGGGCCGAAGCGGGTGGACGTGATTTACCGCCGGATCGACGATGCCTTCATCGACCCCCTGTGTTTCCGCCCCGACAGTATGCTGGGCGTGCCGGGGCTGATGGATGTCTATCGCTCGGGTGGCGTGACGATCTGTTCCGCGCCCGGCGCTGGCGTGGCCGATGACAAGGCGATTTACACCTATGTGCCGGAAATGGTGCGCTTTTATCTGGGGGAAGAGCCGATCATCCCGAACGTGCAAACCTGGAAATGCGCCGAAGCCGATGATCTTGGCCATGTGCTGGCCAACCTGAAGGATCTGGTTGTGAAAGAGGTTCACGGCTCGGGTGGTTACGGGATGCTGGTCGGCCCCAAATCGACCAAGGCGCAGATCGAAGAGTTTCGCGAGCTGATCAAGGCCGATCCGTCGAATTATATCGCGCAGCCGACCCTGGCGCTTTCGACCACGCCGACCTTTGTCGAGGAAGGCATCGCGCCAAGGCATGTGGACCTGCGGCCCTATTGCCTGGTGGGCGAGCGGGTCGAGCTGGTGCCCGGCGGGCTGACGCGCGTGGCCTTGCGCGAAGGGTCGCTGGTGGTGAACTCGTCGCAAGGCGGGGGCGTCAAGGATACCTGGGTTCTGGCGGAGTAACGGACATGCTTTCAAGAACCGCCGACAACCTTTACTGGATCGCCCGCTATATGGAGCGCGCAGAAACCGCCGCCCGGTTGCTGGAGGTGGGCGCCCGGATTGCCCTGTTGCCTTCGGCGCAAGGCTATCGGAATGACTGGGACAGCCTGCTGCACGCCAGCGGCGGGGCAACTGGATATGCCGAGAAATACGGCCCGGCAGAGCAGAAGAATATTGAAAGCTGGCTGTTCTTCGACCGCGACAACCCCAATTCGGTGGCAAGTTGCATCACGGCGGCGCGCGAAAACGGGCGGATCGTGCGGACGGCCCTGACCAGCCAGGTGTGGGATGCGCTGAATACGGCGTTTCAGGAGTTGCGGGCTTTGGAGGCGCGGCGCGGGGCGTGCGAGCTGTCAAAGCTGACCGACTGGACGATGAAACAGACGGCCATGGCGCGGGGGGCGATCGATGCGACCTTGCTGCGGAACGACGGCTATAACTTCCTGAACATCGGCTATTACCTGGAGCGGGGCGACAGCACCGCACGGCTGATGGACGTGAAATACTACGTTCTTCTGCCGCAAGTGGATTTTGTCGGCTCGGGTCTGGACAATGACCAATGGTCGATGCTGTTGCGCGGCATGGGCGCGCAGCGGGCGTTCCATTGGGCCTATGGCGGCGATGTCACGGCGCTGAAGATCGCCCATTTCCTGATCTTGAACCGGCAGTGCCCGCGCGCGCTGATCACTTGCGTGGCGGGGATGGAGAACCATCTGGGACGGTTGTCCAAATATTACGGCAAGGAAACCCCGGCACAGGCGGCGGTGCAGAAGCTGCTGGCAGAGCTGGAAAGCCAGACCCCCGAGGCGATTTTCGATGAGGGCCTGCACGAGTTCCTGATCCGCTTTGTCGGCCAGTCGGCCGCCTTGGGCGCAGTGATCCGGGACAGCTATCTTTCGGGGGATATGTGATGTTGCTGAGCATCGATCATGTCACGACCTATCGCTATGACAGCCCGGCGCGGGGCGTGGTGCAAAGCCACCGGCTGACGCCATCGCGGTTCGAAGGGCAGCGCGTCCTTGGTTGGGAGGTGACCGTCAGCGGCGGGGTCGAGGGCGGCAGTTTTCGCGATGGCGCGGGCGATTGGGTTCAGGGCTGGTCGGTCAAGGGGCCGGTCGAGGAAATCGAGGTGCGCGTCAAGGGGCAGATCGAAACCTCTGATACCGCTGGCATCCTGAAGGGGCACCGCGAGATGGTGGCCCCCGAGGCCTATTTGCGCGATACCCCGGCCACCGAGGCGGATGAGGCGCTGCGGCTGCTGGCGGAAAGCGCCCGCCATGACGAGCCTTTGTCTTTCGCCCATGCGCTGGCCTTTGCCGTGGCTGGCGCGATTGCCTACAAGCCGGGCGTCACCGACGCCCACACCACGGCCGCCGAGGCTTTGGCCGCGGGCGAGGGGGTGTGCCAGGACCATGCCCATGCACTGATTGCCTGCGCGCGGGACGTCGGATTTCCGGCGCGCTATGTCTCTGGCTATCTTTTCGCCGATGCCGACGGCGCCCCGCATGAGGCGGCCCATGCCTGGGCCGAGCTGTATGTGCCCGGCTATGGCTGGATCGGATTCGATCCGGCGAACCGCTGTTGCCCAGATGAACGCTATGTGCGGCTTGGCTCGGGTCTGGATGCCCGAGAGGCCGCCCCAATTCGCGGTACCGCGCGCGGGGCGGGTGCCGAACATCTGGAGGTTGCGGTATCGGTCCAGCCCCGAGACAGTGTCAAGTCCACCGCCAGCCCATCG
>APMI01006558.1_pt1 | contig 13825 bp, 11 predicted proteins | sample 667938 | NCBI WGS metagenome assembly APMI01 (sample SAMN01084076, study PRJNA167559) | wastewater metagenome | biome: Wastewater | place: Denmark: Ejby Moelle, Odense | collected 2011-11-28 | reverse complement strand
GGCCGATCAGGCCGCCGAGCCGTTCGAACAGGCCGAGGCGGCCCTGGGCGGGCCGGCGCACGATCGTCAGGAACAGGTCGTTGACATAGAGCTGGCGGCTGTCGAGCCGTTCGCGCCAGCGGGCATCGAGATCGCGCGAGAAGGCATCGCCGAATGTGGCATCGAGACCCACCTCGGCCTTGCGGCGGATGACATGGTGGGTGATCGCGAAGCGCGAGGAGCCGATCGCGCGCAGCATGGCGTCGCGCAGTTCGGCGCGGTAATTGAGGTCCTCGGTATCGGCGGTCTCGAACAGCAGGCCACCAAGCCGGATCGTCTGGAGCAGCATGCCATCGCGCGTCTCGAGCGTGACGTCGTCGACATGGCGGGCATAGGGCAGGTGCGCTCCCGCCGGCGCCTCGCGCGCCATGACACGCCGGTCGCGCGTCAGGGGCGGTAGGAGTTGCATCGCCACAGCGCGAAGTTCTTCACGCGCGGGCAGCGGCTGACGCGCAGGAGCCAGAGATCGAGGAAGCGCGGCTCGCGCAAGCAGAGCACCATGCCGATCGCATGCACCACGCCACCGGCGACAAGAGCCAGCGGGGTACGGAAGATCAGGAACAGCTCGGCGCAGAGCACGGCGTTCAGGACGAAGAAGCTGTAGGTGACGCCCGCGAACATCTGCGGGCGGGTGAGCCCGACAAACAGCGTATCGCGGCGCAGTTCGCCGGCCATGGCGGCCTCAGTACCCCGCCGAGGCGGCGGCGCGGATGCCGGCGACGATGCTGGCGGCGCCGAACAGGATGAAGCAGCCCAGGATCACGACCGCGCCATGGCGCCAGTTGATCCGGCCGGTCAGCATGCCGAAGCCCACCGCTGCCACCGCGATCACCGCGACGACCGTTGCTACCGTGCCGAGCAGGGTGCCCTGCATCCAGTTCACCGCCGAGACCAGGACGCCCGAGCCCTGCGGGTCCGTGGGGACGGCGGCGCGGGCCAGCGTGGGGGGGAGGAGCGACAGGGCGGTCAGTGCCTTCGATACCCATCCCGCACCGTACAAGATTCTCTTATTAATCGACATACTCCCATTCATGGCATGCATCTTTCAGACTGCAAGACGCTACTGAAGCCGTTAGCTTTTAACGTACTCAGATGGTCACCGCACTCCAGTTCCTCGGCAATGCCTCAAGTGACCATCAGGATACGCGATGAAGGGAGAAATCCACCGCATCAGTTCAGTACGCCAAAAGGCTGCCCCAATTGGGAACGGCGATCCGGTCATCTAGCTGGTATGTTCAATGAAGAGATTTCCTTCGCCCAGACAACTCAGCGATAAAGTCTATAGCGGCGTCGAAAATCGAATGCTGCTTCGCATCTGTCAAGGCCAAATTGTGCTGGATCGTTTCACCGGACTCTGCATTCATAATCTCGATATCTGGCGCGAGACTGCCCCCGTCGATGAAACGAAACATGTAGTGACCACATTCCCCGTCGACATATCCAGGGGACCGCAACGCCAGTTTCAATCCCCGCTCCTCAACCCGGAGGTGATTCTCCCGATACCATTTTTCTAATTCACTCATGGCCATGTCCAAATAAAAACGTTCCTCGCTCTTGGGGCAGTATGAGCTGGAAGACCTCTTCTTACATCGACTCTTGAAGGCAGAGAGTTTGGTCCTGTTGAAACGTAGCTGCGTCCTCCCGCCGAAGACGAATAAACACTGCTTCCTGCGACTTTATATGTGACAAACACACTTCCTTTCGGCGCTTGCCGCCTGAACTCGTCTGGATCGGCCGGGTAGGTAACGTAGGACTGATCGGTACCAATTCTTGGCCTTTGAACCAATCCTGTTCTAACCATGGCATCCGCTTCTTCTTGCGCCATCCATCTACCGACGCGAACATCCTCAGAGCAATCCCTTCGAGCAGCACAGCCCAAGCTTCCACTAAGTTGACGCTCTACGTTCCCTGGAAGGCGCTCCAACATATCTTGCGTTTTGCCCAACGCATCGCTGGTGGTTGAAGCCGCATTATTGGCTGCTTCTTGAGCTTTGGCCGCTGCAATCTGTATGCCTTCCAAAGCGCCCAGAATCCCATTGGTGAACCCACCGGTACTCTTACAAGTGCTATCATCATTTTCGATCCGGCTTCCAGTGCACATCCCCGTCGGATCGCTTCCATTCACCGGATCGTTTGCGACATAGCCGTAAAGGTTGATCTGATCCTCGTATCCAACTGGATCCGTTTGCAGGAACCGTCCAAGCGTGGGAGAGTAAATCCTTGCTTTGTAATGATACATGCCAAGCTCAGCGAGCCATGCCTGCCCCGTGTACTGAAAACGACCACTATTGCCTACGCCCGGTATTCCATATTCGTCATAGCTATTAACCGATGATAGCGCGCCGGCACCGTTGCCGACCGCAACAACCGAGCCTTGCTCATTAGCGTGGAGCCAATGCGCGCCGCCCTGGTTATACCAAAGCAACGGGTCATCTGCTTGAACATCACTACCGTGAACATAACGATCGGTCATCGTACCGCTTGCGTCGAACTCGGCCACCAACGCATCGCCGTCATAGAGAAACCGACTGTTGCCGCTGGCGCCCTTCGTGATCTGCCACAAACGACCCGTCGGATCATATGTAAGCGACGTTCCATTCGAGGCCGCCACCAGCCGGTTCTCCGCATCATAGACATATGTATCGGATCCGTCGGAAATCAGATTTCCGTTGGCGTCGTAGGTGAAGGACTGGGGCCCGGCAGCAGTATATTGATTGAGCCCGTTTGAGGTATAGCCGCGATTTACCGCGATTGCGCCGGACCACACGTACGCATCGTTATTCCGAGATTTGCTGACAATCTGGGAAGCGGGATTGTACGCGATCGGTCCGATAGTGACATTGCCCCCACCTCCGACGAATGTGTCAGATTGGCTGCTAAGCCGTCCGGCAGCGTCATAAGCATAGGAGACGCCGCTTCCGATAGCCTCAGTCCTAGTCGCCAGCAAACCTCGCGCGTTGTAGCCGAACGTGCCGAGCGGGACCGATGCGTCCAACCCCTGGTACAAGCCGCTCAATCGATTGAGAGCGTCGTAGGCATAGGTAAATGCTTGCCCGTCCGCGTGCGTAAGTCGCGTCCGGTTCCCCCCCTGGTCATATTCAGACAGCAGCGTTTTCGAGAATCCGCCCATGCTTATCGTGCTCGATCGCAGGTCTCCGAACGCATCATAGGTACTGGTTATGCCATCAGCACCGCTCGCCGAGTCGAACTTCGCGGTCAGTTGGTGGCCCATGATGTCGTAAGTATAATATACATCCCGCGTCGCGGCCGCGGGCGTGCATGCGCCCACCTGAATCGGTGCGCAGCCGTCCGGGACGATTTTTGATGTGACGCGATTGAGGTTATCATAGTTGAACGACAGCGTTCGGCCGTCACGACGCCGCAGGGAAATTCGGTTACCAACCGCGTCATAGCCATATTTCTCATAATCTCCGCCATTGATGGTTCCCGCCGGTGGTGCCGCGCTGGGGAAGTACCAATATACGTGGCGGTCGTATCCGTCATAACCGAACAGCGCCCTGTTGCCGTTGGCGTCCGTAATCTCCTGCTGCTTGCCGTTTAGCGTGTAGTAATAGCTGGCGTAATTTTGCAGGAGCGGCGTACCGACCGCCTTGCGTATCTGCGTTAGTTGCCCGGCTTCATCATAGAGGTTTCTCGTAATCCTGTCTGGTCCTTGCGCCCCTTCGGTTCCAACCGAACAAGCAGCGGTTGCACTGGCCGCAGGGAGTGCCGCGAGGTTCATGCGAACCGCCGTGCAATCCAAGAGCCCGGTATCGATAAAAGACTGATCGGTGACCTTGAATAACGATCCCCCCGCCGACGTCGCGGCGCGAACCGCATATCGACGGCTGTCATACGTCGTGTCCGTCCGCTCGATGACCGTCAGTTGCTGGCTGTTGGCGTCCGGCACTGTCCCTGATTCAATGCTGGTCACCCGATCATCAGAATCGCGATATGTAAAGCGCTTGGCAAATCGCAGACCATTGGGCGCGAGCGGCCCGATTTCCCAGGTCTTCCGGCCAGATACATCGTAGCGAAAGTACTGGGTATCATCGGAGCCGAACCTCGGTCCGTCGATAGACAATACCCTTCCCGCAGAGTCATAGGTGTAACGCGTCTCCCGAAATTGACCCGTGGCCAGATTACGTAGACGTTGGACGGTTGGTAGGAATGTGTTCTGCCAATATTCGTATTCGGTCCGGATCTCTCCATTGGTACCGCAAGTTGTCGTGTCGCCACACATGCGAACCACCACCTTGCGCGACAAGATACCAGAACCGGTATCGCGCGATTCATATTCGACATAAGTCTTGCGCCGGACACCGCCCGCGTCTGCAGGATCGGTCTGCTCCGTCAATTGGCCATTTGAATTGTAAGCAAAATCGGTCTGGCGATTGAGCGCATCCCGATGCCAAGCAGGCCGCCAGCACAACACAGTGTCCAGGCAGTTAACGTAGCTCCCGATCGGAGAAGTATATGGAGCGAGGTTAACAAAGACCTGCTCGATGAGATCCGGCAAACCCGATCCAGGTTTCGCTATCGTTCTCTTCGAAACGATATTTCCTGCAAGGTCCCATTGCAACGCAATTGCGTTCTGCTCGGGTGCGGTAATTTGAGTGACATGCATGTTAACATCATACGCATAGCTCGTCTGACGCCCGCGCTCGTCCGTCACCTTTGTAATAAGATTTCGGCTGCCGGCCGGGGATAGTGAACCGAGCTTCGTAATCGAATACACCTTATTGTATCCGTTTGGGCCCGTCACCGTAACAGAATCGTACAGGTAGTTATTCAGGCCCGGATAATACTGCGGATTGGCGTAAGAGTAATTCCAAAGCACACCGTCTTTGTTGACCGATCCAATCATCTGCGCGTTGGCGGGAAGGCCAGTCGCTGGCGACACGCTAAGCGTTGCGCTGGCATCGCCGGGCAGGGTGCGCGAAAAGCTCGTCGCCTCTTCGTCTATCCCGAGGCTTCCCAAGTCATAACCACGATAAACGCGGCCGGCGAGGTCAGTGACCGTTCCATTTCCGTTGTCGGTGAGGCGTGCCAGCGGCGTCGCGGGGTCGCTGGCGCTGTACAATGCAACCACGCTGGGCGAACCCCACCCCGGCTGAGTGAGATCATTACTTTGATAGGAAATCGTGATGTAATAGCCGAGATTGGTGCTTATCCTATTGGGGCGATAAAAAGACCGGCTGTAAGGATCATTCGGGAGATTCGCGTTGTCATACGTGTAGCTGATCACCTCGCCGTCGGGATATTCGATCTTACTGGCATAGAAAAGACGGATATATCTCGGATGAGGGTCGGTTGGAGCGGGATACGTGAACACGTGAGCAAGGTTGTAGGAATAAAGCTCCCCTGAACCGGACCGCCGATAGTAAGTTCCGCTATAATTCAGGGATGATCCTGATCCAGTAACGCTGGTGCATTGCTTTTTGTCATCCGGATCCCAATAGCAGCGAAATGACTCCGATGTGCCGTTGGCGGTGTGGACGGTCCAGGAACCAGTTTGCTCGGCGCCAGTATCCCAGTTCTTGAACTGCTCACCCGAGCTGTACGGCGCGGCATTCTGCACGCGGTCAAATCTCAATCTCGGCGCTGCAGGAACCGAGAGAACCAACGCGTCGGGCGTCATCTTTCCGGTTACGAGGTTTACGCCGTTACGATCCGGCTCCACCTGCAGCGGCGAAATGGTTTGCGGCAGGTCTTGCGCATCAACAGCTGCCGAACCCGCTGCCAGCGCAAGCATGGCTCCAAATTTGATCGCGCCACGCAACTTTCCAGCCGCACTCCTGACGCAAGAAAAGATTATTTCGGTTCGCAAGGGGAATCTCCCGAAATTCCGCAACCAGGATCATAGATAAAAGCGCGCGACATCACGGTTGCGCACAAACGGGGCCAGGCGATACCGTGTAGGAAATGACGCCTTGGGCCTGCTGGTTTATCGAATTTGCTACTGTGTACAGAATGTTATACGTTCCGCCAGTTTTGGCGAAGAAATTGACGTTATTTCCTGAAACAGTCGCGACGTATCCAGTACCCGACGCTACGGACACAAGGCGCAACGGGTAATGCCCGCCTGGATCCGTGTCGTTTGCTAATGGACTCACCGTAAATTCATCGCATCTTGGATGGCTTCCAGCATTATCTGGATTTGCAACGGGGCCAGTGCTTGGCATCGGATCATCGTTGACGATTGTGCCCACAGCCTGTGCGGTAGCGATAGCACCAACACTTGGCGAGGAAATTGTTAGGTAGACTGTTTCATCGGGCTCATAGTCGCTATCCTGCGTGGTCGGCACAGATATGGTCGCTACTGACTGAGGAGGAGTAAAGGTAAGCGTTCCCGAACTTGGCGTGAAATCGACTCCCGATGTCGCTGTTCCGCTAGAAATCGCATAGTTTACCGTAATAGGATCTTCGTAATATGGCTGTCCAGTTAAGATAATAGAAAATTGCAAGACCCCACCCTCGTTCACCGGCGTCGGATTCATCGCAGATAAAGATGGAGGCTGATCGTCGTCCAAGATATTAACTATTGCGGACGAGGAGCCTATTGTAGCTCCATTTGCGGAAGACAAGTTGATATAGAATGATTTTGTATTTCCAAATACACTGTTATTGATTGTGGAAACAGAAATATTTTTTGATGTTTCGTATGGAAGAAATGTTAGCATGCCTGATGCGCTCTGGTACCGGCTCGTTCCTGCAGTTCCATCTGCGGTAGCGTAAGAAACTGTCGAGTTCAGTCCTGTCGCGCCGGTTTTCGTTACGGTAATATTCGCCACCTGACCTTCAGTTACAGTCACGCCCGATACCGAAAAGCTAGGCATTGCGTCGTTGTCGACGATGGTCCCGATACCGGTTGGATTGGAGATTGTGGCACCGCCCGTGGCGTCGGACAGATAGACGCGAAAGGCCTCATTTCCCTCGTAGATCGTATCGTCAACTGTCGAGATGGTGATTGATTTCGACGTTTCTGATGGAAGGAACGTCAACGTACCGGACGCAGCGCCATAATCGGCGGGGGAGACCGCTGTCTGGTCCGATGTTCCGTAGCTGACCGATAGGGGCATCGCCGCTCCACCCGTCTTGGTCACGGACAGGACAACATTGCCGCCTTCGTTGGTACTCGCGCTTGAAATCGAGAAGTTCGGAGCGGCGTCGTTATCCGTCAACGTCACCGTTCCGACAGCATTGTCGATAACGGCGGCACCAGTCGCGCCGGACAGGCCTACAGTGAAGGCTTCCGTTCCCTCGTAGATGCTGTCATCGACCGTGCTAATGCTGATGGTCTTGCTTGTTTCACCCGGTTGAAAGGTGACTGCGCCCGACGCAGCGGCATAGTCTTCGGGAGCCGTAGCGCTACCGTTCGCGGTCGAATAGTTAACGCTGACCGCCGTATTAGTGGCGCCGCTCTGCGTAACGGTCAGAACAGCCGAGCCACCCTCAACCACAGTCACGTTGGAGATCGATATTCGCGGCACCACTTCGTTGTCGATGATGCTGACGACACCGGTCGCTCGTACGAGACTCGCCCCCGAGGACGGGTTGGACAGCGTGACGTTGAAGGTCCTGGTGCCTTTATAGATGCTGTCATCAACCGTTGTGATGGAAATGGTCTTGGACGCTTCCCCGGGAGCAAAGGTCAGCACTCCGGTTGTCGCGGCGTAGTCGGCAGGTGCCGCCGCCGAGCCGTTCGACGTCGCGTAGCTTACGGTAATGGCGCCCGCCAAGGAACCGGTCCGCGTCACTGTTACAACAGCAATCCCGCCTTCTGTGAGGCTGGCATCGGCGACCGAAAGAATTGCGGCCGGCGCACCGGCGACTGCGTAACTCGACCGATTTCCTGCGGGATCAAAGCCGGTTGAGGTCTGTAGCCCGTTGTTGGGACCTCCTGACACGCTACTCGCCGTCAGGCGCCCCAGCGCATCGTACGTATAGACCACGGTATCGTTTGCCAGAGCTGCGGCCGCAATCGAGCAAAGACCTACAGACGCACCAAATCGCGACCACATCCGCTTCATGAAATCCCTCCCGCTGACGAGCCCGCGCTCTAACTCAAAGCGATCCAGTTTTCCGGGATCAGATCAGTCTTGACGTTCGTTCGATTGTCGGCCGCGTCATGCGAGTAGGTTGTCTGGACATTGTTGTTGACCGTGCCCGTATGGACCACTTTGATCAGCCGGCCTCGCGCACGTAGGTCTTAGGTGATCGGGTCTGTCGCCTGCACCGCGCGCAACGGCAGCAGGATCAACGCCAGGCCGTGAGACTCTTCGCATATTCACCCCCGTATGTCAGCATCGCCAGATTTCCATCAGCAACGCTTTTTTACAATGCAGAGATTGGTCCATTCTTGCCGTTGAGTGATTGTAAAAATGCGACATTTTCACGATACGTGGTAGCCGCATTGGGTATGCTGGCGTGGACGACGCCATCCCGGATCTGTCGAGGTTGCGGCAAAGCGCGGGTATAAAGCGCCGCCTTCAACAGGTCCGATAGGGGACGCCAATGCGTTTTCTCGCGCTATCGCGCCGAACCAGCAGCTTGCGCGCGAACTCTTCGGCCTGGCCGGTATCGGTGAAGGCGACCCGACGACATTGCCCCATGGAGCCGATCCGGCCCCAACTGTAATCGACGGTGATCGCGCCGAAGAAATCGCGCTGGACGAGGATCGTGTACCGCCGTGCGATATTGCGCGCGGGATCGGTCGCCTGAAGGCAGATGGGTTCACCGATGGTAATGATGCTGGCGTCCGGCATATCGGGAGTGTCTGCCGGCATCAGCACCGGGTCCAATGGGTTTTCTGAATCAAGGTCCGGTCACAGATTCACGCGCTCGATCGACTGGACATGGGCGTGGGTTTCGGATTGATTGCCATGCTTATTATAGCAGCGCTTAACATAATTTTGATTCTCAATCTGAGCTATCTCTCCAAGTCAGGGATGTCGCCTGGCTTCTACCGGGCCTATCCGCACTCGGTGCTTCGGTCTTCCCGATCTCCATCGGGCGGAGCGCTCTTCAGTAGCAATCCGCCAGGAACCAATTCGACAACGAGACGCGATCCAGCTCGCCAACCGCGCCGGGCCATGACTTCATCCGGAAGCCGGAACTCGCCGGTGGCGTCTATTGGGATGATCATGGCGTCGCTCATGGTTTCCCGCTCAACCGCGTTGCGGCTTGTTCGCTTCCCAAAGCTCGAAATGCGGCTTCAAGGCATCGGGCAGTGTTTCGTAGAAAGCCTCGTCCAGCGGGTAGTGCCGCATGGCGCCCCATACGGCGTCGAGCAGCGCAATCCCCTGCTTGCGGTCCTTGGGTTGCTTCTGCGGGGCGCGCTCGGGCTTTGCCGCCATCCAGAGCTTTTGTAGTGCAAACCATCGCGGGTCTGGTGCGACCATGCGCGCCGCCTCGCCGTCGCGTACACCGACCACCCGGTCAACCCGCCGGCCGTTCAGAAGCCATTCCTGCTCGGGAAGCGGGATCGGCCGAGGCCGATCCTGCGCAATCTGTCCGCCGATGCGGCTCGGTGCCGACAGGATTTCCACCTCATAGGCTTTTGCATTTCGCGCCTGGAAGGGCCGCTCGGTATTGACCGAATATGTCATGTCGGCCTCCTTGAGGACCTTCCACAAGGTTGGCCGCTCCTCGTCGGCTTCAAGTCCTGTCAGAGCCATGTCGAAATCGAGGGTCTCATCGGGAGCATCCCGAATGAAACCGTTGGCCTCCAGCGCGTAGACGATCAGCGCGTTGGTGCCGACGACCATCGCCTGCTCACCCAGAAAACGAAGGCGGTCTGCTTCGCGCAGGATCTTGCCGGCTTCCGCCGGCAGCATCGGCAGGCGCAAAGCCCGGTAAAGGCTGGCCTGCTCCTTGAGAGTTTCTTTGCTCCGGGTGAGACGATCCTTCAGCTGCGCCTTTTCGGTCTTGTACTGGTCAAACTCCGCTAGCCTTTCGGGATTGACTGGCCCCTTGCTCTTCATGCTTCCGCGCCGGTCGGTCACTTCGTAGAGATACTCCCGACCCGACACCTCCTTGATGCGCATGTTGTAGGGCATGTCATTCAAAGTGCGCAGAGCCTCCATCCAGACCTGGTAGGCCTGTTCGAGGTTGACGATCACCCTCGCCTGCTCGTCTGAGAATGGCTGGAAGTTCATGCTTTACCCTGCGAAATTATCATTTCGCGGAAATGCAGGGTAAATAGCCAAAATGCAACAATTACCCTTCAAATTTCCCATTCCTAAAAATGCAGGGTAAACTGTCGCGCTCTGGCATGAGGGGCGCAGCGCCTCTACGCCGGCCCCGCCGACACCGGTGCGTCGTGGCGATCCGTGGCTGGAGGGACCGGCTTCGGGGCGGACGATCCACCCCGGTTCCCGGCGCCCTCAGAAGGGGATGTCATCGTCCTCGATCGGGTCCTGCTCGGTGGTGCCACCCTTGCGGAGAAGGACACCCATGCGGTCGGCGATGATGTCGGTGCCGTAGTGGGTTTCGCCGTCGCGTTCGTAGCGGCTCTGGCGGATGCGGCCAGTGATGTGGACGAGGTCTCCAGTCGAGAGTTTGTCGGCGCGTTCCTTGGCGCGGCCGAAGAGCGTGACACGGTTCCAGTGGGTGTCATCCTTCCATCCGTCGCCCTCCTTGCGGGCGTAGTTGGAAGCGATGTCGAGGTAGGTCACCTTCTCCATCGTGCTGATCTTGCCGAGGCGGCCGATGATGCGAAATTCCGCGATGTTCTGCATGGGGACTGCTCCTGTGCTGGTGTCGTTGCTGACGCACATCGAGGGGGCGGCCGGTCGACGCGGACAAGCTGAAAAGCGGAGGGTCCACGCAGTGGAAACCGCAGGCCCCACCGTGGCCGGCTTTCTGCTTGAGGGCCGGCTTGCCGGTCCGTTCCGCATTAGTCGGCCGAGCCGCCCACGTGCGTCAGACAGCAACGGGGCCAGCACAGGAGCGGGGATGCGAATGATGGTGCCGGAATGTCGTCGGCCTTGCGCCGGCGCTGGGGTAGATGGATGGGTTTGTCGGTAGACTGAGCGCTTCTCGTCCGCATCTCGGGGCCATGAAGGGCTGCCATCACGGTACTCGCGACTGGCTCGCAGGCTCCAGGGGCGCGATCCCTCTGACAGTGGCTCCGCCGTCGCTGTCGGGACAGTCGATCACGTTGCCGGCGTGGGCGAATTCGAACGGCAGCTCGCGCCTCACTTGCGGACTTTAGGTGATTGGCGATACGAAGCTGTATGGCGCCTAAAGTACCACACTTCCACGATGGATTGCTCACGGGAATTGTTCTCGGAGAGAACAAGGCGACCGTCTTTCTGCGCCAGTCGATAGGCGACGAATACACGTTGACGCTTTCCGGTCTTGAAATTCTCCAGATGGAGGATTTCAGACAAGGCAACATCATTTCGATGGTAGAGGTGGTCTGCGGCCAATTTCCTTACGAGCACTCTGGCTTGGACCGATTATTGCCGCCTCCCCATCCAGCGGCAGCCAAGCAATACCATGACGAGCATGCCGCGATTATAGGCAGGCAGAAAGCCCGGATCGCAACCGGTGATGCCTCCCCAATAATCATCGTACCTTCATATGGCGCAGACCTTCTTGCGATTTGCCGAGAGGTAAATTCGCACCTCGCGAACTCAACGGCAGCTAACCACCGATAGTGTTGAAAAAGTTGGCCTTGAACTCGGTGTGAGTGTCTGATTCAGCATCAGAATGCTGAAGGATGCCAAGCAATGATGGGCGAGCGCCGGGCGGCGCAGGAGGCCTTGTTCTACGAGTTCAGCCTGGATCGGCACGTTCCGGCCGATCATTTGCTGCGGGTAATCGACCGGTTCGTGGACCTGTCTGGCATGCGCGAGCACCTGCGAGGGTTCTACAGCGCGATCGGCCGCCCTTCGATCGACCCCGAGCTGATGCTACGGATGCTGATCGTGGGGTACTGCTTCGGCATCAGGTCGGAGCGCCGCCTGTGCGAGGAGGTGCACCTCAATTTGGCGTACCGCTGGTTCTGCCGCCTGGGTCTCGACGGCGACGTGCCCGATCACTCGACCTTTTCAAAGAACCGCCATGGTCGTTTCCGCGAGAGCGACCTGTTTCGCCAGCTGTTCGAAGCCACTGTGCGGCGTTGTATTGACGAAGGGTTGGTCCGAGGCGACGGCTTTGCTGTCGATGCCAGCCTGATCCGCGCAGAAGCCAACCGGCAGACGTATGTCGAGGGCACGCAGGGCCTTGCCACCGATCTGCCAAGGCGCGCCGTCGAGGAGTACCTCGCCGTTCTCGACGATGCCATCTTCGGTGGCGCAACTCCGGTCGAGCCCAAGCGTGTCTCGCCAGTCGATCCAGCGGCCCGCTATACCCAAGCGCATGGTGGACGCGCCGATTTCTGCTACGCCACCAATTACCTCATCGACGTCGAAAACGCGGTGATTGTGGATGTCGAGGCGAGCACGGCCGTGCGCCAGGCCGAGGTGACCGCCGCCAAACGGATGATCGAGCGGGTAGCGGGTAGCCGATCGCCATGACCTATGGCCCCGCAAGCTGATCGGCGACACCGGCTATGGTTCGGCCGGCATGCTCGCCTGGCTCGTGCACGAGCGCGGCATCGAGCCGCACGTGCCCGTGTTCGACAAATCCGCCAGGAGCGATGGCGCTTTCGAACGCAGCGACTTCACCTTCGATCACGAGGATGACAGCTATATCTGCCCGGCCGGCAAGCGCCTGAGGCCGCGCAACCGCAACTTCACCTCGCCGCGGCCGGAGGCTGACCAGGACGGCTTCATCCGCTACAGAGCCCGGCAACAGGACTGCACGAGTTGCGTCCTGAAGCCGCGATGCACGCCGATCTTGCCAACTCGCAAGGTAACCCGCTCGATCCACGAAGGCGCACGCGATCTGGCGCGGGCCTTGTCACAGGAAGACGAATGGATCGTCTCGCGCCGCGAGCGCAAGAAGGTTGAGATGCTGTTCGCTCACCTGAAACGGATCATGCGGCTCGACCGGCTGCGATTGCGCGGACCCAATGGTGCCCGGGACGAATTCCACCTCGCCGCAGCCGTCCAGAACCTGCGCAAGCTCGCCAAGATCAGCATCGCCAGACAAGCCGCGATGACCTGAAGCCAGGTATCTCAGTTCGTCCGCAGCGATCGGAACCTTACCCTTCGACCAAGAAGCGACTTTTTCAACGGCATCCACCACACGTTGCCATTCTCGGTTTGGGGTCGGGATTGAGGTGAGACGTCAACCCAGGCCACGCAGATCGACCGGCGCAAGGAAAAAGGCCGGAGCGCGAAGCCCCGGCCGGATTGGATTACATGAGCAGCTTGGTAAATGCCGCGGCAGCGGCAAACAGCGCGGCACCTGACGTAATTCCGGTAGCCATCAGTTTCCAAGGCTCCAGCCTCATCGTCTGTCGCGTGTTCTGAACATCGACGATAAGCTTCTCGATCCGGATGATCTGCTCGTCGAGGTCGAGACGCTCTTTCGGGTGCTGCGTAGCCATAATGATCTCCATAGCATGATTGGATGAACGAAGCGACACCGCGTCGCCCTGTACCGCCAAGCGGCAAGACCTTGCGCGGAGGGGAAGCGCGACCGCGGTCAGGGACGGCGCAGCCGGCGCCTGAGCGGGCAGCGGAGGAACCAATTTTCGCCAGAAAATTGGAGGGGCCGCTGATCCTTGAGGGCGATCGTGGTTCGCCTCCATGCTGGGACGACCAGCAGCAGGCCCCTTCCCTGCCTCTCTCGCGCCCGCCGATGCGTGGGCGTGGGGCACGCGGGGACC
>APMI01019186.1_pt1 | contig 13832 bp, 12 predicted proteins | sample 667938 | NCBI WGS metagenome assembly APMI01 (sample SAMN01084076, study PRJNA167559) | wastewater metagenome | biome: Wastewater | place: Denmark: Ejby Moelle, Odense | collected 2011-11-28 | reverse complement strand
TCTTGGGCATAGCATTTCTCCGTAATCCGTCGCCGAAGGCGACAAAATATAGGTCGCCGCCGCAGCGGCGTTCCGCTAGCAGGGGGGGTGTCGGCCGTAGGCCGACCGCCGGAGTCGTCGGAAGTTCGCGTCGCGCGAACCGCTTGCGGTGGGCCACGTATAGCATCTATTGAACGGAACTACCCCAGGAATCCAATAGTATACAGTCAATGACACAACCCAGCAAGCGCGACGACTCCGGCGGTCGGGCTTTGGAGATGGTGCAGGCGCAATGAGAAGAATCAGCATTGGAAAGCGGTAGCGACCAATGTGGGTACATTTTGTACCCAAGTTGCTCGTAGAGTAACTCTGAGGCTTTGATATGCGACAAACCAGAGGCTCCAAAGGCCGACACCCCCCCTGCCCCGCGCCGAAGGCGCTCTTCCCCTACTTTGACACGAGGTGCATTAGCGAATTTCAGGCGGGATAGCCTCTGTCTCTAGGGTAGGGTAATGCTCCAATCGATGAAGATCGACTTGATGCTTATAGGTCTTCGAGGTGTCTTTCGGAATGTCTTTACCTGCCCGGTGAAATTTGAGCAAGTATGAGATGAGCGCCCGGAATGAAAATTTCTTTGCCTTGCGTCTACTCTCTGCGACCATCACTGGAACATCGGGAAGCGCTGGAAAAAATGCAACCCATTGACCATCTTCTCGCTGAATCACAATGCACGTATAACGTCGATAGCTCATGGTCTTCGTTAGGCCGACCGTTAGCGGCAGAGCGTACGTGTGCTGGCCCTCGCATTCTCCACCGCCACAGCGGGAGACCAGTCCCACGAGATAAAGGCACCGAAGAGCTGATGTTTTATGTGTTCAGACTCGCTCGGTAAAAGATGATTATCTCGATACATGTTATAGTCCTAGTTGCATTGACCAGGGAGCTACTGGTCGGCCTAACCTTTCAGTATACTCTGGCGGAAAGACCAATGTAGTTGTATCATTTCGCATACTCCATAAGCAGCGCACAATAAGCTCTGTGAAAGGAAAACAAATGAGCGACGACATACCGGATTACTTCACAAGCAAGATAGCATGGCCCGAGCCAGGTGACGAGCTTTTTATTTACGGTAAGGACTGGCACAATAACGCTTGTGTCAACTGGACGCCCGATGGCATGGAGCTGTATGTCCGTGGGTACAAGCTCAGCGCGGATGCTCTGGTTGAGCGGGTCATGAATGGCGGGCATGACCAAGATTTTCTAGTATTCCCAATTGTCTTTCTATATCGGCAGTATCTCGAACTCAGAATGAAGAGCTTGATCCGGGACGGTCGAGCCCTCTTCGACCAGCCCGTCGAATATCCTCACGGACATGAAATCGATAAGTTTTGGGCCGAGTGCAAGACTGTTTTAGAACAAGTATGGCCAGGTCAAGAGGCACAGGCGATACAGGTCATCGATAGTGTCATCAAGCAGTTCTGCGACATTGACCCGAAATCATTCACCTTCAGGTATCCGACTGATAAGAAAGGGAATCGCTACCTGCCCGCTGATATGCGGTATATCAATCTCCGCAATCTTGCCGAGGTGATGGAAAAGACTGCTAACTTCCTTGACGGCGCCGCTGACGGTGTTGCAGTTCAACTAGATCATAAGCAAGATTATGAAGCAGACCTCCGCAGCATGGCCGGCGACTGGCAATAAGGGAACAGGGATATGAGTAGCAAGCCAAAAAACAAATTTACGCTCAGCATCGAAAAGCTACTGACGCCTGATACCCTGAAACGCAACCTTATCGTTGCGTCCCTTTATCTGTCGGCGTACGAAATTCTAAAGGGAGCTGTCATTGACCAGCCAAAATCGTTCTTTACCGACTTCACAAGTGAGGGCTTCGAGCCTGGCAAAAAGTACAAGGACGAAGTTCGAAGCCTACATAAAGACGAATTTCAAGCATCGTGCTTGTGGCATCTGAGAAACGATATCATCACTCAAGCTGAGTTCGACGAAATCCAGGTTCTGCGGCGGCACCGTAACGAAATTGCGCATGAATTGGCCAGCTTCCTCATTGATATCGACAAAGAGGTGAACATTCATTACCTGCGCGCCATTCTGCGGCTTCTCACGAAGATAGACCGCTGGTGGATTATGAGCTTCGAGCTGCCGATAAATCCTGACTATGATGGAGTGGAGGTCAATGAGGAAGATGTAAGGTCGGGTAGGATGGTTCTGCTGGACGTGATTATCCAAAGCGCGCTGGAAAGTGAGAGTCCGAACAATACCTCCACAAGTTAAGCACATCGGATACTGGCGCTCGAAAGTTGAACATAATTCCGTGAACCGCATTCGTTTTTACAAGCGATTAAAGCGCATCAAATGGCTTCTCTATCACCTGAAAGGCGACTTCGACCGGACGGCCAAGTAAACTTGTAAGCACGGCCCCCACCTCATCAGCCCGTGCCGATAGCGCAGATCGTGCTGACTTTGATGCCAGCGCAATCTTAACTTGGTCTCCTTCTGCATCAACAATCAACATCGCACTGGCAACAGTAGAATATACCTCGGGCGGTTGCTCCTCCCTAATCACCTCTTCGAGCTTGTTTGTCAGGTTCACCAGCTCGTCTGGCGCTTGGTGAGTTTCGACAATCCAATCTAGCCACGAGCGTGCTGGAGCTGCACCGGCCTGCTCAACCTGGAGCCGGCGTCGTTCCTTCTCTGCCCGCTCTGCTTCGCGCTGCTCTTTGGGTTTATAGCCGGCTGGTGGACCCCAGTCCTCTTCGATTGCACGGCGAATGTAGCCAGGTGGGTTCTTGATTTTGCCTGGGTTTATCTCTTCCTCAAAGTCGTAATAATCAGCTTTTTGCTCAACTCGCTGTCTGTTGTATCGACTTGCGAGGCGCTGTGAGATCTTTTCCGGAATTCCCTTCAATTTTAAAAGGTCTACAACACCAAGTGGTGCGTTAGCACCGCCGCTACTGTTGTTGTTCTCTTCTGAATCTTCTTGATCCTTATTATGTGGTGACACTGGCGTCACTTCCTGATGTGACACTGGTGTCACTTCTGGAGATGAAGAATTGTCACTTCTAGCCTGATTGAAAATCTTGTCCGGGTCAACGTCAAGAATGTGGTATACGTTCGTTTGCCCTAAGCCGCGCCTTTTTGCTTTTATGAAACCTAAATCTTCTAACTCTTGAAGATATCTAACCACGCTTCGTTTGTTTACACCTAGATCACTGGAAAGTTTGTCTTGGCCAGGGAAACAACTATTTTGCTTCCACGCATAGCTCAATAAAAGCGAGTATGTTAGTCGAGCGCCAAACGATACAGCAGGGTTAGAGAGAATGTAGTTTGGTACAGCCGTGAAGCCTCTGCGAAGGGCAGGGTTATCAATAATTAATGTGTTTGGCTCCAATGGCTCTAGCTGAGACGGTTCTAGGTCATTGACATTGGCTTTGGGGCTTGGTATTTTAGACATAAGTTTGGACTGGTTCGTATCTCATAAAAGGGACTTTCCAGTCATTTGACCGGCTCGTTCTTTTAGTCTTTGGCGAGACTTATTTAATTTTCGAGGTTTTTTTCTTCTCACAAATGCTTGTTACATTTTGAGAGGTAAGGCAACCTCTTTTTTTGTTATCTGTAAATCAGAGTAACGCAAATATTTTCCGGTCGCAAGTAGATATTTGGCCTTACAGAACCAAATATCCACTATTTGGCTATGCGAAAGCTTGTTCTAATTTGATGAAACGTGTACAATCGTGTGTATGCCAAATACACCGACAAGGGAACGTGTGCGTCTGAACATAACTATGCCGAAGAGCTTGGTCAAAGCTCTGCGAAAAGAGGTATCTACCACAGGAAAAAGTAAGTTTATAGCCGAGGCTGTAGAAGAGAAGATGGCGCGGCTGCGGCGCGAACAGGCATTGAAGGCATTAGAGAAGTTGCCGCCAGCGCTACCACATATCAAGGACAGTGCGACGTTTATCAGCGAATTGCGATCAGAGAATGAAGAGCGTGCCAATCGCCTCGGTATATGACCTATCTGATTGACAGTGATATCCTGATTGATTTCTTTAATAAAGCAGAGCCCGGTGAAGGTCTGGTAAAAGAGTTTTTGAAAGAAGGGAACGACGTTGTTATATCGGTTCTTTCCATTACTGAAATATGCGCCGGTTGGAGTGAGAAAGAAAGCAAGGTTTACTTGCCGCTTCTATACGACCTTTTTCCCGTTATGCCTGTTACAAAAGAAGTGGCTGAATTATCCGGCAGGTTACGCTACGAGTACAGACATAATCATCAAAGGAAGCTGAAAACAATAGACACAACGATTGCGGCGACTGCGATAACTAAGGGGTTTCATTTTGCGACAAAGAATCTTAAGGATTACCCGATGCCAGAACTAAAACTATATACTCAGTAGTTCGGAAAACCTCATTCCAATGCATTCTGTTGCGCAGCTCGTCGCTGCTCCTTGCCTGCTAGCCGGGAATAGAGGGTTGCATTGGTAATATCCATGTTGTTCTGTAAAACTTTCAGATCAGTTCCTTTGAGTGCGTGATGCGTGCCGTAGGTGTGGCGCAGTGTCATCGGTGAACCTTCGTGGATCCCCGCTTTGTCGAGATACTTTCTGACCTTTTTCTGGATTTCTCGTGCCGTTAACGGCCGGCGATTTCTTGATATCCACAACTCTGAACAGCCTACGTCGGGCCGAACCCGCAGATAGGCAGCGAGGGTCTCACAAGCTCGGTAGTTGAGCGGCAGCATAGCAACTCTACCGCCCCTGCGCTTGACTCGCGCCGTGCCGCCGCCTTCAGAGTCACGGGTGATACGCTGCGGGATATCAATGTCATCCAACGTCAGCCCGGCTAGCTCAGACAGCCGCATACCAGTCTGTAGGAAGACCTCGATGACGGCAGCATCGCGGGCATGGTGGCTCGCGGCAAGCACCAAGCGTCGATACTCATCGGCGGTTAAATAACGAGGGTCTTTATCGTTCGCCAGTGGCGGGATCAGTCGAACGGCTGGGTTCGTAGCGATGATTTGGTTGTGCGCCAGGAAGCCGAAGAAGTTCTTAATCGCATATGTCTTGCGTTTGCGGGTAGAGTCTTGGTAGCTGCGTCGATCCATCTCGGCCTGATACCAAAGCAGGTTTGGTAACCCGACTTCCTTGATGAGGCGGATGCCGCGCTGCTGTAAGAAGACAACCAGGTCTTCTAAATCGGCCTCATACGCTCGCCGTGCGTGCTCTGAGAGATTGCGTGCCGGCATGCCAACCGAAACAAAGAATGCTACTCCTTCCTCAAGGGTTTGGATTGATGCACCGCCCTGAATTGGTGTATCCCACAGCCTCTGTTCAGCCATAATGAAGTTCGCATAACCAAACCTCTTCCGCCCTTAGCCGTTTCCGAAATCCGGCCCGCGCGCAATTAAGGGGGAGAAGAGCCGTTGTTATACGAACTTCAGGATAGCATACTCTTTTTCGTGTAGGCAAGCGGAAAATTGACATGTGGAGAAAATCAATGTGAAGTTGAAAATGAGGAATGCTCTATACTACCTGTAAACTGAAATTATTTGCTTTGATGTATACTTGAGCGGCTCACACTTTATTCACTCAGAGGGCTAAGCAACGGCTCAGTCTTGTAATAATTGGAAACGTCCGACTAAATGTTATCACTCTTTCGTAGCGAATTTTAGGTACCAGCATTATGCGCACATTCTTCGTACGATTGGGACAGTTCCTACTTGGACTGAGCGCAGCTCTCCTACTGACGCTCACGGTCTTATTCTGGGTGGCATTGCATGCCCTCGCCTATTACTTAAATTTAAGGTGGGTTGCGAGTCCAGAGACGCCAGGCTATGACTCTCTTATTAGCCTGTTAACCATGACCGCTGATATCGTCGTCTTTCCGATCGGATTACTATGGACGGTACTGCGTTATTGGTACGTTGAAAGAAAGAAGCAGGGCCAGAAGGAAGAAGCAGAAACTTCTACAACAACATCTCAACATAAAATCAATCGACTTAGAATGCTTGAGAAAATGGAGAGAATCTGGATCGGCTCTGTGCTTAGTGAACTACTTCGCACGCCATTGTTGCTTAAGCTAGAGTTGAAAATAGAGATCAAAACGTCTAATTCTGCATTGGATATAGGCAGTGTAATTCCTTCGAGCCAAACAAATCGTTCATTCACAACATTAGAACCTATAATCAATACATTTGATGAAATAAGCGGCACTATTCTTATTCAGGGCGAATCGGGAAGCGGGAAAACAACAGTACTGTTGCAGCTACTGCAAAGTCTGCTCGAAAGAGCGATGCGAAACGATGACCATCCCATACCAGTCGTCTTCTCACTATCGAGTTGGTCTGAAAAGTATACAAGCATGGAGGATTGGCTGGTCGATGAGCTACACCGGCAATACCTTGTTCCCTTTAAAGTGGCAAAGTTTTGGGTCAATAATGATGTGATGATACCTCTTCTAGACAACCTTGATGGTGTATCAAAAGAAAAGCTTGAAAAATGCATTGGAACCATCAATGAATTTCATAATCAACATGGCTTGTTGCCCTTAGTAATCTGCTGTCGGACTGAGAATTATTCTGCAACAAGCGCTAAAATCGAGTTAGATGGGATAGTTTCTGTTCAACCTCTTGCTTTGGCTGATATTGATATCGCCCTCTCTCAAATTGGAGACGAAATGAGAGGGTTTCATGCAGCAATACGCGAGGACGCTTCTTTGCAAGAAATGATCGAAAATCCATTGAATCTGTATTTGATTGCAACCACGTTTAAACACATTGATATTAACGATTTGACGAGTTTTGACGCAATTGATAAGAGAAAGGAGCGTTTATTCGCGGCTTACATAGATTATATGTTTCAGAAGAATCGCTCACGATTGAAATACGATCGGGGTGAAACGGTTTCCTGGCTTAAATGGATTGCGATAAAAATGAACGATCTCAATTACGATGTCTTCAAAATTGAAAAGATACAGATGAATTGGCTTCCCACAAAATTTCAAGAAGGTGTTGCCAATTTGGTGGTCGCGACGTTACTCGGATCTATTTTTGCATTGATACTGACAATACCATTATATTTTCCAAACACTTACACTCGACAAGAGAATTTCTTTTTACATTATCTGCCTTTTTTGGCTTGGCAAATTGCTGCTTTTCAGATTTTGTTGAGAAAAGAAATTAAAACAGTGGAAGTGCTAGTGTGGTCTTGGAGCCGTGCTTGGCAAGCGCTTATTGCTCAGGCCGTAATTATTGTGCCCCTAGTATTTATAACGTGGTTACTTATGGGATGGTTTGGTGTGACGCTGGCGTTGATTCGTGCTGTGCTCCTATTGTTTTTTCAACTAAACAACATTCTTGGCAGTGAAGAAGTGAAGAGCAAAAGTTATCCTAATGAGGGTATTTGGAACTCAGGCAGAAGTTGCATTATTGCCACATTGATTGGTTTACCAGTTGGACTTCTTTTCGGTGCGGTGGTTTTACTTCAGGGAATCTCCAAGCAAAATGGATTGATTTTTGAACTACTTAACCGTCTACTGCCCTCGATAGAATCTAATACGTTAGTCACAACTACGAGCTATGATAACTATTACGTGATTGGAGTATTGTTGCTTTTTGCGTTAATTGGCGGTGCCGTCTTTGGGTTGCTGAAGGGTGGACTCGCTTTCGCTCGACATTTTCTCTTACGTATAGCCCTATTTTTTAATAACAAGATGCCTTTAAATTATGTGAGTTTTCTTGATTACGCGAGCGATCTTGTATTCCTCCGTAAAATCGGTGATGGTTACATTTTCTTTCATCGATCTTTTCAGGACTACCTTGCATCATCAAACACAGTAGCAGGAAGGTTTAAACATCGAAGTAGTAAAAACTAAGTAAGTATCCAACAATAGTGCTCTATTTCAAAAGGCAATGTCTATGTAGCGACAGTTGATGTGGTTGGGTGTGATAGGTAACGGTACAGTGTAGCTCGCGAGACACCGAAGGTGCGGCAAATATCCTTAACTGAATTCCTTTTGTCGTTATAAAGAGCGAGAGCCATCGCAAGTTTCTTCTCATCGTTGAGCCCTTTGGCCCGTGGCCTCCCACCTTTTCTCCCCCGTGCTCTCGCTGCCGCAAGCCCAGCCTGCGTGCGCTCGCGGATAAGGTCGCGCTCAAACTCGGCTAGAGCGCCGAAGACGTGAAAGAAAAAATTTCCGATACTTGTCGTCGTATCAATGCTTTCGGTGAGACTTCGGAATCCGATGCCCCGAGAGTGCAAGTCAGTCACAACCTCAATCAGGTTTTTAAGGGAACGCCCGAGGCGGTCCAGCTTCCACACAACGAGCACATCACTTGGACGCATGTAGCTCAGCGCCTCTTGCAACCCTGGCCGCTCCGCTTTCGCCCCACTCATCGTATCAGTAAAGATTTGTTCACAGCCTGCCTTGCTGAGGGCATCCTTCTGAAGGTCTATACTCTGTTCCTGGGTTGAGACGCGTGCGTATCCAATAACCATAGTGCCGTCAGTATCTCAAAACCCAACATGAAATTCAATAGATGAGACTCTATTTTGAGATGAGTAAAGAGACGCACCTCTTGTAAGAATCGGAATTTAATCAAAATTTGTCATTTCGATCTCAAAAATATTCGTTTATGAGACGGTTGGGAATAAAATGTTCGTTTCTAGATACAGCCTTTGATAAACCATGGTACACTGTCCCCACAATTCGCTAGCATCTGCTCTATAGATTTGATAATTAGCATACGTTAAGACGAGGTTGAAATGCCTGTTAACAACTCTAACGGTGAAGGAAGGGCAAAGGCAGCAAGATGGCGCATTGTTGCTGCTGTCATATCCTCTGCCCTTCTTTCGCTGGTTGTGGGTCTGCTTTCTAACCTTGCCGCGACATACCTTGCGCCAAGCCTCAACCAACAGACGTGGATTGTTTATGTTGCGCTCATTCTGACTTTCCTGTGTGCCTTACCGATTTCGATATATCTTGCTCTCCGCAGTCTTCCAAGCCAGGAAGCGCCTTCATCCATACCTCCTTCGGTGTCGCCCGTGACGGGCTCTGTACCATCAGCATCGCAAATATACATGGCTGTCCAACTTCCAGGGAAGACATATCGCGATTTGATCGGACGCGACATCATCATCGGTGATGTTATGGCGGCACTTCGTGACCCATCTGGCAAATGGATGGTGGGTCTCGATGGTATGGGCGGCATCGGGAAAACAGCTCTCGCTCGCGAGATTGTAGAACGATGTCTTGATTCACGCCTGTTTGATGCTGCTGTTTGGGAGAGTGCAAGCAGTGAAGAGCTTGGAGTACATTATACGAAGCGACGGCGTACGCTGACATTTGAAATGGTTTTAGACTCCATTGGCCATCAGCTTGGCGACTTTGAGGTCTCGAAACTGCGACTCCCTGAGAAAGAAGTTCGCGTGCGTACATTGCTCCGTAATCGAAGAGTGCTCATCATCTTGGATAACCTGGAAACGGCGAAAGAGGAACAAAATGACATTGCGCGACGATTGCGATCACTGCTTGATCCGAGTAAGGCTGTACTAAACAGTCGCCGTCGACTTGATGGCGACTTGTACTCTATACACCTGACTGGATTAGATGAAGATGGATCGATCCAGTTTATCAGACAAGAATGCGAGGAAAAGGGTACTAACTTAGATTCTGCTGAGCAGAGCGAATTAAGGCAAATTGCACAGGTTACTGGAGGTTCACCTTTGGCACTTAAGCTCGTCGTAGGACAAATCAATCGGCTCCAATTAGAAACAGTGCTAAATCAGCTTCAAAATGTGCGCCTTCCCAACAATGATAACGATGAAAGTGATTATATACGTTTTTATAAACATATATTTGCTCCATCATGGCAACTTATTTCCACAGATGCTAAGAGCTTATTAATATCTTTAGCTAATTTTGCCCCAAATGTCGGGGGCACCCTGGAATCGGTAAAGGCAACGAGTAATCTTGAGGAGAGCAAATTGACACATGTCATTGATGAGTTATGGAGATTTTCTTTACTTGAGGTCAGCAAGGCATCTAACTTGAAACAAATCCGTTATTATCTCCATGCGCTGACACGATACTTTGTGCTTTCAGATATCGTCAAAGTAATAGGAAACACGTAAGCAATCTATATGTATGTATGATCTATAGGCTGAACAGGCATGGAAGATCTGGAGTGGTCAAGAGAAATTTATTATCAATCCCGCAGTCGCTTTATCCAGTATTATGTAGATCTTGCAGTAGATGCTGCACGTGATGACACATTGTTAGGCGAAGAGCTTGAAAACTTACTTTCGGCATTAGATATCGCCAGTGATCAAGGATCATGGGGGTCTGTTGCTAAAATACTCCGATCCATTGGAAGTGTTCTAGATCATCGGGGTCTGTGGAGTGAACATCACTCTTGGTTAGAAGCAACACTTAATCAGGTAGACGTTCAGAAAGATCCTGAGCTCTACGTCGATCTATTGCGTAACTTCGCTGACACCACAAACGCGCAGGGCGAATTTATAAAAGCAATCGAGCTCTACCAAGAGGTTGCTCGCCTCTACGAAGAGCGGGGCGACCAAGAAGGAGTAGTTCTTGCTTACCATAGCTTAGGTATTAGTTTTGCGGATTATGGACAAAAAGACGAGGCCTTAATGAGTTGGAATAAGGCCTTACTCGTTGCTAAAGAGGCAAATTCCGAGACATTAATAGACACTATTAGATACTTTATGGATTTGTACCAGGTTCATGAAGAAGAATCTAGGCCGCAAGGGGATATATCGACTACGCTTGTTGAGGGTGCTTCGAAAATAGCCCCAGCACTCGAACCAATTATTGGCAAAATTGCGCGTGTACTGCCTCTTCATTTTCGTGCACGTGCTGCGTTCAATAAGGAGATGTATACCGAAGCAAAAGACCTCTATACACAGGCTTTGAACATTGCGCAGAGTGTCGATGATAAGCAGGCGATTGCATTAACTCTCTGTGAACTTGGGAGGATCGCTCAAGTCGAAAGAGATGTTGCAACTGCGATTGAGTACTATAGGCGAAGTGAAGCGATCGCAACAGAAACGAAGGATATATTCGGATTAAGAACCTTATTTCCGTTGCTTGGCCTGGCCTATATGCAGAGAGGGCAATATCTTGAAGCAAGGCCGTATTGGGAAAGAGCCGTAGCACTACACCGTCAAACCAATGATAAGCAACGACTGGCCGACAGTCTTTATTGGCTGGGCTACTCGGTCGCTAATACAGGCGATGTACAAGAAGCACAGCGTATCTTTGAAGAGAGCTTAGTAATTACGCCACAGTCTGATACAGAGCGGATTCAATCGATACATGAGGTATTCGCTCGGCTTCGCACCATCATTGAAGATCACTCTCCTGATTAACTAGAAGTTATCTCAAAACGGTCGTTATTGAAGCATGAACGTCGCTGCCGTGGCGGATTGAATATCCCCATATTATTGTGCTATTAATGGCAAATAGATAGATCGCGTTATTCTTACGGGCTGGCTTGTGGAAGGCGAGACCTGAATCGTATATGTGGTCGAGCCTTGTGTTGTATTAACACCTACAACAAGAATGGTGTTTATTTTCCCCGCTATACTGATACTCTCGACCGACAAACCATATTCACCTTCGCCCATAACCGTTAAAGTGTACGTCTCCTCATTATTACTCTTGGCACTAAGAACACGATCATGAAGGGTAGATGAATTGTCAGCGGTGGAGAGCGTCTCTTCGTTGTATATCGAATTAGGGATCTCATTCACAATACTATTCGTTGCCTGATTGAAACCTGTACGCCTGCCTTGAGAGTCAGTAATTAAAAGCTCAACACTTGTGTTTGCTACAGCCATTAACTGAGGGCTATTGCTCCTTTTTGACGCGCTCACTGAAATTCCGGCACTAAGCTTTTTGCCTTCATAGACGTTGTAGCTATGGTAAGTATTATTCCATCCGCTACTTAGCTTTATCACCGCACTTTCAAGAGGATCGTGAAGATACAGATCCTCAAACACGGTCGACGATGTAGTTCCAGTTGCGACCACATAGTGATCAAAATTCGGCTTTGTCACATTTAGCATTACTGGATTGCCGGCGCAGATAGTCGCATTAACGAGAGTATCATTTCGTCCGGCCTTTGGAACATCATACGGGTCAATATTCACCGGTCCGTTTGGCAAGTCCTTTGTCATTTCCCGAGCATACTCAGCTACTTTGGAGTGTTTGACATAAGCGTCCTGTACGTACTTATCACCAATAATTGGCGTGAGGATGTAGCCTTGGTTATCCGCGTTTTTGGCCCACGCTTTCACCTTCTCTACATCTTTTATGGCCGCGTAGTGCTTATAGCCATCATTCCGCTGCAACCACTCATTCAATTTGAATGGATCTGTTTGAAATGAAACACCTTGTTTCTTTGCAAAATAATTGACAATCATAGCCGCCGATGTCATAGTGCATCCCCATCGGCCTATATTGTCCGTTCCAATCCCCGCCCAGATAAATGGAAAGAACTTACCTGTTTCACTATCAATGTATCCTCCGTATGGTGTTTTCGCCCACCGAGAATCTGTCTGCCGTAACGGGCTACCATCTTCATTGCCAAAGAATGCAAGGCGACATTCCTGAATATCAGGTGGTGAGCTAATCCTTGTTACACTCCCTGTTGCACTTGACGCGTTATCCGGGGAACGCCATTGATATTGTAGGCTACCGTCAGAGTTTGGTGTAAGCGTGACTGTACCCAAATCCCAGCAAGGGCCATACGTAACATCTTCCAATAATTCGACTGAATTTGTATTTGTTTTTGTTAGAGAAAACTCAGCCCCACAGCTATACGGTGCAAATCCTGCTATGCCGATCACTGAACCCATACCTCCGCCAGAGAGCGTCATCAAAATCGGCCACTGCGAATTGGGGTTGACTTGTACCGCAGATCCTTCCCACACTCCAATATATTGACTGTCAAGCGTATTACCAGTTCCATTTACTCTGCTAACGTTTCCGCCTCCAGTGATTTGGCCGTTGGAGTTACTCTCCTCATAAAAAATGGTCGCATTATCTAGAGTCTTAAGTGTTACTGTCAGATTATCAACACAGTTTCCGTAAACAATGTCTTGAAACAGTTCAATGGAGTCAGTATTCACCTGGGAGAGGGTTAGTTTTCCTCCACAGCGTAATGACGGATATGCTATGGTTCCTACAGCAGTTCCTTGCGCACCGCCAGATATGGCGAGTGAGATTGTCCAAGAACCACCGGTAGTTGTAGCTCCTCTCCAAGTGCCAACATACCCAGTTGGGATTCCAGTCTCTGCGGCTGGCGCTCTGCGTATAGCCGCACTCGAAGAAGGTATGTAGATAGACGAACCGACAATTGTGCAGGCTATGATAATAGCTATAACAGCTAGTGTGTTGCGCGGTTTACCCATGGCCAGGTCTCCTTGCTGTGCGTCGGGCTGAAAACCGCACAGTCGCACGTATCGCCTATTGAGCCGGGGTATTACACATGCCCATTCTACAATCAGAGTCAAGGGCGAAAAGCCACTTCCTCTCCTCGTGAAGCTATGGAATCAGCTCTACGGGCAGACGAAAGTCTGTTGAAACAATATCTTGATCGGCAGGGAATGTGTATTAGCGCCAGAGTGAGCGTGATGCCCCCTCTGGCGCGTTAGCGTGTAAGGCTATGGTGAACGGTTGTGCTCAGGATCTTCATTTCCTGGCCTTACTCGTTCTCGCTCGGCCCAGCACGCTGACTTTCAAGAAAAATAACGGTTCTTTAGGATTTGCCGTGGACAGCCCTAGATATAGGGTTGCATCGAGTGTCAATCTCGT
>APMI01005394.1_pt1 | contig 13837 bp, 8 predicted proteins | sample 667938 | NCBI WGS metagenome assembly APMI01 (sample SAMN01084076, study PRJNA167559) | wastewater metagenome | biome: Wastewater | place: Denmark: Ejby Moelle, Odense | collected 2011-11-28 | reverse complement strand
AACAGTTCGCGCGACGCACGGACGTCGAAGCCCTTGGTCTCGCCCACGGCGTAGGCGAAGATGCCGCGGCGCTTGGCCTGTTCGATGATGGCCAGTTGAGCCGCCGTGGCGGGGGCGAACGGGTTCAGGTTGCCCAAACCGACCTGCGTGCGGATGAAGGGCGCGTTGACGTAGCCATCGACGGCGCCGTCGTTCGCAGTGCTGCGCGAGTAGATGGCGCCGAGCTTGTAGTCCCAATCTGCCACGGTGCCGCTGAGGTCGATGACCGCACGCTTGGCCGCAGTGTTGGATTCATTCGTGCGGTTGCCGGCCGGAACCATGCGCCAGCCCGCGCTGACGGGTTTGGTGGTATCCAGACCAGGATAGCTACTGGGATAGAAAGGGTTGCTCGGCTGAATCGTGATGCCGGTCACCGGGTCAGGTGCGACACGCGAGGTGTTCTTGTTTTCGGTGGCCAGGCCTTCGAACGTCAGGATGTGATTGGCTGCCAGCTTGACTGCCATGCGGCCGGTCAGCGTGTTCTGCGTGATATCGGGAACGATGTCGATCGTCGAGCTGAAGTCAAAGACGCAGGCCTTGTTGTTCGACGGGTTGACCAGCGACAGCGGCGGGGCGCAGTTCGGTGCGGTGAGGTTGGCCGTGCCGATGGTGCTGTTCTGCGCAAAGTTGCCGGGGAAGGTGGTGCCGGAGTTGCCGTTCACGCCGCGGCTCGGGATGATGCCGGTCTTCGAGAATTCACGGTCCAGCGCGCGGATGCGCTGCTGGCGACGGGTGTCGAACGAGCCCCAGAAGTTGAAACTGTCCTTCTCCAGGTCGCCAAAGCCGAAGGTGAGCGAGCCGCCTTCTTTCTTGCCGCCTTCTTTGCTGGGCCTAGTCGTTTCTGCGACAAGCTGGCCGCCGCGGAAGTTGGACTTGGTGATGAAGTTGATCACGCCGCCAATGGCGTCGGTGCCGTAGACGGCCGAGGCGCCGTCACGCAGCACTTCGACGCGTTCGATGACGGCAAAGGGGATGCTGTTCAGGTCGACGGCGTTGGCGCCGAACGCGAACGCGGTCATGCGACGGCCATTCAGCAGGATCAGCGTCTTGTTGGCGCCCAGGGCGCGCAGGTTGGCGTAGGTGGCGCCACCAGTGCCGGAGCCGATGGAGTTGCTGGCCGGAGCGCTGGACTGGCTGGCCGACAGCAGTTCGATGATGCCTTCGACGCTGCTGACGCCGGACTGGCGCAGGTCCTCGACCTTGACGACGGTAATGGGCAGGGCGCCTTCGTCGTTGATTGAGCGGCGGATGGCGGAGCCGGTGATTTCGACGCGCTCCAGGGTTTGCTGGGCGAAGGCCGATTGAGAGGCGGCGGCGAGGCAGGCCAGAGTAGCTGCGCCCACTGCATGACGTTTGAACATTGAATGAACTCCTGGTCGACAAAGAACCGCCCAGCCAGGGTTTGGAAGGGGCGGCGGCAACGCTGAACCCGGGTGGGGCAGGCGCTAAGGGACAGGAGTGTGAAGGAATATTTCCGATGCTCATGTCGGGTTCACCCCAGTTCTCTCCATGAGAAGGGAGGTCGGAGTGAAAAACGAGCTTTACTGTTCAGAAACGTTGTTTGGGCGCCGCACATTCGCGCCGCCTGATTGCCTGTGTTGATGCGCCCAACAAAAAACCGACATGCCGTTTCCGGCATGTCGGTTAGAGAAAATCGGGGAAGGGCCTTTCGGTCCTTCCCGCAGGCGATGCGCTTAGAAGCTGTAGCGCATGCCCACGTAGTAGCGACGGCCGATGGCGTCGTAGGTGCCGGCATCGGTTTCGGAGCCGGTCACGTCGCCCGGCAGGCCGGAGATGATCGGAGGCGCCTTGGTGTTGAACAGGTTGTTCACGCCGGCGTAGAACTGCGCCTTGCCCCACTTGTAGCTGCCTTGCAGGTCGAAATAGGTCTTGGCAGAGATCGCGCCCTGCTCCTTGTTGGCAGGTTGGCAGACGCCCGCGGCATCGGTGTTGCACAACCCGTTCATGAAGTTGTGATCAAGGTAGGCCTTGCCGATGAAGGTGGTCGTCGTGTTGATTGCCCACGGCCCCGAGCTGTAGCCGACGTTCAGCATCCAGCGGTTGCTGGAATTGCCCACCTCATCCAGCGTGGTGTTCTTGTCTGCATCGTCGGTCGGCTTGTACCAGGCTTCCAGCAGATGCGTCCAGGTCAGGCTGGCCGTCAGATTGCCGGGGCCGATGTGCTCGGCATAGCTGGACGTGAAGTCGATACCGCGAGCCTTTTGACCACCGCTGTTCACCGGCTGCTGATTGATGTATTCAAGCGAACCTGCGCTGTAGGCACCTTGGACGGCTGCACGACGGGTGATGAAGTTGCAGAAGTACGGGTTGCCCTTGTTGAAGCACTGATTCAGCGAGTAGGCCCGGCCCGGGTTGTTGATCGCGTGATCGATCGAGATGTCGTAGTAGTCGGCCGTGAACGTGAAGTTCTTCAGCAGCGGGATGCTCTTGGGCGTGAGCACGAAGCCCAGAGTCGACGACTTGCCCTTTTCAGGCTGCAGCTTGGTGTTGCCGCTGTCGAAACCGCTGATGCCTTGGACGTCGGCCTGAGTCAGCGTGAACTTGCCGCCGTTGGCAGCCATATTGGCAAGGACGCCCGGGTAGTTCTTGCAAGCGGTTGCCAGCGCGCTTGTGTCGCTTTGCAGAACGTTGTTGCAAGGATCGGTGATGCCGGTCGGGAAGGTTTGCGAAGCGCCTTGGTACAGGTCGCCGATGTTCGGTGCCCGGGTCGACACGGCGTGCGTGGCGCGGACGCGGAAGTTCGAGTTCACCGCCCAGTCGAGATCGGAATTCCAGCTGTTGGTGCCACCAACGCTCGAATAGTCGCCATGGCGATAGGCCAACGTGCCGTCCAGGTTCTTCACCGCCGGCAGGTTCTTCAGCAGCGGCAGCTTGGCTTCAATGAATGCTTCGCGAACCGAGAATTGGCCTGAGGTGTTGGCCAATGCATTGCCGCCATTGAGGCCGGATTGGGTCAGCGCATCGAAATTGGTGGCCGAGCTTTCCTTGCGCCACTCAAAACCGGCTGCCACGCCAACAGGGCCAGCGGGCAGTTCGAAGGCGTCGCCCGTGACCGATGCACCAGCCATCTTCTGGGTAACGCTCGTGTTCAGCGAGCTGGGCGCATTGATGTACTTGGCTGCAGCCGCGCTCAGCGTGTTGGCGCCGAAGATGTTGGCAGGCACGCAACCTTGCTTGCGCGCATCGGCGCTCACGCAGATCGGGTTCCCGAATGCATCGGGGATCACGTTCAGCGCGTTGTACAGGTTCATCACGTTGATCTGGCCCGTACCCACCTGACCTTCGCGGGTGAAGCCATAACCAACGAAGGTTTCGTAGGACCAGGTCTTCGTGAGGTCGCCCTTGGCACCGCCGACGACACGGAAGGTGTCGCGGTTGGCGGATTGCGTGCGGTCGGCCACATCGGACATGCGGCGCGTGAAGTTGTAGTCCTTCAGGCCGTCCCCGTTGCGGTCCGTCATCATTGCGAGCAGCGCCGGCGGGATCAGGGGGTTGGCGACCTTGACACCGTTGACCAGGGTTTCGGCCGGGATGTTGCCACCGCCCGGCGTGACGTTCACGGACGAGTCCAGGGGGAAGGGCTCGAGGTGGGTGAAGGTCTTGGTGTTGGCGTAGGTGCCTTCGAAGAACAGGTTGTGCGACTCATTCAGCGCGTAGTCACCCTTGGTGGCCATCAGCACGCGATCAGTCGGGATCGCGATGGTGCGGTAGGCGGAACGGTTGAAGCCGGTTGCACCGACACCATCACCGGCAGGGCCATTGCTGGAGAACGGGATCAGATTGCCGTTGGCGTCGAAGGTGCGGCTGGTGGCCTTGCCCGCGGGGGTTGTGAAGAAGAAGCGGCCTTGCGGAGCAAAGCTCGAATAGAAAGGACGCGTGATGTTGAAGATGTCCGAGGCTTCACCGGTCAGTGCGCTCGTCGAGATCTGGTCCACGGCGGAGGCGCTACGGTCGCGCGAGTAGACCGCGCCCTGCTTGCTGACGGCGAAGTGGGCCATGACGTTGCCCTTGCCGTTGGCGGCGTTCGTGCCGAAGGTGATGCCGAACTTCTTCAGCGTGTCGTCGTTCTTGTCGCTCTGGCCGACCGACGCATCCATGTTCACGCCTTCGAAATTGCGCTTCAGGATGATGTTGACCACGCCGGCCACGGCGTCGGAGCCGTAGGTCGCCGAGGCGCCGCCGGTCATGACCTCGACGCGTTCGATGAAGTCGGTCGGGATGGTGTTCAGGTCGACGGCCATCGAGCCCGGCACGCCGGACACATAGCGGCGGCCGTTGACCAGCACCAGGGTGCGGTCGACGCCGAGGTTGCGCAGGTCGATGGTCGACACGCCGGCACTGGACGTCGAGAAGTTGGAATTCGTGCGGCTGATGCTGGGCGTACCGAAGGTCGGGTTCTTCAGCAGCAGGTCCTGCAGGTTGGTCACGCCGGACGCCTGGATGTCGGCGGCCGTCATCACCTGGATCGGGGCGGCGGACTCAGCGTTGACGGACAGGATGCGGCTGCCCGTGACTTCGACGCGCTCCAGTTGTTGTTGGGCCAGAGCTGGCGCGGCCGCTGCGGTCAGGCAGGCCAGCACCGCGGCGCTCGTTGCATTAAGTTTGAACATAAGAAGAAGGCTCCAAAGGGATGATCACCCGCCCGGCTGCATGGCCGAGACTTGCCTCGTCGCCGCGGTGATACGGCAAGGAGGGCGGTAGTCTGTGTGACGTTGAGTTAGAGAAGCCTCGGGTTCACCCCAATTGAGCCCTGGTTTCGCGGTCGAAATACACCTCGCTCCTTGGCCCCACAAGGAAAAGCTCGGGCCTGCGCTATGCAGCCCGAGCTTGTTCTGTTGCCCTGTGGCGACGCATCCCCCCCCTAGTCCGTCAAGTTTTATGACTTTTGGCAGGGGCGTAAATTTTTAATTCCGAAAGTGACCTCAGGTCGCTGCTTTCACTTTCAACCGCCACGCATGCAACAGCGGCTCCGTATACCCGCTGGGCTGCGCCTCGCCCTTGAACACCAGATCCAGCGCCGCCTGCATCGCCGCGCCTTGCGGGTTGGCGGCGAGTGATTGGTAGGCCGGGTCGTCGGCGTTCTGCCCGTCGACGACCTTGGCCATGCGGGTGAAGGTCTCGCGCACCTGCTCGGCCGAGACGACGCCGTGGCGCAGCCAGTTGGCGATGTGCTGGCTGCTGATGCGCAGCGTCGCGCGGTCTTCCATCAGGCCGATGCCGTTGATGTCGGGCACCTTGGAGCAGCCCACGCCCTGGTCCACCCAGCGCACGACATAGCCCAGGATGCCCTGCACGTTGTTGTCCAGCTCCTGCTGGCGCTGCTCGGCGGTCCAGTCGGCCTTGGGAGCGACGGGGATGGTCAGCAGCGCGTTCAGGATGCCTTCGCCTTCGGCCGCGAGGTCGACCTTCTCCAGCTCCTGCTGCACTGCGGCGACGCTGACCTGGTGGTAGTGCAGCGCATGCAGCGTCGCGGCGGTGGGCGACGGCACCCAGGCGGTGTTGGCGCCGGCCTTGGGATGGCCGATCTTCTGCTCCAGCATGGCGGCCATCAGGTCGGGCATGGCCCACATGCCCTTGCCGATCTGCGCATGGCCGGACAGGCCGCATTCGAGACCGATATCGACGTTCCAGTTCTCGTAGGCGCCGATCCAGGCGGCCTGCTTCATGTCGCCCTTGCGGATCATCGGACCCGCTTCCATCGAGGTGTGGATCTCGTCGCCGGTGCGGTCGAGGAAGCCGGTGTTGATGAAGACGACGCGCTCTTTGGCGGCGCGGATCGCCTCCTTGAGGTTGATCGTCGTGCGGCGCTCCTCGTCCATGATGCCCATCTTCATGGTGTTGGGCGCCATGCCGACGGCGGCCTCGACGCGGCCGAAGAGCTTCGAGGCGAAGGCGACTTCCTCCGGACCGTGCATCTTGGGCTTGACGACATACATCGAGCCGGCGCGCGAATTCTGGCGGCGGCCGTTCGGGCCGACATCGTTGAGCGCGATCAGCGCGGTGACCATGGCGTCCATGATGCCTTCCGGCACCTCGTTGCCATCACGGTCGCGGATGGCCGGATTGGTCATGAGGTGGCCGACATTGCGCACCAGCATCAGCGAACGGGCCGGCAGCGTCAGGGCCGAGCCGTCGGGCGCGGTATAGGTGCGGTCCGGGTTGAGGCGGCGCGTGATGGTCTTGCCGCCCTTGACGACCTCTTCCGAAAGGTCGCCCTTCATCAGGCCGAGCCAGTTGCGGTAGACGACGACCTTGTCCTCGGCATCGACGGCGGCGACGGAGTCTTCGCAGTCCATGATCGTGGTCAGCGCCGATTCGATCACGACGTCGGAAATATGCGCCGCATCGTCCTTGCCGGTCGGCGTGGCGGCATCGACGCGAATCTCGATATGCAGGCCGTTGTTGCGCAGGAGAACGCGCGTCGGCGCGGAAGCGTCACCAACATAACCGGCAAACTTCGCCTCATCGGCAAGACCCGTCTTGCCGCCGCCCGTCAACGCCACGACCAGCTTGCCGCCCTCGACGGAAAGGCCCGCCGCATCGCACCAGGAAGCGCCGGCCAGCGGCGCGCCGTCATCGAGGAAGCCGCGCGCCCAGGCGATGACCTTGGCGCCACGCACCGGATTGTAGCCCTTGCCCTTTTCCGCGCCGTCCGTTTCCGGGATCGCATCCGTGCCGTAGAGCGCGTCGTAGAGCGAACCCCAGCGCGCATTGGCGGCGTTCAGCGCATAGCGCGCGTTCATGACGGGAACGACGAGCTGCGGGCCGGCGACGACGGCGATTTCCGGGTCGACATTGTCCGTCGTCACGGAGAATTTGTCGCCCTCGGGCAGGAGGTAGCCGATCTCGCGCAGGAAGGCCTCATAGGCGGCCATGTCGGACGGCGCGCCGTTCTGGCGATACCAGCCGTCGATCTTTTCCTGCAGCGCATCGCGCTTGGCGAGCAGCGCGCGGTTTTCCGGCGCAAGGTCATGCACGATCGCGGAGAAATCCGAGAAGTAGCGTTCCGCGTCCACGCCCGTGCCGGGCAGCGCCTCCTTCACGAGAAAATCATAAAGGGCGCTATCGATCGAAAGACCGGCTTTTTCCGTATAGGTCATGTGAAAAGCTCTCCGAAGGACGGGACGATGGGGGAGTATCCCGAATGCTGTCACTTTCAGGAGCTTTCATTGATAGTCAATTCGGCAAGGGCATAAAGAATTTATTCCACTTGGGATAAAATCATACTTTGTGCGCCGTTCTTCCTCTCCGGCACGGCGAAATTACCCCGGAAATCTCCCCTTCCGCCCCCGTTTGCAATTGCCGGGACGCTGCTTACATAGGGAACAACGAAGCCGCCTCGCCGGCGGTGCCCTGCCCGGTATCCGGGCCTGAAAGGTCCATCCATGAGTGAACACGACCCCTACGCTTCCATGCACGCCACGACGATCATCACCGTCCGCAAGGATGGCAAGGTGGTCATGGCGGGCGACGGCCAGGTGAGCCTTGGCCAGACGGTTATGAAGGGCAATGCCCGCAAGGTGCGCCGCCTCGCCAAGGGCGACGTGATCGCCGGTTTCGCCGGCGCGACCGCCGACGCCTTCACCCTGCTCGAACGGCTCGAGGCCAAGCTGGAGCAATATCCCGACCAGCTCATGCGCGCCGCCGTGGAGCTTGCCAAGGACTGGCGCACCGACCGTTACCTGCGCCGCCTCGAAGCCATGATGCTGGTCGCCGACAAGTCCGTCACGCTGGCGCTGACCGGCAATGGCGACGTTCTGGAGCCGGAACACGGCACCATGGCGATCGGCTCGGGCGGCAACTATGCCTATGCCGCGGCCCGCGCACTGATGGACACCGACAAGTCGGCCGAGGAGATCGCGCGCCGCGCCATGCAGATCGCCGGCGATATCTGCGTCTACACCAACCACAATGTCGTGGTGGAAACGCTGGATGCCGACCGCTGACCTCTACGCTTTCCGGCCGGTGACGGCGGACGACTTGCCGATGCTGGAACGCTGGCTGAACGCGCCGCATGTCCGGCGCTGGTGGGGCGAGCCGGCGAAGGAAGTCGCCGGCATTGCCGAGGATTTCGACGATCCGGCAATGGCGTCCTTCATCGTTCTTCATGCCGGGACGCCCTTCGCCTACCTGCAATCCTACCGGATTGCAGCCGAGGATTTCTCCTTCGGCGACCGGCCGGACCGCACTGTCGGTATCGACCAGTTCATCGGCCTTGCCGACATGGTCGGCATCGGTCACGGGCCGGCGATGATCGACGTCTTCGCGGCCAAGGTCTTCGACGAGGGTGTGGAGCGGATCGTGCTCGATCCCCACCCGGACAATGCGCATGCCATCCGGGCCTATGAAAAGGCCGGATTCCATGCTTTCGATCAACGCATGACAGAGGACGGCCCGGCGCTGATGATGGCCCGGGACCGTTGCTAGAAACGGAAAAGCCCATGTCCAATTTTTCGCCCCGCGAGATCGTTTCCGAACTCGACCGCTTCATCATCGGCCAGCACGACGCCAAGCGCGCCGTGGCCATCGCGCTGCGCAACCGCTGGCGCCGCCACCAGCTCGAGCCTGATCTGCGCGACGAGGTGATGCCGAAGAACATCCTGATGATCGGCCCGACCGGCGTCGGCAAGACGGAGATTTCCCGCCGCCTCGCAAAACTCGCCGGCGCGCCCTTCGTCAAGGTCGAGGCGACCAAGTTCACCGAAGTCGGCTATGTCGGCCGCGACGTCGAGCAGATCGTGCGCGACCTCGTGGAGGTCGGCATCGGCCTGGTGCGCGAGAAGAAGCGCACCGAGGTGACCGCCAAGGCCCATATGAATGCCGAGGAACGGGTGCTCGACGCCCTTGTCGGCGCGACCGCCTCGCCGGCGACGCGCGATTCGTTCCGCAAGAAGCTGCGCAACAACGAGCTGGACGACAAGGAAATCGAGATCGATATCGCCGACAGCGGCACGCCTGGCGGCTTCGAGATTCCCGGCATGCCCGGCGCCAATATCGGCGTGCTCAACCTTTCCGAAATGTTCGGCAAGGCGATGGGCGGGCGCACCAGGAAGGTGAAGACCACGGTCAAGGACAGCTACAAGATCCTGATCGACGACGAATCCGACAAGCTGCTCGACAACGAGCAGATCCAGCGCGAAGCCATCCGCTCGGCGGAGAACGACGGCATCGTCTTCATCGACGAGATCGACAAGATCGCCGCGCGCGACGGCGGCATGGGCGCGGGCGTCTCCCGTGAAGGCGTGCAGCGCGACCTGCTGCCGCTCGTCGAAGGCACGACGGTCGCCACCAAATACGGGCCGGTGAAGACGGACCATATCCTCTTCATCGCCTCGGGTGCGTTCCATGTCTCCAAGCCCTCGGACCTCCTGCCGGAACTTCAGGGCCGCCTGCCGATTCGCGTCGAGCTCAAGGCGCTGACCAAGGAGGATTTCCGCCGCATCCTCACGGAAACGGAGGCAAGCCTCATCCGCCAGTACAAGGCGCTGATGCTGACGGAAGACGTCACGCTCGATTTCACCGAGGACGGCATCGACGCGCTGGCGGACGTCGCCGTGCAGCTCAACGCCTCCGTCGAGAATATCGGCGCACGACGCTTGCAGACGGTGATGGAACGGGTGCTCGACGAAATCTCCTTCGAGGCCCCGGACAAGGGCGGCAACAGCCTCGTCATCGACGCCGAATATGTGCGCAAGCATGTCGGCACGCTGGCGGCCAATACGGACCTGTCGCGCTATATCCTGTGACGTTTCGGCACCGGTGACCCGATAGCGGCCGCCGGTGCCGCATTTTTGAAGGTGGTGCCCCTCGACAGGAGGGGCGCTCCCGCCTTACGCCTTTGCCCGCGCTTGGCATCATTCCGACATGTTTGTTGTGCATCGGTCGCCGCCATCCGCCGACAGATTTGACCAGACGGGAAACGGAAACCGTGCGACAGTTCTTGCCTGTGCTTGCCCTTGCAGCCACCCTTTTCGTCCAGAGCCAGACGACGGCCTTTGCCATGGACGTGGTGCCCGCAGGAAACCGCAACGCCGAGCAGCCCGCCATTCCGGGCGCCTCCACGCGCCGCACCAAGGCCGGCAAGACCTCCTTCGACGCGAAATACGAGAAGGTGCGCGACCTCATTGCAAGCGATCGCCAGTTGACCGGCAAGATCAAGGCGACCGCCGCCAAATACGGCATCGACCCGATCCACATGGTCGGCGCCATCGTCGGCGAACACACCTACAATGTCGACGCCTATGACCGGCTGCAGAGCTATTATGTGAAGGCCGCGTCCTATACCGGCAATTTCCGCTTCGCCTATGACGGCGAACAGGTCGGCGATTTCGTCGCCCGCCCGGAATTTGCGCAATGCGCCGCCAAGACCGGCTCCTATGCGCTGTGGACCTGCCGTGAAGGCGTCTGGAACCGCACGTTCCAGGGCAAGACGGTGGGCGGCACATCCTATCCGAACAACCGCTTCAGTGCAGTGTTCTTCCAGCCCTTCTATGCCGGCCAGACCTTCGGCCTCGGCCAGATCAACCCGCTGACGGCCCTGACGCTGACCGACGACGTCGCCCGCATCTCCGGCTACGACAAGCTCGACGAGAACGATGCCGCCGGCGTCTACCAGGCGATCATGGACCCCGATATCTCGCTCGCCTATATGGCCGCCGCGATCCGCCGCTCCATCGACGCCTATCGCAAGATCGCCGGCGTCGACATCTCCCAGAACCCCGGCCTGACCGCGACGCTCTACAATATCGGCAATCCCGATGCGCGCGCCGCCGCCTTCGCCTCGCGTCGCGCCGCCGGCGAGATGACCTGGCCGGAAGAGAACTATTACGGCTGGCTGATCAACGACAAGCTGGCGGAGCTCAAGGGCCTGCTCTAACTTCTGCCCACCTGTCGGCTCATTCTCTCAGGGAGCCGATTGAAAGGAGGCAGACGATGGATATGCGTCCCGAGCCGTTCGAACCGCCCGCGCCGATCCCCCGCACGGTGCCGCCCTCGAAGCTCGAAATCATCCGCACCGTCTTCCGCAACCCGCTGGAACTGTGGGGCACGCCGTCCTATACGCTGCCCTGGATCATGACGGGCTTCTTCGGCGAGAAGACGCTGATCGTCAACGATCCCGGCCTCATCAAATATCTGCTCGTCGACAACGCTGCCAATTACAGGATGGCGACGGTCCGCCAGCTCGTGCTGCGCCCGATCCTGCGCGAAGGGCTGCTGACGGCGGAGGGCGGGGTCTGGCGCCGCTCGCGCAAAGCCGTCGCGCCGATCTTCACGCCGCGCCACGCCAAGGGTTTCGCCACCCAGATGCTGGCGCAGTCGGAGTTCTACGCGCAGAAATACGAGGGCGCGGACGGGGCAATCTTCGACATCGGCAACGACATGACGGAACTCGCCTTCGCCGTGCTCTCCGATACCCTGTTCTCCGGCCAGATCGTCACCTCCTCCGACAATTTCGCCGACGATGTGGACGACCTCCTCCATTCCATGGGCCGTGTCGACCCGATGGATCTGTTGCGCGCACCGTCCTGGGTGCCGCGCCTCACGCGCATCGGCGGCCTGAAGGTGCTGGGCAAGTTCCGCCGCATCGTGCGCGACACGATGGACCTGCGCCTGAAGCGCATGGCAAAGGACGGCGACGGCGCGCCGAACGATTTCCTGACGCTGCTCTTGCGCGCGGCGGGGCCGGAGGGTCTGACCATGGAGGAGGTGGAGGACAATATCCTCACCTTCATCGGCGCCGGCCACGAGACGACGGCCCGGGCGCTCGCCTGGACGCTTTATTGCGTGGCCAATTGCCCGCATGTGCGCGAGGCGATGGAAGAGGAAATCGACCGCGTGCTTGCAATCGGCGCCGATCCGGTCGACTGGCTGGAGCGGATGCCTTGGACGCGCGCCGCCTTCGAGGAGGCGATGCGGCTCTATCCACCCGCGCCCTCGATCAATCGCGAGGCGATTGCCGACGATATATGGACCAGCCCTTCCGGCGAGAAGGTGGAAATTCCGAAGGGCGTCACCATCCTCGTCATGCCTTGGACGCTGCACCGCCACGAGCTGCTCTGGCAGAAACCGCGCGCCTATATGCCGGAGCGCTTCCTGCCGGAAAATCGCGAGGCGATCCACCGCTTCCAGTATCTCCCATTCGGCGCGGGGCCGCGCATCTGCATTGGCGCGACCTTTGCCATGCAGGAGGCGATCATTGCGCTCGGGGTTCTGATGCATCGCTTCCGCTTCGACATGACGGCGGAAACGAAGCCCTGGCCGGTGCAGCGGCTGACGACACAGCCGGCTAACGGGCTGGCGTTGAGGGTGACGGCTCGTCCACGCGCTTCTTCGCTTTCTTGATGGTCTTGATCGAGGCGCAGGTCGCTTCCGGGTTCTTGCAAGGCTGGTAGATGACGATCTCGCTGCCGCTGCCGTCGTCCCAGACGGCCTGCACGGCGATGGTCTCGGCCTCCCCCGGCTTCAGTTCGATATAGAGCCAGTTGTTCGTATCGTCCGAGGGCAGGTTGAAGGGCAGTTCCGGATCGCATTTCGCCATCGGGAAGGTCTTGTCGAGGGCGTCGGAATTGATCGAATACCGCACCTCCTTCAGCCGGCAATGCATGGTCTGCAAAGCCGTGAAATAGATGAGCTGCCGGCCGGCGAATTCACGGAACTGCACCCAGCCCGTCTGCTTGTTGGCGTCCAGCATCGCCTTGTAGATGCCGACATCCGGGATCTGCGCCTTGTACTGCTCCTCGTCCTCCTCCTGCGCCGCGGCCGGCAGGCTCGCGATCGTGAGCGCCGCGCCGGCGAAAAGGACGGCCAGAAACGGCTTCCGGATGGCAAGGTCGGTCAATGCTGGGCTCCTCGTTCTTTCCCCCGATGTCGCCGGTGGAATGGTGGCAATCGGTCCGGACATGCAATAACACCATTGCTGGCCCGCTTTGGAAAGAGACGGCGAGATGCCCGGAAGAATTCTCATGACAGATCATTTATTGCTCGGCATCGATACCGGCGGCACCTACACGGACGCCGTGCTCTACAGCGAAACGGCGGGCGTCGTCGCCCGCGCCAAGGCACTCACCACGCGCCATGACCTCTCGGTCGGCATTTCGGGCGCGGTAGAGGCAGTGCTGGCCGAGGCGAAGGCCCCGGTTTCCGCCATCGGCCTCGTCTCGCTCTCCACCACGCTCGCCACCAATGCGCTGGTGGAAGGCCAGGGCGGCCGCGCCGGGCTCGTCATGATCGGCTTCGGCCCTGACGACCTGAAGCGCGACGGCCTTGCCGATGCGCTCGGCAACGATCCCGTACTCTTTCTGCCCGGCGGCCACAATGTGCACGGCACCGAGACGCCGCTCGACATGACGGCGCTGGACGAGGCGTTGCCGCTGCTTGCGCAAACCGTTTCCTCCTTCGCCGTCGCCGGCTATTTCGCCGTGCGCAACCCGGCGCATGAGGAACGCGTGCGCGACCGCATCCGCGAGGTCTCGCACCTGCCTGTCACCTGCAGCCATGAGCTTTCCTCCAAGCTCGGCGGCCCGCGCCGGGCGCTGACGACGCTGCTCAACGCCCGCCTCGTCTCGATGATCGACCGGCTGATCGGCTCCTGCGAGGATTACCTGAAGCGCCGCGGCATCGACGTGCCGATGATGGTGGTGCGCGGCGACGGCGCGCTGATCTCGGCCGCCGAGGCGCGGCTTCGCCCCATCGAGACCATCCTGTCCGGCCCGGCAGCAAGCCTCGTCGGCGCGCGGCACCTGACCGGACTCGACAATACCGTCGTCTCCGATATCGG
>APMI01029444.1_pt1 | contig 13838 bp, 5 predicted proteins | sample 667938 | NCBI WGS metagenome assembly APMI01 (sample SAMN01084076, study PRJNA167559) | wastewater metagenome | biome: Wastewater | place: Denmark: Ejby Moelle, Odense | collected 2011-11-28 | reverse complement strand
TCGATCCATCACTCACAAAAGATTACGTTTTGAAAAGTCACAAATATCTTACCTCCTCACAACATATAATTATTTTGGCATAAAATTAGACACTGATTACAGATTTCAAAGGTAGAATAACTGCTGTGATTCCAATCAAAGGCCAATGTGTAGCTAATTGGGGTGAAGGATTTTTGCTTGCTGAATAAAACTCGAACACAATCCATTACTTTAGGTACGAAGATCACAAATACGCAAAGAAATTCTCTCATGAGCTTGGAGAAAAGGAGAATAAAATAGCAAATATTGACACAAATTAATAAAAGCTGATCATTTTGTTCTCTAACTCGACTGTTCTTAACGGTAAACTCAGATATGAGCCAACTAAATAATCTTATAAATTTATGCTTGATCCCATTAATTTACACTTCCATTGTGGACCTATCGTTGGCATGGATGTCTGTGTACGTAAGCCATTAATCGCAACTGCAAGTAAAGATAAAACAATAAAAATTTGGAACTACTAAGATAAAACAGTGGAGACTCCAAAATCTTAAGCCTAATCGGCTCTATGTTTATCTTTTCACCCTTCAGGTTTTCACCTTGCTGTGGCATACAGTGATAAACTGCGAATTCTCAACCTTCAAAAAGATGGATAATCCGTCAGTAATTTTAAAGATATCAACTCATTCAGAAATTGCACTTTCGTCAAATTCTCGAATGGTGGTCAATACTTTGCAGCTGCTTCAGGCAATGTGGTACATGTTTTCAAGTTCTATACTGGCTAGAATCCACCAGGAATGACATTCTCTGGTCATTCAGGTAAAATCAAAGGAATGGCATGGAATAAATAAGACAATATTCTTGTCACCTGTGGAGCTGACGGTATTATTATGGCATATCGAGTCGGTATGGAAAACTGCGGATCTAAATTACTTTATTTACATAGCACAAAGTAACCAAGAACTAAAGGTTTAATCTACAGTTCAATCTGCATCAATATGGACAATACTATCTATGCAATGGGAGTTATGGGTGGCAGCAATTAGCGCATATTCAAATAAGTTAAATTAGATGGCACTGATAACAAAAGATAGTTGATACAGAACAACAGTTCACAGATAACTTTTCCTTCAACAGGTCGTATTCTATTTTGTGGAACAGACGACAAGGATAACTATTCAGGAAGCATTAAGTGCTATAAATTCCCTAATACTCAGCATATGTAAGAGTTTCAAGCTCATGACAATTTTGGAGTTTAGAAAATATGTGTCACCCATGATGACAAATATTTGATATCAGCTGGTCGAGATGGTTGTCTGATGGTATTTGAGATCAGAGATAAATAAGCTAGGCCTGATAAAATTAAAGAGACATTGCCAATGTCGAATGAAATTCTCATCACTAAAAATGATTTGGATGGAATAAAATCTGATATTGAGAATTTAAAACAAATCAAAAACGAGTTGTAAAGTTTGGTGAATGTTGGACCCATCAAAGATGACAACTTAAAGCAAATCAAAGATAAATACTAGTCCGACTAATCACAATTTGCACAAAAGTATAATGCCATCGTTGATAAGAAAACTCTCATGAGAAAAAAATTCGATGAATAAATTAGAACCAAGAAATAATAGTTTGAGAATGGACTGCAACAGTATGATTCCAATCAGGCTAAGAATGTGATGCAAGAAAGTGCCAAATATGATGAATTAAAAAGAGCACAATAGTTGTAATCGAAAAACTTCCAAGCTGAAATAAAAAGATACACTCAATAGAATGAAAAAGACTTGAAAAAGCTATAATAGGATTTTAAAGAGCAGATTAAAGCTGAACATGACCAGAAGATGAATTTATTGAAGAAAATTGAGAGGTTAGAAAAATAACATGATTAGACTATGAATCAAATAGAACAATAAAAAGATGAAGAACTTAAAAAAATCTCCAATGATCATATGCAACATCACCAAAATATCACATAAACCACATTGAGAGCCAATAGTGATGTTTCAATCACGAACAAAAAGATACAAGAGAAATAACAACAAAAGGAAGCTAAAATTGACTAACAAAAAGAGAACAAGCGTGAAATTGAAAGACTTGAGAAGGCTAACCACCTGCTTCAAAAATAAATATAAAATCAAGCGCTTATAATTCAAGAGCGAGACAAAACTATCGACAGCAATGAAAGAAAAATTTATGAGCTCAAAAAGAAATCTCAGGAACTTTAAAAGTTTAAATATGTGCTTGATCACAAAATAAAATAATTGAAGAAGGATATCGCTCCAAGAGAGAATGAAATTGCAACTATGAAAGCAAAAACAAACCAAATGGACAAAGATCTTAAAAAGCTCAATGGTGTGAACACAGAGTTGGCACAGGTCGTCTCAGTTTTGTTTAAAAATTAAGATGATCTTAAAAAAAGAATTGCTGCTCAGCGTGCAAGAATATCTTTTGAGACTAACAAAATTAAACAATTTAAGGATTGTGTTTATCAAACTGCTCAGCTTATTCAAAATGAGTAGTAACTTAAAAAATCAGTTTCAGACATGCATACTCAGTTCGTATCGGAGAGCATGACCCAAGTAAAGATTGACTCAGAAATCGAGCATGAGTACAAAAATCAAAAGAAATATTTGTAAAAATCAATTGCCATGCTCAAGAAGAACTTGCAAAAGGATGCTGATATTCACAAACATGAGAATATTCGTATTATGAAAGAGAACGTCGATCTTATTAAAGAAATTAGCTCATTGAGACTTGAAATACGTGAAGACTCTAATAAGAAGGGCAGTGATGAAAAAGGTAAGGGTAAAAATGAACCCAAGGAGGAAGACATTCATGAGGAAATCGAACAGAAGAAAAAGAAAATAGAATCAATGAAGAGATAGATTGAAGACTTACAAGACAGAATTGGAAGTCTATGATAAAATCTAATGAATATTTTATGAATTGCCCTCATTATTAAAATAAGACCGGTGCACTTAGCTAATAAATAGTAAGTTATTAAAGAATATAACCTTGATGAAATAATCAAACAGATAATAACCTTACATAAAGAGGAGACCATTTAAGGCAGGCAACAGTCTGAACAGGCAGGTCAAATTTATCACTAGACCCGCTGAAATATTGTCAGCGCCGATTATCGACCAAAAAGTATTGCGTTCAAAAATCAAATAAAATTAAAGCATATAAAATGTTAGCTTGATTTAAGGATCGTCTTTTATCAGTAACAAGCAAGACGGCAGTATGGACTCAATGGACAAAATGATCATAGGTGTTACTGCTATGGGAATTGATGAAAAAGATAAAGAATTTTAAGAGTAGTCTGAGCCTGAGGAAAAGAATAAGGAGAGTTCAATAACTGACTTTGATTTTACAGAAATACACAAACAGTACGAACGACTGATCGGCCGAAACGAGTTATTAGGTGACTAAGAGGAGTAAGCATCAGAGTAAATATAAGAAAATAGTCGAGTATTACCTGATGAATAAGATTGGCAGTTAAAATAATCAATGACATTAGAAAAGAAACTCTCACTCTCTGTCAGCCCTAAAAAACGTTAAAGTTATCATAATGAGATAAAACAGCATCTGCAAAAAATTCAAGCCAATTTATAATAGATAAAGCCTAAAAAGTCACAAGATATGTCTAATAATAGCATTAAAATATTAGTTGGTAATTTGGGCAATCTCTCTGAAATCCATGAATAGAAATAAATTTACTTGAACAGCAGTGCAGGCGTATAACAGAAGAGAAATAATGAGTAAGATGAACAAGAATTTATTGACTTTGTGAGACAGCCAGACCCACATGAAAATCAAGAAAATATTCAAAAGAAAAACTACTTCCCTCTGGAAGGTGAAGTCAACGAGTGGGAAGCTCCTATGTTTGAAAATTTATAAATAGAATTGTAAAAATAGAAAGAGCTTAAAAAGACTGAGAAAAGTGAAAAGAGTGCAAACTATCAACAAATACTCTAGGCTTTGAATTCGAAATAAGATGATGAAACTCCAATATAATTCTTGTAATTTTTTGTCAAGAGGGAAAGTTGGATAAAATCAAACACCTCAAAGTCAGAAACATGGCGCAAGAAGGAACTTGGCTTACTTAACAAAATGAAGAAGATTATAAAGAATCCGCAGTATGATAATGATGATGATAGCGAAGGCGAGTGAATTAGTGATATTAATAATTTTTGTCATCATTTGTTTTTAGAACATATAAGAGTTAAATTAAATCATTGATCAGGCTATGAACTAAAACCAAGTTTCGATAGAGTAAATTACTCCAAAACCGATTCCAAAGCCAACGCCTGCGATAATAATTTCTCCAAAAAGTATTTTTAAGAAGTAAGACAGCTATCCAAAGAAAGCAACAGTGGCTATTCCTAATAAATTAAATAACAGCCCGATAAGAATATATGTCTTAATAGAACGAAGTGGCCGATAATATCTTTTTCTCCTCTCCAAGTTGATGACTAGAATTTGCGCGAGTATGAACCCATCCATGAGTGCAGCCCTCCACACAACCGAGTAGATCGCGCCCAAGATACCGAAAAATGATCGAACTATTTCACTGCCATTGAATGTTATTAAGAGGCTTGTAATACAAGCAATTATTAGCAGCACTTTGCTTAGAAAAATAAATGCACATTATGGTACTGAGTGTAGATGATATACTCTTTTGATAGTGCCTGAAGGATGATCCTTGTAGCAGTACCAACAAAAATGGTGACCACATGGACATGTCATGTGAGGGCATCCTGAGATCTTTTATATAGGGATGTCGCATTTAGGGCACTTATTTGCCATCATCAGGTAGAACGATGCCATCATTGATTTGAATGAGAAACTGCTCGTGGGTGTCAATGACATGTCACATTTTGGACAGTTATATACATTTTATTTTGATCCCCACTTGCACTTTGCAGCGATATATACAAAGTCGCAACTTTATGATGGACACTTATATATTTATTTATTGAATGCGGAATACTTCTTGAATAAGCTCTCTTCTATTTCCGAACTTTATGCTTTCTTGAACGAATTAAGACAATCAATAATTGGGATTGGCGAACCCTGACTAAACGGCGACATAACATCATCTCCAGCTTTATACGTGATCCTCAATACAAAATTTTTAACATGATTGGCCCAGCATTCATAGCATATTTCAGGTAATCTTTTATAATCGATATCTTCATGACCTCGGGTTTTTGTTTCGCAGCAAATGGAACAAGTTTATTAGATTATCTATTTCCTTATTTTTGTCTTCTCTTTGTGAGAGTGGCTTAGGTTGGTGTGCGTTGAGTGCATACAGTCTGATGATTTAATGTAATATTTCAATAATTGTTAATATGTGCTGTATTTATACTTCTCAAATCTGATAGCATACGCATTATATATATTAAAATTAAGCCTACGTGATCACATATCTTTAAAAAGACAAAATAATTGCTTGTACTATTCCTTAATCTGTAATTTAGTAAGTTTTTCTTACAAATTTAATGTATTATAGTATTTATTATTAATACCTATAAGTTTGTTAGCGTAAATTTGGGTAGTGCTATGTTGACTTAAAATATTGTATTAGATAAATTTCATTCAAAGATAAGCATGAATTTAAAATTGCCATTTACTGACACTGAAACAATTATTATTAAATATTATTTACAAATGAATCCTCAGTATCAAGGTCATCCTCAATTTCAATAACAATCTCAAGCCAATAATGTGGCAGATACTAGATATAACAACAGTTTGGCTTCACCATCTGGTAACATATTTTCATCTGAAATAAAAGTCAATCGGCCGACTAAAATTCAATTCAAAACATAAGCGGATGAGCAAAACCAGACTAAAGAAATGATAAGAACAGCACGCAGTGGATCAATAAAACAGAAACTGAATCTTTAAAATACTCGGCTGAAAATAAATGTTTAAAATTTGAGTTCGCTTGTGACAGCCCACCAAAGCAATTAAATGCATCATAAAGCATAATTAGATAGACTTAGAGAAAAAACTACTCGATATAAGTAAAAAGTAAAACAAAAAGATAATATTATTGCCAAATTATTGGTGAAATTGTAAAGAAAGATACAAATTGATGGTGGATCACTAGAGAATATTTTACTTAAAATACATGAACAAAATATTAAGCAACTAAACCATAGAGTAGAAAAAGGCGATAATGTGTCTGTTAAATAGGTATTACAAAAATACGATGAGCTCTTAAAAGCATTTAACGCACAGGAAAGAGATCGAATTTATCTATAGCAATAAAACAGGGATCTTGAGAAAACTGTGCAATAACTCAAAGATACAATTAAGTTTGTCGGATAAGGTTCTGTCGATAAAATAAACAAGGAAATATAGTCAATAAAAATTAAATTAAGAGAAGCTTAAACTTTGCTATAAAAATAAAAAGGCATTAGGAATACTTTGATTAATAACTTACGTACAACCAATATTGAAATCGATCCAACATTGAAAATAGCGATAAGGTAAATTTAAAAAGACAGATCAACACTTTTAACACAAAATGGATAATTTAAACAAGATCAAGGGGCAGTTCAGTAGATATCCTAATTAAGACTGAGATTGGCGCAAAGTGAAGCGAAGTTAATTGGTTAACGTGAGTCTCGAAGAAGTACATAAAAGCATTGTGCAAATATTGAAAACGATTTATCAGCAATATCGCAAAAATTGAATAACTCAAACTACAATATCACCTAGCTTCAGATTAGATTAGACAAAATACTGTAAACATACACTCGATAGATGTCTAATTTATCCTTAAAAACCTAATAAATACAAAACAATTCAACAAATTTAGATCTTTATAGTGCTCATTTGTAGTAAAGTTCTAAAAAGTTCAACTAAGCCATTAGAGCATTTGCATAATAATCAGCAAAATGGGCACAGTTATAAAACAAATACCAGCACAGAATCGACGAACTCAGACAGGCCAAGATGTACATGTAGGATAAATTTGAAAAATAGAGACAGAAGAGAAGAATATTCTAGTTGAAACTTATTAGTAATGACGAGGAAGCTACATCAGGTAAGATTAATGAACAAGATTTCAAGAATCTATTGGGCGAAGAATCAGAAAAGTAATAGCAAAATAAAGATGATGCAAATAAGAAAGAAAAGTACCTTGGCTAAAGAATAGAATATATGAAAAAATAATCGTTAAAGAATAAGAAGTAAAATGAAACATTAAATGAAGAACTCGCTAAATCAAAACGAGCATATGAATTACTTGAAGCTGAGTTGAGATAAGCAGATGAGCGTATTTTCAAACTGCAACAATTACTAAAGCCAAATCCGTCACAGATTCTGCAATACGTTTCCTCGACATCATCTCCACCAGTGAGTCCATCCTCAACGCCAAACTTGAGCACAGCTCCTAAAACTTCATAGTAAATATTACGTGAAACCCAGCACTTAAACTTACAGCAACTGCAGAACAAGGTGGTAGATGTCAGTATGCAGAACAGCTATCTCAATAACATGGTCGGATAACTCAGAAATAGGATTGTTGATCTGCAGATTGCTAATGAGGCTGTGCAGGCTGAAGGGTAGAAGAAAAATATGTAAGTTAGTAAACTTAAAGATTCACTTACTAAAGTTAAATAACAATTAAGCAATAAAAAATAATAGGGTAGGGCTGGCGAAGTATAAACCAAACAATAAGGAGGATACACTGTTAATGTATTCAATGTCAATGACTTGCCTTAATAAATACGACAAATGCCATTTTAGACATTGGCTGATAAATATTTAGCAGCTAAATAGTAGATTTTGGATCTAAAAACAAAAATAGAGCAAGTATTGGCTGAAAAATTGATTTTACCGCCACAGAATATAAATACCATATCTAATATTAATAATCAGCAGCCAGCCCAAACTCGTCCACCAGGTACACAACTCAATCGTAATCTTGAGAGTATATTAAGTCAGAATGAAAATGAGCCATAGGATAATAGTCAAGATTTAGACTAAGCCACATACCGCAATATAAACTAATAAATGGACAGGCTGATCGCAAAAAACAAAAATCTCTAAAACTAGAGTAATCGTCAAACAAAGCAATACTAACAGAAATTACTTAACTCATAACAAACAATAGCATAACTGAAATAGAAGATCAGAAATGCTTAATAAATAAACAACAATTTATCCAATATTGTTGTGCATTTGTAAGGAGAGCTCAGTAGACTGCAGAACAACATGGATTACTCTATGCAGGAACAAAGAGCAAGTAGCTAAAATATGGAGGAAAGTGCCAAGAAAGATAGGGATAGTGATCATGGACAAGGGCAGCAGAGTTCTATTAGTAAACAAATTTTGGAGAAAAGGAAACAATTTTAATAAATGCTTAAAAGTGGGTCAAGTTTCAATTAAAGACAATCTAAAGATTATCAAAATCATCTAAAAGCCCTTGAGCTGTAAATCAGAGCACTTCAGCAACAAAAATAAAGCAATAAAAAATCAGGCTCCCGAAACTCATTAAATTCGATGGAAGGTTAGTGCTCAAACTGTGCATCTTTAACAAAAATAAACAGTGAACTAATCAAAAAATTATCAAAAATAGAATAATCGACTAAGTAGAAGCAAGGCCAGATGCAAAGATAACTATAATCACTTTCACTGTAATCGCCTCCAATTTCAACAGCATCAGCGTATGAGTTGCAAAGATAGAATACAAAATTAAAACAAATACTTGCATCTTTGAAGACTGAAATCAATTATTAAAAATCATCTCAGGAATAACTTTAAAATGAGCTTAAAAATATGAAGGAAATTAATGATGAACTTGTTGATAGTATTCATTAGAAATAAAAAATGTTGCTCAAAATGAAAACGTAAATATACAGGCAAAATTATTTAAGGGGTGGCATGGGTGAGGAACATGTCAAAAAAGTAGAAGAAATATTTGAAGGATATTAGAAAAAGATTGATGAACTTGAAAATATTCTAAAAGCTCAGTAAAAGAGTGATGTTAAAATAGAAGATCTATACGATACAATAAATTATCTCAATAATTAGTGTTAAAATTTAAGGAAAAGTTTAGATTCTGTTTCTAGGTAAAGCATCGAAAATTAACAATAAGGTTCATCGGTTTCACATGTTGCAGGTAATCAAATAACTCAACCCCAACAACAGCAATTATAACAACATAATAATCATTCTGCTACTCAACCTTCACAAAGTGTTCAACCTTCCAATCCTGAGGGTAGACAACACTCAGGACAATTAACACATGATCAAAGAGGAGCGAGCACATCAATTAAACCAGCAATTCCAACAGATTTAAGTGCATCATTGTCAAGTTTATAGGCATTTCTGTCAGCTAATAATTTCACATCACCTTAATAATTGATATCAGCTTTGTCTAGTCTGTCAAGTCTGCCAGCATTACAAGAGAAAAATTTGCAGTTGATGAAGGATAATAGTAAATTGCATGTCAAAATACAGGAAATCAATGCTAAAACATAAGAATATTTCAAAAAGTTAAATGAAGGCAAATCATACTAAATTATCACACAGAAAGATCATTAAATTTAAGAAATCAAATAAAAGAATTAGAATATACAAAATGAACTTGAAAATTTAGCACGTGAGAGACACAATATGCTAATGGAAAACTAAAAAATTAATGCAGACCTAAAGAGTATTTAAGAAAATATTCAAAAATTAACTGGAGGATAAAAGACAGTCTTAGGATAATCAACATTGGCTGGTAGAAGTATTGATCGCTCACAAGCCCAATTGTCTACACAGACACCTATTCGTTATGTTCATACTCCTGAGCAATCGCAATACATTCTCCATAACATTATCCGTAAACTGGGAGAGCTATCTACCAATATCCAACAATCACCCAACAAATGCAGACCTTCGTTCTCAATTCAATCATTCCAATAAGTGCCAATATTGTAGTAAGTTATAATACATTTATTGGACAGACTGCACACATCATGGAACTTAATAGAATAACGCACAAACCAATACAATTAATTAAGGGATTAGATGAACATAATTTCAATGTAATGCATGAAAAATAATGCTAATTTTAGTGCTGATATGGATAATAGTAGAAGCGAAAGCGGAGCCAAACAAATATAAGTTATGTAATAAAGATATTAAGAAGTACTCGCTTAATTGGTGTAATATTAGAATCAAAATAAACGATTGGAGAAATAAGTTAACAGACTGAAAATGCAGATTGCGCAATATAAAAAATAAATGTAGGATGTGCAAAATAAATATATATACTAAATGAGATCCGAAAGCAGCTAGTAATTGCCATATAATAAACAGGCATTAAATAAGCTATTATAAGGCGGATCCAGTAATATTGGTTCACCAGTTGATAAGCAAATTCCATAAATTATTAAGCTATTCCTGGCTAGAATCAAATAACTTGAAGGAAATTTAGAAAATATTGAATTATAATTTGATGAGAAAAATAAGAAGTTATAGAATTTAATTCAGAAAGAGAAATCCTTCATTTCTTAGAAATCCAAAGTTAAGTAATCTGATGAATCTTAAAATTCACTATTGAGAAGTAAATAGCCTCACACCGATCGCGATAACAAGGATAAAGACAAATCAAAATAAAAAATCGAGTCTAACACTCAGATTCGTAACATGATAGCAAGCGGCCCACTATAAAAAAGCAACTACTCTCTAAATTCAGCTAGAGTATTCCGTGAAATAGAATAGCTAACAAAAATGAACGAATAACTGCGTGAGCGTAAACATCGTTACAAATTATTATTGGACTAATCATCAAAATTATTGAATAATTTAATAGCGAGCAATCCAGCCATTGAGAAGCTTGTGAAGTAGCAAGTTGATAAACTTATTGGCAGTATACAAGCTGAACTAGATGATAAGGATAATTCTGGGTTCGATTTGGATGTCGGAGAGGAAGGCACTGTTATTATTGGGTCTAGCTTCAAACAGTAAGGCAAAAAAATAAATAGTAAAGAGGGAGACGGGCTAGAGTAAATTAAAAATTCACTCTAAGGATCCAAAAGTATATAAAAGAAGAGAAAATATTAATAATAAGCAAGTAGAAAAACTGAAACAAATTTGAAATTTTTAGACTAAAATAAATTTATTCTAGATGAACTTCTGGCAAAGATAAGCAATTTATAAAAATCAGAGCAGAGCATAAATGAAGTAAAACGAAAATTAGCATCTAAACTAAGCGATAAATAACTTCAATAAATATTGTATTTGGCAGACGCTGATCAAGCAGTTATGCGAATTCTGTCAGTACTATCTGAATCAGGCAAGAAAGTCTCATTCGAAAACGATAATGAAGCTAGCGTAGAGTAAGGCGAATGGGTATAAACATAGCAGCTATAAGCTATCATCAATCAAATATATCCTACCAAAACAGAGTTATGTCTAATTGTAGCTAACTCAATAAATGCACTCATGTTGGCTGAAACTAAGGAAGGTATATTACGCGCTATCTAATACTTATTCAGTAACTTGAAACGTAAATAAATGGAGCTCAAAGATCAACTCAAGAAAAGAGATGATAATGTCTCAGAATACGGACGTAAATTACAACAAATTTTGAGTAGCAAGTTTTCATAAACCAGCTCACCTTAAAAAAGCTAGCTATTAAATTAAAACTCGTTTAGAAAAGTAGGCGAGTTTAAAAGCTAATATGAGGAACAGCTGGACAAGAATGACAGAAGTCGGATGAATTAGTCAGCCAATCAATCATACAGTGGCTATGTTATCAATAAATGATTATGAATACTGTGTACATTATATTAAACTATATTAATGATGATCACTTGCTCAAGTATAAAGGAGTATTGTGTTTGTTATAATTCTTTCCATAGTCCCAGATGGTTTTGCTATTTTTATATAATTTTAAACTTGCATCAAGCTTGTCATTAAGTTTTATTGTTTATATAGGATTTATTTTAGATTGTTTGCACTTGATAGGGATGAAGAATGTGTAGAATGATTTCTATTTATTTTTATTATCTCCTAGTATATGTTCCATGATAATATCACACTCTTTCAACCTGATATCATGAATGCACTCAATCAGATATAACTGTAAGTATTTCGATTACAACTATTTTAATCTAAAAGATTCAAACTGATCTTGATTTAGTTGAATATTTTTACGCATTTGCTCAGCGTACTTTTAGAATTACACTGTTTTCTCGATTATGGAAACCATGAGATGCTTTGCTCTGAAATCTATTTAAACTAGTTTAGGCATTATAATTGTGCTCTTCTTCATACTCAGTATCTTATTGAACATAGGAATCTGTTTAGGTTTAAAAATTCGCCATAAATCAGGTTTACTAATTTTCTCGTCACCTGATCCGCTATATCTTCTCAGTAAAGCTTGGCATTATTCTTTTGATAAAGTTGATTTAACCCTAGATGTCCAAATATGGAATTAATTAGCACTTGCTTATTAAACACCTCCGAACATAACATTCCAAGCAAGATCATCAGTGATGGAGTACTTAGTAAACAGAGTCTGACGAGCAGGTTATATACTATTCTCAAAAATGAGGACAGTTTTACAAAGTTATGCAATTTCTGCTTTCAATTAGCTATCATTTCCATTATCTGCATCCATTTAGAATGTTTCTCGTTATTAACTAATTCACTCTATATATATGTATGTAATGTAATATGAGTAATACATCGATTGAGCTAATTTAGTATAATTAATATTATGAAATAATAGCAGAAATAATCATTGAACGTAACACTTATTCGGCATGGGTAATCAGAGTATAACTTCCTAGCTGAACAGTTGAGAAATAAGTTAGGTATTGGAGCTACATGGGAGTAATATAATGCTAATCCTTAATTTATGGCATTTAAGTACAGTGAGCAAGTGCTTGATTGCCCATTGAGTCAAACTGGCAGATAGCAATGTGAAAGATTGAGGAAATCTATTCAAGATTAAACTATGACTCTGTTTACATAACACAAATAAAATAAAGTTGATCTAATTTTGGTGTCTCCTTTGTATAGAGCCTTAGAGAGCTGTAGTATTATATTCAAGGATCTAATTTCAGAATATTAGAAACTGAAAGGCTAGGGGAAACAGCCAATTCCTATAATTGTAGATCCATTATTTTCTTAATCATTAAGGTGTGCAAGCGATGTGAGTTTCAACTTGTTCAAGGCTAAAAAAGATTTCCCATATTTTGATTACTCGCTTGTTTAGGGAAAATAAGCAGACTGGTATGTCATGAATCAGACAACATAAAAGCAATAAATGTATCGATACCAGCTAATATAAAATTAAGCAGTTTCATATGAACAAAAGGCAAAATGCATTAACAAATTAATGCAGACAACTCATATATTTTAGGATGGGCACGATTTAGTTCAAAGAGCACAAAAGGCACAATAAAAAGTTAGATAATACAGTTAAAAGTATGGTTATAAGAATATTGTGATTGTAAGTCACTTTTATTTAATCGGGTACTTCATTACCGACCCATCTCAACTGAATGAAAACTCTAAACCAAAGTCTAAGTTTAAAATTCCAAATGCGGAGCCTATCATGTACAATTTAAAGCTTAAAAATGAACCTAATGCAACTAAATTAAGCAAATTATGATAGAGATTATTTTGAGTAAATTTATAGAGTTTGCATTATTAATTCAGTACCACAACTTTATTTCAAGTGGTTAGTATAGCTAGCATCTTAAATATAGTCTTTCTTGAAGTCTTCTATTAAAGTCAGGGTTGCCTAATGAACATGCTCTTAACCCACTCTATAATTTGAGCAGTTAACTTGCTTGTTCAATACAGTTATCATCTGACTATAACGTATTTAT
>APMI01009279.1_pt1 | contig 13838 bp, 16 predicted proteins | sample 667938 | NCBI WGS metagenome assembly APMI01 (sample SAMN01084076, study PRJNA167559) | wastewater metagenome | biome: Wastewater | place: Denmark: Ejby Moelle, Odense | collected 2011-11-28 | reverse complement strand
TTGGCCTTGAAACGGGCTTCCAAGTCAGCAACGAGCGTTTTCAGCGTGGCATCGTCCATCGGAAACGCGGAGGTGATGTTTGCCTCCTTGACGCCTTCTTGTTCGTTCTTGAGGACAACGAACAGGTCACGGATCTCAGGAAGCACTTGCAAACGCTCATTCTCGACCAGCACACGAACATAATTCTGCTGTTCGGCAGAAAGTCCGCTACCGGATACGTCGAGAAAAAGCCCTGCCAGTTGTTGCGGCAGAAGCTTGGGATCAGTGATGCAATCCCGCATTTGCGGATCGGAGGCCACAGCGGCCAGCCGATCTAGCACTTCCGACCAAGGCCCCAGCGCATTGCCCGCAGAAGCGAGCTGAAATGCCGCTTCAGCATAGGGGCGTGCGATGGTGACGTTCTCGGCCATGGCTTATTGAAGTTCCTGTTTCAGGTTGGCCAGCAGATCGGCATGCGCCTGAGCGTTGATTTCCTTGCGGAGAATCTTCTCGGCACCGGCAACAGCGAGCTGGGCGACCTGATCACGCAGGGCTTCCTTGGCACGTTGGGCAGCGACGCCAGCTTCGGCTTCAGCGGCTTCACGGGCCTGGGCAATGATTCGGGCGGCTTCGGCGCGAGCTTCATCGACGAATACTGCAGCCTGCTTTTCAGCAGAGGCACGAACGTCCGTAGCGGACTCGCGGGCCTTGCGCAGTTCTTCGACGACTTTTTTCTCGGCATGAGCGAGATCGCTCTTCGCCTTGTCCGCAGCCGTCAGCCCGTCAGCGATCTTCTTCGCACGCTCATCGAGTGCCTTCACAATGGGGGGCCACACGAACTTCATCGTGACCCACGCCAGAATGAAGAACACAACGAGCTGGGCTACCAGGGTTGCGTTCAGATTCACGGTAGTCTTCCTTTAGTCAGGTTGAACCGCGAAACTCAGAGCTTGAACGGGTTGGCGAACGCAAACATCATGGCGATACCAACGCCGATCAGGAACGCAGCGTCGATCAGACCAGCCAGCAGGAACATCTTGGTCTGCAGGGCATTCATCAGTTCGGGCTGGCGAGCGGATGCTTCCAGGTACTTGCTACCCATGATGCCAATACCGATACAGGCACCGATAGCGCCCAGACCAATGATCAGACCGGCGGCCAGAGCAACAAAACCAAGAACGTGTTCCATGACGACTCCTTTAGTTGAGATGATTTAAATTGAAACCGAAACGACTACTTAAACTTTGAAACTTAGTGGCTTTCGTGCGCCTGACCGATGTACACCAGTGTCAGCATCATGAAGATGAAAGCTTGCAGCGCAACGATCAGAATGTGGAAGACCGCCCAGATGGAACCGGCAACGATCTGCCCGAGAAAACCGAAAACTGTGGCGGTGCCGCCCATCAGCGCGATCAGCATGAAGACCAGCTCGCCAGCGTACATGTTGCCGAACAACCGCATGCCGTGCGAAACGGTCTTCGCGAGGAATTCGATCATCTGCATCAGGAAGTTGATCGGGTAAAGCAGCGGGTGCGAGCCAAACGGAGCAGTGAAGAGTTCGTGAACCCAGCCACCGAAGCCCTTGATCTTGATGTTGTAGTAAACACAGATCAGCAACACACCGATGGACATGCCGAGAGTGCCATTCAGATCGGCAGTGGGGACGACACGCAGGTACGCATGCTCGTCACCGGTGATCAGTTGCCAGATTTTCGGCAGCAGATCGACCGGCAGGAAGTCCATCGAGTTCATCAGGAAAATCCAGAAGAAGACCGTCAGGGCAACCGGTGCAACAAACTTGCGGGACTCGGCGCTATGCACGATGCCCTTGGCCTGATCGGCCACCATTTCGAAGAGAATTTCGATGGCTGCCTGGAAGCGTCCCGGCACGCCGGATGTCGCCTTGTTTGCAGCAGTGATCAGAATGAACAGGGTAACAATACCCAGTGCAATCGAAAAGAAGAGGGTATCCAGGTTCCAGACGCTCCAGTCGATGATCGCGCCTTGGGCGTGACCGGTCGAATTGAAGTGGGTCAAGTGGTGGACAATGTATTCCCCGGCGGTCGGGGCGTGCGCTTCGTGGCCAGTGCTCATGGTTAGTTCTTCACCAAAAATGCAAATAAATTCGCCTTCAGCGCCACAACAAACCCGATAAACAGCGTCAACCAATGGACGTCTGGATACACGAGCTGAACGGTCGCCAACAATCCTACGGTTGACGCGATCTTAACGAACTCGCCAACGAAAAACTCTAGCGGATACGACGCATCTGGACGCTTGGCAACCGCGCTCAGGCGCAGGGCGAACAAAAAATTGGGAAGAACACAGGCTGCGCCTCCCAACGCCGCCGACAGCGCACCTGGCAACCCCATTACTAATCCGGCAATCAATGATGCCAGTATTGTCGCGCCTATTTGCAGGTATACCGCTTTTAACATTGGTTCTCTGCGTGGCACGTCGGGTGTTGCGCCATCCGCCGTACGAAAAACGTGCGGATGGTAGGGGTTAACCGCAGCAAAGTCAATGCTTGCCGCACCGCCGGAATGATGTTGCAGCAAGCAAGCCGGCATGCGATTGCGGAGAGAGAGCTTGACACATCCGATAAACATATCGATCATTATCGATATGAATAAGGACTACTCGCGGGCCATTCCGGATACCTGGCGCGACATCTCGGCGGTCTTTACTGCCCTCGGTGATGAGCATCGACAACGCATTCTTCTCACTTTCGAGCCTGGCGAAAGGCTGAACGTCGGCCAGATCGCCGAGATATCCACCCTCGCCCGTTCAACGGTATCCCACCACCTGAAGGTCCTCAGGGAAGCCGGAGTGCTGCTCGCAGAACGGGAGGGCAAGGAGATTTACTTCAGCGTTAACAAGATCTTTCTACAGGACGCCTTCGGCAAGGTTTCCTCTTACCTCGATACGCATATTTAGGCACTCAGCGGCTCTATCCGACCATGCGAACCCTCATCAAAGCCGTCCTCCGCAGCCTTGCAACCTTCCTGTTCCGCGTTCGCATCAACGGTGCGCTGCCTGCCGAGCGCTCCAGGCTACTGATCGTCGCCAATCACGAGTCCTTTCTCGATGGCCTCCTGCTCGGCCTGTTCCTGCCCCTCAACCCGGTCTTCGTGGTGCATACCGGGGTAGTGCGCAATCCAGCCTTCCGGCTTCTGCTTGTGCTGGTCGATTACCTCGCCGTTGATCCTACCAGCCCGATGGCAATGAAGAAGGTGATCCGCCTCATCGAAGACGGACGTCCGGTGGTGATCTTCCCCGAGGGGCGCATCACCACCACCGGCAGCCTGATGAAGACCTACGACGGCCCTGCCTTCGTGGCCGCCAGGACCGGCGCGACGATCCTGCCGGTTCGCATCGACGGTGCCGCCCGCACCTACTTTTCGCGGCTCGCTGCCCACGTACCGCGCAAGCTCTTCCCGCGCATCAGCCTGTCGATCCTGCCCACTACCCTCATCCCGATGCCGGATGCCGCCTCCGCCCGCCTGCGCCGGCGCAAGGCCGGAGAGGCGATGCGCCGCCTGATGCAGGAAATGATTTTTGCCACTCGTCCGGAGCAGACCCTTTTTGGCGCCCTGCTCGATGCCGCGGACATCCATGGCAAGACTCGACGCCAGATTGAGGATCTGAAGCAGATCGAATACAGCTATCGTGATCTCATCAAGATGGCCCTCGCCCTCGGACGCCTTGTGGCAAAAGAAAGTCAGTCGGGCGAGCGGGTCGGTATGCTGCTGCCCAACCTGGCACCGACCCTCGGCCTGATTTTCGGCCTGTCGGCCCACCGGCGCACGGCAGCGATGCTCAACTACACCGCCGGCATCGATGGCATGCAGGCCGCCTGCACGGCCGCCCAGGTACGCACGATCATCACCTCGCGCAGCTTTGTCGAACAGGCCAAACTGGGCGACAAACTTGCCGCCCTGCAGGGCGTGCATCTGCTCTACCTCGAAGACCTGCGCGCAACCATCGGCCTTGGCGACAAGCTGTGGCTGATGCTGTGGGCGCTGCCCTTCCCGCGCGCCGCCCTGCCGGCCGGATCGCCGGAAGATGCGGCGGTGGTGATGTTTACCTCCGGCTCGGAAGGCAAGCCGAAGGGCGTAGTGCTGTCGCACCGGGCGCTGCTCGCCAACATCGCGCAGATTCGCGCAGTGGTGGATTTCTCCACCGATGACAAGATCCTCAACGCACTTCCCCTGTTCCACTCCTTCGGCCTCACTGCCGGCGGGCTGCTGCCTGTACTTACCGGTGCCAAGGTATTCCTTTACCCTTCGCCGCTTCATTACCGGGTGATTCCCGAGCTCGCTTACGACCGCAACTGCACTGTGCTGCTTGGCACCAGCACCTTTCTCGGCAACTACGCAAAGTTCGCCCATCCCTACGACTTCTACCGCCTTCGTTACGTGATCGCCGGCGCCGAAAAGCTGGCCACACCAGTGCGTGACCTGTGGTTCGAGAAATTCGGCATTCGCATTTTTGAAGGCTACGGCGCAACCGAAACTGCACCGGTACTTGCCGTGAATACCCCGATGGCCTTCCGCAGTGGCACTGTCGGGCAGTTCTTGCCCGGCCTGCAGCACCAGCTCGTGGCGGTGCCGGGCATTCCAGATGGCGGCATGCTCCACGTGAAGGGTCCCAACCTGATGTCCGGCTACTTACGCTTCGAAAAACCCGGCGTACTGCAGCCACCCGCCTCGCCCGCTGGCGAAGGCTGGTACGAAACCGGCGACGTGGTCGAAATCGACGACGACGGCTTCGTGAAGATCGTCGGTCGGGTCAAGCGCTTCGCCAAGGTCGCCGGCGAAATGGTGTCTCTCGAAGCTGTTGAAAAACTGGCTGCCGTCGCCTCGCCCGGCGCCGCCCATGCCGCCTCGACCCAGCCGGATCCGGCCCGTGGCGAAACCATCCTGCTGTTCACCACCGACATGCAGCTCTCCCGCGAACGCCTCCAGAGCGCTGCGCGGGATGGTGGCTGGCCAGAAATCGCGGTGCCTCGCCGGATCATTCCGGTGGATGCCCTGCCCCTGCTCGGTACCGGCAAAATCGACTACGTCACCCTCAAGCAATGGGCCGAAAAGGCCTGATCCCGTTAAAAAGGAGTCCGTCATGATCCGTAAATACTCCATCGCACTATGTGCAGCCCTGACGCTGAGCACCCTGTCCGGATGCGCTACCTGGCTCAATCAAAGCTCCCGCACCCAGCGCGGCACCGTGGTCGAGTACCTTTACCCGAAGGGTGACAGGCCGACTCTCGCCCCCACCGTACCCGAGCTCCGCCTGCCCCTGCGGGTGGGCATTGCCTTCGTCCCCGGCGAGCGCTTCGGCGACCTGAGCGAAGCCGAACGCGACCAGCTCCTCAACCGGGTCAAGTCCGCCTTCGCCAACCGCCCCTACATTTCGGCCATCGAGGTCATTCCCAGCGCCTACCTGCGGGCAGGTGGCGGTTTCGACAACCTGGAACAGGCCGCCCGCATGTTCAACGTGGATGTCGTCACCCTGCTGTCCTACGATCAGGTCCAGTTCAACGACAGCAATCGCCTGTCCCTGCTTTACTGGACCATCGTCGGAGCCTACCTGGTCAATGGCGACCAGTTCGACGTGAATACTCTCGTCGATGCCTCGGTATTCGATGTGAAGAGCCGCAATCTGCTGTTCCGCGCTCCGGGCACCAGCCAGATCAAGGGCAGCTCGCCGATGGTCAAGTTTACAGAAGCCTCCCGTGCAGCACGCGGCGAGGGCTTCCGCCAGGCGATCGACAGCTTGATTCCCCAGCTGGACAAACAACTGGAAGCCTTTAAAGTCCGCGTGAGGGAAGAAAAGGTCGCCCGTATCGTCGAAAAGCCGGGTTACAGCCGCAGTGGTGGCGACAGCGGTCTTGCCGGACTGGGGCTGATCGGCATCGCCGCCGCATTCGCCCTGGCCCGCCAGCGTCGTGGCAGTTGAATGCCGGCTGCTTCTGGTGCCCTTCACGTTTGTACTCGTGGCCAATCTGCTTCCGGCAAAGCTGATGGAATTCGACAGGTCAGCCATCTTGGGTGGCCAGTTGTGGCGCCTGTGGACCGGCCAGTTGTGCCACTGGTCGATGCTGCACCTGGCCGGTAACCTCGCTGCTGTTGCCGGGCTGGCACTGGTGGCCGGCAAGCCGCTATCCCGTTGGTTGATCTTGCTGCCGATTGCCGCACCGCTGCTGTCCCTGTTTCTGCTGGCCAGCACACCGGATCTCGAACACTATCGGGGCCTGTCCGGGCTGGTGGCGATGCTGGTCGTGGGCGCTGCGGTCGAAGGCGGCACCGTCGGGCGGATCCTCGCCCTCGCGTGGATCGGCAAGCTCGCCTTCGATATCTTCAGTGGCACACCATCGCCCCTGCTACCCGACGGCATCGTCACCAGCTGGCAGGCCCATCTTGGGGGCCTGCTGGCGGGAACAATCACCGCCGCGGGCTTTCGGCTGCGCGATGCCCGAGGCCCTTCCACCCCATGAATCGGCACCATTTCCTGCTCGGCATGGGTAGCGCCGCGCTGCTCGGTTCCGGCGGCACCGCACTGGCCCGCCATGCCCTGTGGAACCCCTGTCGCGCGAGCCTGCCGCCCGACATCGCGACTCACGATGTGGTCCGCAATGCCTGGCAAGACCTCGACCCGGCCAAAGTGTGGGATTGCCACGCCCACCTCGCAGGCATTGGTGACGGCAACTCCGGCATCGAATTGAATCCGCGGATGCTCAGTCCACTTCACCCTGGCGAGTATCTGCAACGCCTCCTTTATCTCAATGCCGGCTGCGCCCATGAGGCGCCCGGCCGGGTAGACCGGAGCTACGTGGAGCGCCTGCACAACCTGAGCGGTGGCATGGCCCCCGGCTTCAAGCTGCTGCTCTTCGATTTCGTCCTCAAGCGCCAGCTGCGCTCGGGCAGCCACCGCTTCACCGCCAGCGTCTTCGAGACCCGCCCCTTCTTCGATCGGAAACCCGCATGAGTTCCCAGTTTCACCTCCTTCGCGAGCAACGCTTCCGGCCCTTCTTCCTGACCCAGTTTCTCGGCGCTTTCAATGACAACCTGTTCAAGAACGCGCTGGTCGTGCTGCTCACCTTCCAGGCGGCCAGCTGGACGACGATCAAGCCGGAACTCCTCGCCAATCTGGCCGCGGGCATCTTCATCCTGCCCTTCTTCCTGTTTTCTGCAACGGCTGGCCAGCTTGCCGACAAGTACGACAAGGCCTACCTGACGCGACTGGTGAAGATGCTCGAAGTTGCCATCATGGTCGTCGCCCTCGCCGGTTTCATGCTGCACAACCTGGCGACACTATTCGGCGCCCTGTTCCTGCTCGGCTGCCACTCGACCCTTTTTGGCCCGGTGAAATACGCCTTGCTGCCCCAGCATCTGCACGAGGAAGAACTCGTCGGGGGTAACGCGCTGGTGGAGGCCGGCACCTTCGTCGCGATCCTCATCGGCACCCTGGTCGGCGGCTTGCTCGCCGCGGCCGAACATGGCGACTTGTGGATTGCCGGCGGCGGCATCCTGGTCGCCATCACCGGCTATTTCACCAGCCGCGGCGTGCCTCCCGCGCCCGCACCGGAACCCAGCCTGAAGGTCAATCCGAATCCCTTCACCGAGACCTGGCGCAACATCGGCTTCGCCCGCGAGAACCGGCCGGTCTTCCTCGCGATCATGGGCATCTCGTGGTTCTGGCTGTACGGCGCGCTCTTCCTGGCCCAGTTTCCCGCTTACGCCAAGGGCGTGCTGGGCGGCGGGGAAGGCACGGTGACGTTGCTGCTGGCCACCTTTACGGTCGGCATCGGGCTCGGTTCGCTGCTATGCGAGAAGCTGTCCGGCGGCCACGTGGAAATCGGCCTGGTGCCCTTCGGCTCAATCGGCCTGACCCTCTTCGGGCTCGATCTGGCTTTCGCCTCGCCAGCCGTGCTCCCCGCCGGTGCGCCACAGGCAATCGGCGCAGTGCTGGCCCAGCCGGGCACGGTCCGGGTTCTGCTGGCCCTGTTGATGCTCGGCGTGTTCGGCGGATTTTTGATCGTGCCGCTCTATGCGATGATGCAAAGTCGCTCCGCCGCCGGCCACCGGGCGCGGGTGATCGCCGCCAACAACATCCTCAACGCGCTTTTCATGGTTAGCGGCGCGCTGTCCGCCGGCGCCCTGCTGAGCGCAGGCCTGAGCATTCCGATGCTGTTCGGCGTGGCGGCACTGATGAACGCGGCGGTGGCGCTGTACATTTTCCGGCTGGTGCCGGAATTCCTCCTGCGTTTCGTCGTCTGGCTACTTATCCACAGCGTGTACCGCCTGCGCACCACGGGCCTCGAAAACATCCCGGAAAACGGTCCGGCGGTCATCGTCTGCAACCATGTGAGCTTCGTCGATGCGCTGGTGATCTCGGCCGCCTGCCGGCGCCCGATCCGCTTCGTGATGGATCACCGCATCTTCCGCTGGCCGGTGCTGTCCTTTGTATTCCGCCACAGCCGGGCGATTCCCATCGCTCCAGCCAAGGAAGACCCGGCGATGATGGATGCGGCCTTTACCGAAGTGTCGGCGGCACTCTCCGCTGGAGAACTGGTGGGCCTGTTCCCGGAGGGAAAGATCACCGCGGATGGAGAGCTATGCCCCTTCCGTCCGGGCATTACCCGCATCCTCGACGCCAATCCGGTCCCCGTCGTGCCCCTCGCCCTGCGCGGGCTATGGGGCAGCATGTTCTCGCGCAAGGACGGCCCGGCATTGAGCCGACCTTTGCGACGCGGGCTGTTCAGCAAGATCGAACTGGTCGCCGGTGAGGCACAGGCGCCGGAAACGGTAAGTATCCCCGGCCTGCAGGTGCAGGTGGCGGAACTGCGCGGGGACTGGAAGTAGGGCGAAAACTACAGTGCCTGTCGCGCCTCGAAACGCGCCATCAGCTCGGCATCCTGCTCCCGCGCCCACGCCAGAGCCGGCCGCGCCTTGACGCGCTCGGCGTAAGCACGCAGCACCGGCAGGTCGGGCACCAGACCGAACTGCAGCGTCCATCCCACGGCACTTCCCCACAGCACGTCCGCTGCAGTGAAACGCTCGCCGAGCAACCAGGGGCCTTTTTCGAGCTGGGCCACCAGAGTGGCCAGCATGGTGTCGAAGTCACCATAGGGTGACATACCCCTCGACGGTGCCTCGTGTTTTGCAGCCCGATCAACCAAGGCCGGCTCATAGCTGGAACCGTAGAAAACAAGCCAGCGCAGATAGGCACCGCGCAACGGGTCGCCCATCTGCGGTGCCAACCCGCTCTCCGGGTAAAGATCGCCCAGGTAGATGACGATGGCTGGCTGTTCGGTAATCAGCGTTTCGCCATGCATGATGGCCGGTACCTTGCCCATCGGATTGATCGCCAGGTAAGCCGGTCCACGCTGCTCGCCGGCCTTCATGTCGAGCACTTTCAACGCGTAGTCGGCGCCCAGTTCGCGCAAGAGCGCGAGGATGCCGGAAGAACGGGTGTTGGGGGAATGGAAAAAGGTGATGCGACGATCCATGCTGAATCTCCTTCAAGAGCCGGTCGCCGACGTGCTTACCGACGACTGGCGGCGGGCCGTCAGCCCAGGTTCTGCAGGGCGAATTCCCAGTTGATGAGCTTGTCGATCAGCGCATTGACGTAATCGGCCCGACGGTTCTGGTAATCCAGGTAGTAGGCGTGCTCCCACACATCGATGGTGAGCAGAGGCTTGAGGCCGGCCGTGAGGGGAAGCTCGGCATTGGCGGTCTTGACGACCCTGAGCTTGTCGCCGTCGGCCACCAGCCAGGCCCAGCCGCTGCCGAACTGGGTTGTAGCCGCCGTGGCGAGTTCCTTTTTCAGGGCATCGACGCTGCCAAAGGAGGCTTCGATCTTGTGCTTGAGTGCCGCCGGGGGTTCGCCACCGCCATTGGGGCGCAGGCTCTTCCAGTAAAAGGTGTGATTCCAGGTCTGGGCAGCATTATTGAAAATGGCGGTTTTATCAGCCTTGCCGGCCACAGCGGCGATGATTTTTTCGAGGGACAGGTCAGCCAGATCCGATCCGGCAATGAGCTTGTTGAGATTGTCCACATAGGCCTTGTGGTGCTTGCCGTAATGGAAGCCCAGCGTGTTGGCCGAAATCACCGGGTTCAATGCGCTATCTGCATAAGGCAGCGGGGGCAATACGATGGGGCTCGCGGCGCGGGCAATGGTGGGCAAGCCACCTAAGGATGCAAGGGCCAGCGCGCCTGCGGAAGCACCCAGAAAATGACGGCGGCTGAAGCCGCCGGACAAATCAGAAGACGTGAAGGAATGCATGCGATATCTCCGGTTGGGAATCGATGAATCCAGATCTCGTGTCGAGGATCCGGTCCGCCATTATTAGCCAGTAAGGCAGGCTTTTGTCATCGATCCGTGTAAGCGGAAATTATGCTTGCGGATAAATCGTCCGCAAGGTCAGCGTGAGCGTTGTAGCGCCGCTGGAAAACCAGATCTCGCCATCCTGGATGGTGCAGCCAAGATCCATGTTGCGCTCGGCCAGCGCGGCGAGGGCCTTTGAATCTTCCGGCGCGATGGACAACACCTTGAGGTTGTTCAGCTTGCCAAGGGTTGCAGCATCCTTCTGCCACCAGATATCCACGACCCGACCGCCATAGGCTAAGACGATCACCTGGTCGGCGCGGCCACAGGCGCGCCGCAGCAGGCGTTCGTCGGGCAAACCGACTTCAATCCATTCGATCTCGCGGCCGGTGTCATCGCGCAGCCAAAGCGCAGGCTCATCCACGGTGGAGATGCCGCGGCCAAACTGCAGACGCTCATCGGCATTCAGCGCAAAGGCGAGGACGCGCACCATCATCCGCTCATCGGTTTCGGAGGGATGCCGTGCCAGGGTCAGGATGTGCTCGGCAAAATGTCCCCGGTCCAGATCGGAAACGGTGAGGTTGGCACGAAAAATGGTGGATTTGAGGGCCATGGCGATTGTCGGGCTGAAAAACAAAAAACCGGGCACAAGGCCCGGTTTGAAGAGCAGACTGGCCGGAATTACTTGCCGACTGCAGCCTTGGCAGCGTCAGCGGTGTTGGCAACAGCTTCCTTGCCAGCTTCCTTCGTTGCAGCAGCAGCGTCCTTGGCAGCAGCCACGGCATCCTTGGCGGCGTCCTTCGTGGCATCGGCGGCATCTTTGGCGGCATCCGTGGTCGCGGTAGCTGCGTCCTTGGCGGCATCCTTGGTGGCTTCAGCAGCTTGCTTGGCGGCTTCGGCAGCCTTGTCGGCAGCTTCCTTGGCAGCATCTACCATGGGGGCCGGAGCCGGAGCAGCAACTTCTTCCTTCTTGGAGCAGGCAGCCAGGGAAAGGGCAATCAGGGCAGCAATGGCGAGGGAACGGGTATTCATCGGAAAGTCTCCAGCGGGGGTTTGTTCAACAGGGAATTCAACCGGACGAAAATCCGTCCGCATGCGGTATGCGCGCGCCATCCTAACGCACGAGAAGCACAGAAGGATGACCGTACTTAAAAAGAAAAAGGCCCAATGGGGCCTTTCCTTGAAACCTGACACTGCAGAATCACTTCACCCGGGCGCGGTATTCATCGGTACGGGTGTCGATTTCGATCTTATCACCGATTTCCACGAAGGCCGGAACGGACAGTTCGAAGCCGCTCGGAAGGATACGCGCCGGCTTCAGAACCTTGCCGGAGGTGTCACCCTTGACAGCCGGTTCGGTGTATTCGACTTCACGCACAACACTGGTCGGCAGATCAACCGAAATTGCCTTGCCATTGTAGAAAACGACTTCGCAGGGCATGCCGTCGATCAGGTACTTGAGCGCGTCGGTCATGTTTTCGGCTTCGACTTCGTACTGCTCGTAGTCGGCGTCCATGAACACGTACATCGGATCGGCAAAGTAGGAAAACGACACTTCCTTTTTGTCGAGAACGACGACTTCAAACTTGTCGTCAGCCTTGTAAACCGACTCGGACGGGGCGCCCGTGAGCAGGTTCTTGAGCTTCATCTTGACGACAGCGGCATTGCGGCCGGACTTGTTGTATTCGGCCTTCTGAACCACGAGGGCGTCGGCGCCCACCATGATCACGTTGCCGGAGCGGAGTTCCATTGCGGTTTTCATGCTGTTTCCTGCTTGCTGAAGTTTGCGCGGCACGTGCCACGGACAATAGGTAACTTATTATTCTAGCGCAACTTTACGAAATTGCACCAGCTGCCCGGCAAGGTTCTCCACTTGTTGCAGGCGCGCCGACCAGTCCTGTCCGTGGGCCGCCAGGGATGGCAAGGCTGCCCGGAAGGCTGGCCAGACATCGCCAACACCCTCTCCCCGGTTCCAGGCGAGCCAGAAATCCGTCAGCGCGCGGGCCACATCCGGATCAAGACCGGACCTGTACCGGACCAGGAAGGCTTCGAGCTTTTCCAGGTGAGCGTCTTCCTGCTGCGCATAAATGTGCCAAGCGAAGGGTTGTTCGGCCCACTGGGCGCGCACAAAGGAATCTTCGCCGCGCACGAAGTTGAGATTGCAGGCCCACAGCAGTTCGTCATAACGCGTCTGCTCGACAAAAGGCAGCACCCGCACGGTGAGACTGTTGCGGATCAGTTGATCGCCGGCACGCAATCCGCTTACCCCGAATTGTGCCGCCAGACCGGGCAGAACCCGCCCTTCCGGCACCAGGCAGGTCACCGCTGAAGGACTCTTTGACCACGCCTTGAGGAGCTCCGGCAAACCGGCGTTCTCGTAGGAAAACAGCGAAATCCGCAGTTCGTCAGGCGTGGGTGAGGCCAGTTCGAGGGCCTCCCAGAAAGCTCCCGGCACAAAGGCAGCCCGGCGAGCGGCGTAATCCGCCTCACGAAGCAGGCCACCGGTGCTGGCATCCAGCCCGGGAAAGAAGAAATGCTGGGTCAGCGGCAAACGGGGATGGGGAGACGGCATCCCGTGGCAGCCACTCACCCAGTCTTCGGCACTCAGATATTCAAGGTTGATCCACAGCGGCTTGGGACTGCGCGCGGCCATGGCAAGCAGAAAGGACTCAGGCAGGGCGCACGCAAAGGCTGCAATCACAAGCTCGCCGGGCTCAACGGCGGGCATGGGGTCGCGCCACTGGCGGATCTCCACGCCATCGATGTGCTGACATGCCTTCGCCGGATCCAGGGACGGGATCAGACGACGCGTGCTTTTCAGATCATCGACCCACAGGCGGATGGCAATTCCATGCTCCCCTGCCAGTTGCCGTGCCAGACGCCAGCACACACCGATATCGCCAAAATTATCCACAACAACGCAAAAGAGGTCCCAGCCGGATGGCACAGGAGCGGAAACGTCGAAGGTCTGCGGGGTAGCGGACAAAACTGGGGATAAACCGGGAAAAGAAGGCGAATGGATTGTGCACAAAGCCTTTAGACGAAGCGAGGCAATAATTGCTCAACAATCCCTCCACACTCGATGCAGGGTCTTGCAGACAGCCTTATAAACAAGGCAAGTGTTTGAAAAACATAAAAATTAAGTACTTATCCACAGAAAACACCCGAGCGTAAACGTTAACAGTATTTATATATTAAGAAAAAACAGTAAACAAACCCCTACACGCATGAAACGACCAAACAACAGAACCAAGCGCCCGAGGGAACCCCAGATCACTTCAAACCGCTCTGCCGAACGTCACCGGTTTCGATCCGAAGAGATCCGTCAGACGCAACTCAAAAGCGTGCCGACATCAAAACGTCGATGCTCGAAACGTTTTTCCAGAACCGGATTTTGGCCCTCGTCTGTGCACAACCAGGCTGTTAACTTCCGCAGAAATTGTGGACAAAGCAGCTAAACAAGGCAGCGTCAAAATCGCTCCCCAATTCATCCCCGGCTTGATCCCCCCTCTGTCCAGAGCTTTTTCTTG